>Ga0302114_10003277_pt1 | contig 10182 bp, 8 predicted proteins | sample AG5_Surface_MG_FD_203107 | JGI IMG/M metagenome (GOLD analysis project Ga0302114, IMG submission 203107) | Marine microbial communities from Western Arctic Ocean, Canada - AG5_Surface | ecosystem: Environmental > Aquatic > Marine > Oceanic | place: Canada: Western Arctic Ocean | collected...
TTCCGTCCACTTCCTCCTCCTTCCCCTCCTCCTTCCCCTCCTCCTTCCCCTCCTCCTTCCCCTCCTCCTTCCCCTCCTCCTTCCCCTCCTCCTTCCCCGCTAGGAGGCGGCAGACGAGGGACATTGACGCTAGGGACGATTTTTTGAAAGGGAAGGGGGAGGAGGAGGAGGAGGAGGAGGAGGAGGAGGAGGAAGGTTCTTCTAACGGGACGGGGATGGGGATGGGGATGGGGATGGGGACGTACTTGTCCGAAATGAAGTGAGTGGTGCAGAGGAGTCCTTGCCCGCACCCCGGGGACGGCACCAGCGGATTATTCTCGTGGTGTGTCTGGTGGGGTCCTTCGTCGTCGCTCCTCCCACTGTCGTGGGCAGATCTTCCGAAGAACAAACCCTCCACGTCGTCGTCGTAGTACTCCACCAGGTCGCCGAGCCGGGAACCCTCGCCGAGGTCGCAGAGGGCCTTGTTCGAGAGGGCGAGGGAGGCGAAGCGGGAAAGGGCGGAGAGGCGCGATTTGTGGGAGGTGGAGGAGAGGGGGAGGAGGGAGGAAAGGAGGGTAAGGATTTGACGGGTTGTTGTCGTTGTGGGGGGGGAGGGGGGAGGCATTTAAATTATAGATTGTGAGGGTATATGCTATGTAACATATGTGCTATAAAAAGAGGATGCACTTTTGCAGATATGATTTGACACAGGAAATATTCTATGATTAATAGTAGCCAAGGATAGACACATAGAAGTTTTAATCCCCACCACCTGTCTCCGCCTCCGCTTCTTCCTTCTCCTTCAGCCTCTGACATCTCTCGAGCCACAACACCTTGAGCCTTTCAGGCGTTTTCAGCATGGCTTGCTTGAACCTAGGCAATTTAGCCGCAATGGGATGAACCATTTCGTTCAGATACTGGTCCAGTCTCATCTCCAGCACATTGTACGGATCCGGTTTCATCTGGCTCCCGATCGCGGCGTTTGTTTCCATGAACTCGCTGTACACTTGCTCGCTGTCGCTCTGGGTTTCGGCCTCCCCTTCCTCGACCTCTTCCTCCTCTTGCTGGCAGAAAGCAAACAGTGTCTTGATTGCCCTCTCGCTGAGTGCTGGGGGACCGCCCACCAGCCCCAGCTCTCTCCCGTAGCTGACCAGTTCCGTGCTGTTCATGCTGTCCATGCTGTCCACTGCACCATCGCTCTGGTCGTCCGCGGCGTACTCGCTAAAGATCGGCCTCATGTTCGGCTTGTGTGCTTGGAACATGTCCTTCACCCTGTCACCCCCCAGCCTATCCCTGAATACGTCTACGTCCAGGCTGCACGCGTTTGGCAGCACGTCCTCGTTCAACATCTTGTCCAGCCTCTTTGCCACACTCCCCTTCACGTAACGGTACATTGCCACTCGCACCAACCCCTCCACCCACTCGCCCGGGTCCAACTCCCCGTCGTCGCTCGCAATCCTCTGCGCCCCTTCTAGGCTGTAGTCGATGTTGCAAGCCTGCACCGAGCGAAGCGTGGTGCATTTTTAATGAAGCAAGTGAAAAACGAGCGAGCCAAACGAATTGAGTGGAATAATGTTAGTTCAGTAGTGGATGTAGCCATTTCGCGGGATTCATCGCGAGTATTCTCGTCTTCCTCGTCTTCCTCAAAGCTCGCTCACCTGGAAAATCAAGTCCACTCTCACGGATGGAACTCTCTGCCTGTCCTTCTGCAGCTTACAATCCTTGACGAACTTCCAGAACTCGCTCCCATCCATGCTCGTGGCCGGTCCCCCGTCCCCCGCCGCAGCGTAAAAGGCGAAAATTCGTTTCAAATCTCTGATGCGGTTCTTCAGCACTGCGCCGAGCGAAGTGAGTCGTATTTTTAACGAGCACGCGAGTGTGTATAGAGTTCAGTAGTGGATGTGAAGGGGTTTTTTTTCGCACGGAGCTTCGCACTCTTTGTCACAAGGCTCGCTCGCTTCGCTCGCTCACCTGTGGTGATTCCCTCCAGCTCCTCCAGCTGTGCCCCTTCGTTCAAAATTCCGAGCCTCTTGAACTCGCTCTTGAGCTGTAAATGCTTCACTTTGGTGTATGTTCCGTCGTCCAAGTCCTCCTCGGTCCTCACTTTTCTGCTCAAAAGAGTGGTGCAGAGAGATTGAAAAACAAGCCTGATCAGCTCTGGTAGGTGCGCCCTGTATCGCAGCCTGTCGTCCAAACACCGCAAGTAATGTTTCATCAAGATTTCCTGCGGCTCCGCACAGTTTGCATTCCAGGTCATCATTTCCTTGCTGATTTCAACGAGCCTCTCGTGGGAATAAAACACGGCGCCCTTCTCGGCAATATCGTCCATCATGTGCGTCAGCTTGTCCCTGTTCTTCGCCCGAAGATCCTCCTCGTACACTTTCTTAATGTAGCTGTCCTCTGCGATCATCTCCTGGCAATCCTTGAAATATCCCGTGAACAGCTCAACCAACATTGCAAAAGTTGTTGGTTCGTTTATGTGCAGCACGTGGATCCGCTGTCCCATATATTTGCTCATGATGTGGACAACAATTCCCGTCTCCTTTTCCCTCTCGGCCAACTTTGCCAATCTATACTCTCTTTTCGCCACCTCCTCCGAGGTTTCTGGAATCTGCACCGGAGCGAAGAAGGTGCGAAAGGGTTAATAGTGGGCTCGTATTTTCGTCTGTACATTAGCTGTGACTAACTCGCTTCGCTTGCTGCTCGCTTCGCTCGCTGGCTCGTATTCTCGTCTTCGTCAACCCCCCCCCCCCGCTCCGCTCGCTCACCTCCAAACCCGTTATGTGCTTCTGATTCACGTAATTGCAACTCCCGTTAAAGTTGTCGCGGCAAAATTGCAGAGAACTGATAATGTTCAAGATTTGAGGTGATTCCTCGAAGGTTTCCTTGTTACAGCCTTCTAACCGATTTTTAGTTTCTTTTTCCAGAATTTTCTCGATTATTTGTTTGGGAGGGGCGACGCATTGACTTTTGACTTCCTCGGCCTTGTTCGCCAAATGCAGCAACAGCGTGGTGATTGCTTTTCCGTCGCTCAAATCGTCGTGGCATCGGACACACTCAACAACATTCTTTTCCGTGTTGTCGTACTCGTAATGCCTCAAGCAGTTATTGAGCCACCGCATAGTTCTCCTCCCCGCCCTTGTGCTCATCGGCTGGAACGCCGGCGTTTTCTCTACAGATTTGAATGTTCCTGGGATCCACTTGTTGATGGTGCTCTCGTCCTTCTCGTCGCAGTCAGTTTCGTAGTCGAACGATCCCGCGTCGAGCAAATCTTCCGGGCGATCATCCCCGCTGTTGTTGTTGCATCTCGCCTTGTTTTCAGCGTACTTCTCCTCGTTGATTCCCACGCCCGTCCACTTGTATAGCGGATCCATCCTAATAGCGTCGTCTCCAATCCGGAACTGCTCCTTAATGTGCTCCTCGTTCTCCTTGTCCTGAAAATCCGAGAACAGCTTGTACACTTTTGCGAAAGACTGAATCACCTGTAGCAAGATGGGTGTCTGCCTCGCGGGCATTTCGTAAATATCCTTCGCAGCTCTAACCTTGCCCATGACTTTCTCGGCCTCTGTTCGCGCCTTTCTGTTTCCCACCACCTGCCCCGAGTTATGGAGGTTTAATTTTTTCGTCTCGGCCTGGGCTTTTTTCGCCTCAATTTTGGCTTTCGCGACGCTGTCGATCGAGCTCACTCTCATGCTCTCCTTGTGGTATTTTTTCCAGGCTGCGAAAATCTTTTTCACGTTGATTGTCATCATGCCCATCAAATATTTTCCCAGCAAGTGTCTTTTGTTGCCCATCTGAGTTGTTGGGTTAGAAAATACATTGCGTTGCGCAACAGCAAAACCTTCACTCACCTCCAACTCGCCCTTCCAAGCGCCGAAAATAACAAACATCACTCCTCTCGCCCAATGGTTGCAAGTCCTGTGGATCATTCTCGTTTCCATGAGCTTTTCCTTGCGCATCTGCTCCATCTTCTTGAAGCAATGGGGGCGAATTACTATTTCCTTTTTCAGCAGTCCCCAAAAGTACCTGCACTGGTCAAAGTAAGTGGGGCACTTCATGAGCTGTTCGAGCTTTTGCTTGCTTCCTTCCACGCCGGTTAACCACTTTTGTCCAGAGTTGCTGAAAACGTCGTTCCTGTCCATGATCAATGCGGCGGCCTCGCAGCTAGGGAATCCATGTTCGTCTCTCAAAATAAAAATGCTGTTCATGACATCGTCCAGCATTTTGTGTATTATCGGCCCGAACATGGCATGGAAGCGGGGTTCCATGTCCAGAACCATCTGGGTCGACATGCTTGCGATTGAATTTGCGGGAAGCGTGTTGGTCTTCACCAAGATTTGCGTCTCGGCCAGAGTGGTTTCTGCCCACAACGACTCGGAGTGGTACTTGTGCTTGTCATTGGCGTAGTTGTAGATCCACAACTCTTCGCAGGTGTTATCGTAGGAGGAGGAAATTTTTGTATTGAAGTTGTCGGAGTTGGAAGTTTTGGGACGAGTCAGTGGAATCACTGTCGCAGGCACTTTGAGATTGCCTCTAGATTTGGACAGGCCGAGAGTTTTGTGGGACGACCTTAAGGGTGATTTTCTGTTACTTGGGGAGGGGGGGGGGGAAGGATTGCTGGGATTGCTAGAATTTTGATTGATCTGTACTTTGGGTTGATTTTGGTTTTGGTTTTGGTCGTCGTCTTGGTTTTGGTTGTAATTTTGGTTGTTGCTGTTGCTATTGATTATCTCCTGGCTGTAGCCCTCGGGAAATGGATTGCCGTCGATGTCCATGTTCGCTTTCGCCATGGCCTGCGACAGCATTTGCACAGTGTTGGGAGTAAACTGGTTGGAGTAGGCGCGGTCCATGTCGACAGATTCAGCTATTGGCGAATCTTGGCTCCAAATCGCTGGTGGTGGTCGAATGCCGTTGTAAGAGTTATCCTCGGCCTCTGCGAGCTCTTGGGAAGCTGCATTCATCTGTTCTAAACCCAGCAGAACGTCAGTGAGCGAAGAAGTGCCGAAAGCATCGCTAGCAATCAGGTCGGTGTTGGTTCGTGATGCTTGCAACCGAGTTGTGGAAGAAAACAAGTCATGGTAGGTGGGGGAAGCGGGGGATCCTGGGTTGTTGTTGTAGTTTGTTCTTGGAGTCACTGGGTTGTCGATAGGATCGAGTTGGATGTTATGGGCGCGTTTTCTGGAATTGCTCGAGAAATTGGATCTCGCACCATGAGAGTAGAACTTTGTCGTGCCTATCTTCTTTGTTCCTGATGAACTGAAAATTCCCTTCTCAGGTTTGGTTTGTTGCTTCTTAGGAGTTGTCCCTCCGCGTTGGCTCCGCATTTCGTTGCACTGTGTCTTCGAAATCTTTGGCTTAACGCAGTTGCCAAAAATCGAAAATACCCTGTGAAAAATATAAATTCTCAGACTCATAACTTGACAGCGATGCCCTCAAACCATCGCAGTAGGCAATAGGCAATTATAGAACTCAAACATGCCACCACCAAATAATAATTCTACAAAGCAGCAACAGGCATCGTATGTGTTTTCTGCATTGTTGGATGCTCCAAGCAGCACAACCAAGGCAAGGATAAATCTGTCCGATACATTGTTATTAGAATCGGGGAGCATTGTTGGTTGGGCTTTTACATCTCGCAGTGGCGACGTCACCAAGAAAAGCAAGGACCACATCTCAAAGGGGGCGGTGCTGGAACGTTTCGCCAAGGTTTCCCTGTTGAACACACAGTCAAACCCAAGATCCTTTGCGGCAATTGTCAGGTACCAGGATGGTTCTTTCAGCGTGCTGGACAACATTGAGCTTCGGAAGCTCACGTCCACCTGGCCCCCCCCCGATCCAACGATTGTTGCTATTCAGCCCTATATTGTAGGACCTGGGAAGGAGGGAATCGTTCACCGCCACTCCTACTCAATAGCAGATGACAAGGGTCGGCTCAAAACTTCAACACACACGTACCGAGGGCTTCCCCAGGGCAAGAACTCCCACGACGATGATGATGATGAAGATGAATCCAAAACAAAGGCTGGAATTGTGCACCACGTCCCGCCTGGTTCCATAAAGGTTACGCGGCTAATGGCCGGTGCGTTGAATGCCACGTTCGACGCTGCTACAAAGACGCTCGTCCGGCACATAGAGGAGGTTAAGCGAGTTCGGGTGTTACGGATATGGGTCGACTACTACATCGACAATTCCCAGCAACTCTGGCTAGCTTGGATGGGTGGCATAGTGACTGTCTCCGGCGTGGGAGATTTAAGGTCCATCTCCGGCCGTGATAAGGAGAGTATGGTCCACGCCACCTCTGCTACCGCCGGTCGTTCTTTGTTCTTGGGTGATGCTGGAGCCAAAATGGAGCAAATCGATTTGGAGCGAGGTGAGTAGTTCGTAGTTTTTTTCTCCGGGAGCAAATTTCTGTCCTACCCACTAACCCATCCCATCCCCCCCCCCGCGCCCCATCCACTTCCCCCCACCACAACCCCTTCGCAGCACAACAATCCCAATCCTCACCCCTCAACCGAAAAAAACGCGACAACAAATCCTCCTCGAACAGCGAGCGATATATAGAATCCGAAAAACTTGCTCTTTATGAACGGCAAATATCCGACGCCTCGCGGCGCACCGAGCTGCACGGTGATCCCTCCTTCGACCCTCATTCTCAAAATGACATCAACACACCCAAAAAGTCCAACGCTCACCAAACAATCAAACCATCCTTCAACCTAGAGCACGACCGCAAGCAAACCCAATTACCCTACGTTCCCCCCCCTCGGCCAAACTCCCAAGAAGTGGCAAGCAGGTCGTTGGCCAGAACCAACGCTTCCTCCCCCCACCACGACCACATGAATCGCTCCGGCAATAATCAAAACCTCCCAACCGAGTTCAAGTGCCACGGCCAGTTTTGCAAGTTGAACACAATCGACCCAGCTGCGCTGCAGTCGGAAGGAGAAGATCGGGGCTCCAACCGAGAGCGAGCGATGCTCATCGCAAAGCAGGTGCTTTCCTCTTCTGAGCTTCACCACCTTGAAGAGTCCGGAAAGCTCCTCCAGCTCGGTGTTACCAAGCGAGACCCTCTCGCCTTTAAGTCAGTCTCCCAGCGATCAATCACTCTTGCCCAGCAGGAGAATCGTCTGGTGATTGGCGACTCCCACGACGAGTCAGAGTCGTGGCGGTCGTACCCGAAAAACACTTTTCCCAAGGGCGTCGTTCCAGACCAAAATGATAATAATAGCAATAATTTGACGGTGGAAATCCGCGACGAAAATTTGCACGGTGACGACAAAAAACGCCACCGTGACCGGCAAAAAAACTCTTTAGCAGCTCCCACACAAACCTCGAAGGGCCGCGCGGACTGGGGCGAGAATCACGGCGAGGTTCATGGCGGAGCAGCGAACTACTACAAGGAGGTGAAAGTTTGCGGTGTTTGCGCCCAAGTCTACTCCCTCCTGGACCAGTCCCGCGATCTTGTGCACGTGGAAGAAGAGAAGAAGATGGAGGATGAAAGAGTTAGGAAGGCCAGCGACTACACCGACCAGCGTGATCTCAAAATGAAGAATCACAAAATGCAGGGCAAGCACCAGCACGATGGGCAGGTCATGGAGGAAGAGCATGCAACAGCAGGTATCATGGGCACCGAGCTTGGCAGGCAACTTTTCGGTGCGAGCGTGCAAAATCCCGTGGAAGATTTGTACAATCAGTCGGGCATTTACAGCATCGGCGAGGGCGGTGAGAATGGCGACGAATTTGATGAACCGACAACATTCTTGTCGCCCGGAAAGCCTCGAAAGGGGGATAAGCGGCGCAAGAACAATAGCAATAGCAATAGTAATAGCAATATAGCCCCGAGCGACAATCCGCTGCGGTCCCCGTCCTTGCCAAGAACTCGCGCAACGTGGAAGGATCATTTGGACAAGGAAGATGAAAACGAATTTGAGGAGGACAGCAGCAACAGCAAGAAGAAGAAAAAGAGCAGCAGTAAGGCAGGGCTGGCGAAGGGCAACGACCCTCACTTTGAGGTCCTCGACGACTACCTTCACGGGCAGAAGAAATATTCGAACACCGTTGACTCGAGGAAAAAGTCGCAGCTGGCAAATGGCCATTTGGAACAACGCCGCATGAACGACGAGTCGCAAATGTACCACGCGAAGATCTTAATCGGGGATCCGGACAAGGAGACCGCGCAGCTTGCCCGATCGTCGCTGGAGCCTTCCGGTTACATAGTGAACTGGGTTGAGAACGGTGCCGACTGCGTGGAGATGATGGAAGCGTCCCACTACGACGCGGTGCTGTTGTCAAAGGATATGGAGGTGTTGAACGCCTTCGACGTGACTAAATGGGTGCGATCGAGGGAGAAGGAGAGAAGGATATCGAACGCGAAGCTTCGAGCCGAAATCAACGTTTCAAATGTGGGCTTCAAATCACCCCAAAAGCAGAACAAGGTCAAGGATGAGCGAGTTGTGAAACCCGATCTTCCCGTCATGCCAGTGATAATTTTTACCAACGACGTAAAACCCGACTCGCTGAAGTCTTACATGGAAGCTGGCATGGACGGGTGCGTGAGCAAACCGCTCGATCCGCCCTCCCTGGTGTCGACGATGAAAGCTGCCATTCCTGACCATCTGCAGCACCTGCAGCTGATCTTGGAATCCCGAGGCGAAATTCCCTCCAGCAAGTCTGGTGGACCCTTCGAGCCGTCGTACGGCCCTCAAACAAGGGTGAAGCCCCGAGCGTTCATAACCGGAGCGATGGGGACGGTCCAAGGCGACGACGGGAGCTCCGCAATGGTCGCAAATACCATGGCGCTCTCCGCCTCGTTCACCAAAGAGGACTTCAGCACCGGAGGAATGTTTCAGTACGACAGCGATACCCAGTTTCCGTATGCGGTGCTTGACAGCAGTAAGCACGGAAACGTGAATCCCAACGCCAAGACCTTTAACATGGTTGTGTGTCACGACTTGTTCGACACGCTTGAGCGGTTGAAGATTTTCTTGAGGCCCATAATCGCAAGGTATCCGGGGATGCAAATATTGTTGTGGAATTACCCCGGGCAGGCGTTCACGGAGTTTAGAGAAGGTCAAACCTTGAACAACGACTACCACGCCGCGTGCTTGCACGAGTTGCTCCAGCATGTTGGCCACGAGGTGAGCGAGCGAAGCGAGCGAGCCTTTGTTGAAGACGAGAATAGTCGCGATGAATCCTACGAAATCGCTACGGACGGCTACATCCGCTACTAACTAACCCACTCGTCTCTTTGACTCGCTTCATTCGTTTTGCTCTTGCTTCATTGAAAAATGCACCTCGCTTCGCTCGGCGCAGGGAACCAAGCAATTCGACACAAGCAAGCCGTATTATTTGATGGGGTACGGGAATGGTGCTAGCATTGGCAGCTTCTACGCTGCGCACTACAAGTGTGGCATGTTGCGAAGCATGCTGTATATCAATGGGTTCAGGTAAGACATTGCGAGCGAGCGAAGCCGAAAAACCATAACTAGTTGTGAGCAACCATTCCATTCATATACTAGTTGTGACCAGACTTGCTCTCTTCTCGCTCGCTACCACCCACAATTAAAAAAACAATTTTACTAACCCCTCCTCTCTTTTCACCTCACCTCACCTCACAGCTTTGTCGACCCTCACTACGCTGCGATCATGCACGATTGCATGAATGTATTCAGCTGCAGCCCGGACACCCGTCCCGACCTCCCGGTTTACTTTTACGCTCGGTTCATCTTCAGCCCGAGCTACTTGTCCACGGTGAGCACCCCCCTCGCTCTGAACCTGTACACGGCGGTTCACAATCCGATCACCAACAAGGGTCGAATCGCCCTTTGCCTGGGGGTGCTGAGCCACGTGGACGTCCGGCCGTTCCTGAAGGAGATGAACACGAACATTATCACCGTTCACGGGACGCAGGCGGGGCTCGCCAAGCCGTTCCACGCCCAGCCCTTCGTTGAGAAGCAGCCGGGGGGGGAGGCTCGGAGCATCTTTCAGTGCCTCAAGTCGACCTCGAGCAGCAGGAAGACGTGCGTCGTCTGGGTCAAGGGGGGGCACGAGCTGTTCCAGGAGCAGAGGAAGAGCATCAGTACTTTGATTGAGCAGCTGCTGACGGGCTACCACGAGCATAATGATGTTGCGTTCATGAACGAGAGGGCCGTGGAGGATGGCGGGGCGAAAGATTTCGGGCCTGGGGGGGCGGGGATGGTTGGGCTA
>Ga0302114_10003282_pt1 | contig 10175 bp, 10 predicted proteins | sample AG5_Surface_MG_FD_203107 | JGI IMG/M metagenome (GOLD analysis project Ga0302114, IMG submission 203107) | Marine microbial communities from Western Arctic Ocean, Canada - AG5_Surface | ecosystem: Environmental > Aquatic > Marine > Oceanic | place: Canada: Western Arctic Ocean | collected...
CCCCAGCCCCCCCCCAAGAAGAACGAGGCTTTCCTTGTCAATGCAGCTCAAAACCTAACTTTTTTGAAGCTTGGGTCCCCCACCAAGGCCGAGAGGCCAACAGCGGACTCCCATTCCATGTTCTCAATCAGAGACTGCGAGAAAAGCGTCCCCGGGTCCCTTGCAGTTAGCTCGAGCAACAATAGCTCGGCAACGGGGTCCACTCAGTCCACGCCGCTCACGCCTCCCAAATCCGGGGGGGGGGGCAATAATTTTATTCAACCCAGCGAGCTGGATCTGGGTGGGGGGGGGGAGAAGAAGGATGCGGTAATGCTGGCGGCCTTTGCAATTGCCGACTTGCACAGTGGGGCCACCCCTCCGCCCACCCCTAGCAAGGACAGGGACAGCAATGCCATGAGCACTACAGCAACGCCGGTCAAGGAAATGGGACAGCCCACCAATTTACAAATGCTTCAGACCAGCAACATCTACCAGAACACCTCCTACAACAGAATCCCAACAAAACCCCAATCCCAATCCCAATACATGCCACGGACATCACCCCCACGATCCCCCAAGAGGAAGACCTCGAGGACAGAATCGGAGGCCTCAGACGCAGACGATGACGAAACCAAATCGTCCTCGTCAACTTCCGGCAGCAATAACGGAAATTCCTCCTCGGGTGAAGACGACGACGCCCAGAAGGTCAAGAGGAGCCGGCTGGGGAGCATTGATAAGAAAAAGAAGTTTCAGACTCTGTCTGTACAGACTCTTGGTGGAGGCGAAATACAGGTCGAACAAGCTGACACACCAGTATCCAGTTTTTTGACATCGGGCTTTAAGTCAGCTGCTATTCACTAAAAAACAATATATTAAAACGTGAAACGTAAATGTGACGAACACCGATTTTTCTCTATCCTACTTCTTCTTAATTATAAATTATGAATATGAGCATGCTCAGTTGGACTTTTCCTCTGAATCTTTGCTTGGATCACATGGATTTGTTTTAATTTCATTGATAAGGAACTCGATAACATTGTCTGGCTGCTGCTCCACAACCTTCTTCAAGTAGTGTTTAATGTACTTGTTCACGTCCTTGGTTTCGGAGTATTGGGCCATCTGCTCGAACACTTTGTGCTTTGCAGGGAAGGGAAGGGAAGTTAGCAAGTTAGGGGAAGATTGTTAGTTGAGTTGTTGCATGAGTGGAGGAGCATAACAAGTAATCTTACTTCAGGGTCCCCTACTCGCAGCTCGGCCTCAGTTGGAAACAAAGCGCTTGACACAGTCATCTTGGGTTAGCTAAAAAAACGTTTTAAACTCGACTCGTTTCTTTTTTTATTTATTAAAAAATGAAGCACGTAAAAAGTAACTATCTCCATCTTACCATTTTCCAAACCCTGGAAGTCTTCGTCGAGCAGTCTGCACGAAAACTTGAAATCCAATAAAATTGTTACTCCAACCTTATGGGCGCCGCAGCAAGCGTTTGTGATTCATCTTCTGACAAAGAGGAGTTTATCCAGCAGTGCGCAAAAATCTACGAGGCTGCGAAGATAAACCACCTAGAATCATCTCCAGAAACATTGGTACTGATCAAAGATTTAATTCAGAAATTCAACACCGAGCAGATCTCGAAATCGCAACGAGCGGAATCCTCCCCCAACTCCCCCTCTTCCTCCCCCAACTCCAATTCCAACTCCAACTCCAACTCCAAATCTTGCCCCTCCAACCCCAACATGTCCGTCCAGTCCTTAGAAGAATTTTCAGAGGAACACGACCTCGACATAGACCCTGAAGATCTGGAAGCCACTGAAGAGATTGACCTTTCTGAAAAGAGCCTAACCGCCCTTCCGCCTTGCCTCGCCGCCCTAACTTCTTGCACCGAACTTGCCCTAGAAAAAAACTCCCTCACCTCAATTCCCGTGTGGATTGGAGACTTCACAGCTCTCGTGGAGCTGTACTTGCGCGAAAATCAGATTTCCAACTTGCCCGACACAATTTCCAACTGCGCAGAGCTCGAAGCAATCTACTGCGAGACCAACAAGTTCGTTGGTTTGCCCGAGTCCATTGGCGAGCTCTCTAACTTGAAGGGCCTGACCTTCCAGCACAACCTCTTCACTACCATCCCTTGTGCAATCCTGAATTGCAGCCTTTTGGAGGAAATATATTTCGACCACAACAAGCTCATTAGCCTGCCGGACGAACTTGGTCTGCTGAAGAACTTGCAAGAGCTGGGAATTAGGAACAACCAGATCATCGATATCCCCTCCTCCATTTCCGCCTGCAAGGCTCTACACACCATCCATGCTGAATCCAACTTGATCGAGAATCTCCCAAAGTCCTTTGGGAAGCTGTCCGCCCTCCGTAGGGTTTACCTCACGAACAACAAGATGACTAAGCTCCATGCGTGTCTAGGAAAGTGCAGCAAGCTCGAAGGTGAGTGAGCGAAGCGAGCGAGCCTTGATGAAGTGAAGACGAGGCGAGCCACTAACAATTATATTCGTTTTGCTCACTCGCTCCCCCCTGCTTCGTTAAAAATGCGCCTCGCTTTTGCTCGGCGCAGTGATCAACGTAGAGAACAACGCCATCGAGAAAGTTGCAAAGCGCATAAAAGATCTGCCTCTACTGAGATTCTTGCTATTAGCCAACAACAAGCTCGTGAGCTTGCCGTTTAATCCAAGTGAGAGCGCCCCGGGCCTGAGAAGGATGACGTTGAGCGGAAATCAGCTGGACGAGGCAACTATGAAACTGGAGTTGATGGACACAATGGGAGAGGAGGGCGGGGATGATGAATGATCATGATAGATGTTCCCCCAGCTTTCACAAAAATTAACTTTTTCTCAATTATTTCACGACTCCTCTTCGTCTTCCCTCTCGGCAAAACTCATCTCATCCTCACTCTTGTTGCTCCCTCCAAAACTGCCACTGCCCCCTCCCCCAACCCCACTAACACTCCCCAGACTACCGTTGCTCTTGTTACTCGCCAAGCTCGGCCTGCTGCTGCTGCTTCCAATGGCGCTCCCTGGATTGCTCCGCTTAATGAACCCTTTCCACCTCGCCTTGTTGGCCAAGACGTTCTCCATGCAGAAGTCCAACTCGGGCAGAAACTCTATCACGTCTTTCCACATTGGCTCTATAATGTACTCGATGAAGCTCGTTTCCTGCTTCGCCTTGCTCTCGTCGTTCTCGGTGCTCATGAACGGCAAGTACGGCAACTTCATCTCCTTCTCTTTCTCCACCTGGCTGTTGAACTCAATGCTCACGAGGCTCGCCCAGTGCTTGCTGGTTTCCCACTCCCTGGTCGGGTTGCTCAAATCAGCGGCGTGAAGCAAAACGCTGATCAGCAGCTGCTTGTCGGCGTTCTGCGCCGGTGAGAACCCTCCCTCGCTGTGAACGGCCTCCCTGAACTTGTTCAGCAGGTTGAAGTGGGTGGCCATGTCCGTTGCCAAGATGCTTTTGCACATTACGCTGCGCCGGCGCCGAGCGAAGCGAAGCGAGGCGCAAGATATGATTAGTTAAGTTGTGAATGTCGCTCCAAGAATAGCTCGCTTCGCTCGCTCACCTCCGAAACTCCTTGTGCTCGTCCTCGGTCAAGCCGGCGAGGATGTTGCAGTTCTCCGTCCGCATGAGTCGACTTGCGGTGCTGCGCCGAGCAAAAATAGAAATAGTTTAGTAAGGTTGGCACCCACCATTCACATTCGCTAGTTGTGACTAGCTCGCTCGCTTCGCTTGCTGCTCGCTCCGCTCGTTGCTCGCTCACCTGCAGTGGTGGTTCTCCAAAACGCTTGTGTCGTTGTACAAAAGCGCTAAATCACTCCCTGAGTTCACCTCGAACGCATTCGTATGTCCCGGGTGGTCTAAATCGTGGCACAAACTGCTCACCATTAACGACAAAGCCTGAACGGCAGACAAACACGTACCGGCCTCTGTGCAAGCAATAAAGTAGAACGACATGTGCGCAACCGCCACGCCGTGCTTGAAGTTGTGAAATGGAACCTCGTTGTAGCGGTTGTTGACCTCGGATATGAAATTTTCCAATTTCTTAGTCCCGATTGTCCACTGGTCGACAAAGTTCAGCTCCTCGAACATTGTTGTTAGCGCCTTGCCCAGAATGTTTTGGTCCTCGACCAACAGGCAGTTCCAGTTCCAAGACTTTAGCGCCTTAGCGGACAGCACGCTCTTGTGCTCCATTAAGAAGCCAACAGAGTTCGGAGACCCTGCGTTTGCGAACATTGTGTCATCGTCGACGCTCGCCTTCCGACGCACGGGGGTGTGCTTCAACCTCTTGCTGTTGCCAGTACTGTAAATTGGGTCGTTCACGCAAAGAGCCAGGTTGGCAAGCGCCCTTGCTGTCTCCGGCTTGATTTGCTCCAAATCGTCAATTTCCAAGCTCTGCAGCTTGTTCCTCAACTCGGCGTAATCCTGCACCTGCGCTTCCATTTCGTTCAGCCTCTTCTGGTAGCGCTGAATCGCCGATTGTGATATCCGCTCCTTTGTGATGTTCTCCAGAACGATCACAACGCCTTGGCACGCTTCGACATTATTGCTGGCCAGGCTCATGGCTGATGCCGATCCGTTCATGTCATTGTTGATGTTGGAGTAGTCGTTGTTGTGGTTGTCCAACGCGCTTTTGTCCAAGGCGGCACCAATTCCGCCTAATCCTTCATTCGCCATCTCCCGCTGATGCTGCTGCAGCAAGTTCAACGAACCCTTCAACAGCGGCGAATTTGGCTCCGACGGCGGACCATCCGCACCAATGCAGCTACCCATCGAGTCGGTCCTCACGCGCAGCATCTGCGCCGAGCGAAGCGAGGCGAGGCGCATTTTTAATGAAGGACGAGCGAAACAAACGGAGCGAGCCAAACGAATTGGGTGGGTTAGCTTAGTAGCGGACGGATGGATGGATGGATGGATGGATGGATGGATGGATGGATGGATGGATGGATGGATGGATGGATGGATGGATGGATGGATGGATGGATGGATGGATGGATGGATGGATGAGGCCGTCTGTAGCCATTTCGCGCACTTTATCGCGAGTATGCTCGTCTTCCAGAAAGCTCGCTCGCTTCGCTCGCTCACCTCCGACCTCCGTCTATTTCGGGTCTTTTTGTCGTCAACTTTTAGGGCCACGATGCTGTAGTTCACGGTAATCGTTCCGTTGTTCCTTGCGCTTATCCCGATCGATGCGTTCTTGACGTTGACGCTCTCCCGGGTGTTGTACACGCTTTGGATGTGCTCTCTGAACAGCGCGTTCTTGCTGTCGCAGATCCAATTCGTATAGGAACTTGTTAGCATATCTGCTTCAGCTGCGCCGAACAAATCAGAAAGATTGTGGTTGCAAGATTTCAGTTTTCCCTGAGTCGAGCGAAGCGAGGCGCATTTTTAGTGAAGCACGAACGAGCAAGGCAAGCCAGACGAATTGAGTGGAATAATGTTTGTTTAGTAGTGGATGTAGCCGTCTGCAGCTATTTCGCAGGATTCATCGCGATTAATTTTCTCGTCTTCACGCTCACCTGCTGATCCAGAGTGATTATGTAGCTCGAAATCCCTTCGAGCGTGCTTTCCACCATGCTAGTGTGCACCTCCAAGTCCTTGTAAATCAGACTGTTGCTCAAGGCACCACTCACAACATCGGTAAAGTTCTCCAGGACCAGCTCGTCCTCCTTGGAAAACGTGAGCAAATTTCCGCTGCGTTGAGTGGAATAATATAATATAAAATGATAGATAAAAGAATGTTAGCGCCTCGCCTCGCCTCGCCTTAACGTTTCGCTCGCTCACCTTTCGTCCACCTTGTTGATCATCTCAATAACGCCAACCATGTGGTCGTCGCTAGTGAGAACCGGCACGCACAAGATGCTCTTCGTCCTGTATGCGCTCTGAGCGTCGATTTCCGCGTTGAAGAAGGCACTCTTGTAAGCGTCCTTAATGTTCAAACTTTCCTTGTTCTTGGCCACCTCCCCGATGATTCCCTTGGTGACTGGAAATCTAAATTCTATTTCGCTGTCAGTGACAAAGCTCCAGAACTCCTTCGTGCCGTAGTCGATGAGGAACAGTGAGCACCTGTCGGCGTGTAGAAGGGTCTTTGCGTGTTGCATGATAGTTGTGAACAGCGCGTGCGTGTCCAAATCGCTCGACACCGCCTTGGCCCTGTGAAACCGAAGCGTGTTAGTAAATTAATTGTTCGTCACGTCACGTCACGACACGTCACATCAAGTCAAGCAAGCTCACTCACACTTCAAGCAACGAGGTGTTGAGCGCCCGAGCGTGCTTCTCGTCTTCGTACAGCTGGCTGTTCTGGAGCGCAATCCCGGCTTGCGCCGCAATGCCCCGCATCAGCTCTTCGTCCTGGCTGTCGAAGCTCTCCGCTGACTTTTTGTTGCACGCCTGGAGAACGGCAATTGTGTTGTTCTTGGAGTCCACCACGGGCCCGCCGAGAATGTTCTTGGTCCGGTAGCCGCTCTTTTGGTCCACCTCAGGGTTGAACGAGTCAAAATCGTAAGCGTCCGCGACGTTCAACACCTTGTTCCCTCCGTTGAAGATTGCGCCAACCACGCCCCTGTCGGACGGCACTCTGAACCCCCGGACGTCTTTGGACACGTTGCACACAAGCTCTTCGGTCTGAGGGTCGTAGATGAACAGGGACACTCGGTCGGCGTCGAGGATCTCGGTGGCACATTCGATGATCGTTTCGACGGCTTTCATCGTGTCCAACGAGACGGTGAAAGAGGTGAGAAGTTTGGTCATTTGGGAAGAAGTTTGAGCATTCTTCCGGGTCTGCGCCGAGCGAAGCGAGGCAAATTTCAACGAAGAATGAGAGCAGTGAGCGACCAAAATTAGTTGAGTAGGTTAGTTCAGTAGTGGATGTATCCAGAAAAGAACAGTTTCGCACGGGTTTCGCACGGAGTTCGCACTTAATTGTCACAGAGCTCGCTCGCTTCGCTCGCTCACCTTCTCCAGCAATTTGGCGTTCCTGAGGCAAATTCCGGCCTCCGTCGCCATGTGTTCCAGCATCGTTTCGTCCGTCTTGCTGAATGAAAAGAACTCGGAGGACGACGGTTCTTTTTGCTGTTGCTGCTGCTGCTGCTGCTGCTGCTGCTGCTGCTGTGTGTCTGTTTTGTTCTTAATGAAGGCAGTGTTGATTGACGAAACCGGCTTGTTCTTGTTGATGGCTTGGATTACGGCTTCCACGCGGGAGCCTGTTTCGCTGTCGAACTGGATGGGCGCGCACAGCACGCCTTTCGTCCGATAGCCGGTTTGCTTGTCCACCTCGGGGTAGAACCGAGAATCCTTGTACGCGTCTCGAATGTTGATAGGCAGGCCGGTTTTTGCAACTTCACCGGCAAAACCGGTGCCGATCGGAATAACGACTCCCACCATTGAGTCACGGGAGTGGACGCACCGCAAGGTTTGAGTGTCGTGGTTGACGAGGTAAAGTGAGACTCGATCGCAATTTAATATGTAGTGTGCCGAGTCCATGATTTTTACCACCACTGAGTCGACATTTAGGTCTGAGGGGGGGGGCGGAGGGGGGAATGGGGGGTTAGATATAATATTTAGTTTTTGGCATGGAATATTCATCACACTCACCCTTCCCCATATAACTCTGTACTGTCAACAACTGCCGACAGGCCTTCAACTCCCAAGCCAAATTGGCAACGTTCGCCATCAAAAATTCCTCGCTCAGCGGCTCCGGGGAAAATTTGACGGTTTTGCCCATTTCTCCCCTCGTGTCATTTGTGAAATTTTTAATCACCGACATGAACTCGTCTACCTCCATAGTGTCCAATCTGTCTGTTGCCACGATTGATTGTTGATTAGTGGGGTCGACAACAAAATCTTGTTGGATTTTCACCGGAGTCAAACGCGAGATTGAGGAGAGTTTGCGCTGATCCCTTGCGCTTTGGTTTGGAGAATTTGGTCTTGAGGATTTCTTTCGGTTGTGGGAGGGAGGGGTGGGGTTCAGAGGGTTGGAAGAGGGGGTGGTTGTTGTTGCTGAGTAGATGTCTTTGACCGATGATTGCCTCGCGGGAAGAGTTCTGGAACGTCTCCTTCGTTGTGAATTTTCATTTGTGTTTGTATTTTTCTTTGGGTCTGAGCCGGAATTGGTTTGGGCATCAGTTCCATCAATATTGCGTTTTAAGAATATCATTGATTGCTTCTCGCTACTGGTGCGCTCGGGGGAGCTGTTGCGCCCCCCGCTACCGCCGCCGCCCAGGTTTAGGCTGGACATGACTTTTTGCAAGGGAAGGGAAGAAAGTGAAGAATAAGACTTGAAAGAATTTGCAAAAAATGCTTCGTTTCGAGCTGTTGGAAGAGGAGGTTAGGGGGAATGAATTTTTATTGTGGGGGAATGGAAGGGGAGGGGAGGGGGGTGGAGGTGGTGTGATTTTCTGTGTGAGGCTGATATAATTTTCTTTTTTTAACTTTAGAAACTTTGAGTTTAAATTTTTAGTTTGTGAAAATATAAAAATAAGTTCCAGTTCAAAGTCACAATGGACACTATGCTGCCGAAGTGGCTGGAAAACACTAAAGAAGCTTTAACTTCAACGAAGCAATGGAAACAGTTAGTAGCCGAGATCCACTCACGAGTTGCAAATTCTCTCCAAGCACAGCATGTTAAGTTCAGTGAATTGAATCCTCAAGAACAGCTTGCGCTGTGTGAGGGCGTGCACGCCGAGCTTCAAAATGAGCTCCATTCGAGCGTGCAGAACTTCAGCATGTCAGTGTCCAGTATTCTTGACACAGAGATTGCCACGGAAATTAGAAAGATTTCGGTGATTGGCAAAAATAGCGGCGAGGAAGCGAAGAAGGGTCAGCAATCGCAATCATCATCGTCGCAGTCACAGCCTGGTTCTCCCCGTTTCATGGAGCAGGCGAAAGTTGCCGCTCCCTCTGAGGAAATGAAGAAGGAAAAGGGTCAGGCTGAGTTGATAATTGAGGTATCTACGAATGCAATAATCTCGCTTCTGGAACAGCTTCCTCCGGAGCACCGTGCCCTCACCAGGCTGATGCTTGGGCAGGCGTTTCCCTCGACGTTCCGCCTGCGTGCCTACAGGCTTCACTTGAAGCACGTGAAGGCAAGTATTGAGTTTGAGACTGAAATGACGCGTTCAAGGATTGAGACAATTTCGACCATTGACGCCTTGATTGTTAATGAGTCTCAGAGTTTTTTGAGCAAAAACCAGGAGTACAACTACAGTAGGAGGAGGCATGCGATTATGGGCAAGGTGCTGAGTTATTACCACACAAGGTTGATGAAGAGGGGCAAGGGAAGGTCGATGGTGTTGCCAATGCGGTACTATTGGCTCGTTTCGCCACTGGTGTTTGTTTACACGGGCGGGAAGATTGAAGACGGCGAGCTTACTCCCGCGAAAGAAGCCGCGTTCTTTGTGAATTTTGTGGAGGGCTGGGAAGGTGAGTGAGCGAAGCGAGTGAGCTTTGAGGAAGACGAGAATACTCGCGATGAATCAACACCCGCGAAAAGGCTGCAGACGGCTACATACTCACTCTACTAAACTAACCCACTCAATTCGTATTCGTTTGGTTCGCTTGGTTCGCTCGTTCTTCATTTCGCTTCGCTCGGCGCAGCATTGTGCAACGCCGATTCGGGCGGGTGTGAGACGCTCCACGAGGGAGAGGAGTGGGGGGAGAAGAGGAAGGATCTGCTCGACAACATCAAGGAGCTCAACACGGCCATCACTCCAATTCCAAGTTGGGCCAATTCGCTTCGCGAGTGTTTGCTGGAGAGCGATGAGGGTTTTTTTAACCACTGCATCGGGATTTTGCATAATAATGATGGGGTGAAGAAAAAACTAGAACCGGAAGAGGAGGCGGCTATTTTGGCAGTCGTTTGTGGGCCGGCCGTGTCGCGAGGGCTGGTGAACTGGCTGGAGATTAGCGTGCTTTTGTACGTGTGGGATCAGGCAATCTTAACGAGGTTCGATATGATAATTCCCCGGGCGGCTTCCGCCGTGCTCATGGCGATAAAGGACCAGCTGCTGTTAACGAAGGACCGGGTGAGTTTCGTGGAGTGCATTGATGAGCAGGCAATGACAATCACACTGCGAAGAATGCAGGGAGAAATGGAGGTCAAAGCGCTTCCGCAAGTTAGGAAACATTTGAACATTAACGATGACGGCGGCTTGGACAGTTTAGGTGGGGGAGGAGGGGAGGGGGGGGAGGAGAGGGGAGCAAAA
>Ga0302114_10003285_pt1 | contig 10171 bp, 9 predicted proteins | sample AG5_Surface_MG_FD_203107 | JGI IMG/M metagenome (GOLD analysis project Ga0302114, IMG submission 203107) | Marine microbial communities from Western Arctic Ocean, Canada - AG5_Surface | ecosystem: Environmental > Aquatic > Marine > Oceanic | place: Canada: Western Arctic Ocean | collected...
GTTCCACTCAAAACAGTGAAGAACAATAACATAAGTTTCAGGACCACAGAACTAATTTTTTGATTAATTATCATCAGTTCAATCCAATGCAGCCAAAACAGTTTTAGGAGAAACTTCGATGACAGTTGGTTGAGTGTTTTTTCCTGATACGATTAAAAATGATCTATCCTCATATTGAAGAACAGAAGCGGTCGAATAGTTCGACACGCTAACTTTATTTATTATTCTTAATAAAGTTGGACTAGGTGCGGTAAATAATTTAGAAAAAATAGTGGTTCTTTTGAGAATTATTTGAACTAAAATTAATGCTCCAAGAAATCCCAGAATAATTAATAATTTACTGATATCTAAGTCTAACATTAGCGCCTCCTCTAAGCCAGAGAGCAAGCACAATGCCAAACTAATATTTATCAATCAATTCAAATAGTTACAAATATTTAATTAAGGTTTCAAAATTTTGAACGTAATAAGGATTAAATGCTTTCCATTCGCTTCTCAGGATCAACTATTTCGCCAAACCTTACCCCAAAACGCTCGCCAATCATTACAACTTCACCCTTGGCAATTTTTGTATTATTTACAAGAATATCAAGAGGGTCACCCGCCAAGCGATCAAGTTCCACAACAGATCCCTCATTAAGTCTAAGTAAATCACGTATGGTGATCTCAGTCCTGCCTACTTCAACAGTCAACTCAACATCAATGTTTTCCAAGACTTTTAGGTTTTCAATACCAACTGTCTTTTCGACCTCTCCGGTAGCATTTGTTTCTTCCGAATTTTCAAAAATCTCTTCAGCCATCAATTTGCTCCTTTTTTAGAGAAATACGCTTTTTCATCTCGACAGCCGCATTAGCGCCCATTGTACCAATTTCGGCGTGATAAACAGGCTCTCCCGACACTTTAATTATTATATCCTCTGGCATAGCCATAGGAAATGAATCACCAACAGCACTTTTCATTAAAAGTCCTAAAGTTGTTTTTGGCTTAGCTAATTCTGCAGACAAAACAAGAGGAATTGATAGTACCGCCTGCTCCATCTTTTGTTTCCAAGTTCTATCATCCTGCACAAATTCAGTTTGCACCCTAGACCTTAGCTGTGATGAAATTGGCTTCAGTGTTTGCAATGGATAAAGTACGTCAAAGTTGGCAGGTTCAGCATTTGGCATTTCAACCATAAATGAACATACTATGACGGTATCGGCACCATCAACGAATGAAACAAATTGAATATTTTCTTCTCGTGTTTGAGGTTCAAAGTGCGTGACGTACAAGTCCTTCCAAGCTGCCTCAAGTGCCCTATTCATTCCGTCCGTAATTATTTCAATAATTCGATTTTCAGTAGACGTAAATTCACCCTTTGACTTATACAAATCAGTAATTTTCGAACCACCATAATAAGAATTTGTGAGTATGGATATAAAAGATGACTCTATTATTAACAGAGAATTGCCGCGCAACGCATCTAACCGATTGTTCGTAACACTTACGAAATGGTCACAGGTTTCCACATATTCATCAAAACTTTTAACCTCAGGTGGAAAAGATGATATGCGTGGCATTATTCTGAGCATTGGTAAAAAAACTGAGCGAGTAAACCGGCAAATCTTTTCATTGATCATCCGCAAAGCGTAATAATCACCAAGAAGAGACAAATCCTCAGATCCAAAATCAAAATCGCGCACGGCAGTGGGATCAAAGGCGGTAACACCACTATCCGCTGAATCGTTAGTTGAGAGACCACTTAAAAGGGCCTCTACTTCATCGTTTGATAGCTTGCGAGAGCCAACCATGTCTATCTCGTCCTATTATTGAAGTACAAAAGATGTAAAATGTACACCTTCTACGCCACCAAAACCCTCAAGGTCTTCTAGTTTCATATTTATTGCATCTTTAATTTTGTCTGCTAAATCATCCCGTCCCAATTTTCCTTCTACATCGTCAACCGTAAAAGTACCAATTGTACCAAGAACTTCCGACCGCAAAGCCATTTGATGTTTTTCCACATTTTCAATTACAGTTTCATCATACTGCGTTGAAACTCCTACACTAACTTGTAAAAATTGTTTTGAAGATTTTAAGTTTGTAGTAAAGTTGTCAGCAAAGTTATAGTAACTGGTAACGAAGTTTTCACTAACTGGCGTTTCTTTAGTCACTTTCTGGGGCCCATCGTCTTCCTCGTCGTCTCCGACCACACTGGGTAGCTGGCCAGCCTCTTTGAGTTTTTTCTCAATTAGTGCCTCAACCTGTTCAACAGGGCTCTGTGTGGGCATGAATAAAAAAGCTCCAACACCTACGCCAACGCCCAAAAGCGCAATAGGGCCCATTACAAATAGACCTAATTTTAAAAAATTTCGTTTTGGTTTTACTTCTTCTGCCATTTCATTTTCCTAAGCGATAAGGTTTAAACCAGAAGGTTCATCCTTAGAATTTTCCAACATATCGGACGCAATCAAATCTTTGTTTCCACGCCCAGCAACTTTTCCTGTTGTTCTATCTTTATTTTGGTTTCCGAATTGCCTTTGTTGATCATTACTATTTTGTGAACCTACAGAGAAACTAGCAAGTTTCATGCCGTTTTGTTCCATAATTTGCTGCAGTGTGTTTTCGTGGTCCTTGAAAATTGCCGCAGCACCTAGTGTTTCAGTAAAAATCTTTACATCCATAGCCCGAAAGTCGAGGTTGACGTTAACTTTAATTTTTCCAAAACTTTCAGGTGTCAGGTGGATATCAAAGTTCTCTTGGCCTGCCCTCGCTTTTTCGATAACAGCCATGCCTAATCTAGAGGCATATTGTGCCTCATACAATGAGATTTTACTTTCAAATAGGGATGGTAAATTTGGCGAATTATTTGTGGAAATATTCCGTTCACTACCTGGTAGCAGTTGATTGATTGGCTTATCCCCAGCTGGAGCCAACGAGGCTAAATTGTTCTGGGACTGAAATATTTTTTTAATCTCTGCAGGACCCAAAAGTTTTCTACTGACACTTTTAGTATTTAGCATTTCAAAAATAGATTTTACCGAGCCATCAGTGGTAATATTGGACTGTTCACTTAGATTAGCAAACTTCTCCTTTGGCCCAGATCTCCATAAGTCTTTATTATTGATAAAACTTATATTTGGCCCCAAAGCGAGAGTGCTCGTTGTGTCTAAGGTTTTTGAACTTTGTTTTCTACCATCTAGAACACCATTTAGACCAGTAGTTACTATGACGGATAGCCTGTCTATACCATGCAGGTTAGGTTTGGGAGTGGCACTTTGTTCACTTATAGAACTTAGTCCAGCAAACGAATTGTTAATAAAATTATTCGGTGGAGTTTTTGTATCCACCAGCTCTATGCGCGCCAAGTTTGGCAAAGTTTGCTGCGAAAGTTTACTTGATTTATTTATTGAGACTATGTGTGTGTCGTCTACGCGATCGTTATTCTTTTCTCCTAATGCTGTTAACAATATTTCCATATTTTTTGCCAAACGAATGGGATTATCATCATTTAATTGACCTTTTGGCAGCTTAATTAAATTAGATGTCAAATATTCTTTATTAATTTTGGGGTTTGAATTTATTTCGACTGCTAATTCTTCCCTGCTTACTGAGTTTATTTGGATTTTTACAAAGTCAGGCAATTTGTCCACAATAGAGTTTTTTGGAATGGCAATCCCAATAACAAGTTTGCGCTCCGACGTTGGAGTTGCATTGAGAAGTAATTCTCCACCTTTAACTGTAAATGACTTTTGTTCCGTATGGGTGTTTTCTATATCATTTGCCTCACCGGGGAGTGGCAGTTCAATTAAATTTTTATCAAGAGTTATCTTAGTAACTTCTAAAATATCAAATTTATTTTCAACCATATCCACTGGTAGAGATTCTGTTAATTCATTTTGGACATTTACAGGCAATGTGTAAGGAATTACCATTTCCATAGGTACCTTAATTCCTTGGTCATTTGCTACGAGTGTAGAAACCTCTTCCATAGGTACCTTAATTCCTTGGTCATTTGCTACGAGTGTGGAAACCTCAATAACTATAGCTTCTTTTAGATCCCGGAGATCAAAAATTACTTCAGAGGGCACTTTATTGCCAATTTCCAGACTTGCTGAATTGACCTTTAAAATATCTTTCACCGCATCTAATATTGTCTGCTTTTTCTCTGTCAGTGAATGTCTCACTGTTGAATTTAAATTCTTTTCCAGGCTTACTTGAGGGGATGCACCATTAACGTTCTCAGTATCCAATATTGTAGTAATTGGATCACCATCAGTTAAGCTTTGTATCTCAGAAACTAAAGTAGTCCTAGCAAAGTCAGTAGTTTTCGCAAGTGGCATTTCCGGGATGCCATCATACTCACTTATTGGACCATCATTTCTATTTAAAAGCGCTATTTCTACAAAATTTTCTCCATTTGCTGCTAAAAAGTCTTCCACAAAAACTTTAAGGTCTGCAACGCTCAAAAATTCAATTATTTTGGTAGGCTTCAACAAATTTTGCTGCCCTAGCCTATTTTCAATTTTGGCTTCAAGGAAGGAAGATGTTGGAATACCTTCATTTATATTTAATTGATAGTTATTTTCAGAGGTTACTCTTTGCAAAATGGTTGAAATCGCAAGTTTTGCATCTTCATTTCCAGATCCTGCGAAAGCTATAAGTGCTTCGCTTGTCTGTTCTGCGGTCATTTTAGATGTAAGTTTGTTTTCATACAGTGCATTTTCAGCGTCTACCGAGATTAAATTTAAAAGATCACTAAAATTACCAAGTAAAGAATTTTTTTCTCCGTTACCCTCACCGTAGGCTCCAACAGATGGCGTCTGTCCGTTTGGGTTTGAGCCAGCATTTAACGCTATCGCCATTAAAAAACCTCCAATTCATTTGCTAGGACGGGAGCAATTTTCGTACCAACTAAACTTTCCTTTGGATTAAGATATCATCCAGCTGTTTTATCTCCTTTTGAATTTGGACCTTCTCAACAAATTCATTGTATTTTTCTGTGATTTTTTTTGCCTTTATTTGCTCATGTTGAACTAATTTCTGCAGTTGTATTTGTTGCGTAGATAGAAATTCTAATCTATTTTCTACAATTTCTTTTTGGGCCATCATATTTTGACGAAGCTGGCTGTTTACCCTTAGGTTATAACCCACCTGCTCAACTCCAATTTCAATAGTTTCGTCAATGTTAAAATCCAGATCTGTTTCTAACTTTTTGGTACTTTCAATTCTTGACAAATTATCTTTCATTTCAGATTGGGTTTTAATTTTTTTAATCTGACTTTTACGTCGTAAAATATCTAATATTCTATGTTTTGACATGTAAAACCCCTAAGCTACTAATTCTGACATCATTCTATTTGCATCAGAAAATGAAAATTTTGTATTCTTATCTTGGTGCAGGAACTTCACAATATCAGGCCATTTCTGTACCGCTTCATCCAGGTCAGCATCTTGTCCCTGGACGTAGCCACCCATCAAAAGTAGATCTTGGTTTTCCTGGTATACCGAGATTAACTTACGCAGTTTTTGGGCATTTTTAGCTTGTTCGGGAGTAATTAAGTCAATCATAATTCTGCTTATTGAGTTTCCAACATCAATAGCTGGATAAATTCCCTGCTGCGCAAGTTTTCTCGACAAAATGATGTGTCCATCCAAAATAGCGCGAGCGTTATCAACTATGGGGTCAGATACTGTATCATCGCCGTCGGCTAAAATAGTGTAAATTGACGTGATCGATCCTGTAGATTTTATTCCGACGCCCGTTCTTTCAATTAACGCTGGTATCAAAGAAATTACTGATGGCGGATAACCACGAGAAGTTGGTTGTTCGCCAACAGCTAAGCCCAATTCTCTTTGAGCATGCGCCACGCGCGTCAGGGAATCTAAAATCAGCAACACCTTTTTGCCTTCATCCCTGAAGTGCTCCGCGATACTGGTGGCGCGCTTGGCACCTTGAATTCTTAGCAATGGGGATTGGTCAGCAGGCACAGCCACAATTACAACTTTATTGTTTGAGTGTGATGCAGTTATCTCACGAGTAAAGGTAGCCAGTTCACGACCCCGTTCTCCTATCAAACCAACTACTATAACTTCAGCTTCTGAATTTTGTGTGATCATTGAAAGCAAAACGGACTTACCAACACCAGATCCCGCTATGATCCCAATTCTTTGCCCACATCCAATAGTGGTAAGCGCGTTGATACTTTTAATTCCAACATTCAAAACACTAGATATCTCACCGCGATCAAATGGGTTGATGTATTCACCATTTATGCTGACCTTATTGGTAGATACAATTGGACCTTTATCATCTAATGGTTGCCCTAAACCGTCTATTACTCTGCCTAGAAGATCAGATCCGACCTCAACATCTTTGCTCATACCTGATAAAAAGATTTTGTCCCCGCTAAAAATTTCAGAGTTGTTTTCATAAGGAAAAATTAAATTTATATTTTCTTTAAAACCTATTACTTCTGCTTGGACATTTATTCCCTGCCGAGTTTTTATTGTACACTGGCTACCAATAGACGCAGGGAACGGACTACTTTCAATTAATTGCCCATTACAAGCTATGACCTGTCCAGATAACTGTGTCTCGGTTCTTAAAGCCACGTGAGTCTCAGCTTGCTGAAATGCCCGCTCTAAAATTGAACCCACATTGTCCATTCTCATCACAGTTTTCACGGTACATCTGCTTCTAAATTATTAACGTAGTTTTCATATAATTTAACTTGACCAGTCAGTTTCCCACTTTTTATTTTAAATTCACCACGCATTAATTTTTCGTTTTTATCAAAAATATATAAAAAATCTTTAAAGTTTTTCGCTTCCTTTACAGCAGCAAAATCCTCTTTATTTAATGTGACTGTGATCTCATCAGCATTGGTAGAAATTTCCTCCATAATCCCCGAAATTTTACTCAAGTACTTTTCAGGGATCTCATCAATTTTTTCACCTGAGAGTTTAGATGCAGTCTCTAAAATGAATGCTTTAAGTTTTTCTTCTGTCGCTCCTACTATTGTCTGCGATACCGAAAATAAAGTTTCAGATAAGTTTTGAAATTTATCTTTCTCTATTTGTAAAAGCTTCTCATATTCTAATTCAGCGGTCGTAGATGGATCTTCGTTAGAGTTTTTGTCTTGGCTATCATTTTCCCGAATGTTTTCTGGATCAGTTAAACCAACCTTAGAATCTAAATTAGTGTCTAGCTCAGTTAGGACGCTACTACTTTCAGACGCACCTATATTAATGTCCTCAACCAGATTCCCTGGAGTATCATCAAATACAAATAGTGGGATATCATCAGTTGATGTAAGTTCATCAATTGGCGCATCGGCTATAATTTCTTCATCGTTCTCTAATTGTTCAGCTTGCAACTCTTCAGTATCTATTTGTACAATTTCAGAATAATCTTCGATAGCACCAGTTGTAGCCTCTAACAAAGAACCTTTCGCTTCATCAGGCTGAACCGAAGTCTCAGAAATTTCAATTTTAGATCGCACCAAGTCAAATAAATTTGCTGATTTCTTAAATGTCGCTGGAGCAACATTACCCGCACTGTCAGACACATATTTAGTTAATCTGGCTGCTTTCAGTAAACCTTTCAGATCAGAGCCTGTTAACGAACTGGCTTCGTCAATATTGTCTAAATCGCTCAGGCTCATTAGACCATTTCCTCTCCACCGCGACCCGCTAAGACAATTGTTCCATCATCAGAAAGTTTTCGTGCGACATTAATGATCTGTTTTTGCGCTTCTTGTACCTCCGTAAGCCTCACGGGACCCAACGCTTCCATCTCATCGCGAATGTTAGCAGCCGCCCGGGTTGACATGCATGCCAACAATTTATCTTGTAGACCGGCATCAGCTCCTTTCATTGCAATTATAAGAACATCTTGGTCTACAGATCGCAGTAGTGTCTGCAATGACCGATCATCAGAACCTGCAAGATTTTCAAAGACAAACATATTATCCTGAATTTCGGCCATTAAGTCCTTATCCTGCTTTCTGATCGCACCCAATATCCTAGATTCCATATCTGTTTTAGTGAAATTCATAATTTTAGCTGCAGCTTTCACACCACCAATCTTCGATGCCCGCAAAGAAGTATTCGCAGCAAACTTTTGTTTCATCACACGCTCTAGCTCCTTCACGGCGCCTGGCTCTACTGTTTCTAGAGTAGCAATTCGCCTTACTAAATCCGCCTGGATATCCTCAGGTAGCAAAGTTAAAACATCTGCTCCCAATCCAAAATCTAAATATGAAATTATAAGAGCTTTAATTTGTGGGTGTTCATCACTGATCAGCTCAGAAATTGCACGCGCATCCATCCAATCCAAAATATCGATGGCTGACTCTGTACTGGCAGGAGTAATACGGCCAAGCACCGATTGGGCCTTATCTTCGCCAAGAGCACGCACCATAACATTTTCAATGTAACGTCCAGCTCCAAGCCCGAGACCAGTTTGTTTTTTGATGGTTTCTAAGAATTCGTCTAGCACTGCATTAACAGTAACTTGGTCTACTCCAGTCACAGAGTACATCGCAGTACCCAAATGCTGGACTTCTCGCGGCGACAAATTAGTAAGGACGGAAGCCGCCTCTTCTTCACCAAGGAGCATCATTAAAATTGCTGATTTTTCAGTTCCAGATAAATCAGCTAATTTGTCTTCAGTTAATTCTTCAGCCATTTTTGCCTCCTAGGTCAACAAATCTATATCTTGACGCATCATTTGCTTGAACACGTTAGCTACCCGCCCAGCTTCATCTCCCACAATCATGCGCACAAGTGCAACTTTATCATCATAGGTGTTGGCGGTATCTAAAAGGTCAGCCGAAATGCCGCTCTTACCCTTCGGTTTTAGCTTTGCTTTAATACTATCAAGTGTTTCACCCTCTTCTACCTCTAAGGCCTTTATATTATCATTTCGCTGGGTAGCTAAGTCAGCCATAGTTTCCGCCTCAGCATAAAGCTCCATGACAGAGTTTGTGCTTGAGGTCGGCACCAAAAGGCGAGACAACATAGGTCTAACCACCCCAATAGCTACCACGCCAATAAGCAAAACAAATAAACCATACTCCACGGTAGATCTAAACCACTTCGTTTCAAACCATTCTATTTCACTACCCATAATTTCTTCATTAAACTGCTGAGACGTGATAGTAAGTGAATCTCCTCGTTCAGCTTTCAAGCCAATTGCACTTCTGATCAATTGGTCAATTTCAGCTTTCATTTTTTCCGAAATTGGCTCAAAAACCGCAACACCAGTTTCCGGGTCAACAACCTTTCGGTCACGGACTAGGATCGCCGCGTCAATTCGCGAAATAACGTTTGATGGCTCAGTGACGGTCTCAAACTTCCTACTAACTTCGTAATTTTTTAGATTTGTAGATGATTTTGTTTCAAATGACTCTTTAGCATCACCACCAGCATTTTTTGCTGTCGCATCTTTTTGAGATACTTCAGCCTCACTCGGCGGTTGATTGGAAATTGCACCAGGGATACCTACAGCATCTTTTTTGGCACTTACATTTAAAGAATTCTGTTCACTCAACGTCGCTGTTTTATCTGGGTCAACCAATTCCTGCGAAGTCTCTCTCCGAGTAAAATCGATTTCTATATTAACCTGAGCATTAACGTTTCTTGCACCCACAATTGGCGACAGCAGGCTTTGGATTCTTGACCGATAAATATTTTCTAGACGCATGCGATATTCTAGTTGGTTATCTGCCAAGATTTGATCGGGATCATCTGGAGAGTCTGAAAGTAAACTGCCATATTGATCGATAATTGATACGTCATTTTGCGACATGCCAGGAATTGAGGCGGAAATTAAGTTGGTAATCGCCCTAACCTGAGTTTGATCCAAGTTACGACCACTTTTTAACGTGATGAAAACAGATGCCGTGGGTGACATTTGATTTCGAATAAAAACTGACTTTTCTGGCAAGGCAAGATGAACACGAGCAGCCTTTACGTTTCTTATTTCTGTAATGGATCGGGCCAGTTCACTTTCCTGTACACCTTTCAATTTCATAGATTCGACTGACCGCGAGGCCCCAAGTGGCAGGTTATCTAGCGCATCAAGGCCGTCTGGTGCAAACTCTGGCAAACCCTGCGCCGCAAGAGAAATACGCGCCTGATGGTAATCTTCAGCAGGGATTGTAACCTGGCCAGTAGCTGGATCAA
>Ga0302114_10003287_pt1 | contig 10170 bp, 10 predicted proteins | sample AG5_Surface_MG_FD_203107 | JGI IMG/M metagenome (GOLD analysis project Ga0302114, IMG submission 203107) | Marine microbial communities from Western Arctic Ocean, Canada - AG5_Surface | ecosystem: Environmental > Aquatic > Marine > Oceanic | place: Canada: Western Arctic Ocean | collected...
GAGGGCATGCTGCTACTGAACCGGTGCATCCAGGAGCCTGGAGCTGGAGACGGACCCACAAGTGTGGTATTAGATTTCTTGAGAGACTGCGGAGTGCCGAAAATAAAATGAATCTTACGGCGGTAAGCCAATCGAGGAAGGCCACGGAGAATGGTCGGAGCTTAAGGAGAATCAGGGAGGAGGAGGAGGGGGAAGCTTGGCGGGACAAAGAAGGGGAAGGCTGGAGGAAGGAAGGGGAATAACAATAATTGTAGAATTTTCGGAATTTAAAACTACCTTTCCGTATCTAACTATATAGTCTTCCCTCGTCCTGCACCAATCCCAATTCAACCAATTTCTGGTGCGCTTCTGCGACTTCTCTTTCCAGCTCCGCGTAATTTTCGCTGTTGATGTTCGTAATGGGCGTAGGCCTCATCGGCGAGGGAGGGGATGAAACAATTTCCAATTTTGTGTTTTTCTCGACCACCGCGTCAATATTGTATCGCACAGTTTTCTTCTCCTTCGCTTTCTCCACCTCCTTCTTCTTTTGGTGTTCTGGTTTCTCTGGTGGTTCTCTCTTTAAATACCTATTCAACGGTTCCACCTCCGCCGCCGCCGCCGGTGTCACATCTAACCCCGCCCTTTTCACCTCGCCCTTATCTATTTCCTCATCCCAATCCTTACCAATTCCCATTTCGATTTCATTCTCGTAATCAAACAAATTTTTGTGTTTAGCTTGTCCATTCGCCAGCGACACAAATTTCTCCAACTCTCGCATCTCCGCCTCTTGCTCCCGACGGTGACTAGTGTCCCCCTCCCCCATCCACTTCTCACTTTGTTCCAGATCCACCCGATTCTGCCTGAAAGTTTTGAGTAGCTCCCTACTCTCCTCTGAGATGACAACGTTTTTCAAGACGTGTTCGCTTCCCTTTACGAACGCGGCTGGATTGTCGGACAAAATTCTCAGGTCGTAGAGTGGATTCGTCTCGAGGGTAACAACATTGTCCTCAGTGGGAAATGTCAGTCCTTGGATTGCTCTTGTGTTGCGGTGCAGTGGTTGTGCGTGGATATGAATATCAATTCCCTTGTATATTTGTTCGGATGTCTTTTGGCTGTGCTGCAGCATCATTTCTGGTGTGATGAGAGGCGTCTGTGTAAGGATCGAGCCGAGTCGGCGCGACCGGAACTCGGAGGAGTTTGCCACAATTGAAACGTGGTTGTTGGGTGTTCGATATAGCGCGTGTGATTCGTTTTCGATTTCTGCTTCAGTTTCTGATTCAGTTTCTGATTCTGATTCTGATTCAGTTTCAGTTGCAGAACCACTTTCACAATAACTCGATCTATTGAGAGGTTTGTTCGGAGAGGGTGAGTCGAAAGGAAGCTCGACCGCGCCCAAGTCTTCATTCTTCAGTTCTTTTAGCTTCAGAAGTGAAGTGTACTTTAAAGTTCGTAACTTTCGTCTTAGAATCTTTGCTCTGTTAAGCTCGTTCTGAATTTCATCAAGCCGCTCTTCTTGATTCTTCAATCTCGTGGGGGTGGCTCGTTTGAGGGTTGTGTCGTCTGGATTCATTTTATCAAAAATGCGTAGATGGAAAGACTTGATGGGGAAACGGAGCGATGATTTTCGTTATTTGTCCCTTATTGTGTTATGCTATTTGATCAACACCAGTGTGTGCCCAGCTCTTCGATTCAGTTTGGTCCCAGTTTCAGTTCCGGAGAATAAACCGTCAACAAAGATTTTGACAAGAAAATTCTCAACTTTTTCTCTTCTTACATTATTTCACACCACCCCGAAACACCCATCCCGCAACACCAATAACTAACTTGATCCAACAACTACAACTACACCACAAAGTGACGAGGATAAATAGGACACATTTCAATCAACTCCTCGTTCCCCCCCTCAACTGTCTCTTACTCCCCACCTACTCCCAAAACAAATCTCCCCAACATGGACCTTCTCGACTTCAAGGTGGGCACCCGAGTCTACTCTGCCAACCCGCGATGTGGGGCAGTTAACCAACCAGACTATATTAAGGGCATCGTGACCAAAATAACAAACAACGACATAACAGTTGAGCTTACCAATCCCAAGTCGACCCAAACCAAGCTATACACGGAGTGTTTCCTGGTCGAGCCCGTTGTTGACTCTGATAACATGGCAGTCGATTTCAAGTATGCCTCTGACCCTGCCATAATCGACAACATAGTGTCACGCTACCAGCGCAACATTCTCTACACCAATGCAGGTGCGACGATGCTTGCTTTAAATCCATTTGGGGGTTCCAAGGACATTGAGGCCGAGACGAGGACTGATTTTTTCGCCATGAAGCGCTTCCGGGACCGGACTTCCGATGCCGAGTTGGATACTCTCACCAATTCCAAGGTGAGTGAGGTTTCTCATTTGCCAGTTTCTTCAATTTTTTTCTTAATCCTAACCCCAACTCCCTTCTCCTCCCAAATCTCAAACCCCCCTCCATCTCCATTTCCACAGCGCCAACAAATAAAGGTCCGCCCTCACCCGTACATCATTGCCGACGAAGCCCATGAGCGAATGCACGGCACGAGGCAATCCCAGGTGATCATGTGCGAAGGGCAATCCGGCTCGGGAAAGTCTGAGATCGCCAAGCTCATCCTCCAGTACCTTACGAACATCAAGCACCTTGATGACTTCCAATCTTCGATCCCAACCAAAACAAAGCGAAGGGTAGCGAAGGGTCCGTTGGGCATGTACGAGAATCCTTTCATTTTCGGTCCTCCTTCCCCTTCCCCTTCCCCTTCCACTTCCACCGCCCCCCAGCCCGCCTTCGACGACGAATCCGCCCCCAACCACATTTCCCGGATTCTGATGAACGCAATGGTCGTCCTTGAGGCCTTTGGCTCAGCAAAGACGCTAGAAAACGACAACTCCTCCCGGTTCGGTCGATTCGTCAAGGTTTACTTTTCCGGTATCACCGGCGACATTGCCGGCGCTGACATTTCTGCCTTCGTTCTCGAACTTTCGCGCGTCGTCAACCAGCAACCTGGCGACCGCGGCTTCCACATATTCTACCAGCTCCTTCTTGGGCTAGAGCAATCAAAAAAAAAGGCGCACAGGTGAGTGAGCGAGCGAAGCGGACGAGCTTTGAGGAAGACGAGCCATTCGAGCCACAACAAAACTAACATTATTACACTCGCTTTTTTTTTCCCTGCTCCATAAAAAATGCACCTCGCTTCGCTCGGTGCAGCCTGAAAACCATGACCGACTACAAGTACCTCAACAATGTCAGGGAGATGCAGTTCAGCGACGAAAAGGAATTCAAAACCACCCAACAAGCGATGACCTATTGCGGCTTCAACCCCCAAAAACAATCCTTCATCTTCGATATGCTGTCCGCCGTTCTCGAGGTCGGAAACATTGAGTTCTCCGGAACGGGGGCTGCCACAATCACAAAATCGTCCCAAAAGTCGATCGACATTGTAGAATCGTTGCTTAAACTGAAGAAAACCTCTCTCTCCAAGGTGCTTCTTCAAAAGGCGGTCGGTACCGCCCGTGGCAAGACGACAACCGTCGAAGCCAAGATAGAAGACGCCATTAACTCCAGGTGAGCGAGCGAAAAGAGCAAACGGCTACATCCACTACTAAACTAAACTAAACTAAACTAAACTAAACTAAACTAAACTAAACTAAACTAAACTAACACACTCAATTCACTCCGCACCTTTTTCGCTCGGCGCAGAGACCAACTTGCGAAGACCCTGTATGCGAAAGTGTTCGACTACATCGTCTGCACAATAAACAACACACTCACCTCCGTCTCGAAAGCAACCATGAGCCGCGCGCTCCAGTTCGCAAAGAAGGGCAACGAATCTCCCGAGGAACCGCTGTTCGTGTCCGTGGTGGACATGTTCGGCTACGAGACGAAGAAAATCAACTCATTCGAGCAGCTCTGCACCAACTACGTAAGCGAGCGAATGCAAAACCAAGTGATCAAGTCCTTCTTTCAGAGCGACTTTGACATGTACCAGAAGGAAGAAATCAGGATGACGGATTTCAAGTTTACAAAGAACCAGGACGTTGTGGACGTGTTGGACAAGAAGCCAATGGGGATCTTGTGCATGGTGAGTTGCGAGCCGCGAGCGAAGCTCGCCAGCAACACCATACACTAGAATTGTGGGACTAGCTCGCTTCGCTTGCCGCTCGCCAGCAACACCATACACTAGAATTGTGGGACTAGCTCGCTTCGCTTGCCGCTCGCCAGCAACACCATACACTAGAATTGTGGGACTAGCTCGCTTCGCTTGCCGCTCGCCAGCAAAACCAAACACTAGTTGGGTCCAGCTCGCTTCGCTTGCCGCTCGCCAGCAACACCAAACACTAGTTGTGACTAGCTCGCCTCGCTTGCTGCTCGCCTTGTCGAAGGGAACACTCTAACATTACACGCACACAGTTGGACGAGGCCTGCCGGTACCCGAGGAACAACGACTCCACCTTTCTGCAGAAGCTCATAACAAACCACACTAGAGCCCGCTCCGGCCAACACAGGCAAATCGTCGATCGGGACAAAACTCTCTCGTCCGAAGATTTAACCTTTGTGATAAAGAACTCGTACGGCGAAACCACCTACGACACGCACGGTTTCCTGGAGAAGAACAAGGGCCACCTCGGCCCGCACATCGTTGACGTTGTGATTGAGTCCACCTACACCGACTTGGTCGATTTGTTCGATTTCACAAAAGACGGCAAGCCCACCTTATACAAAACGTCCTCTTCCGTCTCCAGCGACCACGGTTCCCACCAGGAATCTGCGGCCGCCGCGTCCAAACATCACCTGACCGTTGCGAAGAAGATGATAGATGACTTGAACCAGGTGAGCGAGCGGAGCGGGGAGGTTGATGAAGACGAGAATACGAAACAATGCTCTCCCCCTCTGACATTTTTTTCCCACTCCACTCAATTTGTATTCATTCGCACCTTCTTCGCTCGGCTCAGCTCTTCGAAACGATCGACCTCTGCTCGTTGAACTTGGTGAGGTGCATCCTCCCCAACAACGACAAAAAGTCTGGCGTCGTCGACTACACGAGTCTGACGAAGCAGGTCGTCCACCAAGATGTGTTGTCCAGCATCAGAATGAGGCAGGAGGGGTTTAGCTTCAAGGCCCACTTCAACCAGTTCTACGAGAGGTACATCACGGTCATTCCCCCCAAGTCCAACAGCCAACTCGTCCTCATCCCGTCCAAGACAGCTGACATTAAAGCCTTGTCCAAGCTCCTCGTCAAGGCTCTGCTGAAGCTGACACCCCAGAACGTGATTTTCCGCGAGGACAACATTCAGTTCGGCACGAAATCCGTCTTCATTAGGCACAAGACGATCAACTCGTTCGAGGCGTTGCGGAAGTTGAAGCTCCAGGACATGGATCGCGCGGTAGTTTCGATCCAGGCCACGTGGAGAATGGGCCACCAGAAGAACAACCACGCGAAGCTGAAGAAGGGCGTGAGCAGGACGCAGGCGACGTGGCGAGCGGTTTACTACCGCCAGGTTTTCAAGAAGAAGCAGCTGGCCGCCTCGATCCTCCAAAAGCATGGGATAGGCTTTGTCCAGCGCAAGAGGTTCAACGACACGCTGAAAGCGAACACCACAATAGCCAACTTCCACCTGAAGCTAAAGGTGAGTGCGGAAATGAAATAGCCATTACTAGTCTCGTCTTCACGTAGAACTAACATAATCATTCCCTGCACGGCAATTACAACAGGCTCGGGTGAAGTGGCGCAGAACGCAGAACACCGTCCGCGCCCTCCACTCCCTCGGGCGAGCGTTCATCGTTCGCCAGCACGTGAACCGCATGTTGGGCGCAATCAACGTGCTGCAGGCCGGAGCGAGGAGATTCCTAACGAGAATAAAACTCCACAAGCTCAAGGTGAAGATCGCTCGGCGCTGCCAGGGTTACTTCCTTGGCCAGCGGGAGCGGGAAAAGATGCCCGAGACCGTCGAGTACCTTGACGTAAAGCGGAAGGAGCGGTTCCGCGCCAGAGCGGTGAAGAAGGCTCAGAACAGGTGGAAGGGTTTGATGATAAGGCGCAGGTTCAAGCAGCTCAGGGAAGCTGCCCAGACCCTGCAGCAGGTGAGTGAGCGGAGCGGGGGGGGGTTGAGGAAGACGAGCATACGAGCCACTACTAAGCTAATCTAAACTAATCTAAACTTAAACTAAACTAAAACTAAACTAAACTAAACTAAACTACAATAAAATCGCTCGGCGCAGTTCACCAGGAGCTTCGGCGAGAGGAAGCGGTTCTTGGCGGTGAAGCGCGCCGCGGTGCTGCTGCAGGCGGGAATTCGGGGTCGAGACGCTCGCGACAGGGTCTGCGACATTGTGAACCTGAACATGGTCCGGGAGGAGAAGAAAAAGGTCGAAGCGGCAAACCGCCGCGAGGTGGCGCTCCTGCGGTCGTTGAACGCGAGCAGGAACAATCCTTCGAGGGTTGAAACGAGCGGCCTGAACAGGGCGTACCGGTGCGACCTGCTCGACGTGGATATCCTAGTCGACAACGAGGACGTGTACCCCGAGGGCTGGTCGAGTCAAATTGTGGCGCTGGACACCGAGCTAGCGAAGCGAGGCCGGCGAATTGGTGAGCGAGCGAAGCGAGAGGAAGACTTGCTATACGATACGAGCCACTAAAAAACTAACACGAATATTAATTCCAATCTAATGAATTTGTAATGCGCCTCGACTTCGCTCGGCGCAGTTTCGGTTCAAAACGGCTCGGCCCACACGGTTGCGCTCACCGACACCGGCGAGGTTTGGACCTGGGGCTGGAGCGATCAAGGGCAGCTGGGACACGGGTGTAGGAAGTCCGAGTGCGAGGCCCGACCCCTCGAAAACCTCATGTTTCAGTCGCAGTCAACCGACTCGGTGGCCATCGACAGGTCCGTGAGCGGCCACATGTCCATCACGTCGGTGGCCGTCGGGGAGGACTTTACTTTAGCTTTGGCCGACACGGGCAAGGTGTACAGCTGGGGCAGCGGGCGCCGCGGGCAGCTGGGCCACGGCGACTTCCAGTCAATCTCCTTCCCGCGCTGCATCCAGTTCATGAAGTGGAAGACGCAGCAGATCTGCTGCGGGTCTGCGCACAGTAGTGTTATCGGGTTTAACGGGGCGCTGTACACGTGGGGGATGAAGAGCTGCATCGGGGGTGTGGTCGCCAAGAGCGACTTTACCAACGCGGCCGGCGACGTGTCGATGCCCTCGGCGCTGTACGTCATGGGAAGGAGGCAGGGCAGCAACCACATCACCCAGGTCAAGAGGGCCGGCTTGACCGATGTGCAGGTTAAGAGGTGAGTGAGTGCTGCGAGCCCCAAGAAAATTTCCACACCTCAAAAATTATTGCCAAAACTAACACCCAAACTAACATTATATTTCGGCGCAGGCTCGAGAAGGAGGCCAGCAGGGAGAAAGTGAAGCAGAAAATTAAGAGCATCTGCAGCGGCTTGAAGTTCACGATTGCGCTCACCGACCACGGCGACGTGTACAGTTGGGGGAGCAACAACACCGGTTTCGGCGAGAGCTACGGAGAGACTCAGGTTCGGGTTCCCTCTCCTGTTACTACCGATGACAAAAATTATGTGAATGTGAATGTGAATGGTGTGAAAAAAATCAATAACCACCAGTTCAACCAGCTGGGAAGCAGGCGCGCGATGGGTGACGAGGCGCCCCACGAAATTGTCGGCCTGAAGCTCAAGAGGAAGCACCACGCCGGAATCGTGTCAATCAGCGCCGGCGCGAGGCACGCAATCGCCTCCAACGTCAACGGCCAGGTGCTCACGTGGGGCTGGAACGAGTTCGGCATGCTGGGAACCGGCGACTGCTACCCTCTAGAGGGGGTTCACGAGGTGCTCGGGGAGCTCGAGAACAAGTGCGTGAAGGAGGTGTCGGCGGGGTGGAGGCACAGCGCGGTTCTCACCGAGGGGGGGGGGATTTACATTTGGGGGCAGACGAGTTTGAGTGCGAGGGACGTTGCACCCACCGCCAACAAGGCCAAAATAAATAATAATTACAATGGGAATGGGAATGGGAATGGGAATGGGAATGGGAATGGGAATGGGAATGGGAATGGGAATGGAAAAGGAAAAGGAAATATCGAGGAGGAGGTGCACCAGATGTACATGGTGCCAACGAAGATTTACAGGGTTGGGCAAGGTCGGACAAACGCCGTGAGCCTGCACAGCAGCTGGAGCAGGAACCTGTCCTCGTTCAGCGTCACGGTCAGGCACAAGCCGAACGAAGTGCAGCTCGGGAGCAACAACCAGCCGGACTGGAACGGATACCTGACCAAGAAGGTCAACGGCGTGCTGGCAAGTGGCCGAACGAACAAGAACATTCCAAAGTTCGCGGAGAATGACGAGGATAAGGATAGGGAGTTTGTTCTGACCTACAGGGTCAAGGACAACAAGTTCTTGACGACTCAGCCGATGAACGGGAACGCGAGCCGGGCGGGGATCGACAGCAGGGATCGGAGGGGCAGCCTGGATTATTTGGGCAAGGGGCTGAATTTAATTGGCGGTGGCAAGACGTTGGCTGTGAGCGGAGCGGAGCACTGCTTCGCAGACAAGAGTGTGTGTAAGGTGGTAACGGTCACGGGAGCGGACATTCAAATGATGAAGGGGGAGAAGCTAAGGGTGCTGAGCAGAGACTTAAAGATTGGAAACGTCGACGTTAGGAGCTACTACAAGCGGGGGGGGGGGACCACGAAGACCCAGAGCGAGGAGGATCACGCTTACTTTCACAGTCATGGGTACAGGATGGGGAGCGAGAAGAGGGAAAAGACGATGCAGGAGAAGGGGTGGAGCAGGAGTGTCGTTCCGAAGGATAGGAGCACGGGCTGGGAGGAGTACGGTGCGACCGTTGGGAAGACTGTAGATATGAACAGGGAGCTGAAGAGGAGGGAGGACGAGAGGGCGCAGACGCTGCAGCTCAGTTTGAGTTTGGAGGAGAGGGAGTGGAAGGAAATGGAGATGGAGCGGAAGGTGGGGAAGAATAAAATTTCGGAGAGCAGGAAGACCAAACGGCTGGCGGAGAACTTGGCGTGGAGGGGAGAGCACGAGAAGAGGGGGGTTAAGGAGGGGGGAATTATGGACTTCTTCGCGCCGGAGCACCTCGTCGCGGCGAGTAACGACCAGTACACTGCGGTGCAGGTTAAGGCTATATACGGCGAGAGCATTGTGGATTCGAATTGAGAATTGAATTGGGAATTGAATTGAGAATTGAATTGAGAATTGAATTGGGAATTGAATTGAATTGAATTGAATTGAATTGAGGAGCGGGGAGAGAATTTTGTTTTGTTTTGTCCGGTATAATAATAATGTTTGGGCTAAATTGCTGTTTTTGCTAAACACCGCGTACCTTTTGGAACTGTAAATTAGGCATGTTTGTAACATATTTGGTGACATGCGCCCCAAAAGGTGTATAATAAACTTTCCAAAAATAAAAAAAAAAAACCACACATTGCCCCTTTTACAAATCAGAGATCTCCGAAATACCGTCGTCCTGAACGCCGTCATTTATGCTGATCGCCCGCCCCGTCAGCACCCCGTAGGAAGGTGGTGGTGGTGGCACCCCTGCCCCTCCCCCTCCTCCTCCTCCTCCCCCTCCCCCCCCCTCGGTTCTTCCTTGCCCTCCTTCGGGCTGCTGCTTTCGCTCATCCCCTTGCGCGCCGCCCCGCTTGTCTCCGCTTGCCCTGGTTCGCCGTCCGCTTCCGCTCCCGGTTGCGTCTCTCGGTGCCTCGCCTTCGTCGTCGTCCTCCCCCTCCCCCTCCCCCTCCCTTTCGACCTTCCTGACCTTTGCCCTGAGCAGCCCTAGCAGGAACTCCTCCCTCCCCCTGTACCCTCCCTCCACCTCCGCCGTCCTGGCGGCCTCGGCCGGGACGGAGCCGAGCGGGCCGTAGGCCCGAAGGAGGAGGGAGGCGACCAGGGACGAGGAGGGGGGGGGGGAGGAGGAGGAGGAGGAGGAAGGGCGGGAGGGGGGGGGGAGGGAACGGAGGGGAGAGGGACGGAGGAACAGACAGGAGGGGAGGAGGGGAGCGGAAGAGGAAGCGGAAGCGAGCCGGCGCCCGCCGTAGCCTCCTTCTCCTTCTTCTCCTTCTTCTCCTTCTTCTCCTTCTTCTCCGCCTTCTTCTTCTCCTTCTTCTCCTTCTTCTCCTTCTTCTCCTCCTTCTCCT
>Ga0302114_10003290_pt1 | contig 10165 bp, 7 predicted proteins | sample AG5_Surface_MG_FD_203107 | JGI IMG/M metagenome (GOLD analysis project Ga0302114, IMG submission 203107) | Marine microbial communities from Western Arctic Ocean, Canada - AG5_Surface | ecosystem: Environmental > Aquatic > Marine > Oceanic | place: Canada: Western Arctic Ocean | collected...
GACGCCACTCTCGGTCTCCCCGATTTGGCGTATTTGTCGCACGCGGCTAAGAGCATTAACGCGCGTTGGCGATCGAGCGCGTTCGGGGGGATTTGCATGATCGCTTCCGCTATTTGATCCATTTTATTATCTTTCTTCTTAGTAGTATTAAGAGGAGTCGTCGTAAGAGTAAGAGTCGTCGTAAGAGTAGTATTATGACGATTATTCAGAGGACGAGATGAGGAAAATTTTTGCTCTTAATTTTTTCTTCAAAAAGGAATAACAACAAACAGGAGAGGAATTAATAATAAAAAAATATGGACAGCAATACTTGAGAGATGTAATACTACTCTACTAGTGTAATAATAATACAAAGATGATGATGATGCGATTATATTGTTTTTGGCATTTTTCTCACTCAGTAGGAGTAGAAAGAGCAGACGCCAAAGATGCTCTTCGCATGACGTCTTTGGTTTCGTACCGAGTCAAACGCGCTAACGAGTCCAAAAATTTTTCCTTGGTTTTACGAAGCGCCAAGCGGAGTTCTAAGACGTCGCCTTGCGCGACCGCGGATTCGGTTTTTGCGTTTACTAACGCGCTGACGTGAGAGTGTAAAGCTACGTTCGTATCTTCCAGCTCTTTTTGGCACCGATCGAGCTCTTCCCTCGCTTTCATGGCTTCTTCGTTGGCGTCTCGAATTTCTTTGTCCGCGCGTTTTTGCAAGTCTTTGCGTAAATCGGTGGCGAGCATGGTCGTTTCTTGCACGACGGAGACGAGTTGGGATTTTAAACTCTCGATTTCGGTTTCGCATTTGGCAAGTTCGGTTTCGCAGGCGGTTCGTTCCAAGTCGCGTTCGGATTCTATTCTATGAATCATAGCGTCTGTTTTCTCTCGCTCTCGCGAGATTTCCTCCGCGGATTTTTTCACGACGTGTTCCAACTGAACGATTTGCTTCTCTTTCTTCTCTAGCGTGGACTTAAATGCGGCGATTTCTTCCGCGTGTTTCGTCGACATGGTTGTCGCAATTATGCTGTTGCTCGTTTCGAGAGATGCGATATTTTCATCGTTCGCCTTCTTCTCCTCTTGTTTGTTTCTCAAGGCGACCAACGCGGCTTCCAAGCTTTGCGTTTGCTCTTTTAAACCTGACGATTCCATCTTTGCCTGCGCGAAATCAGCCTCTAACCGTTCTAATTTACGCGTCTGAGTTTCTAACGCGCGACTAGATTCGAACGCGCTCTTCTCAATATCTTTTTGTCCTTCTTCTTTCACTCTCAATTCGTCTCGCATGGCATCGATTTTACTCTTCAATTTTTCCGTTTCCTCTTCGTGTCGCGTTTCGAGTTCGACGCGGTCTCTCGTCAACTCGTCGTTTTTCCTTCTTAAATCTTTCGCTTCTTTTCGTAACGATTCCAAGACGATGGTCGTTTGTCTTTGTTGTTCTGCTAACGCTTTTTCTCTCGCCACGGCTTCTTCGTTCGTCACGCCGTTTGCGATTATTGTATCCGCGCGGTTATTCGCTAATTCAGGCGTCGAACATTCGCCGATGGGTGACAGATACGAAGTCGTCGATAACGAGCGCTTCACTTCGGACGTGTTGAATTTTCGTAGCGGTGATGCACTCGACGAGACTGGCGTCGTTGGTATCGTTGTTGTTTCTTCTCCAAGCTCTTCGTCGAACCCGGACAAATCTTGTTCGTCGCCGTTCGCCGCCGATGATGGCCGTACCATTTTCTCATTCTCATTCGTCGTTGTCGTCATCATATTCATCGCGAACGGATTCGTATCATTATCATTCTCCATACCGCTACTATTGTTCGCCATAAACGACGCCGACAAATTCGCGCTACTTATAAACGACAATTCCGTCATGTCCATTTCCGATCGTCTCGACTGGGCGCCTCTCGTCCAGTTCTTCAACCACGTCATTCGCACTTTACACCTCACACGCGTCACGCCGTTGTCCATTCGCATCTCGTGCGTCGTCTCGAACCCGTGTTCGCTCAACGCGCTCGTGTCTGCGCAAAACTTGCTCGCATCCAAGATTCCTCTTGCGAACGTCGTGCTGTTCCCGCACGCTTGTAACTTGACGTTGTACGCTTTCGGCTCGAACTGCCCAGTTTGTTCTCGGTATAAAGTCACGATTTGCGTCAGCTTGTTGTTGTTCGTATTTTCTTCAGTTTCCTCGCTCGTACTCAAAAAACTCGCCGAGTTCGTGTTTGCATCGACGAAACTTTCGCTCGTGAGTGAAACTTTGGCGCCTCTGGTGAGTAAAACTCGGCAGGAAAACACGTTTTGTGGGAGATTGATACACTCGATGTCGTAGACATCGAAGCGGAATTTCAACTGTTGCTTCGATTTTCTCTCCTTATGTTTTTGGAGTTTCGCGAACATTATTCGTAGTATTGCTCGCGATCAGAGTACAAACGCTTTCCTTAACTCTGCGTCGACGTTTTTCACAAGAATAGTACGATACTACGAATACTACGACTTAAAGAAAGCGCAATAATACACGTTTTTATGTATCAGATGAGGGGGAGAATTTGTGAGAAAGAATTCAAAATTCTTCACTTGTTTGTTTGAAGAGATTTTATTAAAATGAACATTTCGGACGAGGAATACGAGGAGTTAGAATCGTATTTCCAGCTCAAACTGAGAGACAAAGAAGAGCAACTTCGTTATGCGCTCCAAATGCGGTGCGAAGCGGAAGAGAAGGCTTTTTTTGCGGTTTCAAAAGTGGACGAGATTAGGGGAAATTGTAAATTAGAAATCGATAAATGGCGAGAGAAAGCAGAACGCGCGTTTATGATTACCGACGATATCGACCACGCGAAGTGGAAGGAAGCGTTGATAAAGTTTGATTTGGTTGATATTAGTGATGATGATGATGATGATGATACTAATAATAAGAAGAAGAGAGGGAGTGCTACTAAGTTTAATTTGAATTCGATGGAGTCTCTGTCCGAGTTCAGGTTTGAGTTTCAGTCGAACGTTTTACTGTTGAAGAAGACGCGAGAGGAATATTTACGGATGGAGAAGACGCTTTCAGCAATGGAACAGGAAAACAGAAAGTTATTCTTAAAACTGAAAGACACAAACGCTCTGTTGAAATCTGTGCGAGAGGAAGACTTATCGGACGCGACGAAACGGAACGAAAGTTTACGACGAGAAAATTTAACCGTATCGCAAGAGTTGGCAAACGCGAGCGCGAGTTTGAGCGAAACGAAAGCGGAGATGATGAAATGGAAACGGACGGCGGAGATGTTGATGAAAGAGGAAGAAATATTGAAAGCGGATATATTCGACGACGAGAACGAGGAAGGGAATGGTATTACATTTGGTGGGAAGCAATTGAGGATGCGCAAAATGGAATTGAGTTTAGAGAAGGCGTTGGTCGCGAAGGAAGAGTTGGAGAAGAACGTGAAACGGTTAGAAAGTGAAGTTCGAAAGGAAAAGGAAGAAAAAGAGAGGGCGTTGAGAAAGGAAGAAATCGCGAGCGCGGCGTTAGCGGCGTGTTCGGTACCTTTTCCTCCTTCTTCTTCTTCTTCTAAAACGACGAAGACGACGCAAACATCGGCGGAAGCGAAACATGTCGTTAAGCTTTCGGCGGCGTCTCATATCGCCGAGCTCGAGAAGAAGATTGAACAGATGGAACGTCGAAACGAAATTCTGACCGAAACGCTCGAGAAAAGCGAGTACGAGTACGCAAGAGAACTCGCTTTGATTCAATCGGAGCACGAACGAATGCTCGCTGTAGTTTCGAGAGAGCACTTGGTTTGATATTTTTATTTCCTTCGATTGCATATGTACAGTAGTAGCATTAGGTGTTTGCTTTTTAAAGCAGCAGTAGAAAAAAGGTACCTCACAGGTACTCGTGGATGTGCATGTAACAGTGCCCAGGTAACAATAGTGACGAGACGATAACAACAATAACAATAATAAATAAGAGTATCAAACGGAAAAGTGCGCCAAATTAATCACCGCTTCCAACGTTTGCTCTCCAATCCACGACGCTCCGGGTTTCACCTTCACTGGCTCATCAATCGCCGCCGCTTCCACGCACACCATTTCCTTATACTCCTCGTCCCCGAAATCGCCCATACTCTTCGCCTTATCAATCCATGGATTCCACACCACCGCGTCGTTCAAATTCTTCGTGGTCATCGCCACCCCTCTCGTGTGTTGCGACAACACGCCTTTGTCCTCCCAAACTCGATCGATAATCTCCAACCTTTCCTTATCTACCAAAGCTACGTTCCTTCGGTAAATCCTATCGACTTCCTTATCAAACCTAATCTCTTCCTCACCTTCCACGCACTTCTTTCCGTCTTCTAACGAATCCGTATATCTTACCCCGTTTAATCCTTTCACGGCGATATCGGTAATACTTTTCGCGCCGAAATACGTGTGCAACGCCGTCGTAAACTCAAACGCCTTCTCGTCTTCGTTTATAACCTCTAACTTTGTGTTTAAAAACTCTTTCTCAATAGACACGGTATAGTTTAACTTAAACTTATACGGAAACTCTTTCATGGTTGACTCCGTGCTGGATGTGGTAAACGTCGCTTTGGCCAACAATTTTTCTTCATCCACTTCGGATCCAACGAATTCCCAAGTCGTATTCCGAGCGAACCCGTGTTGGTTCGTACACTCTCCGAGCTTCCCAAACTGCGGAAAGCATATCGGAATCCCACCTCGAATCGGTTTCGTTCCGTCTAAAATTGCTTTCTTTGATAGGAATAAAAACTCCGGTTTCGTTTTATACACTTCCAAGTCCGAGAGCGATCGCCAGCTCGCCACGTGCGCGCCAAAGGTGTAGATTGTACACTCGAACTGAGCGTTTGAAAGAATCACGCCTTCTAACGATACTTCTTCATCTTTGGGGCCGAATGGAACGCACGAACATAAAGTTTTACTTTTCAGCGGCCCACCCATCGTGTTGTGTGTGTGTGTGTGTGTGTGTGTGTGTGTGGTGTGTGTTTATGCGTTCTCCGTTGACTTTGATGTGATGAGATGCGTCTGAGATTGAAGTGGAGAGATTGGATTCGTTTTTCCCCAAACAACAGTCCCACTTTGTTGTCGCGTCAAAGAGAGATACTACGATGATAAACGGGGCGCACCACCGCGGGACTTTTGTGAAGCAAAACAAGATCATCAAAACGAGGAGTTTTACAAACTCTTTTTCCTCTCGTTCTTCTTCTTCTTCTTCTTCGTTCGTTCTTCTGCGAGGAGCGAAATCATCATCGTCAACGAACGCGAAGACAACAAAGAAGAGAACAAAGAAGGATGCGTTGAGCACATTTACGTGTCGCATGAACGACCCCAAAGGAGAAAAAGCGAGGAGGCTTTCATCGTCTAAATCGTCGTGGTATTCGTCGCGCTCTTTTTCTTCGAGAGATGATGATGATGATGATAGCGTGGATTACGAACCGCCACCTTTACCACCGCGTACTAAAGGAGGAGTTGTAACGAGAAAGAGTAAAGGAGAAGAAGACGAAGAAGAAGACAACGATGAAGAAAATAACATAGGCCCAAGGTTAATCCCATCGATTGCAACGGCAACCATCGGAGCATTTCTATTCGGGTACCATTCGGCGGTGATTAACGCGCCTTTAGCGTCGATTGCCTCGGATTTAGGCTTCGCGGAGAGCGACGGATTGAAAGGCGTCGTAGTGAGCGTGATGGTGTTGGGAGGCGTTTTGGGTGGGTTTTCTATCGCGCCGTTCGCGGATAAGTACGGACGGAAAAACGCGTTGGCATTCGTGACGATACCTTTAGCCGTGGGTGCGTTGATTTCGAGCGTGAGTTGGGACGCGGCGTCGATGACGTTTGGTCGATTAATTACCGGGATAGGCGTCGGCGCGAGTTCACAAATCGTGCCTTTGTATTTAGCGGAGATCTCGCCGCCAAGTTTTCGAGGGACCGCGAACGGTTTGAGGAGAATGGCGTACGTTTTTGGGTGTTTGGCGGCGTTTCAATTGGCGGTGCCTTTAGAGGAAGCCGCCAACGGGGGCGACGGGTGGTGGCGACCGTTGTTTTCGGATTCTGTCTTTCCGGCGGTGGCGTTGGCGGTGACCGCGTTGGTCGTGGCGGTGGAATCGCCGGTGTGGTTGTTAGCGACGAGCGAGGAAATCGAGTGCGAAGTGGAGAAGAAAGAGATTGAGCGAGAATCGAGGCGGTCGTTAGGGGCGCTGATGAACATTCGAGGGAAAGCGGCTAAAGTGTGGCAAGAGAACATACAGAAAAAGGAAGAAAGTAGTAGTAGTAATAGTAGAAGTAGTAGTAGTAGTAGTATTGCTGCGAGTAGTAGTAATAATAGTAGTAGTAACAGCGAGAGCGCGGCAGAGGAGAATACTACTGTTGAAGACGACGACCGAAAGGAAACGAGTAGTAGTATCAGTTGGAGTAGTACTAATGGTAATAGTACTAGCGCCGTTACGAGCAGCAAAAAATTGGAGACGTGGTCGGAGATTTTCAAAGACGAAACAAACGTCCCTTCTTTGATTACAGGCGTCGGGTTGTGCGCTTTGGCGGCGTTTTCCGGATCAAACACAGTTATATTCTACGCGAAATCGGTGTTTAGCTCCGTCGGTTTGAGCTCGCCCGAGCTGTTGACGTGGGCGGTCGGCGTCCCGAACATTTTGGGCGGCGTTTTAGCGCTGGTTTTCACGGACAGACTCGGTCGACGACCTTTGCTTTTGTGGTCGTTCGGTGGAATGTCCGCGTGCTTAGTCGCGCTTTCTGCCGTGGACATTTACACGCACGGGGTACCGTTCCTCTCCGAAAACAACGGCGGTTTCGGAGGAGGCGCGTCGTCCATGACCACGTCGAGTAAATTCTTCAAGGCGAGCTTTTGCAACACGCTCGACCCGTCCGCGGTGGAAGTGTTATCACCAGAACAAAAAGCGAAGCAAAGAGGTAGTTTGAGCATCAACGAGGGTTATTTTTCGGACATTTTCAACGTCCAACAGTCCTCGTACTCTTCGTTTACGACGAAATCAATCATATGCGAAGACTTACCGGACCGCGAAATCGGCGGGTTAATCGAAGACGTCGCCATCCAAGGCCGCGATACCAAAAGCAACAACAGCGGCGAACGACAAGAACCGGAAGCTACGATTGCGCTCATATCCCTCCCGCTTTACGTCCTCTTCTTCTCCGCCGGCGCCGGCCCAGTCCCGTGGCTGCTTTACAACGAAGTCTTCCCGACTCGAATCCGCGCCAAAGCGGTGTCTTTGTGCACCGCCACCAACTACTTCTCCAACGCCATCGTCGGTTCTGCGTTTCTACCCGGTGTCACGTTTCTCGGTTTGGGCGGCACGTACGCCGGTTACGCGCTCTTAAATCTCCTCGGCTACGTTTTCGTGAAAGAACTCGTGTTTGAAACCAAAGGGATGAAGTTAGAGGACATCGAAGAGACGATGTTAGAGAAGTGGGCAAAGAATAAAAACGCGACGTCGTAAAAGAAGCGCCGGCGCCGTGCGTACAAATTGTAATGATCACATGTATACTTATTCGTATCTAAAAGGAGGAGTCTTTGTAGTATTATACAACACGCGTAAGCTATTTCGTATTCCGATTTTTATAGAAGAGAGAAAGAGTTCCTTTATCAGTCCTGGCAGAGGCACACATGTATAATTTGTTGCACCGTTTACCCACAAAGACATCACCACAGAGAAGAACAGTTTCTCTCTCTCTCGACAAACAACGAAGAGCTATTACACTCGAGGAGGAGGATTTATGAGGAGGAGGAGGAAGAGACCGCGCGTCACCCGCGTCTTCTAAATTAAACAGAAGACGACGAAATGGTGACGCGTTACCGTCCTCACGCGCTCGGCGGCGTCGCGTTGTGATCGATGCCGTGAATGTTACTCCCTCCTCCCCCGGGATATCTCCTCGTCCCGTTGTTGTTGTTGTTGTTGTTGTTATTACCAGGTCTTCTTCCATACACGCCACTCCCGACGTCCCCTGGTTTGGTCCCGTACTTTTGCGATTGGTCCAACGACACGAGCGTTCGAAAGAACGCGACGAAGACGTTCAGAATTCCCCAAAAGAAGTCCGCGAATATCGTAGCTCGAAAAAGAGGTCTCGACCTTGCCGTCGTTCCGGAGGACGAGACGTACTTCTGTTCGCCTCTTTTCGCTCCCGCTGCTGGTGGTGCTGCCATCGTAGGAGTAGTAATAGTCGCACAAAACAAGCGCAGAGTCCAAAAATGAAGGATTTTGAGAGAGACGACGAAAGATTTTAAAAACGTCTTCTTTGACGTATCGGAGAAAAAAGAATACGCGAGAGTAAAGTAACACTAAGAATACTAATACTAATACTAATGGGGAAAAAGATATCCGGCGCGCAAAAGAGGAAGAAGAAGAGAGAGAAAGAAGAGCTCGCTTTGGAAATGGAGCGGTTGAAGCTTGGACCGACCAAGATATGGACGGGATTGGTGTTGCATCACAAGGATGTGTTTGTTTCGCATGTGATTCCGAAATTGAACGAGACAGATCGGTGTTTCTTTTCAGATGTGAATAGTGAGAGTCGGGGGGTGCTTGCGTACGCTGGGGTAGACGTATCAAAATTAGGTGTGTATGTTTACGAATGTACATCCATTTCAACGTTGGAATGGGCGTGGAATAACATGCCGTGGGGAAAGAAAAATCAAAGAGAAAGTGTGATAGATCAAGCCTGGTTTTGCGCGGGAGTTGCTAACACGAACAAACTCGAGTTGCTCAAGTGGGCGAGAGAAGTGAAACATTGCGAGTGGGATGAATGGCCGATTAATACGGCCGCAGATAAAGGTAATCTCGAGATGTTAAAGTACTGCTTCTCTAATGATTGCCCGTATGATGAAGAAGCGTCGTGTATACAAGCCGCTGCAGGAGGACACCTCGACTGTCTTCGATTTCTTTTCGACCAAGTGGAACCTTCGCGAGAGACGGAAAAAAAAGCGGCACATCAGGCAGCATACCATGGTCACATGGACATCTTGAAATATTTCGTCGAAGAAAGAAAGATACCCGAGATAGTAAAGGTCAGCTGCGTGACAAATGCTGCAGCGTATGGTGGCCTCGAGAGCCTCAAATACTTAGTCGAAGAGGCGAAAGTGCCTCTTAACGACTGGCAACACATCGCTTGCGCTCGTTACTTCGAGCATACCGAGCGCGAAAACTACTTGCTCGAAAAAGGGTGCCCAGAACCAACGGACGAACAATACGCTTGGTTTGTCGAGGAGGCGCAGAAAAGATTAAAAGCGTAAGCGAGAGAGAGAAAGAGAAAGAGAAAGAGAAAGAGAAAGAGAGACATTTTCCATGCGCTACACACGCACACACTTTTGGTAGAGCAATTTTGCAATTTTTCGTGCTTCCGTTGTTTTTCTGATTTTTTTTTTTCACTTGACTTTTTTTTTCTCCTCCTCTTTTTGGCGGCGGCAAAGCACACATCTCTCCGCCGAGAGAGATGAAAAGAGTGAGAATGTCTGGAGGCGGTTTTGATGATGAAAAGAAGCGGAAGAAGAAGACGAAGAAGAGTGGCAGCACGACGGATAATAACACGACTGGGTTCGTGACGTCCACGGTCTCAATATCTATCCCGTTACATCCGTCGAAATTGGGAAACCGGAAAAAAGGCGTCCGGGAACAACTCGACGCGAAAACGCTGAGACATCACGACGGCTTCGGCGGCGTGCTCGTGAAATACACGGATTTGAACATGAACGAAGAAGGAAATGGAGAAACTATTTTACCGAATTCCGCGTACGTGGAAGTGAAAGCGACGGTCAAAGCGACCGTGTTTGCGCCAAAAGTGAAAGCGGTGTTAATCGGGAAAGTGAACAAAATAGGACAGGACCACATCGGTCTCGTCGTCGGGAATATTTTCAACGCGTCGATTCCAATCGAGAATTTTAAGGAGAACATGATGTTCGACGAAACGAAAGAAGCGTGGGAGATCATCGAAGACGGCACGATGCTCGAAGAGGAAGAGGAAGATCTTTCGGACAAGTCAGAGTCGATGAGCATGAAGGAGATTAAAGTAGGCGCGAGAGTGAAGTTTCGAGTGGAGAGGGTGAACAGAGAGGACGATCGGGTGGTGTTATTGATTGGGAGTTTGTTAGGGAAAGGGTGTGGACCAGTAGACCGTAGTAGTACTAGTAATAGCGAGGAGAGAAATGACAACGACGAGGATGAGGATGTGGAAG
>Ga0302114_10003295_pt1 | contig 10163 bp, 6 predicted proteins | sample AG5_Surface_MG_FD_203107 | JGI IMG/M metagenome (GOLD analysis project Ga0302114, IMG submission 203107) | Marine microbial communities from Western Arctic Ocean, Canada - AG5_Surface | ecosystem: Environmental > Aquatic > Marine > Oceanic | place: Canada: Western Arctic Ocean | collected...
ATGAGCGAGACAGAACTAACCAACCAAGAACGACAGATTGTCACTATCGGTGGCAATAACTTTTTTGTTGACGCGCTAACCGAGCAGCAGGTGCAGCAGCTAAACACTGTGAACGACCTGTCAAAAGCGGTCAGTGCTCTCGCAAGCGCCGTGCTTGTGGTCACAAATATAAAGAACATATCCGCCCTTGCGGCTATGGGTTTAGAGAACTTTACAGCCCAAACGGCTGAAGCCTTGTCTCAAAATGAGGAGGCGATAGTACCGGCGCAAGAGGAAGCCCCAGCAATCAACTAATCTTGGCTCACCCCGAGAAGCCCCGGCGCGTCCTCACATGCGTGCCGAACATAGCCAGCCTGATCCACTGGTGGCGAGAACGGATCAACTTTGATACCTTTCTAGTGCGGGTCTATGCACTAGATACAAGGAGTGTGTAGCAAATGATGAATTTCAAGACAGTAGTTGAAGAGTACTTGGATACGCCGACTACGCGGAAAATGCAGACTAAGTCTGAGACCGCGCATAGAAGGCTAAATGAGATGTGTAAGGCTTGGGGTGAAATCCCGCTAGACGAAATATCGGATAAGCACGTTAGAGATTTTTTTCGAGGTGTTAAGAAGAAGCGTTTGGCTGGAGGAACTTACAATACTTATGTGACGTACTACCGTGCGCTGATGAACTTTGGGATGGATGAGCTTAATTTAATTAGGTACGTCCCTAAAGTTAAGTCGATGCCAGAACACAGACGGAATGAGTTTTTAGAACCGGAAGAAGCTAAAAGATTGTTGGAAGAGCTTGATCCGATACGAAGGGACTTGGCTAGTATGTGTCTGTTGACGGGTTTGCGTAAGACGAACGCGACTAACTTAAAGATTGATCAGATCTCTAAGTGTGCCAGCTTCATTAAACTCCCCGGAGTCTTGATGAAGAACGGAAGTCCTTTAGAGGTAACTTTAAATGACGCGGCGAAGGCGATTGTTAAGCGCAGGCTAGATATGGTTAAAGCGCAAGAGCAGAGGTATCCCTACCTCAGAGGAAAGATTGAGCATCTGTTCGTTCAAGACTCTGGTAATAGGAAATTGAATGGGAGACCGATTACTCAGATGTGCAATGACACATGGCGTAACGCAGTTGAACGCGCAGGACTTCCGAAAGGAATTTGCGTGCATCATATGCGGCACACCTTTGCTAGTTGGCACAAGAGGCAAGGTACGGACCCCGATGTTATAAGGCAGTTAGGTGGGTGGGAGTCGATGAGATCGATGGAGCAGTACTCTCATGTAACCGCCCCAGAAGTTAAAATGGCTGCTGGTAATATCGATAACATGATTTGATTTAGGGAATAAGGTTGGAACACAACCTTGAGAAAACGTCGTGTAAAGGTTGTGCCACCGAGTGGAGCACAACCTAAGCACATAACTGGTACAACCTAGTCAGCATAACCTGTTCTAGGTTGTGTTCACTGTTTTTGTAAGTTGTTGATTTTAAACGGTAAAATGGAGCGGGAAACGAGACTCGAACTCGCGACTTCCACCTTGGCAAGGTGGTGCTACTGTTTTTCAAAAACTCTATACAAAACAATAACTTAGTGTACGGACCCGCAAGTCCAAAACACAGGTGGTGCTATATTCGGAGCACAACCTTGTAAAAGTGTTTAGAGGTAAATAATGAGTATTTCTGGAGACGCTGGCTACCCTGCCAGCGCATGTTTTGACCCTTCCGCACCCTTCAATTTGCCAGACGCTGAACTCTGCAATGTTTGCGATACAGAGCTAGAGAAAGGTATGTTCTGTCCCAACGAAGACAACCACCATTTAGAGCATCCGATATATAAAGCTAAGTTCTGGATGCCTGAGTTATCTGAATATCTGACGTGGCAAGAAAGCACAGACTTCTACTCGGGGAACTTCTGATGGATAATCTTCAGCTTGGAACCTTCGAGTACATCATTAGAAGTTGGCACCACGATAGGAACTTAATCAAAGGGTCAACTGATAAAGACCAGTTCTGTAAGTTGATTCAAGAGTGCGGAGAGTTATCAGACTCGATCTGTAAAGGTGAAGACATTAAGGACGATATCGGGGACATCATAGTAGTCCTTATAAATATCTGCGAGAGGAATAATCTATCGCTCTCAGAGTGCCTAGATTGCGCGTGGTCGGACATAAAAGATCGCAAAGGCAAGATGGTCGAGGGTGTCTTTGTTAAGGAGGCAGACCATGCGAAGTCGCTTTAAGCCGGACCTTTTTTACAAGGCTGTCCAAGTGCCAGGAAAGTTGCACTTATACTTCGAGGGTCACAACGCTTTCGACAATGAAACCGCATTAACCGAAGACCAAAAGAGACTGGCTGCCGAGATGTTTAGGGGAGGGAGGAAACCTTGGTATATCGCGAGCGAATTAAACATGCCCCCGCATCAGATTTACAACTACCTAAGACGGCGGACTGATAAGCATTAATCGTTGAAAGTGCTTCCCTCACTCACCCATCGCGGGATGCAGTAAGCAGTAATACCTTTCTGCCGATACTCAATCTTGTGCTCAAAATATCGGCACCGATTAATATCTCGAAACAAGAAGGGTTGAGGTGATTGTAGTTCCGCGCCTTCGACAATTATCAGAAGAACAAACGCCATAATCACATTACATCTCTGACAGTTTTTTAGGCTCCCAGCCTTGGGTTTTTATATGCCTGCTCGGATATCCGTCTTGGGTGTTATCTAAAACTCTAAGCTTTCGGTAGACATTAGGCAGTTCACTCCAACCAGTAATCTCATTTTCATATCTGCCACAACCTTTACATCTAGCGTCACCCCAAAGCCTAGTGGTACACCACCCCGTACACGGGTCATCGCCCAAGCTTTCTACGTCACCGTTTAAGTTCATTTTTTATTCATCCACGCTGCTACGCCCATGTGCGCTCCCACTATTCCAGCCATTGAAATATAAAAAAGACCTGCCAAATCTGACAGGGCATTCACTCTAGACTCTGAGACTGTTGGCGAAACCAAGAGCGCAGTAAAGACCATAATCGATATAAGCGCCGACCAAGCCATACTGCGCTGGCTATCAGCTTTTTCTTCAGCGATCTCCATATCCACAAGCTTACGTCCTGCGTCAATCTCAGCATCAGTAACAATGCCATCGCCATCCAAATCGGCTTGCTCATAAATACTCTTTGGTTGCAGTCTTTTATTGCCCATCGTCTTCGTCATTTAGTAGAGCTTGGATAATTTTCCATCGCCGTTCGTACTCTTGACCCGTAGAGTCTCCAAATAATAAATCCGCTTTTGTTACGCTGTTTTTTAATATTGAGTCGGACATCTCCCATTTTGCTGGATCTCCGCTCTCCAAAGCTAAAGCATCTTTCTTTGTGATGCCGTTACTCCTGAGTACTTTTATGATCTGCAATTGGTTTAGACCTGAGCTTCGAGCCGCTGAGACGATCTTGCTCATTTCGTCAAAAGCTTCTTTTCTTGCTGAAGCCGATCTTTGGAATGCATCCCTTAACTCACGGTCAGAAACGTCATTAACGTCACGGAAAGTGGAGGTAAGAATTCTAGTTGAGTCTCTCTTGTTTTGGTTAAAGTCAAAAGCCCGGAAGTGCAGCGATATCTTTGGATCAAAAGTGCTAACCCGGAATCCAGCTAAAGCTGCCATTTCATCCTCGAACTTATACACTCGACCACTAGCGTTACGGTCACCATCAATCGCCTTAACCATGCGCTCAACATTACTGATCACAGACGGTCCCACACCCTTTATAAGATGATAGCTAATAGAGCTTAACTGCTCTGCTGTTGTGTCAGTTTCGTTATAAACGCTACCACCACTAGCCTTCTCGTTCTTGTAGATCTCCATAAGGTTGGAGAACGATATATCAGCACCAAAAAATGGCTTCATCGCTTCTGCGGCGGACTGCATCATTGCATCATCGATAGGCTGATCCCTTAGCAAAGCATTGATCGGACGCTTGAAGTAGTTATATGGGTCAAACGCCGACATATCTACATACTGTAGCCTGCCTTTCTCTCGACCAATGAATCCGAGATTAGAGTTCTGGCTCCACGCCGGACCAAGAATTCGTACCGCTTCTTCCTCTTCTTCATCAACATCGATCATGTTGATTAAAGCTTCCTGCAATGCGTATACACCAGCCGATACCATGCCAAGACCAGCAACGCGGCGAGGCACAGTTCCCCTCATGTCTGGGTCTTTCATATCCTCACGCAGGTACTTAATCATATTGAAAGAGGTTCGGATGACTTCTGCTGGGAAAGATACAAACGTACCAGCCAGTGGAAATCTACGGAGCTTCTGTACACCCCTGCCAACCAGCGAATAGGTAGGGTAGGTGTCTCTGATACGCTTCGCTGCTATCGGCTCCGCCTCTGCGCGAGTGATCCCTTTAGCATTCATCAAGATATCTATCTCGTTCTCAAAGCCAACAATTTTCCACATATCGTCACCAAACTGGTAAAGCTTGGTAGCGTTCCCAGCGATGGTCTTTGAAAAACGGTAAAACTTATTCTTATCGTTTCCGAAAAAGTCCTGCTTCGCGTCATCAAGTAGAGCCAGCATTTCACCGGCATATGGGGTGTCATAGACAACGCCCAGTTCTTTCAGCCGTCTCAGGTATTCAATCTTGTTGCCAGTACCTTTAAAATACGCGCCCATGCTCTCAAACGACTCTCCAAGCTTTCCTGCGTTGAAGTGACCATTCGCCAGCGTGAACATATAGGCTGATAAGTAGTTTCTTGCCAGAGTGGTAGGTGCTATTACGGTCTTGCCATACTTCACCATTCCATTGGCTTGAACGATATATCGATACCAGTCTTCCATTTGCTCTTTACCTAGAGCATCTTGAAATGCCTGAGCAATTTCAGGGGTAGTCTTTAAACCATTAAGAGGTGCCATTACATCTGAGGACTCGGCAGCAAAAGTAACATACGCTTCTGGCGGCGCAGTTTCTGGGTCAAAGAAAAACGTGTCCATGCCAATATCTTTAACTTGCTTTAGGAAGCGGTCATTAAACAGAAGACGGGACATCTTAGTCGCTGACTTGCCAAAGTTTACTCGCGGGTCAATGTACTCTCCGAGCAACGCTCTGATCTGTGGGGCAATGTCTTTTCGTTGTTTAAGAATCGTTAAATCTTTCGCGCCTAATTTTGACTCACGAACAAAAGCCTCCATAGAGTCAAACGCCGTACCCTCTTTGAGAATATTATTCAGCACGTTCTCTACGTTAGTGACACCACGTTCTTGGAGGTATGCGCGAGCATCGTCCAGTACGTTATCCGGTACGTTATTCGCCCACTTAGGATCATCGAAAGCGCGGTATGATCGATTAGCATAACTGCCTACATTGGACGCTATCGTATTGAGTAGGTCGATCTTGGCAGACGCTTTATCGTCTCTGCCCTGAGTTGATAAAGCCTGAGCTTCACTAAGCAGAATCTGAGCGTAATCAATTGACATATTGTCGAGGTAACGACGCATTCCAATAATTGCGTTCTTTATCTCAGGGTCTAAACCCAGAGAGTCAATGTTTGAAAATTCGGTGGTCAACGCCTCTTGCAAAGATTTCTGCTCCGCATCACTTAGATCACGGTTGTATACAGTCTTCACGGCGTCATCGTACTGAGCGACTAGCTGACGGATGTCTATCTCAACAGCGCCAAGCTCAGAGTCTCGCTTGATCTTTTCATCAAAAATTGACTTGGGAAGCAAGCCTTCAGGAGCTAAGTAACGTCGGAATGTCTTCTTTACCCGCTCAAATATTGGCTTATTCTCTTCTCGGATCTGCGCGTTAAGATCCTCAGTCAGAGAAACTCCTTCCGGGTCGGGCTGTTGAGTAGGCTGAGATTCAGCCTCTTGGATTAACTGAGGCTGGTCTACTTGAACAGGTTCTTGGACTTCTGCACCATCAACTTGATTTTGGTTGGAGTCATCTTCTCCAACTGTTCGTTGAATAATGTCTGGTCCTGATTCTCGTGCAAGTCGGATTGGTCCAGATAATTCTTGTCTTGGTTCCTCACCTTCGAGGATTTTTCTGAATTCTGTTTCATAATCTGTAGGCTCTGATTTTGCGTTACCGACTCCGTGCAGCTTGTATAGCTCTTTCTCTGGATACCAGATTATAGCCTGTAAAGCCCCCATGTTCACAGGGCGGTTTCCGTTGTATTTATTAACCTTGTCCAATGCAAGCTGCATCACTTGCCGAATATACTCTCTCTCTGTTCCATTTTGAGGCGCTTGCTTTTCGCCTTGAGAATTCTTTAGTGTGTTAGAAGCTTTGTTGATTTCGTTCTTTTCTTTAAACCCGTTTTTGGCGTAAGCAGATTGAACCCTAGTCGCATAACTAAGAAGATAATCATCGTCTTTGCGAAGCTGAACACGACTAATGCCATCATCCTTTAACTTCTTTTTGTACTCATCACTCAGGGCAACGCCTCTAAACTTGTCAATTTGTGCTGGAAGCTTTCTAGTTGCTTCACTCATCAACGAGCCTGTTAACCGCCCATAAGTTCTCATGAACCATCTGTCCATCGTCAGCGGGTTAAAGTTGCCATTTAGGTTTTGGTAGAACCCTCCGCCGATCTTTGGACCCAATATAGCTGACCCTTTCAATTGGGTTCCCATTAACTCGCCGGAGACACCTAGGTTAAAGTTATCCTTTAGCTCTTTAACAGTTACATCTTTGTCCATAAACTTTAGAACAGAATCTATACCGTGCTCGTTGATCAGTTCATTTAGCAGCGCAAAAGAACTCTTCATTGCTTTAGATTCTTTGCCTACACCAAACAAAGAAAACTTTTTAGTCTCTCTGTATTCTTCATAAAGTTTAAACGTGTTTACTGAATTTTCAGGAACTGATGCTCCGTTACTTGTAATAGCCATGATAGACGTAAAGGCAAACTTTGCATTTACATCACTAGCGAGTTCAGGGAATTTTTGAGCCGCAAGGCTCATAGCGTTAGATACTTTTTCCTGATACCACTCACCAGCATTACCTTCCTCGTCTAGGGCGGCTAAAGCCTCATGAGCAATCATGTCAGATATAATTTCTGCGTTTTCTGGATTTTGCGCTAGAAGGTTTCGATCTGGGTAAGCTTCAGCAACGCGCCTGTCTAACGCCGTTGCAACACTAACTACTGTAGGTCTATCACCAACATCTAGTTTTTCTTCATCGCCATAAAGAATCTGCGAAGCGGTAACACTTTGAGACTCGGGTCTTAGATCCGACAAGTCTACGATTTGCATCAAGTTTGAAGATAAAGTTTGAGGCTCGGTTAAATCAACGTCACGCCTGTCGGCTTCTTCCCGTAAAGAAGGTCCATTTTCGTCCCGGTCTGTAAGCGACTGCGCTCCTCCCACGACTTCACCGGCTTGTCCCTCTTCAGGGCTACTGATGCCAGACGCTCTACCTCCAGAAGACCCACGTCCCTCATCGCCTCTGGGCTGGGTGGGTGATCGAATTTCTTGTAGTACTGCTCCAGTATCCCCTTGGCTGAGGTCTTGTTGAACTGTATTTTCATTTTGTGTCTCGGTGTTTAGTGCGTTAAACGCTGATAGTTGAGGGTCTTGCAACATAGTCTTAATTACACCATATGTTACAGGAGCTTCCTTTTTTAACAATGCAGGGCTACTAATGAATGTAGCGAAAGCCTGAGCGAATGCTTCAGCCCTTAAAAATTCGGTAACGCTCTCAACATCGTCTTTATACTTTCTTAAATGATCAGGTGATACATGTGCAAACGGATAGGCGAATTCCATTCCGAATTCGGTTCCACTGGTATATAAGTCGTATAGTTCCGAAATGACTTCCCCGGCGGAAAACGTAAGATCTCCAGTTCCATCATCTGCTATTAGCTCAAGATTAAATCCGGGCATTCTTGCCGTGATCTCAAACTTATGGTCTGCGGCGTGAGCTATTTCATGAGCTAATACAAAACGAAACTGACCGGAAAGTGCATTACTACTAGATAGATACTTACTTGCGACTCCTATAAAACCTTCGCTTGAACGGTCAAAGTTATCTGCCGGGGCAAAAAATGCCGCGCCTCTTCCCGACATTGGGACATATACAGAAAAGCCGCCATCTACTGCTTTAAGCCAAGATTTTGGAAGCCCCATAGAAATTAAATCTACAACCGCCAAGGCAAGAATTTTCCCCGCTGTTTCGTCCGGTTGTATGTTGTTTGTTATGTAAGGTCCGGTCCTTATTCTCCTTGTGGGAAGGCTTAACTCTTCCTCAGAGATTTGATCTTTTGTGAATGAGTCTTCTGTCCCGTCATATACGGTCTCAGTGACTGCATTGTTGTCTTGAACCGCTGCGCTTACCGCGTCTTTAGGACTTACATAATTTCGCACATCTTCTTGATATGAATCTTCTCGATCCCTAGCCCGGTTAATAGAAGGGTTAACGTATTTCCTATATCTTCCGGGTTCAGCCGTAGGCTTTTGTATCTCAGTAGCGCCTTTTCTTAAATCTATAGCTTTTAAAATCGCCTCATCTATTGCCGCCAAAGCAACTTCTCGTTCATAACCTGTTAACTTCTTCGCCTTATCAAGCGCAGACTCTATTGTGATTTCATCAGGTATCGGTACGTTCTCAGTCTCGGCGTCGGCAACAATGTCTTCTTGTACCGTTACAGGAAGGTCGTCAAAGGACATGGTGTCTTTATGCGGGGTAGCCGGTGTAGTCGGGGTAGTCGGGGCAGCCGGTGTAGTCGGGGTAGTCGGGGTAGTCGGGGCAGCCGGTGTAGTCGGTGTAGTCGGGGTAGTCGGTGTAGCTTCTTGATCAGAAGTAACAGGGTTTGGATCTATTGCTCCTCCAGCAGGCAGAACTCCACCCTCAGCTTCGATCTTCATGCGCTCGACTCTTGAAACCACTGACGCTTCTCTTATAGTCCTTGAATTTCCTTCATCATCAATAACCTGTATCGAAACAGTGTTCCCATCATCGTCACTATTAGTTCTTAGGTATGTGTATTTTTTCCCTCTTATACTTAATTCGGAGGTTCTGGGGTTATAGGTTACGTCCGCATCGAACTCTAAATCGCCGCTGGTTACTCGGGTGCCTGTAGGGGTGTTGATTCTTGACGTTGCCGTCAACTCAACGCCAAGGTCTCTAGCTGTTCGGCTCTCGCCAGACTCTATAAAAATGTCTTCGTTATCTGCAACAACGAAGTACCCATCCTCTCGCTTTACTAAAACGCCAACAACTCCCCGGAAAGAAACATTATTCCCAACGAGGTTTTCAAGACCTTGATTAAGGCGAGAGTCTTCTGGGTCCATAGCTGCTGATACAGCTTCATCCATAGCTGATAGATTTTGGTCCGCTTCAGCATCGCCTTGTGGCGGTTGGACAGCAGCTTCCTCTTGCTCAAGGTCAGCAATTACTTTCTGTGCTTTTTTCCTAGCTTCAATCTGGTCAAATAGAGGTCCATAACGGTTTTGAGCGTCAATTTTTCTTTGCGCCTCAGATTGTTTTTCTTTCCTTCCATCTTCTAGGCTTTGATCATCCTCTACAGGTAATAGGTTCCCGTCTTGGTCGTATTCACTTTCAGGTAAAGGTTCCGCCTTTGCTCTATCAACAGCACCAGCTACCTCAGCATCGAAGTTAGCAGTTTCAATTTCATCTGTTAAAACTCTAGATGTTTGGGTGACAGGGTCGTTGGTAACTGCACCGCTTACCCCGCCGAATACCCCACCGCCGACCACGCCTGCCGCTGCTGCATTAACGTATGCTGAATACTTAGACTCATCAACTAAAGCTTGAGTAAAAGCCTCTCCTAAATCCGTATAATTCGTTTGAACGTATTCAAGCGCGACATTTTGAACAATCTCTTGCATGCCTTCTGTAAGCCCTTCGATACCAGCTTGCTTGCCAGATTCTTTTAGCGCTCTAGTGTAAAAGGAACTTTTGTTGGAAACGCCGTTAGCCATTTGACCAATTACTGATTCGTATTCTCTTCCGGGAAATATTCTTTTAAGCGCACGCATTGGCGCGATGGCATCAAGCGCCCCACTTGCCATGCCGGTAATTAAGGCTACTCCGGGAGCTTCTTCCCCTTCCTCATTTAATATTCTTGTGAAAGCTTCGCCGCCACCCATTCCGGTACTAGTTAGATACGCACCAACACCACCACCTACTCTTGCAGC
>Ga0302114_10003296_pt1 | contig 10163 bp, 5 predicted proteins | sample AG5_Surface_MG_FD_203107 | JGI IMG/M metagenome (GOLD analysis project Ga0302114, IMG submission 203107) | Marine microbial communities from Western Arctic Ocean, Canada - AG5_Surface | ecosystem: Environmental > Aquatic > Marine > Oceanic | place: Canada: Western Arctic Ocean | collected...
ATCCTCCAGCCGAGCGTTTAAGTCGGCGAGAGCGACGGACCTTCGGCGCTCCTCGGCGTTTGCCTCTTCGATGGATCGCTTCGCGTCGTCGACGTCCCACTCGTGCGTGCGCTGCCGCGTCTCCGCCGCGCGCCGTGCGCCTCGCTCGGCGGTCAGCTCACTTCGCAACGCGTCGAGATCGTGCTCGAGCTCGGCGCGTCTGTCGTCGGAGCGTGTACGCTCCTTCGACTCCGCGTCCAGTCGCTCCCGGAGCGTTCGTAACTCGCGTCTGGACTCTTCCAGAAGCTTATGGTTCTCTCGAGACTCGCGTTCGAAGTCGTCGCGCTCCTTCGCCGCGTTTTCCAGGTTCGCGATCTTGCGATTGGCGCGCTGCAACTTGACCCCTTGCTCCGTGACGGCCAAAGCCGCTTTTCGAATAACGCCTCTGCGAATCGGAACCGCCTCCTCCGGATCGCTCTCCTCGTCGAAGACGTCGGCACCCTCCTCGGCACCCTCGGCACCCCCATCCACGCGTTTGCCATCGAGGGAGATACGGGGCGCGTCCCCGAACATCTGCCTCACGAGGTCGCGCATCGCCTGCGGGGTGTCCGCGGCCGCCGCCGTTGGCGTGCCCGGCGCGGACGGGTAGGCGTCGTCGCCGCCTCTGACCTTGCGACGGCGACCGAGCGGGACCGGCGACGTCGCCTCGCGAAGCTGCTCATCCACGTGCTGACGAATCGCCGCCATGTTCTTGCGGGCGCTTTGCATCTCAGCCTTGATCGCGGCCGCGGTTCCTACGGCGGATGAGACTGGCACTCGATGAGACTGAGCGCCGAACATCTCGGGCGAAACCGGATCCGCGTTGAGGTCCTCGTCGACGACCCGTACCGGCGTGGATGGAGGCGTCGATCGTTCGACGAGCGAGGCGGCTCGATACAACGCCTCGGGAGACGTCGCGAGAACATCGCGCGCGCGTTTCATCGCCGAATCGATCGCCGCCGGGACGCCCCCCGGGGATGGTGAGACGTTTGCATTTGCATTTGCGCGAAGGTCAAAGTCTGACTCCATCCTGCGGTTCACGCGGTGCCCGCCCATAGCCTCGGGGGTCGTCCGTCCGTGGTCGTTATCGAAGGAGAACTCGTCGCCGATGCGCGTGTCCGTGCTCGCGGGCCGGCCGGCGGGCGAGCGCGACTCGTATTCTGCGTGCTTTGCGAGTAGGTCTCGCTCAAACGCCTTGAGTTCTTCGGTGGCTTTCGCCCTGGCGGAGTTGATCGTCGTCCCGAGCGCGGCGCCTTGGTGGGCGTGGAGCGGGTTACCGGCGAGTATGGCGGCGTAGATGTCCTTTCCGGCGGCGTCCGGGCAGACGTCGCGGGCGTCCTGGCCGAGCGCGTTGACCATGTCCGGGTTGGCGCCCTGCGTCAGGAGCCACGCCGCGGTGGGCCACTGTCGATTGCGGCACGCCTCGTGGAGCGGGGTGTCGCCGTGCGAGTCCGTGGAGTCTACGTTGATGCCCTCGCCGATGCCGTGCTCGAGGACGATGCGGAGGCTGCTCAGGTTACCGCGCGCGGCGGCGGCGAACAGCGCCGACGTCCTCGACGGCGTCCTCGGCGGGTTCGCCATCGCGGTCCGCTTCCGGAACCAAACAACTAACAAATTCCCGGATCAATTCAACTCGATTCGACACCGAGCCGCCGTCGCCCGGGCGTGGGTTCGTTCGCCCCTAAGGCCCTACCGCGTCTATGAACGACTCGCGAAAGGTCTCCGGGTACTCCGGCGCGTCGCCGATACGCGGATACGCGCCCAGACTGTGGCACTCGCCTCGCATTCGCCCAATTAACGATGTAATCTCGGCATTGGCGCGCAGCACATGTCAGCAGCACCCGGCCAAACGTGCCAGTGTTCCCAGTGTTTGTGCTACGAGTCGCGTCTCCGTCGCGCTTCTACGGATCTATCGTCGTTAAAAATAATCGTCTAACACGCCGCTACTTGAGCCGCACGGGCGCGAGCTCACGATCCATACCCCGGGTCGCGACCCCCCGCCCGTCCACGCTCCGCCTACCCCCCCACGGCAACTCGCCACCCTCGGATTCACCTTTTCCATTCATCAAATCACCTTTTCCACCCTCGGCGTCGACCCCGACGACACCCTTCTCCATCGCCGCCTTCGCCCGTCGCCGCCTCGCCTCGGCTTTGTAGTACTCGCACGCGATCGCCCCGAAGAACAACGCCGTCGCGCCGAGGTACTTCTCCGTCAACGGCTTATCGCTCCTGAACAACGCGAACGACAACATCACCGTCACCGCCTTTCTCGCGGTGGTCACCGCCACCGCGGCGACCGCGCCGAAGTGCTTCATCAGCAGCGTGTACAGCCACGCCCCCGCGTAGAACACGACGCTGCGCACGAACAGCAGCGCGAAGGCCCCGGGGAACCGCGTGAAGTACGCGAACGCTTCGAAGATCTCTCCGGAGACGATTAGAAACGTAAAAACCAAAACCGCTCCGATCCCGTTGACGTAGAGCATGTTCTCGTCCACCCCCGCGCCGTGGTCCCGCATGCACGCGTCCGCTATGTTGCTCTGCGCGGCTGTTAACCCCAGGCACACGAACGACAGTATGAATCCCATCGCGTAGTTGGTCTCGTGGTTGGACTCCGCTTCTCCCATTCCGAACACGACCGCCGACGTGGTTAGAAATCCGGCAGCTGCGTAGTCGTAGCTGGAGTAGCTCCGGCCGAGCCAAGTGACGCTGACGACCATGACTGGGACCAGCTTGATCGACTTGAGCACCGTGCCTGTGACGTAGTTGACGTACTTGTACGCCAGTTTACCTAAACTCGCGTACAGCGCCAGGCACGTCGCGCCGATGGCGTAGAGGCGAAAGGGCGCCGCGCGAGGCTCGAGCCTCCACCACTCCACGTCGCTCCACCTCGGCGGGTGGTGGGGCATCTGCATCTGACCGGGGGATACCCTGGGGGATACCGCGTCTGCGCCCAACGATGCACGCTCCCCGGCGGCGCGAAGGCGGATGGTGACGTGGCTCACGACGCCAAAGACGGCGAGCTCGAAGAAGGCCATTGTGAAGAAAAAGTCGTAGTGCGGGAGGGACTTGATGATGAACTCCTCCAGGTAGGACGCCAGCGCGATGGTCAACACGGTTCCCGCGGCGAGCCATACGAACGCCTGATCCGCGGCGAGCCTCCTGCCGAAGAGGACGACGTCCGGCTGCGCGATCACCCCCATCCTCGCCTCCTGCGCCCACGGAAGTGGTCACGGACGCGGCTTCAAAGATTTCATCAGCAGTGGTGTGAGCCGCTCACACAGTCACAGACTGACAGATTGAGGGTTAGGTCTGAACGGGAGTGACGAGTGACGTGTCCGGGGTACCGCGCGCGGGCACAGCCACACGCGCGTCGCCGCCTTCGCCGCCGTCGCGTCCGCTAGAAGCCGCGCGCCTTAACCGACCGCGCGCACTCGCCCGTCGCATCCCACGCCACACGCGCGCCGAGCGACGCAGGCGTCGCCGACGACAGGGCACCTTTTTGCCCATCCTCGACGCTTGAAGTGGATAAAATGCACATGAGCCTCATGAGCCTCAGGCCCGCGGTCGTCAGCGAGGCGTTCACCCGCGCGCGGTTCGCGCGCACCGCGTCCACCGCGGTCGCCCGCGCCGCGCGCGCGTCCGCGCCCGCGCATCCCGCCGCGGTCCGCCCCGCGCCCTTCGCATCCGCGCGGGTTCACAAGTTCACACCGGGAGTCAGCCGCAATCGTTTCGTGCGATGTCGCGCGATCGCCACGTCCGTCGCCTCCTCCTCCGAGGTCTCCCCGGGCGCCAACCACGCCGATCTCCCGAAAAACTTCGAGCAAGGCGACGTCGAGGAACGCCTGTACAAGATGTGGGAAGACAACGGGTACTTCAAGCCGTCCGATGTCGCCACCGGCGAACCCTTCACCATCGCCATGCCCCCGCCAAACGTCACCGGCGCTTTACACATGGGACACGCCATGTTCGTCACCATCCAAGACATCATGGCGCGCAACGCGCGCATGCGCGGGCGGCCCACGCTGTGGCTACCCGGCACGGACCACGCGGGGATCGCGACGCAGCTCGTCGTGGAACGGTCCTTGGAAGCGGAGGGATTGACCCGCGAGGGCGTCGGCCGCGACGAATTCGAGCGCCGGACGTGGGAATGGAAAAAGGAGTACGGCGGTCGCATCGGTAACCAGATTCGACGCCTAGGCGCGTCGTGCGACTGGAGTAGGGAGAGGTTCACCCTGGACGAGGGTTTGAGCGAGTCCGTGCTCGAGGCGTTCGTGACGCTTCACGAGAAGGGGCTCATCTATAAAGGAACGTACATGGTCAACTGGGCGCCAAAGCTGCAAACCGCGGTGTCGGATCTGGAGGTTGAATACGCGGACGAACCCGGGACGCTGTACTACTTCAAGTACCCGGTCGAGGGCGGAGAGGGTGACGATTCATATCTCCCCGTCGCCACGACTCGCCCGGAGACTATCCTGGGCGACACCGCAGTGGCGGTGAACCCGGAGGACGATCGGTTTAAAAAGTTCATCGGGAAGAGATGCGTGGTGCCCTTCTCAGGCGGCCGGACCGTCCCGATCATCGGGGACGATTACGTGGACATCGAGTTTGGCACCGGCGCGCTCAAGATCACCCCAGGGCACGACCCGAACGATTACGAGATTGGCCAGCGCGTCGGGCTCCCGACGATTAACATCATGAACAAGGACGGGTCCATGAACGGCAACGCCGGCGAGTACGAGGGCTTGGACAGGGCCGAGTGCCGGACCAAGCTCTGGGCGGACATGGAGTCCACGGGCATCGCGATCAAGTCCGAGCCGTACCAAACACGCGTGCCGCGGTCGCAGCGAGGCGGCGAGGTCATCGAGCCGCTCGTCTCGGAGCAATGGTTCGTGAAGATGGAGACTATGGCGGAGCCCGCGCTCGCCGCGGTTGAGTCCGGCGAGCTCACGATCGTCCCCGCGCGGTTCGAGAAAATCTACAAATCGTGGCTGACTGACATTCGGGACTGGTGCATCTCGCGACAGCTGTGGTGGGGGCACAGGATCCCGGTCTGGTACGTCCACGAGAGCCAGGACGCTCTGGACGCTTCTAGAACCGGCACCGGAAAGGGTTCTTCGCCCATCTACGTCGTCGCCAGAAACGAAGCGGAGGCGACCGAACAGGCCAAGTCAGCGCACGGCGAACACGTGGTACTGTACCAAGAAGAGGATGTCTTGGACACCTGGTTCTCCTCCGGGCTCTGGCCGTTCTCCACGCTCGGGTGGCCGGACGAAGAGGCGGAGGACATGGCCAAATTCTTCCCCACGCAGGTGATGGAAACCGGGCACGATATCCTCTTCTTCTGGGTGGCGCGCATGGTCATGATGTCGTACGGCATGACGGGCAAGCTCCCGTTCCACACCGTGTTCCTCCACGGCTTGGTGCGGGACGAGAAAGGACGCAAGATGTCCAAATCCTTGGGCAACGTGGTGGATCCGCTCAACGTCATCGACGAACAAGGCTGCGACGCACTCCGATTCACCCTCGCCACCGGCACCGCCGCGGGGCAGGACCTGAACCTCAACATGGACAGGCTCGCGTCCAACCGTAACTTTACGAACAAGATTTGGAATTCCGGTAAATTCGTCCTGTACTCCCTGGAAGGTATGTCGGATGAGGAACGCGTGGAGCTCGTGGCGGCGGCGGAGGCGGTGCCCGGCTCGCTCGACTCGCTTCCCCTCGCGGAACGATGGATCGTCTCGCGGCTGCACTCCGTCATCGACCACGTCACGTCCGCGCACGACAGGTACGACTTCGGCGAGGCTGGCAGGGCGGCGTACTCGTTCTTCTACGACGATTTCGCCGATTGGTTCATCGAGGGCGCCAAGTCCCGTTTATACGGCGGCGATCCAGCCGCGGCGAAGCTCACGAAGGCTGTCTCGCTCTACGTCCTTGACAGCACCCTCAAGGTGCTGCACCCGTTCGTGCCGTACGTCACCGAGGAGGTGTGGACGTCGCTGCCCCACCGCGGTGACTCCATCATGCACCAAGCGTGGCCCGCGTGCGACGCCAAGAGGGACGCGGGTGCCGTCGCCGCGTTTGAGAGCGTTCAGGTGAGCTTCTTTTAATCTTTGTGTTTCTTGCAATTCGACTGACGGAGTGTTTTGTTTGCAGGGCATCGTGCGTTCCATTCGAAACGCCCGCGCGGAGTACGCGGTGGAGCCCGCGCGACGTATCCCGGCGTTCATCGTCATCTCTGACGAGGCGCTGATGGGGGAGGTGGCGGCGGAGTTGGCCATGGTGAGCGGTTTGGCCCGTCTGGATGCCGATTCGTCTGAGGTTTTGGCGAAGGCTCCGGCCGCGGCGGTGGAAACCCCGGGTGATTTTGTTCAGACGGTGGTGAGCGACGGCGTGGAGGTGTACCTGCCTCTGAGCGGCATCGTGGACCCGGCGAAGGAGCTCGCGCGGCTGGGTAAGCAGGCGGGTAAGCTGGAGAAGGAGGCTCAAGGGTTGGCGGGTCGGTTGAAGTCTCCCAAGTTTGTCGAAAAGGCGCCACCCGCGGTGGTCGAGAAGAGCAAGAAGGAACTCGCCGAGCTGGAGGAGCAGCTCGCGTCCGTCAAGCAGCGCATGTCGCAGATGGAGGCGCTCGCCGCCAAGTGAGTGAGTGAGTTACCGATCGATTGATTTTAAACCGTTCGGCGACCTAAACGTCGCCGAACGTAGTCTCCTCTGAATATTTAACTTTGTCGAGATCTCACGCGTCTTACTTCTGTTTCGTCGTCTCTGTTCCTATCTGTACATCGAATGGGTGTTGGTACACGCGCGCGGTGACACGTGGCTTTGCGTCTGCCACCGCGCGGCTTCAATGAATTCGTAAATAATGTGTCAACAGCGTCGGCATCAGTTCGCCGCGGCGATGGCCACGCGGTCGGCGGCCTCGATCGTCTCCTCCTCGGGCGAATCCGTCACCGTCTCCATCGTGTCGAGCAGTTCCTGCGCCTCCAGCAAGAGAAGCGACGAAAACGACCCGCGCTGCGTCCGACCCGCGCTCATCTCGCAGCACTCATCCTCCTCCTCGTGCGGCGGGTGGACCACGACGACCTTCGCCAGCGTGCGCGCCAGCTCGCCGTCGATCGGCCCGGGCGCTCGCGTCGAATCCCCGCCTCCGATTGGCACTTTCCGACTCGAAGTCGCGACGCCCGCGGGCTTTTCGGATCCCCCGACGCCGAGAACGGTGCCGGGGTTCCACGAGTACGCCATGTCGACGCTCTCCGTGGCTTTATGCGTCACCACGACGCCCGCTCCTTCGGGCCGGCCGGCGTCGATCGAGAAACGAAACCCGCCGTTCTTAACACGAGTCGGGGACACGCAGTCGTCGCTCTTGCTATGGGCGAGGTACGAACTCCACTCTGATTTTTGCGGAGTCCCCGGGGGATTTTGCTCGAGACCCGCGTGCCCGCCCAGGGTTTTATCTTCGCTCGCGGATGCCATCGCGAGCATGTTGAGACCTACGCTGCTCCCGTGCTGCCGGCCGTAGCTCCGCGCCTCGTCGTCGTCGTCCACGCCCGCGGCGAGTCGGCGCAGCGGCGCCGGCACGGCTCCCGAGAGATCCATAGACGATCTGAGGTTCAGGTTCGCCGCCGGGGATCCGACGTATGCGCCGTGCGCTTCGAGGGTTTGCTCGTTCTCGGTGACGCGCACGTTCCCCGCGGCGTCGTAGGTGATGTGCGCGCTGAATCCATCCTGTTCATTGGGGACGCGCGGTGTCAGATGGCGGTGTTGGTTGAGATATTTGGAATTGGCGACCAGTCTTGTTTCCCACGAAAGTTCCTTCTTTCCACGTCACTTTGGTGGATTTTGGTCGGGCGTGGGGGTCGAACACGGCTCGGGTTTCGGGCATGGGGCGTACCGTTTCGTCGTTCGCGGTGGTGGGGCGCAGCGCGAGTTCCTCGAACGCGGCGCTGAGCGCCGAGCGGCGCTTACCCGAGTCGCTCTTGTGCGGCGTCGGTGAGCTCATTGTCGCGACCCCCACTCTGAATGATCACTCACGCGTGAAAAGAATAAATGGTTCGGGTGCCTGCGGTCAAATGGGTAGAATGGGGGCGGTGAGGGGGATGCGACGGTCAGTCTCGTGGGGTGAATGGACGAACGATACGCGTGACGTGTACGTAGGTCGAATCGATCCGGGTTTGGGTTCGAGACGCGTGAGTTCGCGGCGAACGCGCGCGTTCCCGGCGCCCGGGTCGCTCTCAATCTTCTCTCACCTGATGACTGCCGGAGTCGATGCGGGGCCGGAAAGCGCGTCCCTGTTCCCTTCGCGTCTCTCCCCGAACGCCGAGCGCGACGGATTCGGCCGGAAACCTCTTGAACGGTCCCGATTCAGTATCCCGCTGACTGAACACCCGTCGCGTAAGCGCCGTGCCGCGTGTTGTTGTGTCACACGCTTCGCCGGGAAAAGGTTGGTTGAAAAGCGCGTTGGAAAGGTCGCTCGAGCCACAAAATTGGTGGCTCTTGCGTGGTTCGGAAATGCCGCTATTTGGCATTTAGAAGGTCGTAATTTTCCCGACCCCGACTCTCGGTTTCAAACTAAATGGTTGTTGTGTCGAGGGAGCCCCCCTGTGAGATTTGTTTGGCAATTTTCGTTGTCGGTCACATCCGGGAAAAGAGATAACGCTACCGTTAATTAAGAGCCGCGCGGTGAGTCAGTGGGCATTGACCCTGGCCTTTTCGTAATTATTGCGAAAGGACATCATCACGTCAGTCGCCTCGAAAAGTTTTTACACAACGTCTCAACGCCCCCGCCCTTTGTTCCGCAGCTGCGGCGCCACGGTCACGTCACTCGTCAACTCCGCCATCAGCGCATCACCCCGCCCGCGCGCCGCCACGTGACGCACCAGCGTCAGCGCGTCCACCCAACGTTCCCGCCCCGCCGCGTCGTCGCACACGAAGTAAGCGCCCGTCCCATCCGTCATGCCCACGTGGAAACCGAACCCGGCGGGGAGCGAACGCTCCGCGCAAGGCTGCACCGAACACACGTCGGAGGTCTTTACGTGCACGCCCCACGGTCCATCGCGAGTGGTGGACGCGTCCGCCGCGGTCGCGCGGCGCCTTCGATGCGCGCGCCGTTCGCACCTTCGAACAGCGTCTTCGTCGTCTTCGTCATCCGCGTCTCCGGATAGATTTGAATTTGATTGTTCGTCGCGCCGATCGTCGACGTCCCAGGGCAAACCGACGGACGCCCACGTCCCGACGGCACCAAACGCCACGTCCACCCCACCGCCCGCCACCACACCCTCCGGCCACGATTCACCCGTCCAGAACGCCTCGTGGTCCAGCACGAACCACCGCCGGCGCCAGCATCCCGCCGTCGCCACGCCCAAACCAGGCGGCGCGACTAACAGCGAACCCGCCGCGAGCGCTGGCAACGGGAGGGTGTGACGTACGAGCCGAAGCGACGACGCGTACACCGGCCTGGCGCCGGAGGCTTGCGCGCAGCATATGTACATGGCCGCGGCGGTCTGGAGTTCGTCCGCGCTCGTCGGCGCAGCCTCCGAGCCCAGCGCTGACTTTGACGAAGAGTCGATTCCATTCGTCGTCGCATCTGGACCTCCTTTGTCGGTGGAGGCCCCCCCGCCGCCGCCGCTCTGTCCTCGTCCCGCGCGCTCCGACAGCGCGTACATGATCGTGCCGAGGTTGTACACCGCGCGGTGGAACCCTGGGTCCCGTCGAATGGCTTCCCGGAACCGTCCCACCGCCGCGAGTAGTCGTGTCGTTCGTTTCTCGGGATCTCGTTCGAGCGATGACATCTGTTGGAGCGCGAGTCCCCAGTTGTTGAGCGCCTGGGTGCTCTGCGTGCGCGCGACGTCGCACTCCACCGCGGCGCGGTACTTCTCGCACGCCTGTCCCCACATCGCGCGGGCTTCCACCTTGTCCCCGGCGTCGCCCTTGAGCCTCGCGCGGTCGCCCAGCGCGATGCCCCAGTTGTACAGCGTGGAGATGGAGTCGCCTCTCAGATCTCGCGCCTTGGCGTACTTGGCGCACGCGTCGATTAGGATCGCATCGCGGCGGTTCGGGTCAATCCCCGTCTGCTCCGCGCGCTCCGCCTGCTCCTGAAGCACGAGCGCCCACGAGTAGTGCGCGTCGAAGTCGGTGGGATCCGCGGACGC
>Ga0302114_10003297_pt1 | contig 10163 bp, 10 predicted proteins | sample AG5_Surface_MG_FD_203107 | JGI IMG/M metagenome (GOLD analysis project Ga0302114, IMG submission 203107) | Marine microbial communities from Western Arctic Ocean, Canada - AG5_Surface | ecosystem: Environmental > Aquatic > Marine > Oceanic | place: Canada: Western Arctic Ocean | collected...
TCCACCGCCCACCCTCAAGCCAGAAAACTGTGACGGCTGGCTTTTCCATGCGCCGGGTGTCACCACCAACGAGATATCAAGCGGGGACGAGGTTGATACACCCCTGACTTACTTCCAGATTGGCTCGATCATCACCGGTTTCCCACGAAAACTCAGAAAGGGAAAAAATCCTCCGCAGCATTGCCCCCCAGCTGCACCCCTGCTCCCCGGTCCCTCATCCCAACACGGACACACCTTGGGGTACTGCGAGTCAGGCGCGGGACGCCATCAACAACGATGCGAACCAGCTAATTTCCAAGTTGGAATTTTGTTAAAGGATGGGTTAGTTTGTGGCAACAAAAAGTAGATAGGGACTTGGGTAATGGGGATGGGCAAGTGTGGAAGAAGTTTTTGGGGTGGGAACTCACTCTAGTCTAGTTTAATAGAGGAGTTCTTATTTTTTTTCGGTTGAGGAGTTCTTATTTTTTTCTCGTAACCTGACGTGTTAAAAGCTGCGAATAAAATTTGGATAAAAAATAAAAATCATCTTTTTTTTCTCTCCCTCTCCTCTCCTCTCCTTTTCTTCACCATTTTCAACCCCTCACTTATGCCGTCTGTTTAGCATTTTTGGCAGCCAACTTGTTGGCCGCACTCTTCTTCTCGTACAACTCTCGAATCTTGAAGGCAGCAAGGGTCTGGAAGAATCCGGTTCCGTTGTCGCTTCCGGGAGCATCCGCGAGCTTCAGCATCTGCTGGGTGAGCTCTCCGTAGAACTTGGTCGAGGTGTTGCTCAGGTGGCTCTCGACATAGACGAGCTCCTGCAAGTTGTCGAAGGTTCCGTCCATCTCAACCACTGAAACCTCGTTGTCGAAGAAGGTGTCGGGGCCGTACTTGAATTTGATTCCGGGGAAAGAGCAGCTCAGCTTTCGGCCGCACGGTGTCCAGTCGATGGCAGAGCCCTCGTCGAAGAGGTAGGTGGGGGAGAAATCGGCCACGCCCTCCTTCTGGATCATTCGGACACGAAGGGTCTTGGTGTCGCCCTCGACAAGCTCGGTGGGGAGGACCTGGATGGTGAGGTCGCTGTAGGCCTTCTGGGGGCCGACAAACTGTGGTTTTGGTTGTGGTTTTGGTTGTGGTTGTGGTTGTGGTTGTGAGGGTGGGTGAGATGAGGGGATTAAAAAATAAATTTATCCAAAAGCAAAGGCAAACAACCAAAAGGCAAACAAAAAGGAGGTATAAATAGCGTATAAATAGCGTGTGAAGTTTTGTTGCGCAAAATGCAAAATGCAAAATGTCTCACCTGGTCAAAATCGGGCTTCCTCGCCTCGATGGACGCCTTGATCGACTCCAAACTGTGCCCACGCTCCTCCATGTCGCGCTGAATCTTCCAGGCAAACTTGACGTCGTCCGAGATGTCCAGGTAGAGGCTGAAGTCCAGCAGGTCGCGCACTCGCGAGTCGTACATGGGGTGCAAGCCCTCGATGATGACAATGGGGGTGGGCTCAATGGTCTCCGGGGTGTCGAGGGTTCCGTTGACGTGGTTGTAGATGGGCTTCTGTATCGTCTTGCCGCTCTTCAGGGCGGCGAGCTGCTCGTACATGAGGTCGAAGTTGTTCTCGCGAGCGTCCAGCGCGGTGAGCTTGGTCACCTTTCGCCCGGCACGGTCGTTCAGGTGGAAGTCGTCCAGGCAGATCACGGTCGTCTTGTCGGATACGAGGGTGTTGGTCTCCCAAGATTCGGGGAAACCGCCGCCGAGGGGGCCCACAGACTCGCCGCCGAAGATGTTGGTCAGCCTTCTCATGAAAGTTGACTTGCCACAGCCAGAGTCGGCAGCTACGCCAATTAGAATGACCTGGGTGGGTGTGAGTGTTGGTGTGAGTGTTAGTGTGAGTGTTGATGTGGGTGTGGATGAGTATGAGAGTGAGAGTGAGAGTGAGAGTGAGAGGTGAGGGGGGGGGGGGGGCTCACCATTTCACCATCCTTGAGAGCAGCAAGTGAAGTTTTTGTCGATGGAGTAAACGAACGACGAGATGTATAGGTGGCGGTGAGGCCAAATCCGGTGGTTGCCGAGAGGAGGCTGGAAAGGATTAGAATTGTATGCTTCATCGTGGTTGAACGTAAAATGGATCTTTTTTGGTTTTTTTTATTGAAAATTAAATTGCATATTTCCTTATGTTATCTATGCACTGCCAGGTGTGCTTACTGTTACTGCTTGTGGCAGAAATTCAAGGTTTCACCACATCAATCCGATCGGCGGCAGGCCTTGATGCTTTGGAAACTTCTGTCTTCGAAACTCTGTCGACCTCTCTCATTCTCAAAGTGAGGGAAGAGACTGACGATCCCCTCTCTTGTGTTTGGCTTGATGAAGAAAATCCAAAATTCCTGACAGGTTTGGCAAGGTACACAACGAACGACAATGTCAAACACATCAACGTTTGGATGGGTCCTTCCTATGATTGTCCTCACCTCATTTGGAGCGCTTGGGCGGAAGAGGGCAAGGAAACATTTGCGATTGATGTCGATTATGTAGTTCGAGGGCCGACTCCTATAGGCAGTGACCCCCAGATGTTTGAGAAGTACTATTCCTCCGGAACTAATGACTTTGATGGAATTGAATATGCGCCAATTGAATCCATTGCACGAAAAGTTCTCGTAAGCCCAATCAGGACAGCTAGATCTGCTCTCACCTTGCCTCAGCTTACCGAGATCACCAAAATCTTCTCTTCCAGGTGGCTGGAGTTCGTCAGCGCTGCCGATGTAGTTCCTGGACGAAGCCGGGGCGCTATGAACAATCGGGATGACAAGCAGCGACAATTTTTCTACAAGCACCTCGCAAATTCATACTCTGAGGAGGTTGGGCGGTTGGCGAGCGGGCCTCTTGCTGAGGCTTATGTAGGAGGCGGATCGTAATACTAAATAATAACATATGAAAAATACATTTTTACCAAATTTACGAGACTTTTTTTTTCGCCCTTTTTATATTTAAATCACCCCTCTCAACACAAAACATGGCCGCAACTACTACTACCAACATCCAACCCAACCCACTCTCAACATCTCCAATGCACAATAAGTACTATGAAGCAACTTCAGCCTCAATCTTCAAATCTACAACTTGTGATTCACAGCTTCCCTGGAGCTTCTGTGTCCATCAAGCAAAATCTGACGTCTGTGATCCTCTGGACAGGAATGGGTACGGTTCCCAGTCCTCCCTCCTATCCGATCTGCATGATTTCGGAGGTTTTACCTCCAACTCGCCCTACAGTGTAATCCTCAACCCACACGAAGATGGCTGTGCCAATTCCTCACTAGCCACCGACTACTGCCTCGCGGCTTCCGCGGGCGTGTGCCATTCCACCTTCACGACGACCAATCCCAACTTCCGCGCCGTCCCGATGACATTGGAAAACGGCGGTCTTTGGATCATGCTGGCTCTCTTTTTTACTTTCTTTTTCGGTTCAGTTTGCCTTTCCATGGTCGGAGACACCCTGGGTATCTTCTCGGAGGGCAGAGGGAATGTTGTTGACCGAATGATGAACAGGAAGATAGAGCAGATCACCGCAAAGATGAGCCTGAAGACCTCCCTTCTTGGGGCTCTTGAGTTCTCGACCCTGACACTGATGTTCAACGACGAAGCCGGTGCGGGCAAAGAGCGCGCCTTCGTTAGAATTAAGACCCAAAACGGTCTCCGTCCCATGGCCCTGTTCATCATCTTGAATGAGGTTTTGTTCAACTCACCTCTGATAAATTTTTCAAAGAGTGCAAATTGGGTGTTTCGGGGGCCGCGACTCGTGCATAGCTTGGCCACACTTTTCATGTGCAATCCAGAGGCGTACATGAACTCGCCGGACTTGGCGAGGAGAATGTTCGCGACGAACATTTTCACTGGGGCGGTGCTGGGTTTGGTGTGCGTGTGGAACGACGAATGGGAGGGCAATCGAGTTTCGCAGAATGGTTCGAGTGAGTGGCTGGTGGTGGGGGTGACATTGTACTTCTTGCTGCTGGCGAATTTGACTCCCTGTGTTTGGATAAAGAAGACGGCGGTGATTGTAACCGCAGCAATAATGTTTATGGTTGGCGAGTTCGTCTTCCGGAGTGAGTGCTACCACAGTGGAGGTGAGTACATCCAATCTACTATTTTAAAACAAAACTAACAAACCCACTCGAATTCAATTCGCTTAGACAATTTTGATTACCCGATTGTGTCGGTGTTCGTCTCCGTCTCTCACTTCCGAAACTCCTGCGACTCTTCCCAGCAGGGCCAAACAATTATTTGGCAGTCTCTCGCCGTCGTTATAGCTACTGCTGCAATTATCGCAAGCACCTACCATTCAGAGAAAAGTGATCGAAGGTGAGCGAGTGAAGCTAGCGATCGAGCCTTTTGGAAGACGAGCAAACTCGCGATGAAGTGCGCGAAATTGCTACAGACATAATATAATGGCTACATCCACTACTAAGCTAAGCTAATTAATTAAAATGCGCCTCGCTTCGCTCGGTGCAGCGTTTTTGCCTCTCAGTACGGGATTTTCGTGAACGAACTGAGCAGGCAGAAGGAAATTGAAAGAATGCAGGAAGCGTTAAAGGCGAAGGAGTTGAATCCGGAGCAGGTGAGCGAGCGAGCAACACAACAAAACACTCATTAACATTAAAATTCTAAACTAACAGAAAAATGCTTAGCTTGAGCTTGTGCTAGAAATAATGAGCAAAAGCCAGCACGCTGGCGCCCCCGGGGGCCCCGACTCAACCACCAACAACAAACCCGCCCGCCGTCGTTCCTCCCTCTTCGGCGGCACATCCAAAGCCGGCCAAAATGGCACCAGGGGAAGCGGGCGACGCGGTTCAATCTCGAGCGTCTCCGCCCTCCAGCAGCTCCAAATCAAGAAGGAGCACATTGCAATCGTCGAGGGCAATATTGGCCGTGGGGCGTTTGGGGACGTTCACAAGGGCAAGTACAACGGGGTGTTCGTCGCAGTCAAGACGATTGCCAATGTTGACGAGCAGAACATGAGGGCCTTCAGGTATGAAATCATTTTGCTGAACCAGCTTCGCCACCCCAACATAATAATGCTTTTGGGGGCGGTCTGGAGCAAGGAGATGGTCGGGATCGTGTTGGAGTACGCGGAAAATGGGAGCTTGAGTGACATACTGAAGAAGAAGATGTGCGAGAATTGGACGTGGGGTGAACCGATGGTGAGTGAGCAAAGCGAGTGAGCGAGCGGCTACATCCACTACTAAACTAACCCACTCAAAATTGTTTGGCTTGCTTCGAAAACCGCAGCTTTCGATTGTATTTGACATTGCCCAAGGAATGCGCTACATGCACGCCACGTCCTACTACGACGAGCTGACAGACACCCACCAGGAAAACCTCCTCCACCGCGATTTGAAAACCGGTAACGTCCTCCTGTCCTCCTCGTGGTCTGCCAAAGTGTCCGACTTTGGCTCTACGAAAGCCTTCGGCGCGAAGCTCGGGACGGAGGACATGACCATGACGGGAACGCCGATCTACATGGCGCCGGAAGTTGTGAGGGGGGAGAGGTACGACAAGAGCTGCGACGTGTACAGGTGAGTGAGTGAGTGAGTGAGCGAGCGGAGTGCCCCGACTTCACCCACATACTAAATACTAAATACTAAACTAAACCCAATCTCTCGGCGCGCAGCTTCGGCGTGCTCATGTTTGCGATGGAGTGCAAGAAGGGCAACGTCTATGCGAGCTTCGAGAAGGCCGTGAAGGAGAGTCATATCGACGGAACCATGCTGCTTTCCCCCGGTATCACGCCCTCGGGGGCCTCCCAAACTGGTTCCTTCTCCGAAACAAGCTCCAATGACCGCTCGTTGTCCACAGAGAACAAATCTGACAGCAAGAACAGAAAAGGAGGGAAGAGTGCGAAAAACAAACAATTCGCCCAGGAGAAATCGGTAATGAAGCTCGTTGCTGATGACGGCGTGAGGCCTGACCTCCACCACATTCACCGGGGGGGGAAGAAACTTGTCAAGAGTTTGAGAAAGATAATTGAAAAATGTTGGATGGAAAGGGCCAAGTCTAGACCGACGTTCGAAATGATCTTAGGAGCTTTAGGGGGGGTCAGGGAGGAGCTCGCGGCGAACAAAAAAAATGAAGTGAGTCGTGTGGAAAACAAGATTAAGATCGAAGATGAACGAGCAGAGGCACGCCTCGAGGAGAACAAGAAGTTCGTCGAGAATTCCCGCGACCACCTCCGCCATCTTGTTACCCCCATGATCCTAATAAAGGCCGACGAGTTCATAAAGGTGAGCGAGCCTACCTTATTAACTAGCCACCGTGTCCACAATTTTGAGCTCTTTTTGGTTTTATAGCTCACGCTCACCCCTCGCTCTAACTAACCCCACACACACTTACTCCGTTGGGCACAGCTGAAGAAATTGGTTCCGTACGAGACCGTTCGCGACACTCGCGCGGCGTCATTGGTTACCCTTGACAATATGGAGAAGGCCGAACTTTTCCTAAAGGACCAGTACACAATATTCTTCAGTCACCAATGGCTCGCGTTTTCGACTCCGGACCCGGACAAGAGCCAGTACGATCTCATGGTCAATGCGACGAGGAAGCTGGCGAAGAAGAAGAAAATGGAGCTGTCCAAGGTCTACATCTGGGTGGACTACATTGGCATCGCCCAGGAGAGCAAAGTTATTCAAAAATACGCCATCCAAACACTCCCGGCTATCGCCTCGTCCCTCCACTCCTTCGTGGTGGTAGCCCCTTCGACCCCCCACTCGGACCTCAAGACGAATTGCGACTTGGACACTTACAAGCGGCGCGGTTGGTGCCGCGCCGAGGTGCTGAGCCATGTTGCCCGGAGAGGAACGAGCGAGCTGTACATCGCTACGGAAAAGGGAGAGCTGAGGAAGGTGGACGGGACCAGGGTGGGAGATAACGTAACCGTGGGAGAAAGAACCGAGGGAAAAAGCGCCGTAAGAGTGTCGATCCGTGAGCAGAACGTGGACTTGAAGCTCGTGGAGGAGATGAGCCGGTGAGTTGAGATTTTTTTGTCGAAAAAAATCTTTCATGCTCTCGCTCACCTTTCCCAACCCCCACCCCTGCTCGCTCGCTTCGTTTGCGGCTCGCAGTGTATTCTTGGGCGACTTCACCTGTTGTCGGATGAAACACCTCGGGAACAACGCAGTATGCGACAGGGAGCTGCTCCTTGAGCCAATGCTCGGCCTCTACTGCGAGATTTATAAGAAGCGGTTGAATCCGAAAATGAAGCCGATCTACGACTTCATCGAGCCCTACAAGGGGACCATCTACCCCAAGTCTATTGAGATTGAGTTTTGCGAGAACGAGAAAGTTAAGCATGAGCGCCGAACCCTCTTCGGCGACCTGTTGGAAATTGCAGAGCGAACCATCGACTACGAAAACATGCTCATCGGGGCGGGGATGGACGTTGATGCGATCACGTTTTCGGGGGCGGGGGAGGCCAACGACGCAGATTTAGCGCCCATACTCATCAACAAGAAGGACTTGGTGCTCAGCGAGGTCGATGATGATGATAATGGGATCGAGGGAACGAGTTTTACTAAAGGAACATACAGGGGCCACGCTGTGGCGGTTGACGTTCTCGAACTGATGGAAGACGACGAGATTCTCGACGAGGAGGAGGTAAGTGAGTGCCAATGTGAAAAATAACTCATCTTTTTGTGCGAAGGGGTTGTTCGGGGAAGGTCCAGATCAGGGGGCATTGTGCTCGCCGCCAATGTGAAAACTCGAAAAATTTATTTAACTTTCAAAACGCAACTAACATTATGTATCCGCTCGGCGCAGATGGGAGAGGCGCTGGAAAAGTTCAAGAGAGAATGCCTGCTGATGAAGGACCTCAAGCACGAGAATATTCTGATGCTCGTCGGCGCGCTGTGGGGCGCTGACCTAACGTGCCTCGTGCTGGAGTACGTTGAAGGGACCACCGCGAACAAGTTCCTCAAGTCGCTGGCCCCGGTCGACCAGACATGGCACGGGCCGAAAATGTCCGTCGTCAAGGGAATGGTGCGGGGAATGAGCTACTTGCACAGCTGCATCTTCTGGGACAGCTACACGGACGACTACAACGAAGGGGTTATTCACAGGAACTTGAAGCTGGATTCGGTTCTTGTAGGGGCGAGGCATGACGGTTATGAGGAGAGATCGGGTATCCGAAAGAAAGCTTCCAGCGTTGCGGGGCACCACAACTTCAATGATTTGGTGGTGAAGATCAGCGACTTCAGCGACTCGAGGGTTGTGAAGCGGGACGAAACAATGACGATTGTCGGGCACAACCTTTACATGGCACCGGAGGTGTATAGGGGGGAGCGGTACGACACGAAGGCGGACGTGTTCAGTTTCGCAATGTGCTTGGTCGAGATTGTTATCATCAACAGCGATACGGATGACATCGAGAGCTTGCTCCATGACGACTTTTTGAAGGATACTGCAGGTGGCGGCGGTATGACGGTAAACTCCAGCAGCGCAAAAATAGTTAAGTACTTCCAGAAGGGGTTGGTGAGGCCAAGGGTCGAGAAGGCGGCCTACCCCGAGGTTCCTAACGAGCTGTTTAAGTTAATGCAATTGTGCTGGGAGGTGAATCCGGCGGCGAGGCCCTCGTTTGCCGAAATTAAGGAATTCTTGGGCAGTGACAAGATGAACGAGCAGATTCTCAAGCACGCCAAGAGCAAAATGATGCTCGGGGCGAATGAGGAGGAGGAGGAGCAGCTGAGGGTTATCAAGCTTGAGCTTGCTAGAGGGAACGTCTTGAGGGAAGAGGAGTTAGCGCTTCAGCGGAAGAGGGCGCAGGACAGGTTGAGGGAGAGGATGCACGAAAGGAGGGCCACGAGGGTGGAGGGAGGCAATATTGAATCATAATTTTAAGTTTTTGTTGAATTTGGTGTTCTTTTTGACTCCTAGATTTTGATTTCCACCTGGTTGGGGTGATTTGGATTTGGGAGGTGGGGAGGGGATAGGAAGGAGAGGATAACGGAGGCTACGTCGTAACCTCCGTTGAACACGCACTCGCCGAGAAGTCTAATTGTGTGGAGTTCGCCGGGTGTGGTTGGGGAAGGACACGTAGTCTCGCTTGTAGACGATGTGGAGAATGAGGTTGAGGATGAGGGCATATCCAGCGAAAATCGCATCAGAAAAACTAAATATGTATAAGCTCAAGCTAAGCCCCCTTAGCACACTTCACCCCGACATATAACACCTATTCAAACCTGCGGAGATTTCCGCTCGAGGGAAATCCGCAACGGCGAAATCGCCTCGCGAAGTTCATGAAAATGACTTTGAACTTGACATTAACTTCTAAGACTTCCTTTTGTTAATCACCCCAACACACAACACACTCAAACAACCTAGCCCACGAAAGCCGAGCCCCCCACCCCCATTTGGGGAGTCACCCCGACATATAACTGCCGATTTCTCATCAAGTCACCTTGCCGTGCTCCACCGCTCACCCTCTAGCCAGAAAACTGTGACGGCTGGCTTTTACATGTGCCGGGTGCACCCATCAACAAGATGTCAAGCGGGGACTAGGTTGCTGCACACTGGCTTCCTTCCAGATTGGCTCGATCATCACCGGTTTCTCCCGTAGCATTGCCTCCCTGCTGCAAACCTGCTCCCCGAGTCCCCCTCGTGCTGTGAACACCCCCTGGGGTGCTGCGAGTCGGGTGCGGGCGGTACCACTCCCCTTCCAGCATCAAGAACGATGCGAACCAGCTAATTTCCAAAAATAGCAAAATTTCCAATTGTTTCTCATGAATAAGTGGTTTAATGTTACCAATACGCTCAAATAACCACCAGGAACCCCAACACAACGCTTGTCGGTCCATCCCCAGCCCCAGATCTCTGTATGCACATATTCAGTAACGCAATGCCCTTGTGCAGGGTGCGGAGCTCGGCCTCGGTGGCTGGAGGGGAGGTCGGGGCCTTGCACGTCTTCTTGTGCTTCTTCCACGCAGACTTCATGCAGGGGAGGGAGCAGTAGAAAGTGTTCTTGCACCGTGCGCAAGGTTTGGCGGGGGTGGAGCCGCAGACACCGCATTTTTTGCGGGTCGGCTTGAGGACCGCCTCAATTTCGACCAGCTCAGCCTTGTCGTACTTCATGTGCTTGATGAACGTGCAAGCGGTGTTGTAGGTGCCGTAGATCTCCTCGTCGACGAACTGCTTGGGGAGGTGTTGT
>Ga0302114_10003304_pt1 | contig 10152 bp, 10 predicted proteins | sample AG5_Surface_MG_FD_203107 | JGI IMG/M metagenome (GOLD analysis project Ga0302114, IMG submission 203107) | Marine microbial communities from Western Arctic Ocean, Canada - AG5_Surface | ecosystem: Environmental > Aquatic > Marine > Oceanic | place: Canada: Western Arctic Ocean | collected...
ACAATTCCCCGCCCACCCCCTTCCCCCCCCCCCACCCCCCCGCGCGGGGGGGGGGGCGGCAAGATTTGATGTCTCGTTTGTGTGCGTTTGCTTCATCACTGGTTTCTTTGCTTTTCGACTTCCGAAGCTCTGCCTCCTTGGCTTGGCCGGAGACGACACAAGCGGCTTCATAGCGGAAAGCTTCTCGATGCTTTTCCTGTTCGAGTCGTTGGTTGCTGATGTTGTTGTTGCTGTCGGTATTGGTGTTGCTAGATCCGGTTGGTTCTCATGCTCGCCTCCAACTCCAGGGTTAGCACCTTTTCGCGCCTCCGCTTCTGGGATTGCGAAGTGCACTTGTGCTGGCGTTTTTGGAGTTTGTTTTGGAGATTGTTTTGGAGGGGGACTCACCGTCGTCTTGTTTCTACTACTACTGCTACTGCTACTACTTTTGCTGATGCTACTGTTGTTGCTGCTGTTTTCCCCATCATCCCCGACAAATAACCACTCCTCACCAACAATTTCGATTTCCCACAATTTGGCAGAATTGTACTTTTGACCGCTCTCCCCTTGGCAAATCAAGTGGGTGTTGGTTTTTCCGAGCCGAGTAGTGTATGTCGCTCCAGAAGCCATGATGGCCTTGATCAGCGATTCCCTCACCTTGCCGGTGAAGTTCGAAATGGAAATGATGAATTTCTCGTCGAGCTGTTTTGGCTTTTTTAGCGACACTCGTTTTTGCTTTTTGCTGCTGTTGGGGTAGGCCGGATGGGGTGGGGTGGGGGTACTGGTGCTCCTCTTCTTCTCATACCGCGCTTTTTCCTTCTCTTCCATCGCCTTCGCCGCCTCGATTAACTTCGCCGCCTCAATTTCCTTCAGCTCCTGCTCGGCGTCCCTCTCGGCCTTCTCCTTCGCCTCCCTCTTCAACTTCGCTCGCATTTGTTGCTGTAACTGCTGCTGAACTTGCTGCTGAACTTGCCGCCGCCGCTTGGACTGCTCAAGGGGGTGAAAATCGCTTTCTCTCTGCAAAGACCCCTTGAGCATCGAGACCAAAATCCACTCAGGTGTGACAAGAACCGGGTTGTTGGGATGCACGGTGAGCAGGCGCGAGATGCTCGCGGTCTCTGCAGATATTCTATCATTTTTGTTGCTGTTCGAGTCCGTATCAACGACGTCCGGGAAAACCTCGCTGCGCCGAGCGAAGAAGGCGCGAAGTAAATTGAGTGGGTTAGTTTAGTTTAGATTAGTTTAGATTAGTTTAGTATCGTATATATTACTCGTCTTCCAAAAGGCTCGCTCGCTTCGCTCACTCACCTGGGCGTAACCAAAATTGTCACAGACTCATCGAGGTCCCAAAACCTAGTGCCACCGCCCAGCCGGATCAAACGGGCGGCGTTATGGCCGCGCGGGGTGTCAACAGAGAGGTTGATGAAGTAGAATTTGCACGCAATGAAGAGGGAACTGGGTTTAATTGAGTCGATTTCGGTTCGGTGAGTGTCGTACGTGATGGAGAAAAGGGGCGAGATTTCGGGGGGGGGGAGAAGGGGGGGGGAACTAGGGGTGGGGGTTGGGGGGTGGGCCTGGGGAGGATTGTCATTGTCAGACTGAGATTGGGAGGAGAGATTGGTGAGGTCGTTGGAATTTGGAGACTTGTAGAACAGGTTAAACGTGGCAGGATCCACCAGTTTGTTCTGCTTGCCACAAGCCAGAACCCACTCAGGCTTCAGAATTTGGATGTGGTCGTGCTGAACGGCCTCGTTGTACTTTTCGCCGTCCTTGCTGGGAATGATGAGGTGGGTGACAGTACCGGTATCAAGGGAGGGGGAATAAACGCCCCCAAGTTTTAGCACAATCGTCTCCATCCTTAGCTTCTCTTCGTGGGTGATATTGCTGCAGCAAATCGTCAAACTCACGAATGGCGCTTGGGCCTTGGATGCCACGAACATTACTGGCTTTGAGGGTTGGTCTGGGAATCTGGAAAAATTTTGGGATTAAATTTTGGCGCAAAGCAACCAACAGAGAACCATAAAAATTTCAAATTAAACATCTTCTCATTACATCTTATCATAACATCTTAAGAACAAACAAAATACGATTTTATGTGGCAACTCCCACAACTGCTGCTGCTAGTTGCAGCTTTCTACAAAATATCCCCAAGCACATCAATAACTGGAATACGAGGACATTCCTCCATCAAAAATGCCATGAATCAACTCCCCACTCCCCCAAAACAAACTCTTTCCTTCATGAACTCCCCCAATTTTTCTGCTTCCCAGTTTCAACACCTGTTCTTTTCACAATTGAAATCCCTTCCAATTGACTCGGTTCACCTCGCTCTGGAGAGTGGGTACTTCATTTCAGTCAACCACTTACAATCCCAGAACAACAATAGTAGATTCAAACTGGCCTTGCGCCTGCCCTCCTCCCAAGTGGAATTAGACACTGACGGCAACCCCTGTGACTCAGCAGATAGTCCTATCACCCCCAACACAACCTACTACGCCCTTGATGCCTTCACCGGCCAAACTACCGAAACAATAGCTCCAACTTTCTCTTTTTACGATCCAAGAGATCAACTTTGGTACCGACAAGCAAAACACCACCAAGAAAATGCTCTCAACGGAATTTAGTCCGACATTTACAACCTTGAGCAGTACAACAGTTCGGGTATAACATTTTCAATTCCTGTAATCAGCCCAACTGATGGAATTTTTTTGGGAGTGGTATCGGCCGATTATGCGCTATCCAGCTTGTCAAATGTGCTCGAAGACAACTACTCGAGCGACGAGAAAACTTTTGTATTTGCTTCTTCCCCCCCCTACGAAGAAATCGCAGCAACTTCTTGGGGTGCGGATATGAGGAGCAAACAAAGTCTTTTGGAGTGGATGCTGGCCGAGTGCCTAGTACAACCTTCCCCCTCGACGACCCAATGCAAACAAAGTTTCCCTGACCTCCCCCAACGAACAATTCTGGGTCACGATGACACCGTTGACGTTGAGATTTCCAAGATTGATTTGAATGGCATGAATTCGCCGCGTTGGACTCTTGCGGCATTCTCGGTGTCGCAGCAACCTGCCACTTTCATCACCTTGGACAACAAACCAGCGGATTTCTACTATGTGATCACCTGCTGCCTGCTGTCTACAGCATTATGCGTAATTTGCATAGGTGAGTGAGCGAAGCGAGCGAGCCTTGAGGAAGACTCGAGCGATAAAACAAACTAACCCACTCACCTCTCTACGCTCGCTTGGTTCTCTCGTGCTCCATAAAAAATGCGCCTCGCTTCGCTCGGCGCAGTCTTCGTGGTAGTTTATAGGAAGACGAATGTGATTCGGCTGAGTCAGCCAACATTCCTCGGTTTGCTCCCAATTGGCGGGTTAATCGTAAGCCTCTCCCCGCTGACACTTCTCGGCAAACCCACGGTGGTCAACTGCGCTTACAAGTTCGTGCCTTTCCACATTGGTTTCACTTTTTCCGTTAGCTGCTTACTGTGGAAAATTGATAGAGCGTTCAAAGTTTACCTGGCCTCAAAACAAATGAGGAAGAGCTCCTTTACCAACTTGGACTTGTACTGCTACATATTAGGAGTTACGAGCGTGGACATGGTGCTGCAGGGGTTGGCGTTGATCTTTGAGAAGACCATTCCTCAAGAGTACTACACCACCAATGGACAGAACGTGAACTCCATGACCTACAAAACGCAGGAATCTGTGCTCAAATACAACTTGACCGAAGTCCTACTTGAAAATTTCGATTGTAAGACGGAACACAATTCGTTGTTTTATCTGTCGTTTTTCGAGGTACTGAGCTCCTTCTTGAAGATCGTGCTGGTGATGTACGTGCGCCGAGCGAGCGAAGCGAGCGAGGCGTGTGCCAACACCTGTAGGGCCACCAAAACTAACCTCTCCCACACGCTCGCTTCGCTCGCTCGCAGGTACGGTTGCGTGCTGGCTTACAGGACGAGAAAGTTCAATCCTCAATTTGCCGAAAGCACCGCGCTTCTGATGATAGTATACACGGTGAGTTTAGTGGCGGGCTTGCTGCTCCTCATAATAACGCAGACCATGGTCGTGCTCACGAGGATTCAGCAAATGAAAATATACGCGGCTTTGAGTTCTTACTGCATGTGCTTCAGCCTGTTGGCAATTTTCGGGCCACGCGCCTGGCAGCTGCTTTTTTACGGGGACATTCACAAGGACGACCTCATGCAGCGGACCCAAAAGATGCAGCATCCGAAGCGAATCACAACCGGTGGAGGCGGAGGTGCAGGTGGAGGTGGGGGGGAAAAGAGGGGGCTAGGCCAGAAGACGTACAGCAAATTCGGGAGCGGCGGGTTGTGTGGGGCCGAGCAGGGGAAGAAAGCGGGGGACGAAGGTCTAACAAAAAAGATTGGGAAAACTGACAGTTTAGGGAGGGATAGAAGAGTATCAAGCGTGTTCAACCTTAGAGCTGTTGCAATGAGCACAGACGTTAGAGATTTTTTCCCCCAAGCCACACCGATACCCGAAACCGAAGCCGCCAAGGAGACAGCCCTAACTTTAAGCCCACATGATAGAGTAGCAAAACTATAAGTTTTTTTTTAAAAACGTTTCCAATTATTTTTGATTTATGTTTCAGTCAGAAATCGACTCTGGTCTACCGTGGCTGTATACCCGCCCAGGTCCGCAACGCAACAGTCAGAAATCGACTCTGGTCTACCGTGGCTGTATACCCGCCCAGGTCCGCAACAGCCACAAAACCGTTAAATTCAGTTTCCAACGTGATCTCCACATCACCACAAACAAAGGTTTCTTCGCCATCGGGGGCAAACTCCCCAAGCTGCTCCACGCTCGTGGCGTAAGTGTTGTTGTTTGCGCTCGCAAAACTGTGCTGAGCATAGTACGTATTCATCGCCAGTCTCCTCGCCGGCCATTCTGCATAATAAATTTCTTCAGCCGGGGCTGCATCAGTGTCAAAATTGCCAAATTGCAATATGCCCCACATGTCGGGCTGGTGCATGGAAATCGGACCGATGGGGTTCCAGACCCAGTTATCCTCGTTCGGATAAGCGGGGTCCTTAACGTAGGACGTGGGGGAGGTGTCATTTGCGAGCACTCTCCACTCCACGCGGGAGAAGTCAATGCGCCAAAATTCACCTTCAAGAACTGGATGTGTCGCGTTGATTTGGATCTGGTCGAGCGGCATTGCAAGCTCAACCGTCCACGACGTGCACGGTGTTGCGTTGTCGTTGATGCAATTGGGGGGTTGGACTTGAACTGCCGAGGTCAATCCATGGTCCATCATGTCAAATCCTGGCTCCATTACCCTAGTGCTGTTTTCGTACCCTCCATCGCCGTAGGCCCTGTTAAGGCAGAGAGACCAGAGGGCTCCAAAAGCGTTGACCTCAGTTTCCTTGTAGAAATAAGTTGTGGCATTGGAGTCGATGAAGACCTCAAAATCATCATCGTGAAAGATGATCTCCTGAGGGTCAGTAATTGATGCCCAAACATCAGGTTCTTCCATGATCGCTGCCACGTAGAGATTGGTGTCGTCGTACACCATTTTGGCGCGGGTGCGAAACCGGGGGGTAGGCTGAGGATCAGGGGAGCCCTGAATATCCACAAAATCGTCAGTGAACTTCACATTCGCCCACACCGGCTTGTTTAAATCCCCATCTAAAGTGTCAGCCGAGAGGGCTTTGGTCTTAAGGGCGACGTATTGCCGCGGGTATGTAGAAGCAAAGTCACAAGAGGAAGAGGCGGCAAGCCCAAGTGAAGTGATTGCAAGTGTTGTCCTCATGCTGGCGAAATTGCAACAATTTTATAAAAATTTACTTGAAAAATATATGTAGAGCATACTTGGAGATCTTAATTTTTTCCCTAACTCCACACCTTATGGCCGACCTCGTAACTACCTCTGACACCACCCCAGTCCCCCCAGTGGTTCGGCGCAAGAGTTCATCTTGTGCTGCTTTACAGGGTGCAACAGCCGAGGAAGTGAAATCCTTGGCGAGCTCGTTTGGAATCGTCGACATTAAAGCGGGTACCACCGGTGCTGGGGCCGGGGGGGGGTTCGGTTTGAATGCCCCGGGAACTGGTCCCAAGGTTAAATCTTTCGCGGGTGCCAGTCGTCCCTCTGGCTTCTCAATTACCGATGAGCTCAAGGCAAAGTGGGTAGAAATGTTGGATGACAACAACTCTTGCCACTTTGTACTGGCTAAATATACTTCTGACTACAAGGGTTTGGAGCTTGAGGCATCCGGAGATGGGCGTCTCGCCGCCTTCTCTGACGCTCTCAAGGCTTTGGGCGACAAGATTGCTTGGGGAGGATTCCGCTGCTACGGAGTTGATGACCGCGGCAACACCGTAAGCAAGCGCGCAAAGATTGTGTTTGTTCAGTACATGCCGCCAAGTGCGCCAGCCATGAAGAAAGCAAAAATGGGATCTCAGAAGGGATCGGTCAAGGCGGCATTCGACAAGGCTCATTGCGACGTTTTGGTAGAAGATCCGGAAGAGGACCTGGTCAAAAATGACTTGGTTACGAAGCTGCAAGCTGCAACGGGCGCCCACAAGCCCAACGGCTACGAGTTCGAAGTTGGCGAGTTTGTAAATGCCGATTACTATAAATTGGGCATCGGAAAGAACACCAAGACGAGTTGAAATTTAATATCTGAACCTACTTCACAAGATGACACATTTTGCCCTCGCCTTCATCTGCTTTACTTTCGCCTTCAATGCAATATACCTTATTGGCCGAATTTCCTCCAAGTTTCGTATTTCATCCATCACGTTACTATTTGAGTCGTTCATTCGCAGCCGCTGTTCTTCGCTCTCCCTCGCCTTTTCTTCCAGCTCATCGTAGTGCTCCACCTTGACCCCAATCTTATCCTGGTGGTCTCTATGTAACCGCAACGCCCAAATTACCATATCACTGCTCTTCCGCATATCGTCCGGAACCATTGTCAAATCTTTGTTGCCCTCGCAGTGAATTTCCTCAATCGTAGGGATTTTAGCAATCTCGGGGGGGAGAAACGTTAGCTTGTTGTTCTGTGAGATGGAATTGGAATGTTAGTTGAAGAAAATATAAACTGTGGAACTGAACTTGTGCAGCCCTCTCACCTGCAGCTCCAATATCCTCAGCGCAAGAATGTTGCCAAAACTCGAGGGTAGAGTTGTCACGAAATTGTTTTGCAATTGCAAAACTTCCAGGAGGATACACTTCCCCATTTGCTCTGGTATGGTGTCAATCTTGTTACCGTTGAGGTTCACGTACCGGAGACGCACGCAATTCCCAATCTTAGGTGTGATTCGTGTAATTACATTACACTCGAGGTTCAGAGTGGACAAGAGCGTTAGCTGCGAGAAGTCATCTTCAATTTCCACCAGCTTGTTGTGGGAGAGGTTCAGGGAGAGGAGCTTGCCGGAAAAGGAGAAGAGCTGATCAGGAAGTTCGGACCATGCGGAATGCGACAAGTCCACCTCGCCAGCCTCTCCGGGTCCGGCCGAAAGCTCATCGTACTCCTCCATGTAAGAGGGTTACTTCTGGAATTGAATTCACACTATTGATTGAAGTTTCCCTGAGTTCTCTCTCAACTAGCAGACTTTTTCCTAGTTCTGTAGGCGGTGAGAGGGCCCTCCAAGTAATCAGTCGTTGATGCCGGTGCCTGGGTTTAACCAAGGCAGAGCTCGTTTGAATGAAGCTTGGGAGTAGTACTCGAAGCTGTTTTGTTTTGAAAGAGAAATCAGAGTACTGTTGGGCCCTTAACTATACTGTAGTTTCCGTACTATATACTGTAGCAATTCATCCGTGTTTCCGAAGAATAAAAATTCAAAATTTGCATTTCACCTTTTCGACGTTGATTGTATAACAATTTTTTTTCATTTTTGCACTCGTCCCTTCATCAAATAACCTACAGCCCACACCTATATAACTTAGACAGCAAAATAAATAATAAAGACCTGGACTGCTGCCCTCTTTTTAGTTCGTATCATCCCAAATCCAAATCCAAACCTTAAGCACATTTACTCCACCAACACATCATGTCCACTGACCAACAAGCCTCTGACCTGGAGCTGCTCCAGCGTGAGTACAGGCACATGGAACAGAATCGAAAGGCGTACGCGGAAGAATCCCACCAGGTTTTACGAAAGCAACAGCAATCCATCGACAAGCTTCGGCGAGACAATGATGCGCTGAAGACTGAGATTGCTATGCAAATGAGAACAACGCTCAAGCCGGCAAATTCTTTCCAGCAGTCGATGATCGAGAAGCTCCACGACCAGATGGACAAGTATTCGAACCAGATTGAAACTGAGAAGAATGCCATATCTGTGATGGACGAACAAATTGCTGTGCTGAGGGATAAGGTCCTCCACCAGCGCAAGATGATGGGAGGGGTGAACGCGGCCAGGGATAACCAGCACATGATCCAAAAGCAGATACGAATTTTGGAAAATCGCTTGGACAAGGCTCTCGTCAAGTTCAACCAGAGCTTGTCGAGTAATAGGAAACTGAGGGAGCAGATTGACGATTTGAGGAGGGAGAGGGTGGTGTTCGACAACATTTACAAGAAGCTCGAGAAGGAGCTTCACGAGAAGAAGAAGCAAATGGCCAACGTGATTGAGCTGAGCAACATGACGTACGAACAGAGGGACAACTGCCAAATGGAGATCACGGCGATCGACCAGGCCAACAGGAAGGAGCAGGAGGACTTTGAGGAACAAATGATTGAACTGGGAAGGATGTTGGAGCAGGATTTCAAGTTGCAGAGCAGCAAGAGTGCTCCGGCCTTGAACACGACCAAGAGCATGGGAGGAAAGGATAGTAAGAAGGGCAAGAAGATTGAGTTGAGTAAGACTCAGGTGAGACATGACACATGAGAATAACAACCCAACACCAACTCAACTAAACCCCGCCTTCCCCCAACCCCCCCCAACCCCCCCCCCTTCCACCACAGACCGAAGCACAACACAGCATGGAAAGAGTACAAAACTTCGAAGAGGCGTTCAACAAAATCAGGGCCGCAACAGGCATTTCAGATATCGAAGAGCTGGTCCGAACCTTTATCAAAAACGAAGACCAGAACTTCTCGCTGTTTAACTACGTCAACGAGCAGACCAACGAGATTGAAAAGCTGGAAGAGACCGTGCTGAACTTGAGGAAGGAGGAGTCAAAGTACAACCAGCTGGACGGAGACGAAGCGAGCAACCACAAAACGAAGCTGAAAGAGCTGGAGAAGAAGCTCCAAGTCAGCGAAACAATGGCGGAGAAGTACGAGGGAAAGTGCAACAACGCTCAAACAACCATCGAGAGCTTGAAAAAGGGGATCAAAACCATGTTCGAGAAATTGGGTTGCAGGTCAGACATGCTCGCCGATGCTAGCGTAACCGAGGCCAACATGCTACAGTTCTTGGGAATCATTGAACAGCGCACCAACGAGATTTTGTCCGTGTACCACACAATAAAATCCAAGGAGAAGGCAAAGTATGCTGAGCAGGACAACTCCAAGGGGGCTGCAACACCCAACGTGTTAGGGTTGGGCCCAACGATACCAATGGGACAAGATTTAATCCACGTGAATCCGCCAAAGCTGGAAGAGTTCAGCAGCGACGAGGAGGGAAGCGACAGGGAGGACGAGGCCACTAAACCGTTGACAAGGGAGGAACTGAAGACAAAAACTTTGTCCAGAGTTGCCAAGAGCAAGAAACCGAGGAAGGAAAGCAATAACGGCCAGGGCGGCGGGAAGAAGAGATAAATGATGAGGAGGGGGAGGGGGATGAATTTGAGTATTGTATTATATGCAATATTTTAAATTGAAATTGGGGTTTTCTACTTGAACGTCTATATATTCTACTGCTGGCCGTCAAATCAAAGCATCGCCAAGGCGTATTCTCTCCGCTCCTTCTCCTCGTCAAAGGGCTCCTCAACCTCGGTTGGCTCTCTTTCTTCCCCCTCCCCCTCCTCCCCATCCTCATCATCATAAACTTCCTGTTCTTTTTTGTAGCGAGCTGCAATCGTCTGCAAGTCCTTCATGAGCTGCTCACCCTTGCTCTCCACATTATCGTCGTTGTGAGGGTCCAGAATTATACCAAAACTGACCGTCATGCGGTCAATGGATTCATTGTATATTTCCCTTTCATCATTCAGTGTGTCCACAGATTGCCCAAGTGAAAGTAGCCTGGACAGGAGGACAGGGAGAGT
>Ga0302114_10003306_pt1 | contig 10149 bp, 7 predicted proteins | sample AG5_Surface_MG_FD_203107 | JGI IMG/M metagenome (GOLD analysis project Ga0302114, IMG submission 203107) | Marine microbial communities from Western Arctic Ocean, Canada - AG5_Surface | ecosystem: Environmental > Aquatic > Marine > Oceanic | place: Canada: Western Arctic Ocean | collected...
GAGTTCGACGCGAAGATGTCCGAAGCGCACGCCGAGAAGGCGGCAGCGTACAACGTCTCCGCCAGAGCCGAAGGGAAGGAAGAGGTCGAAGTCATACGGGCGGAGAGCGAAGAGGAGGAAGAAGAAGAAGCAGAAATGCAAGAAGGCGAAGAGAAGAAGCCCGTCGTTGAGGAAGAAGGAGGAGGTAAAAGTGAGGACGTGTCACCGGATGCTGCTCCAGCTGAAGACGAGACGGAACAGCCGGTCGAGAAAGAAAAAGAAGTCAAGGTGAAAGAGGAGGACGAAGACGACGACTTTAGCGAAGACGAAGATGAGGAAGAAGAAGAAGAAGAAGAGAACGACGAAAACGCTGGTAACGTCAACGTCGTCGAAGAGGAAGAAGTAAAGCCCGCCACAAAAGCGCGCGCTTCTGGTCGATCCTCTCGTTCTCGAGCGACTAATAAAGCTTAATTGTTGTAAATATTTTAAAAGTGATGAGAGCTTTCGATTTAATTATTATTATCGATTGAAATACAAAGTTTTATATTATTATGAATGAATGAATGAATGAATGTAAATCCGTCGTCTTGTTCAGACGTGGTCCGTTTCGTCCTCCTCTTCCTCCTCTCTGCTTCTTTCTTCTTACTCGGAGTGATCGTCCGGGTCGGTGTGATCCTCCTCGTTCTTTCCCAACGTTCCTTTACGATATAACCGTTCTAATCTCTCTCGCGCGTTTTCTAATCGCTCTCTCTTCGCTTCTTCTCTATACGAAGCCATCAATTCCATGCCTTGGGTCTTCCAATCTAAACTCAAATCGTCGTCGGAAATAGTGCACGTGTCGTCCTCGCCGACAACTCTCCACGCGCCCGATCGCAACATGTTTGATCGTTCCCAATCAGTCACGCGTAAGCTTTCCTTGGGCGGCGCCAACTCGTAGCCTTTATTAGAAACTACGCAGCGATGTCCGCCGACTCTGCACGTCAGCGCCAACTCGCTCTTCGTCACCGACTCTACGATCGGTACCGTACCTAATGATGACTTGAGTAATTTAGCGTACCTCTCCGCATCTTCCTTCGTCATGAATGCCAAAATCGTATCCACCGGCAACTCCTCCGGCGTCGCTTTTTCTTGCAAAGAATAAATACCAGCCTGTTCCGGGCTGTTGTGACCGTGGTGAAAGACGAGAACAAACAGCGGCGAGAAGTCTTCCACACAGTTCAAGTTCACCAACGCCACGTTAGTAATCATACTGCTCTTCTCATCGGCCGCTTTTTGTTGTTTCTCTTCTAAATATTTCTTATACTGCTCCTCTCCCAAACGTTTCTCGAAAATTTCCTCCACGGATGAAAACAAACTGTTCTGGTCGCCCAAAACCTTGCTCATCTTTTGGAGAAACCCCTCCGGTAAAAGAGACGACCCGTTCATCTTTTCTCTCAAGAACTCGTCCGTCTTTCGTATGCGTTCGTCAATCTCCTCTCTCCTCTTCTTCGCCTCGCCGCCTGCGCTCTTCGCGTTTTCCGTTTCCAACCGTTTCTTCTTCGGTTGCTTCTCCGCTAAACTCTCCCCTTTCTCGTTAAACCCGTTCCGTTCGTTCCATTCGATAAAATCTTTCGGCGTTCGCATCGCTTTTACGACCATCTTGTTGTATTCGTCTCTCAATAAGATCGTTTCAACTTCCACCAAACGCATGCGTTCGGATAAGACGCGCAGTTCTGGAGAATCAAACGCTAAATATTTTTGATCAAGAGAAAACTCAGACGAAATTTTATCCTCGTCAGCTTCCTCTTTTTGCTCCTCCTTTTTTTCACCTTTTTTGGGCACAAACCCCTCCTTTTCCTTTTCCTCCCTTTCGTTGTCTTTATCGTTGGACGAAGAAGAAGAAGATGAAGAGGAGGCTTTTGCGGCGAGAAGGACGACTCGTTGTTGCTTCTTCTTTGTCGTCGTCGTCTTCAGTTTCGCCCCGGCGTAGGTCGTCGTCGATGACAAAGCAAACATCATTTTTTCCCTTTCGTCTTTGGGGGTAAAACGAGGTTAACGAGCTTTTCTTGTCAACGAACCAATTCGCTCTAAACTCTGCTTTTGTTTACTGCTGCTCGACAAGAGAGAGAGAGATGAGAATTGCGTGTGTTTGTGTGTGCGCGCGCAGGAGGTGCGATGATGATTTTACGCAAAACGAGGAGAAGAGCAGAAGGGGAGTTAAGGGGATGTTTTGCAAAAGCAGCGCGCGCGTCGCTTTCGTTTTGTTGTGCGGTTGATGAGGTTTTTCCAATCAGAACGAGAGAAAAAAGAGAGATTTTCAGAAAAAGAGCAAAAAAAGAGATTCTCTCGAAGAGCTTTTTCTCATGCAGTGATTTTGAGATGGTTTCCTCCTCCTCTTCGAGGACTTAATTTGAGGCGCCCAGAAAGTTATTGCTTCTTTGAAGTTTTATGATGATGAAATGTGGGAACCAGTCAGTTGATTTTTTATGAAGTAGCCCCGTCGTACGTGTGAATACAAAGAAACTACTGAATAATACTAATACTATTACGCGGAGCAAACGTTGATGACCTCGGCCGCGTGTAACAGTTTATTCACGTTTTTCTCTCCACTCCAATCGTGCCAAATCGTACCCGAGCGAGCGCGAGCGCTTCTTCCTCCGTATTGGTCCGGCGCTTTCTCTTTTCCCGGGAAAGATCCAAACCCATAGACGTTGACGGTGTCGCAGAGTTGCGAGAAGAGGAGGATGGCGTGCGCGCCGGAAGTCATTTGGCGCCATTGGGTGAAACCAGTCAAGCCTAAGCGGCTGGCATCGGTTCGGAGTTTATTCATAGCGCCGGCTAAGGATTTGGAGAGTTTCAGAGGGAGCGCGAAGCGCGGGTTGTTCGGAAAACGCTTTTTGCACGCGGAGAGGATTTCACCTTGTGCGGCTGGGAACCAAATCATCACGCCGGTGTCTTCGTTACCGGCTTTGCCTTCGGGGAAGTTACCGCGGCAACACAGCGCGATGGAGCGGCGACCGTTTAACACTCGGAGCGTTGTTTTCGTGCCGACGTGCTTTTCAAAACCAGTAGTCGGTAAAATGTTGAACCGAACTACGACGTCGTGTGCATCGATGTACTTTCCGTACGGTTTCGTCATCAAGTGACCGGCGTTACCGACGATCGCGCAAGTGCTGAATTTCTTCCCTTTCCCGAGGAGCGGCGACAAACCAACTTTCGGGAGCTTCTTTAAACCTCTCACGCCGGGGAGTTTCTTGGCCGCCGTCAACGAGTCTTTCTCTCTGCACAACGTCGGATCTCGCGTCAAGCACTCGTTCAGCGTTTGCTCTTGACTAAAGACGCGCTTGGATACGATATTTCCGGGACCATCGTTCTCGTGGACGACTCTGACGTAAAGTTCCTTGCCGCATCCGGCTTTACCCATGGTGAAACCGATGCCGCGATGGAGCAAGTTTCTTCTTCTTCCCGTTCTACTGCTACTGCTGCTGTGACTATCACTACTACCGCTATCCCTCATCGACGATGACGCGTTACTATAAATATGGTCTTCTGATATATTCCTGCTCTCAATTTCATCATCATCCTCACCCACATCGCCTAACATCTTCCTCCTCAGCCGTCGCTCTCTCTCAAACGGCAACATCTCTCTCGGCTGTCCTCCACACGGCATAGACGCGTCCGCACCGGGTAAATTATAGTTCACGCTATCGTCATTACTACTACTGCTACTACTTCGAATAGGTTCCTTCTCGTCGTCTTCGTCTTCGTCTTCCTCTCCACCCGACGTCGTCGTCGTCGCCCCCTCCTCTTCTCTTTCGCCAAAATCATCCTCATCCGATGCGGGTAAGTTCGACGCGAACGCGTTCGCATCGTTCGGCACCTGTTCACCGAAATTCGTCGACATCGAATATGCGTAATCCTCTTCCTCGAAACATCTGTATTGAATCGTATAGAGCGTGGAAACTGTGAAAATAAACCCCAAAACGATGAATTTCAGTTTCAAGTTTTTCGCTCCGCCTTCGTGATTCGTTCCGTGATGGTGACGCCCGTGTTGGTGATGCAGACGCGACGACGACGACGACGACGAAGCAGGGGGAGGAGGAACAAACATACTCCCTCCCTCTCTCTCTCTCGCACACAAGCACACGTGTTCCTCTGCGGGAAAGACCTCTTTGTTCTTTCGCGTGTGAAAAGATATCAAAACAACTCAAAAGTGAAGAAGGTTCAGAGAGTATAAAGAAATGACACATGTGATAAAATTAGTACGTGGTGATGAGATTTAAAAACTGTGCGCTGCTGCTCTTCTTTAGTATCATCCGAAATCATCACAGAAGTCTGGAAATGTCTCTCCCGAATATTTTCGTTCGGACGATATCCGCGCCGACTTTAAAGACGTTGTTAATGCTCACTTGACTGATGGTTTCGAACGACTTCCACACCAAACCGGCGGCTAAGCCTTTCAAGATGGTAAAACCCGGGATATCGGCAACGGCGGAGTCCTTGCCGATGTACGCCAGCGAACCTTTGTGCTCGTAGTTGAATCTCATGTTTGGGTCTTGGAGGGCTTCGAATCCGTTTTCTTTGGCGCTATTGAAAACTTCGGCTAAATAGTTTCCTTGTTGTTTCGCCACTTGTGCGGTAGCCGGGAAAGCGCGCAATTCGTTATCCAACGCTTCGCACATTTTCATGAATTCAGACATGGTCATCTCGTCACGTTTTTGCGTGTACGATTTGAATACATCTATACTTAGCGTGGCAGATTTGGCCATCTCTTTCAAGTGCGGGAAATCTTTACCGCCTTCCTCCAGGGCTTTGATGGCAGTCGGGAGGTTAATTTGGAGTTCGCAGTTGCCGTCCTCGTCGCATTTACAGGCTTTCGCGTATATTTCTTGCGCTTTCGCCATCGATTTCGGACGTTCAACGGTCACGCAGTCGCCTAAACCGAAAATTGAACCGTCTGAACCTTTCACGCGCATGGCTTTGTCCGCGGATAAAGATCTAACGTTCGGCTGCGAGCCTTCCGGTAAGCTATTTTGTATCTTTTCGCAAATCGGGTTGAGTTTAATTCCCGAACACCACACGGACATGCCGCATGGAATTTCCCTCTCTTCGCCGGTATTCTTATCTGCCACGATTAAACTGTTCCTCTTCACCTCTTTCACTTGCGTGTTCAAAATGCAATTGATGTTCGCTCGTTTGAAAAAGTCCGTGGCGTAATCGGCGATTTCTCGATCGTAGGAGGATAAAATTTTCTCCTGTAAATCGATGATGTTAATCGAAACATCTTCCAACAATCGTCTCGGAAACGTCTTCGCGACGTCTTGATACACCAAATCGTACAACTCCGCGGCTAACTCGACGCCCGTCGGCCCGGCGCCAATGATCACAAACCGCAACAAATTCTGGATCTCCTCTTTCGAAATCCCCGGCAGCGTCGCTCGTTCAAACCTTTCGTTCACTTGACTTCGAAACCTCGCGGCATCCGAAATCTCCTTGAAAAACAAGCAGTTCTCTTCCACTCCAGGCACGCCAAACGTATTCGTCACCGCCCCAACCGCGGTGATTAAATAATCGTACTTCAACGTAAACTCGTTGTTCGCTTTGCGACACGTGACGATTTTATTCTTCGCGTCGATATCCGTCGCCGCCGCTTCGTAATACTTGAACCCTTTCTCCGCGATTGGACGTCGAATAGACTCGACGATCGATCTCGTTTCAATCGCGCCCGTCGCCACGCCTGGTAATAACGGCGTGTACAAGAAATAATTCCTCGGCGAGACCAAAATCACTTCGAACGGGATATCTTTCTTCAAGGATTTCACGAAGGACACCGCACCCCACCCGGAACCGAGAATGACGACGGTTCTTTTCGCCGGGTCGGAGCCGATTTCATCGTACGATACGGTCGTTTCCCTCGGTTCCGCCACCGCTTGGTTCCTTACCATCTCATCTCTTCTGCCTCGTCGTCGTTTAAGTTTTCGCCGACGCTGCTGCGTATTCTCGACGATAAAATCTCTCGTCATCTTTTTGCCCCCACGTGAAGATGATGGACAAAACTTTCTCGTCGACGAAATCGTCGTCGTCGTCGTCATCATCTCTTACGCTAAAAGCAGAGAGCACCAAAAGCGTCGTTACGTTTCTCTCTCTCTCTCTTTCCGTTTGTGGTTAATGCGAAAACAAAATCTACTTTAACAAAAGCCAAAAGTCTCGTTTTTTTATTGTGTCGCGTGTGAGGGACGAACGACGTGGACGAAGAAAAGAAAGAACACAACCAGCAGAGAGATTCGAGAGATTTTCGCAGAATGTTGCAGAGCAGAGACGCGAGAAAAGAGACATGCAGTGAAAAAGGCAAAACAAAAAATTTCTCTCGCTTTTTCTCTCTCTCCAGAGTTTGTTGTCCATTGCGTTTGGGAGATACGAATCTTATTTAATTAATCTCTTTCTTCAAGAAGAGAGCTTTCACGACGAGAGAAGAAGAGAGAAGGGAAAACGCTTATACTATATATCATCGCGTCGTCGTCAAATCGTTTTCCTCGTTTTCGTCGAAGAGTTTTAAGAGTAAGAGTAAGAGTAAGAGAGAGAGCACATTTGGATTTGTCGCTTTTCGCCGCCGCCTAAAGAAGAAGAAGGCAAAGAAGAAGAAATAATATGACGACAGAAGAAGCGCCCGCGCGATTCGGCTCGAAAGAGTTCAAATCGAACGGGCCAATTTCTATACTAGCCGCGGATGGGAACAGGTACCAGTTGGACGATGCCACGAACGAGTATTTCGGGGAGATTGAAAAAGCGTTGAGAGAGTTTGATGACAAAGACGATTCAAAGAATAACATCCAACAACGACAAGATGATGGAGAAGAAGAGGAGCTCAACCAACGAAACGAAGCGATCGAAATATTAGCAAACAACGCGCTCGAAGGCGCGGGTGGGAAAGAGGTGGAGTTGATGATGGACGCGCGGTGTTCGCGGTTGATCGAGAGACTGGTCGCGCACGCGACGGATGAAGCGTTGGTGTTATTTTTACGGAAAGCCTGTCGAGGATGGAAGACGTACGCGTTGGCGATGAACATTTTTGGTTCGAGAGTCTTAGAGAGCGTTATCAGGCAAGTTTCGAAGAGATTGGTGGTTGATGGTGAGGGTAGTGTTCATCATCATCACGCGACGACGAAAGAAAGAGGCATACAAGAGGTTTTGAAGTTTAAGGAGATGCTTTTAGAGAAGGAAGACGTGGACGACGGATTCGAGAACGAGGGTAGAAATAGAAACAACAACAGCGACGAACAACAAGAAAATAATAACCTCCCAGAAGCAGGACCGAGGAGTTGTTTAGATAACTTATCGTACGTTTTAAGTTCGCGAGCGACGGACATCTCGTTCGACCAGCGCGCCTCGCCGGTCGCTCGGCGCGTGTTTTTCCTCTTTGCTGGTAAGGACATGCCGCTCAATCCAGGCGGCAGAGATAAAACGTTAGCAGTTGGTCAACAAAATTATAAACCGCAAGGTAATTTAGAAAGTAAACTGAAAGGCGCGACGAGTGTGGAACAGTTCGACGCGTCCAAGAAGAATCGAGAGAAACACCGAGACGAAAAGAACGAAGATAGAATAAACGCCTTCCCGGAACTTCTAGAATCGCACACGAACGACGTATTAGCGAACGTCGAGGAAGTTTTATGGGACATGACGGATGATCCGTGCGCGAGCGCGTATTTACAAGCCATTTTGCTCAGTCAAGAAGGAGACGATGCGAGTTTAAAATGGATCATTCCCGGTTTGTTGGGGTGCGCGCCTCCGGAAGACGCGCCAGACGGCGAGCTCCTCGCGGACCTCTCTTCGGACGACATGAAAGCGCTCATGCAATCGCGGTCCGGGTCGCACTTGCTGGAAGTTATCGTGCGAGTTGCACCGAGAACGTTAGGGGCGGAGATTTGGCGGAGATTTTTTCGCGACAAATTAATGTCCATATCGAAACACCCGGTGGCGAACTTTGTGTTGCAATCGGTTTTAGGAAGTTCGAAGGATCCAGCTGTTGTCGCCTCTGCCGTCTCTGAACTCTCCGCGTTGTTCGGAACGTTGCTGTACGAAAACAGAGCCGGTGTTATCGCTGCACTTTTAGCCGCCTGTTTGCGATTGAAAACCAACGAAAAAGATTGTTGCAAAGCCTTGGCGAGAGGCGTGACGTTCAAGTTAGAAAAGAAAAACGCAAACAACGCGACGGCGGCGGATGGTACTCATAACGAAGAAGGCGGCGGAGGGAGCCGAAAAGGTGGCAAATCGCAACTCGCGCGCGCGCTCCTCTTCCTCGGGAACCCACCTCACGGGAGATGCTCCGTACTCGGCGCCGCTATGATGCAAACGCTCGCCAAGTACCCCGCCGACGCTACGGTCATGTTCCTGGAATCTCTCTGCGATACCGATCCGAAAACTCTCCTCCAAGCCGCCCGCGACGCGTCTGGCTCCCACGCCATCGAAGCAATCTTAAACTCTCGTTTGGTAAAAGCAAAACACAAGAAAGCAATCGCGGAACTCCTCGTCGACAACGCCGTCGCCTTAGCCGTCTCCTCCGGAGGCTCTCGAGTCCTCGAAGCGTGTTACCGCGAAACTGACAACAAAACCAAGAAAAAAATCGTCGAACTTTGTTCCAAGAGAGAGAAAGAAATCGTCGCCACTCGACACGGCGTGGTCCTCTTCAAACGCTTAGGCGTCAAACAATTCCAAAACAACGCCAGCGGGTGGGAGAAACGGGAAGAAAAGTCCGCCGCCATCCGAGCCGAGTTTGAAAAAGAGTTTGGTTTCGACGCGCCCGAGAAGGAAAAGGAGGAAAATCGCAACAAAACGGTCCTCCGCGAGGTGCCGCCGCCGCCGCAAAAGCGCCGCCGCGACGAGATTCATCCGGGAGGAGAAGACGAACGAGAAAACGACGACGACAAAATCGGGCATAAAACGACTAAAAAGAAAAGCAAGAAAGAGAAGAAAGAGAAGAAAGAGAAGAAGGAGAAGAAAGAGAAGAAGAGGAAATAATAGGCAGCGAGAGGAGTGAAATTTTCTACTTTTAATTCGCCAGTTTTGAAAAAAATCCAAATTTAGCACTACACCACTACACAAATCTGGCACCCATACAAGATTACCATCACGTTTGTTTTATCACGATGACAACGCTCTTCTTCTCGAGAAGACGACGCAGCAGCAGCAGCAGCATTAGCGCATTGCTCTCCTTTTTCCTCCTCTTTTGCTCCTGTTCGCTCTTCGCGTCCGCGAAAGACGACGACAACAACGAAAAAAGGAAACCAGGGGTGATACCGTGGGCGAAAATTAAAACCGAGAAAAACATGACAATCTACGGCGCGTACGACGCCACGAAAACGATCAAGTTTGAATTTAAAAGCGACGAGGGGCACGACGTGTATCGAGTTCGAGATGTAGACGCGTTCAAGAGCTGCAGCTTGGATGGCGCGGAGAAAATGCCCGAGGTAAGAATAGAGAGGAGTTTTGATGCTTTGTTTGCTTACTAAAGAGGGTGCCTTTTGAGATGAAAAGCAAGCTGACATTTTTTATTCTTCTTCTTCTCGTCTTCTCGTCTTATGATGTTATTAAACACACTAAAAACAGGTTCAAGTGGATTTCGGTCGGCGGGGTATTTTATCGTACGTCTCGGTGACGCCGGCGGAAAACGCGACGCTGTACTTTGTGTGCTCCCAGCATTGCGCGAGCGGGCAGAAAATTTCAATAGCGCACGATCCGACGGTGTACGCGGACGGCGATTTGGATCGGGACGGAGACGTGGACGACGACGATGGCGCTCTCGGTGCGGAGATAGACGACGATGATGACGACGACAAAGACGACGACTTTGATCACGAAATTGACGACGACGAGTGGGAGGATAAGAAAGACTTTGAAACTGGATGTCCGTACGACTGCGAAGCGGGATGGGAGTCGAATACGATTAATTCCGCGTGTCCGTGCGGCAACGTTAATTGCACGGAAACAAGTAAATCTGTGCAATCGATCAGATCGATTGGCGCGATAACTCCTGGTTGCATGTACGTCGTCAAGGCCTTCTGCGTGGTGGAGGAAGCGACGAAGACGGCGGCGAACGAGGATCCTTCCCAAGTGTGCAAGAAATTTTTAAGAAACAAGGGGAGATCGGAAGAGGTGGTGAGAGGCCAAGAACACGTTTTCGAGGATAGCGATGAT
>Ga0302114_10003308_pt1 | contig 10146 bp, 16 predicted proteins | sample AG5_Surface_MG_FD_203107 | JGI IMG/M metagenome (GOLD analysis project Ga0302114, IMG submission 203107) | Marine microbial communities from Western Arctic Ocean, Canada - AG5_Surface | ecosystem: Environmental > Aquatic > Marine > Oceanic | place: Canada: Western Arctic Ocean | collected...
GGATGGTAGTTGAGAAAGGCGAGGAGAGGGAGAGGATGCAAAATATGATTATGCAAACAAAATGCTTCATCTTAGAGAAGCGACTGTGAGAACTGGAGAATTTTCTCCACTCGACCAATATTACGTCTGTGAGGAGGCTTAGAAACCACGTGGTTATGCTATTAGACTGGGGGGAACAATTTCTAAAAGATTTTTCTTTTTTATAATTTCAAATTTAAGCCCATGCTCGTGCTCGCATCTATGCTGTTGGCTGTTAGAGGCCATGCCATGAGCATAAACAACCTCAAAACAAAAATACACACTGCTGCCTCCCACAAGCTGCACGCTCCGCCATCCGGAAGCTTCCACGTTGAAATTCCGGCTAGGCTGACCACTGCAGTCGCTCATTGCGATTCGCGTTCCTTCCCGATCCTTCCCTCTTCCAACCCACTCGAGCGAGTGACGAAGGCTATAGCCCGAGCACACACACCTGATTACATTGCAAAGCTAAAATCTACAGTGGGTGGCCTCACTTCAGACACGTACATCGCACCCAATTCCTACCTCTCTCTCCTCTCAACTACCTCAGCGTGGATAAACTGCGTCGATTACGCTCTCACCTCCGAGGGCCCATCGTTCGCCCTCTGCCGTCCTCCAGGCCATCATGCCACCAAGGGAGCTGCGATGGGATTCTGCCTCGTCAACTTCGCTGCGGTTACGGCGTTAGAGGCGAGAGGGCTGCTGGCTGATCGGGAAGGTGTCGCAGTTCTCGATATTGACGTACACCTCGGCAATGGCAGTGCGGATATTCTAAAAAATGTGGAGGGTATGAAGTTCGCGTCGGTTCACCAGGCCGGCATCTACCCTGGGACTGGCGACGGACCCTCCGAGGGTTTTAACATCTTAAAGCTTCCGGTTCCCGCCGCCTGCGACCCTTCCGTGTGGTTAAAAGCCGTCAGTGCGGCACTCGATTTCCTTATTGTTGAAAGCACCGAGGTTCTCGTGGTGTCGATTGGTGAGCGAGCGAAGCGAGCGAGCTTTGAGGAAGACAACAATGATAATACGAGCCACTACTAAAAAAACGTTATTTCACTCAATTACAGGGTACGATGCGCTACTCGAGGACACGCTAGCGGGTCTCGTACTCCAGTCTTCAGATTATGTCGATGCCATCGAGTTGATTTCAGCCCGTTTTCCCAAGTCCAAAACAATGTACGGCCTTGAGGGGGGCTACGATCAGACCGCTACCGCTCAGGCTATCGGTGATACGATCGAGAAGCTTAATGAAGAACAACAATAGCAACAATGACAACTTCAACAACATGAATTTCAACAAAACAACGACCCATCACAGGCACCCCTCAGCCCGACTGTGTGTTTTGACTTCAAGAGTAATTATCCTAATTTAAAAAACGCTGTTGTTTCTTCAAATTAATTATTGCAACTACTAGCGCTTCCTCCTCAACCCCGCCACTCTCTCGAACGGCAACATGAAAAAACCTATCGTATCGCTCGCCCAACTCCTTGAGTTCTCCGGATGTGGCATGAACTGCGCCCCCTTGATGTACAATATCATCGCCTCAAAGTGAATCCAAAACTGAATTAATCCGCAGTAGCACGGTAAGCGGGCCAGCTCCCAAGCCAAGTTCCCAACGCTAAATTCCTTCTTGTATATCGTGAAGGCTGCAGTGAATATCTTCTTTGGGTTCTTTTCGTTCTGTACAATCTCAGCCTTCTCAATCATGTGCGTCACGACGCTCAGTTTCCCCCCAATCTGGCTGAACGTCCAGTCATAAACCATTTCCATGCCCATAAAAGGCGACACGTGAAACTGGGTTGAGAAAAGAAGGAGCGGGGCGCATTGGGTGGGTTAGTGGCGAGCTGTGAGCGAAGCGAGCTGTGAGTGAAGCGAGCCAGCAACACCTACACTAGTTGCGGTTTTCTAGCTCGCTTCGTTTGATGTTCGCTTCGCTCGCTCACCTGCTTGTCAAAAACGAAACGAATGTCGTTGTTCCTGCCGATCTCGTAGTTGGTTATGTCCGAAGATTTCGGGTGCAGAACGTACAGGAACTGCTCGTTCCAAGGTGTGTTTCCGACCTCGGCAACGATGCACTCAATCATGTCCCGCCCGTCAAGCAAATAGTAGAAGCTGCGCCGAGCGAGGCGCATTTATAACGAAGCACGACAACAGCGAGCGAGCAAAAATAGTTGAGTTGGGTTAGTTTAGTTTAGTGGATGTGTGTCCTTCGCACGGAGACTAGCTTTCTTTTGTACAAGGCGAGCGGAGACGGAATGACACTCACTCGCCTCACTGGGTTGAAATTATAACCGAAATACTCAAGATGGGTAAGCAAAAGAATTTTGCCGGTTGGGATGCAACGATTTCTAGTTCGCTTGGAGACGAGGTTGATCAGTTTCTCCGACATAGTTGTAAGAACTTGTTGCTGTTTCTTTGTCTGCTGTTGAGGTTTCTGCGCCGCCGACTTGGTAGGCGTCAGCTCGATCGACGTGTTGACCGGTCGGGTGAACGAAATCACCTTGCCGTTGACAACGATGGGAGAAGGAGGAGGTGATTTGAGAGAGCTCGAGTTTTTGTCCGTGCCAGCCGTACTGTTGTCTGCTCCAATCTCCTCGAACAAATCGTTGTTAATGGAGGAGATGTCGTCGGCCGAAGTGATACACCGGAGGTGGTTCTTCGGATTGAATCTAGCAAATAGGGAGAGGGGGAAGAGGTGGCTCATAATGTTTTCGATTTGGTTCAGGTCGACGAGGGTGAAGAACTGTGTGAACACGGATTGAGTGTAACATGTTAGATGCGTAGTTGTTCGCATTCTCATCTTCATCAAGGCGATCGGAGACAGAGTGGGACTCACCAGTGGGTAGTTGAATTTATTGGGAATCGCGCCAAACCGATTGTGGTACACAGTTCCGGTGTATATTGAGGAGGAGGAGGTAGAGGAGGAAATGTTTGGGGAGTCGAGTTTATGCTTGATTGATACACATAATGCTGAACAGAGAGTAAGAATGAGGGGGGTAGCAACAAATAACCCCATCCCCACCCCTAAACCTAGTTTGTTGGAATCTACCTGCCAAATCATGTATGAGAGATAGGAATTTTTCCGTTGATTCTATTCTAGTATAGAGAGGATGCTAGGAGTTTTCTGGGTGTGTAGAAGTATAGAAAAAGTGCATTATTTCTTGTCAAAGGTTTTCCGTGATTGAGATTAGCCACCATTTTGTAAATGTCTCTCTATCATCACAGCATGATGAGCTTCGTTGGCTACAAACAGCATGACAAATTTGCCACCACTTCCTTCTCCCTTCGACTCGGAGTACCACTCCCATTCCCATATTGCATTGACACCCTCCCAACTCCCCATTATCTTCCCCTCCCCCTCCCCCTCCCCCCCCCCCTTCCCCTTACGCCAACGATTCTTGCTGCCTCGAGCAGCAGCTCCAACCGTCGAGGCAGCTCCAACCGAAAACCGTTCTTCCACCATTTCATTCCATCAGAGTTGTTTAAAAACTTTTGTTTCGCCATTGGTCTCACCTTTGGACAGAACCTCACCGCCCAGCTATCGGACCTCCCCAACCCTGAAAATGTTGAGTCTCTCCTCCAGAACTTTGACATCATGGATGTCGTTGGCGACACCGAAACCTTCAAGAATGCCACCGTACTCAACTTGATCAAAATCCTTGCCCAAAGCCAAATATGTAGAATGATCGAATCTGCAATTTTCTCCTTCTTCGGCGACCGCCTCGGCAATAAGTGCTGCAAGGACGCCATAGAAAGCTGCAAGCGGAAGAGGGTCAACCCGAGGCGAGACCACGGCAGAATAACTATGGCCCTGAATATGGCTCGAACTTGCCTATACAGCAACGTGGTGTTTAATTTTTCGGGGGCACTTGTGGAGCAGCTGGTGCTGATCTACGGACACGTGAAAAAGGTCAACAGCGACGTATTTAGCGGGGATGCCGGGTCCACGAATATCGAAATCGCCTCCTACAAGAAGAAACAGTATTTGAGATTTGTGCTGAAATCAGTGAGGATGCTCAGCAACAAAGCGTTCTTTTACGCCTACTCGAGCATCCTGAGCGGTGTGGGGGGCTCTTTCTTCCCTTTTGGGTCTGCCAAGATTGGCATGATGGTTGGGATGAACGTGGCCAGCCTGACAAGTGATGCAGTTTTCAAGACTCTGTTTTTGTAGAAATTTATAGTTGTTATTTTGTTATATGTGACCAAAAGCAAAATTTATAAGAAATAACACAGACCGCCTTTCGCCTTTCATCCAACAATCCAAAAACTCCTTTGTTTACTTAACTCCCTTTTCCGCTCCCCCTCCTCCTCTTCCTCCTCCTCCGCTTCAAAAATAGTTCCCTCAGATTCAGTTTTCCTCCGATCTTCTAGAAGACCGATCATCTCCTGAAAACTGCCGCGCTCGTCATCGAACCACGGGTGCGCCAGTGCCTCGCCCACCGTGATTCGTGATGCAGGATCCCGGTCCATCATTCTCCGTACAAGCTGCGCCGAGCGGGTTAGTAGTTAGTTCAGTAATGGATGTTCATTTCTCGCTCGCTTCGCTCGCTCACCTCCTTCGCCTCGTCGGTGTGCTGAGCCCAGTCGCCCTCCAGAAATGAAACTTTCCCACCGCGGTTGCTTGCAACCAGCTCGCAGTCGCTGACGCCGTAGAAAGGTTCGTAGCCGCACAGCATCACGTAGGCAACAACTCCGAGTGAGAAGACGTCGACCCTGTTGCTGTACCCGTCCCTGACTCCCGCCTGGAGAATTTCCGGGGCGACGTAACCCGGGGTACCGCAACGACCCCTGAGTAAACCGTCGTGCGGCGAAATGAAATTTCCCATCCCAAAGTCGCCAATCTTGACAATAAAGCCAAAGTTTTCGTCCTGCACCGAGCGAGCCAAACGAATACGAATTGAGTGGAATAATGTTAGTTCAGTAGTAGTTGATGTAGCCATTATGTGTGCAGCCATTTCGCGGGTGTTGATTCATCGCGCTCCCTCACCTCCGCGACCATCAGGTTCGCCAGCTTGATGTCGCGGTGTGCGATGCCAAGATTTTGCATGTACTCGATTCCGAGCAGTGCGCAGTAGACGAACTTGCTGGCCTGAGCCTCCGAGCTGGCAACGTCCCAATCGTTGCTGATAGTTTGGAAGAGGTCCGAGCCGTCGACAAGCTCCATCTCGATGACGAGGGAATCGGCTGTTTCGATGACGCCAAAAATCTTGACGAAAACTGCGGGGATATATATTTTTTTGTTAGTTGGGAAAAAGGGCAAAATAAGGAGAATCACTGAATCGGCCGTATCTCCAACGCACAATGCCTTCGGACGCTAAAAAATGGACACGGTGGCAGGTTTGGCCAGGCGCATAATTTTGCGCACGTCAATGTGACCACAACTCGGTGTTGTGCAGGAACGGTCCAAAACACCCATCTCAAACCATCCGTACGCCACCGTAGCTCTCGCCACCAAAAACTCGCTTCGCTCGCTCACCAGGGGGACCGCCCTTGTAGCTCAAGTTCTCTGAAATAGTGGTTTGGATCACGATCTCGCGAACCAAAGTATCGTAACGTTCTCGGCCCGCGGAGCAGCGCCTCCAGAACTCCAACTTGTCAATTATTTTTATTGCTCGCGGGGGTGGCTTTGGGGGCTTATTTTTTGGCTTGATTTTCGGTTTGGGAATTCTGCGCCGAGCCACCTTGACACACGCAAACCTTCCTCGTCCAAGGTTCCCTCGGCTCGTCTTTGACGTTTCGTACACGTCGTCGACAGTAATGCTGCTCGCCCTGGTGATGCACCGCACAAAAACATCAGCAACGTCCGAACTCTCCAGCTGAAATACCACCTCGTGGAACTTCCCCTTCCCGACGCAAATGTTCAAAACGAAGCTCTTGTCATCTGCGCCGAGCGAAGCGAGATTGGCGAAGAGCCCAAGAATTGAGATTCAAGTTAGTTTTGTAGTGGCTCGTATATATTTCTCGTCTTCCCCAAGACGAGCGGAGACTGTGTGAGACTCGCGAGCGGAGACTGAGTGAGACTCACGCACTCACTCACTCACTCACTCACTCACTCACTCACTCACTCACTCACTCACTCACCTCCACCTTCCAACCGCTCAACTGTCGCGCCGCTCAGCAGCCCGAACCCCAGCGGTTCCGCGCCGTTCCTCGCGCTAAATTTGCTCCTGTACTCGAACAGGTATGTCTGGCGGATAACAAAGTGTCGGGACTGCGTTGGCGTGCTATATATCATATTATCAAGACTGGTATCCGCGCAGCCTAGCACAACCGGTCGGGGGCGAGATCTCACCCACGCCTGCCCCAGAACCACTGGGCTAAAATGGTTAGTCCCCTCATTGCCCAGGTTGAAGAACGAATTTGCTCTTTGGGTCTCAAGGCCACAATTCAAGTAGGCGTCCAAATCAACGGCGGCGCTGTTGCTAATTCCTGACGGAAGGAAGTAGCTTCCCTCTTCGTTGTCGTTGCTATTAGTGTTGTTAACGCCACCGCCGCCGCTCTTGCTCGTGTGATGACTGTCATTCAAATTCAAATTGTTCCAGCTTCCGCTCCGTTTCATCTTCTTTGCTCGCATCTCGAAAATGAACCGGCTCTCCGGGTGCTGAGCCAACGCGTGAATGGCCGCGGGAATCACACAGTTGTATTTCAAGTCGGAGTCGGGGCCCTTCCCCCAACTGTCAGCAGACTGCAGTGGAATTAGCAGCGGGTAGCTGACATCGGCCCCCAAAGCATTGTTCTCGTCCACCGACCGCAGAGACGACGAGAAGGACGATGCTAAGGATCCGTGGGAGGTGTGCGGGGAGAGGGGCATGGAGTGAATATGTTCGGCTACAGGAGCTGAATGGGCTGCAGTGGCTGCAGGGGGGGGAGAAGTAAGAAGGGACTCCGCGAGCAATCCTTTCGGTTTGTCACTGTTGTTATTGTTTGTGTTTCTACTGAAAGCAGTCTGACCGTAATGCAGCGAGGTTTCCTCGCCCAGGAAGGCTGACACCGAGTCCTTTCCGAAGAAGGAGGAATTGTGAAAGTTGGTGAAGGCAATTTTAACCTTTTTGGGGGGTAAATCGGGATTGGGTTTGGTGGTTTCTGGAGGAGGTGGAGGTGGAAGTGGAAGTGGAAGCGGCACGAGCATCGGCTGCTCGTTGAAGTTAAAGACCGATGGGGAAGAGTTCGTCTTTATTTTCGTTTTCGTTTTCTGCTTGTGCGCGTGAATGTTTTGGGATATTGGGGTGAGGCACAACTCCTCGTCATCCTCGATGGATGATGACTCAACTCTGGTCGTGATTTGGGCCACTTTGCGAAAGTCTTGCATACTAATTACGCGCTTGATTTTGATTTTGCTTGGGGATTTTGGACTTGTTGGGGACTTTGTTGTTGAGGAGGAGGAGGGGGAGGGGGAGGAGGAGGAGGGGGAGGAGGAGGAGGCGGAAGCGGAGGAGGAACTCGCTGATGCGGGCTGCATAAGGGTTTTCACGAATGTGTTGAATTGCCCGAGGTTGGTTGTGAATCGTCTAGTGGGTTTCGGTGCAGGAGATGCTGGTTGTGCTGGTGACAATGGTGGGCTTGCCAACATTTCGTCCGAGAGCCGATCTGTGTACTGCTTAACCGTCTCATCTGTTCCACCCTCTCCAAGCCAGACTAGGTAGATCTTGTACTGGTTCTCCCACACCTTCTCGGCAGTGCGACCCTCAAGGTCGGTAGCAGAGGAGGATTTGAGAGAGTCGGTATCAGTCGAGATCTGGATTCCTGAAGGTACGGTGTTGTTTTCTGCTTGGGAAACGGACCATTGCCGCCACCAGTAATTACGGGATCTACATAAGGTTAGGTCAAGGTTCTCGCTCATGGGTGGTTTGGGAAGGAACAGGGGGGGGACTCTGGAAAGATTTGTTTTAGTCGAAGCCAATGCGAAGGGATAAATACTGGAAGATGGGAGGGTGTGTGTTGGGTGGGTAGGCTGGAATGTGAAAATATCAATTAAGGAGGATCAGGGTCAGCAAAATTAGGAATGATTGGGAATGAAGATTGTTAATTCCAAATTTTGAATGTGTGGCCCCGTCAGCGCGCTGTGCTGCTTACTTTGCCAGGCCAAGTGCAAAGCGGCCAATGTGGTAGCCGAGTTAACATTCTTTCCTCCGGAGCCCGCGTTCTATACGTTCATTCCAATCCCAAATGAAATCACCGATCAGGCATCTCCCTCAGCGGCCTCAACCGTGGCACCCCAGGCTCCTCTACCCACCTACAAACTCGCCCTAGATCAACAAATAATGGATCCCTCGCTCGTCCGTTCATTACAATCGGTAACAATAAGTTGCCTCATGCTTCCAACAAAAACAACAATGTCTTGGTATCAGGTGGGCAACAAGACCCACGACATTGCGCTGTCAATTTTTAACCGTAAGACCGCCGATCAGTCAATCTCCTCCACTCCCAAAAAGGTGATCATTTACTCGCACGGCAACGCGGCAGACCTGGGAATGGTGAGTTTCAATTCTTTTCAAATCAATTCTATTCAGGCTCTCGCTTCGCTTCGCTTCGTTTCGCTTCGCTTCGCTTCGCTTCGCTCAGTAATTGCTAACCCCAATTCCATTTTCAATTCTCCAGATGACCCAACGCTACTGCGAACTTGCAACTAACCTCCCAAATGTGACAGTCCTTGCTTACGATTACTCCGGCTATGGTGCTTCGCAAGGCGCCACAACGGAAAAACAAACGTACAACGACATCACTGCAGTCTACGACTACGCCATAGAAACTCTTCTTGCCAAACCTTCCGACATTATCGTGTACGGGCAATCTGTAGGCTCCGGTCCTTCAACCTTCCTGGCTTCCTCCCACCCCGTTGGCGCGCTCATTCTGCACTCCCCTTTCCTCTCCGGGCTGCGAGTGCTCACCGACAATCGGCTCCTTTCGTGCTTCGACCCTTTCCCAAACATAGACAGAATTCACAAGGTCAAAAGCAAGGTGTTTATCATCCACGGCGTAAACGACCAGGAGGTGCACTTCCACCACGGAGTGGATTTGCAGCAGGTGAGCCAGGGAGCGAAAAGCGAGCCACTACTAGAACAAACTAAACTAAAATTAAATTATTTCGGTGTAGAATGTTCAAGACAACTTGAGAACGGAGGCGTGGTTCGTCATTGGCAAGGGGCACAACGACATTGTTGATAGCGAGTCGCAGCTGAGAGAGTACATTAGGCGTTTGAAGATATTTTTAGAGCAGGTCTAAATATTGTGTTACTAAAAACTAGGTGAATACTAGATTTCTATTTCGTGAACTTAACTTGAGGGGGGTGGAGCACTTGGTGCAAAGTACTTCCGTGCCATTTGCGTCTACGATATTGTTTGCTGTATTGTAGGGAAATCTACATTTTTCACAACACGTGTACTTTTCTGAACGCTGACAGTCAGATCCAATACACACGCGATCATCATAAACGAACAGATCGCCTTGAAACTTGTTCTCCAAGCCTTGTTTTTCGACGTCTTGAAAATACTTCAAAACTCCTCCATCAAGCTGCAGGATGTCATCCCGCGAATAACCTTCTTTCTCCAAAGCGATAGATGATTTCTCGCACCTCACTCCGCCTGTGCAGAATTGAACAATTTTACAGCCCGTTCTAGGAGGAGGGAGAGTTCTGTTTTTCATAGCTTCGGTGAGATGGGAAGGGAAATCTCGGAAGGACTGGAGCTTTGGGAGGACCACGGATTGGGGGAAGGTGCCTTGCAGAAACTCGTAATCGTTGCGCGTGTCTAACATCACTACATCCTCGTTGCCGCCATCGATTAGATCGTTGAGCTGCTTGGCGGAAATGTGCGTGAAATGATCTTTGTCAGGGTGAGAGGCTGGACCAACAGAGGCATCCAGACCCATTGAAACGACCTCAGTCTTTATCTTGACCAGAAAACGAGGGAGGCAAGGTGAATTGTTTATAATGTCAATAACGTCCCTGAACGAGATTCGGGAAAGGTTTGGGTGCAACTCTCTGAGTTGCTTCTGGCATGAATGCACTTCAACACTCGTTCCTGACAGCCGGACGTTGACCCCTTCCGGAGTGAGCAGAATTGTGCCCTTCAGGTTGGGATAGTTGGACTTGTGAGCGGCGATCAGTTCTTGCCGGAGCTCAAGTAGGATA
>Ga0302114_10003310_pt1 | contig 10145 bp, 14 predicted proteins | sample AG5_Surface_MG_FD_203107 | JGI IMG/M metagenome (GOLD analysis project Ga0302114, IMG submission 203107) | Marine microbial communities from Western Arctic Ocean, Canada - AG5_Surface | ecosystem: Environmental > Aquatic > Marine > Oceanic | place: Canada: Western Arctic Ocean | collected...
AAACTTCTATCTGTTTGGTCAGGCATTGCTTTGATGTATATGCCATTGTAAGGGGAGTTATATGCTCGATCAACTACAATTCTAAATGTTCTACTCACACTAACAAGTCCATCGCTGCTATACGCAACAACAGTAAAGTCAAAGTTTTTATCAAATACTGTTTCTGCACTTATTAAACGTGTGGTTATGTCCTTATCAAAAGTAGTAGTACCACCATCAAATGTAAAAGTATTAAAACTTACTCTGCCACTTATGTTTCCACTCGAAAGTAATTCTAATCCTTGGGGTAATAGATTATATTGCCCTGGTGTACTTGGATAACTGCCTGCTTTTAGTTTAAACTGTAATAAACGTCCAGTAGGATTTGTTGCTATAATTGCAAACATTGATATAGCACCGTTATCTATCTCGCCAAGACTGTAAACTGGTGCTGCCTCAGTTCCTGGAACTAGTGTGCCTGTTGTCCAAGTTACTGCATTTTCAATGCTTCCAATTACTGTAAGATTGTACGCATAAGGCTGACTTTGCACTGCTGGATAATTTACTTTGGCAAGTATTATACTGAAACTGTATGTATTTTCAGTTGCTCCTTGGTCAGGAAAGAATCCGCTTAACCAACCTGTATTAACATCAAATGTAACTCCAGGAGGTAAGTCTGCACTATCGCCTGCAACAATTGAAAATTCAAGTGTATCTCCATCACAATCAAATCCTATGATTTGATATGCAAAAAAGTTATCATGTCTAAATGTACCAATAGTTCCTGCGGCTACTGCCGGTGGGCCTACTATTGCAGTTGGGTAATTTGTAATGTAAGGAGTACGTTGTGGTGATAAGTCAGCAGTAAGTACCTCGCTATCAGCAGTAAAGTCAGTGGTATCCGCAGTCAAACTATCACTACTCACTACAAACATACTAAATGTTCTTAGATTTTGATCTTTGCCATCACTAATACGCAGCGTAAATTCATATGTTTTGTTGATACTTCTTTGACTAAAATCAAATGGGTACAAATCAAATGCACTTGCATCAAAACCGCTTGTTGCATCATCTGGTAAGTTACTGATAGGACTGATATGTCCACTTATTAATCCTGTACTAGGGTCAATTGTTAATCCTTCAGGAAGTTCACCGTTATCCACATCAATTACAACTACATCGTTAGGATCTGTATCTGTAAAGCCAATGGTGATGTTAACATTATCACAATCATAAAATGTTCCTAAACTGCCTGCTGGAGTTGTGAATGTTGGTATGTCCTGACCTGTAGTAGTAATACTAAATGTTCTATCATTGATACTAGTACCGTCAGGTGAGGTTGCTCTAATAGCAAAACTTGATGTGACATTTTCGCTTACTTCTGTCGGCACACCTGATACACGTGTGTATGCAACTGGCACACCATTTATAACACCAGTTGAACTAACTTGTACGCCTTCTGGTAATCTTCCAGCAATTAGACTGTATACAGGAGATCCACCATCTGGATCTGTTGCTTCTATTGGTATTTGAAAAAATAAATTTTCAGCAATAGTACCAAGGTCTCCTGCAGGTGTTACCCAAACTGGTTGTGCCATCTTTTATACCTTTAGCATACATTCGACGAGTTTTTCACCTTCGTCTGCATTATCTTCAAGTGATATACCAACAAGTGATCCATCGGCATTCTTACTTGCTCTACCCATTAGATCTGAATAGACTTTTTGTCCTTTTTGTACAGATCCAAAAATTCTTACTGGTACTCTTCCTACTAGTGCTATAGGCAATCCTGCAGTTAATTCGCTATTCATTAACAATGCTGGATCTGTTGATACTACTCCTGCTGGATAGTCACCTAAGCCACACAAGGTTACTTCATAAACTCCACCAATAGCAACTACTGTGCCTGGTTCATATTCTTGATCTGCTAGATACTGTTCCGCAATATCAGCATATCTTGCTTGAGTTGCTGTTAATGTAGCAATGCCTGCACTAAAATCACCACTACCATCTCTTGCTACAATTGCATTAATTGAGTTTGCACTAGTGGCATTTGATGTAACAGTAAATGTTCCACCCTCAGCTGATAATGCGCCACTTAGTCCTGTACCACTTACTGCACCTGCTCCTACATAGTTACCTGTTGTATCAGTACCCAATGCAACACTATTGGCTGCAATTGTTGTAGCAAAACTAACACTACCTAAATTGGTCATTGTGCCTGATCCAGTAACATCACCAGTTAATGTAATTGTTGGGTCGGCAGTATTGGTTGTAGCAATAGTTGCAGTATCACCTGCGTTGGTAAATGTAGCACTACCGGTTACTGCACCTGTTAAAGAGACAGTTACTGCACTTGATAATCCACCAGCAGTACCTGTGGTATTCTGATTGAGTGTTGCGACTCTTGCTGCGGCTACTGTGCCAGTGGTTACTTGTGTTCCGTTTAATGCAGTTAATGCTGATCCGTCACCTGTAATAGTAGCACCTGTTACGTCACCTGTTATAATAGCATTACCACCTGCTACGTTACCTGTTGCAGTTATATTTCCTGTTGCACTTACTAAGCCACCTGTTGTAATGTTTCCACCTGCTACATTACCTGTTGCACTTACTAAGCCACCTGTTGTAATGTTTCCACCTGCTACGTTACCTATTGCAGTGATATTACCTGTTGCAGTCATTGCACCTTCAACAGTGGTTCCTGTTGCGGCTATAGTTAATCTAGTTGTGCCAGCTACACCTACTGTTGTATCCGCGTTATTTGCTACTGTAACATTGGATGTACCGTTGCTTATAGCTGTAGCATCAGTATCAATACCTGTTAAGAAACTACCGTTGCCAATAAAGTTAACGGCTGAGATATTTGCACTTGATGTAACATTTCCAGTTGCACTTACTAAGCCACCTGTGAGTATATTACCACCTGATATGTTACCTGTGGCTGCAGTTATGTTTGCACTAGTAATCGGAATAAGCACATCTAAATTTGTTCCGTTGCTTTGAAATGCCAGTGTTCCGCCTGACGTAAGTTCTACATTACCACCTGAACTACTAATACCTACAACTGATGTTCCGTTTGCTATCTGGGTAACTGCTACGTTTGATGCTGCAGTTACGTTGGATAAGAATCCTCCGTCACCTATAAAAAACCCACCTGCAGTGACATTACCTGAACCAGTTGAAGTTATGCTTAATCCTGTAATGGTAGCACTTGCAACAACAGCACCTCCTGTTACCAAATTTCCGCCTGTGATATTGCCAGTTGCAGTTACAACACCTGTGGTTATTACATTCCCAGCTGTTACATTTCCTGTAGTCACATGCTGACCAGCAATAATTACATCTTGTGATGCAATTATGTTAGCACCTGCTATATTTGCACTACTGGTTATATTTCCTGATGCATCTATCAACACACTGTTTGTTTCAGCAAATCTCAGTGTTGCATTTCCTAGTGTTCTTGCGTTGTTGGTATCTGGAAGTATGTTAGATCCTACTGATCCATTGATAATAAGTTGATCACCAATGGTGAAATCTTGTGTGATAGTAAGACTGTTTCCTATATTAAGATCAGTTGCAATAGTAACATTTCCACCTATTGTGGTTTCTTCTAGCCCAAATGAAGTAACATTGGCACTACCTGCAATTGAGATAGTAACGTTTGCACTGTCTGCTACGGCAATATTTGATGTGCCGTTTATAATTTCTGTTGGAGTAACAGTGGTGTCAAAAAGTTCTTTGAAGTTATCATTGCATTTGATGTAGGCAGTTCTTAAGCCGTCACCTGTACCGTCGTTTGCGGTTGCACCTACATTGATTGTTTGTCTTGCCATACTGAACCTCTAACTTGCTATTACGAGTATTTATGGCTTTAGATAGTTATGTATTAGACTGCAGAAGTAACTGTTTCCCAGGCACTGCCGTTATAAAATTGTAGTTTTGCAATGTCGGTTTTGAATACCATTTGACCTGCTACAGGTGATGTAATAGCTGCATCTCTTGCAGTATTATCCGCATACACTGCCATCTTTACACTGTTTGTAGCAGTAACAGTTGCGCCTGATACGTTACCTGTAGCAATTACTATGCCACCAGTGATAATATTACCACCGCTGATATTTCCTGAAGTAGTTACGATGTTTCCAGACTGACTGGTTATATTACCAGTACCCATTGTTACATTGCCATCAGGTACTACGTCTCCTCCTGTTAATAAGTTACCACCTGTGATATTTCCTGTAGTGGTTATGTTGCCGGTACTTGAATATAAATTAGCACCAAAGTTTCCTAGTAATGCAGTTACCTGTGAGTCACCATAGGCACTTGCTGGTGATGCCCAACTAGTTCCATTGTACGATTGAAACACATTTGCAGTATTAACAATCATACCTGTTATAGGTTGTGTTATTGTTGAATCACGCACTGCGGCATTTGCAAATATAGGAAGTTGTACAGGACCTTTTGTTATAACTCCAGCGGTACCAACATAAAGTCCTAGCGGACGCATGGTATTGTTACCTATAATACGTAGGTTATCTGCGTCTGGAAGTACGTTTTGTGCAATCTGTATGACACCAGTACCATTGGGGCCAAGTGATATATTACCGTTTGTATTAGTACTAGAAATAGTTTGTCCACTAAATCTAATATTAGAACCTACACTAGTATTTGCGTATAACTCTGTAAAGTTATCGTTTGTTTTATCCATTGCTGAACGCAGGTTGTCACCAGTTCCATCGTTGGCACCAGTACCAATGTTTATAGTTTGCTGTGTCATCTAAATATCCTTTAATACTTGTGTATTTATGGATTAAGACTCTTTGCCCAAATGTCCTTTTGCCATTTGTTTTACTTCTAAAACATTGTAGTTAGGATCTTCAACAAAGAATGTTTCTTGCTGATAGTCTGTACCAGCAAATCTCACATAAGGTGTGTCTAAGAAGCCTGTATGCTTTTTAATACTAGCTCTCACACGTTGATAGTCTTCTTCTTCAAGGTGAATACCAAAATGAGGAACACAAACTGCACCCATATCAACATGGTGCCTTGAACGCTCTGGTCCTTTTGTTTGTCTTGGTTCACTGCTATGCAATGTAAGTTCGTTGCCAAAGAAGTTGATGTCTTGCCATTTGCCCTCTTCACACATATCTAGTTCGCAACCCAGTACGTCAACATACCATTGTCGTGTTACTGCTAGATCACCAGCTTCAACTGCTAAATGGAAACAGTTGCTCATACTGCGAAGCTTTCTCCGCAACCACATGAAGCAACAGAATTAGGGTTTATTATTTTGAGGTAGGAACCTCCAAGTTCATTGACATAGTCTACTGTGCATCCTAGTACAAACATTTCGCATACTGGATCAAGCACAAGTATGTCATCAATTGGATCGCTCCAGTTTACGTCAGGCCAGTTCTTTTTAAAATCCCATACGTATGTCCAACCACTGCACCCACCGCCTTTAACACCTAGTGTTACATAGTCTCCGGGTTCAGCAGATTTCTTTAAATATTCTCTTGCATTATTAGTAAGTGTTATCATATTACTCATCGTATCCTGGTTCCATTATGGTAATTGGCGGAACATCAAATGGAAGAACAAATGTGTCAATCAATAACGCATCTTCAGTTCCAAGATTGGCTGCACTCATTGGAGTATTTGCTGGCATGTAATAGCAAGTACCTGCTGGATAAATGCCGTTTGGTTTACCCTCAACAAAGTCAGTTATTGTTCCTTCAAGCACACAAGTGTGACCACCATACTGATGTACATGTATTGCAACTCTAGTTCCTGCAACACGTGTGCCTTTGGTTACTAGCAAACGGTTACCATCGCTTTGTGTTGTATCAAGCATGGTTTCAGTGTTTACTAATGGTTGTAGTTTACCTGGAGGAGTTTCTCCATTGATTTTGGTAATTGGGTATGTCCAAGTTATTTTGTGTTTATATTTGTCGTAAATTGAACAACCAACATAGGTTGCTAATATACCAAGACCAAAACATACAATTGCAACCAGTGCAAATTTTATTTTTCTTTTTTCCATATCGTCCATGCTCCATATGCAATCGCAGCATAGGCTGCTAGTTTAGCAAACGGTCCTGCAATAAGAATAAGAACTCCTAATACAATTAATATAGCACCATCAAGTGATGTGCGTTCTTCTAGTCTGCTTGTAATAAATTTTTTAATCATTATAATCTCCCGTTGACGACGTCCCAGTTAACAATCTTCATCATATTTTCTATGTACTTTTTCTTAGCATCCTTAGCAGGAATGTAATCCATAAAACTGTGTTCCCACATGTCAATTGGTAATAGTATATCTGTTTTGTATGATTGGTTAGGTGTGGTTTTTATTGTGCCATTCTTGGCAAGGTATACCCAACCAGATCCTTGTATGGTCATTGCCATACGTAACATTTCTTTTTTGAAATTGTCATAATCTTCGTGATGTGTTTCGATAAATTCTTTTATTGAGCCTTTAGGACGATTTGGTGTCTTGGGTGGTTGTAGTTGTGTCCAAAACATATTATGCAATTTTGCACCACCATAGTTAAACTTTGGGTCACCTTCGCCTTTATTGTAGCGATTTACATAGCCTTTGGTCAGTACATTGTAATGATAGTCTACGTTGTCTTTTGAAAGCACAGGTGCTAGATCACCACTACCATATGGCAATGGATCAGCCACAAGAGTTTCTTCTTTGGCTTCTGTAAGTTTTATAAGTTTTCTAATTTCTTGCAACTGTATCTCCTAATTGTATTTATTTAGAGCTTGTTTATAAATATCAACCCATAATTCACATGCGGCATTGTGTGCGTCTTCGAGTGGATGTAACCCCTCTTGTGTAACTTCAAATCCATTGGTATAACTCCAATCTAAGAAACTTTCTCCCTCAAAAGTTTGCAATGGTTCATTGGTAAGGTCTTGTAGTGTACGAATGTATTCAGGAGCATGCCATGTTGTATCCCACATTTCATAGTCCATATAAGTTTGTATACTAGTTATGTTGTGTAATTTAAGAAACTGTTGACTTGAATAGATAGTCTGTAGTGTTCTAAACTTGTCCCACAGTGTGCTATATCCTGGATATTTGTTGTAAAACTCTAGTATTTTTGTTGCTTCGTCGAGCCCTACTAGCGGTTCTAGTTTACTTGGTACACATGATAAACCTAATGTTGTCCATTTTTCTTTACCAGGAATATAAAAATCCCAACGGGCACCCCAGGTCCAGTTAATAACTGCAAGTGTGTTTTCTTTTGAGTTGTTTGCAAAATATGTTAGTATTTGCATTGAAATATTTTCATTCCCGCACCCAGGTACACTGGTTGTTTCGTAGTCTGCTCCTAGTTTTTCTGCACACTTTGCAACCCAACTTTTATCTCCGTTATCGTTGTCTTGGAGTTCGCTACCATAAACAAAACTATCACCAAATCCTACTATCTTCATGTTTGTGCCTTATATAAACTTGTATGGTTTTCATTTCTAATACCATCAATTATTGTATTAAATCTTTGGTTCTTCTCCCATAGTACAGAATCATACGTTGCATTTGAAAGTTGTGTAATTAATCCATCGAGCATTTGAGATTGTTCATCGTCTAAGTCAAGTTTTTTGCAATTTTTTAAATAGTCTACTGCTTTTAAAAGAAGATCTTCTGAAAAGTTATCTGCTGATAGATAACCTGGTCTTGTGCAAACAAAAAATTGGTGTCGACATCCTAGGTCACCGTGCCTACCTATCGGAGTAACACTTAGTTTTTGCATACGCCTACCAAACTCTAGTAGTGGGCCTAATTGAAATACTGTAAGATTGCTAACAACACTATTAATATCTAAACTGTTTGCATTTTGTGCTAACCAACTTACATTTTTCTCAATAACATTCCACTTGCTTCCATGTCGAACTATACTAGCAGATTCGCCAACTGAGTCAATGCTAACTGTCCAATGCAGGTTAGGTAATTCTTCTGATAATCTGTACCAAAAGTCATCTTGAAAACTTGCGTTGGTTGTGATTAATACTTGCATATTAGGATGCTCAAGTTTTATCTGTTCAAGTAGAACTTTAACTCCTGGTATCATAGTTGGTTCACCGCCTGTGAACATAATTCTATTTAATTTGTGTAAATTTTCTTTAACCCATAGCACGTTTGTATCGTCGATTGATACAGTTTTACTATCTGGAGGAGACCCAAAAAACTCTTTTAATTCTGGATTAAGTTTTGCATCTTGCCCAATTCCGTGACTAAATCCTGGATTGCAACTCCGACATTTAAAATTACAAATATTAAATGATCTGTAATCAATAAAGTCTATATCAGTTTTGGTAAAACGTTTGTTGTTGTAATCTTGTAAACTGCTGGTCCTAAGACTTTGTCCTTGTATTTCTTCTTGTTTTACACAACTCATACATGGTTTAGAGACACGATTTTCTAACAATGCTTGTTGTAGCTCTAATAGTTTTGGGTGGGATACCCATTCATCAAGAGAAACGTTATACCGCGGAGTTTGACAACAAGCAGCAACACCTGTACTATCAATATAAGCATGCTTGAAAGGTAGCGGACAATAGAATTCTTTAGACATTCTCGTATTCAAAATTCTGACACTCTTTGCCTTTGTTGAGCAATATAGCACCGTTACGTAGGTGGAAACGTTCTGCCATGTCTGTTAGTGGACTTAGTGTAACAAAACGTGTGCAACTTTTTGTTTCTTTAATATGCTTTGCAGCTTCTAGTATAATCTCTCTGCCAGCACCCTTGCTGTAACTCCACACGGTGTAAAACACAGCAGTATCTGGTGTAGTATCTGCACTGCTCCATGATTCTGTACTCATCCAGTCAAGTTGGGATTCTGTTAGAGGTACAGTGTTTGTATATCCAACACAGATTACTGCACGTTTGCCTTCTTCCAGTACAGGAGCATGTTCTGCATATTGGTCTTCGTAAAGAGCATACACCTCTCTACCACACATGATACGCCAATCACTGGGTATATGAGGACGAACAGGATCGTCTCCAACAATACCGGCAACACTTTGTAAATCAAGTCTTGATAACATCTTTTACCTTTTGTATATTAATTTTACTTATAGTCTGCGTGTGATGCGGCCTTTAGAAATATCGTATGGTGATACTTCTAGTTCAACTGTGTCTCCAACAAGAACTTTAATTTTGTGCAAACGCATCTTTCCGTTTATCTGTGCAATGACTTCATGTTTAGATTCATTAATCTCTATTCTAAACACTCCGCCACGTAGTAATTCTATTACTGTACCTTCGAACTGTACTAACTGTTCTTTCAACTGGTCTCCTTGATTCCTTGTAGACGATCCCAACGAAAACTTCTCCAACCGTTAGCATCAGTGTCCCATACCACTTGTATATCAGGGTTTGCTTTGCGTTCAGCATCTGCCTCTACATGTGGTACAACACTTTCTTGCAAGGTTGCATTCATTTTACGTAATGAACCGTCTGCTTTTGTAAACTCTAGTTCAATTGTATCGTCAAGCAATGCTTGTTTTATAACATATTGGTTGTCTATCTCTGTATATTTAACCATTTAGTGCCTCCAATTTTACGTTGATTAAATCTTCATAGGTCCAGTCCACAGGTGCTGCTCCACCAAACTTGCCTACCTTGATTCCTTTGCTGAAACTTACTCCACGTCCTGCCCATTCACGCTGTTCGTATCGTTGTGCCTTTTGCAAGTGTTCGGGCTTCATGTGATGACGTGTGGTCATATCATACATTGCAACATGCTTGCCATACTTCATTGCAATCATTGATGCTTCTGCTTCTGTCATTACAACACAGTCATTCTTTCCACAGATAGTAACACTGTAAACACGTTTCATTTTTCTTTATCCATTTTTTTCAATTGATCAATACGAGCATCCATCCATTCGATAATAGGTTTTATTTCTTCTTCTGTGTAGCCAGCCCAACATATTCCATTATGAACACGCATTTGTTCTCGTTCCCACATCAGTGTTGATAACACTGACAAATCAGCTCCTCCTAGTTTGCCCACTAACCTCTCCGCATTCTCGCTATTTCTTTTGCATCATTGCTATCTTTACGTATAGGAACCATATTGCTTTTGTGTAACGTTCCAATACCCGCTAGTTCATCTCCTGTGTACTGATTCTCGTGCTTCCTGG
>Ga0302114_10003311_pt1 | contig 10145 bp, 15 predicted proteins | sample AG5_Surface_MG_FD_203107 | JGI IMG/M metagenome (GOLD analysis project Ga0302114, IMG submission 203107) | Marine microbial communities from Western Arctic Ocean, Canada - AG5_Surface | ecosystem: Environmental > Aquatic > Marine > Oceanic | place: Canada: Western Arctic Ocean | collected...
TCATCCCCAAAAAATGAGGACGTAACAATGGCCACGGTTAAAGTTGAGGTTAAAGTTCAGGTCAAGGTTGAGGTTAAGGTTGAGGACGAAACCGATGATGATGAAGAGGAGATCGTCACGGTCAAAGTTGAGGACGACACCGACAACGAGGCTGACAACGAAGCGGATACCTTCAACGAGGCGTAAAAACAGGACTTTTCGGGAGCTCAGGAGTTCTTGTGGGAGTTAATTCGAGATATTAAGGTTTGATTAAGGTTTTTTTTAATTTGAATTGAATTTCTGTTTCTCTTGACCCTCCTTCTCCAAATTCCCCAAAAAGTTCACCCTAAAACTGAGATTGGTCTGCCCTCTCACACTGGCCCTAACCCAAACGCTCGTTATGTTCTCGTCGCAGTCAATGTTGAGCTCTGCAAAAAAAAGTTGGTGTTAGCTTCGTCCTTATCAACTTCACCCCACACTCGCCCTCACCCCCACCCCCCACCCCCACCCCTTGTTAATCGAGTCAGCGTAACTATGACAAATAAAAACTCTCCTCGCCGCAAATTGCGGCTCGAGTAAACCTCGTGGCCGAAACGGCCGAAGTTTCTAAAAAATGGTTTTTGCATCATTCTCGCTCTCCTCCCCACTCCCACACTCCCCCCAATCAATCCAATCCAATCCAATCCAATACAATCGCCCAATCATTCAATCAACCAATCCAAAATCGAGATCAGAATATTTCTTAACAGGGAAATTGTGGTTTGTCGGCATTAGTCCTTTAATGCTTTGAGCGACGTTTTGCCGCTCCAGACTTGAAAGAGAGCTGAGTAATGGTTCCTCACGCCAAGATTTTGTGTTTGGTTGATTGACTGGTTGATTGACTGGTTGATTGATTGATTGATTATTGATTGAATTGTGGGAGAAGGGAGTTCCGCAAAGACACAAAGAGCGCAGTCGATCGTAAATGATGAATCGTCAGCATCAAAAAGCCGATAAGCATTTTCGACTCAAGAAGGGGAATCCGACTAGAATTCATAATTTTTCGTCATTTCGAATGCGTTGTTTGCGTTGGGGATGGTGTCAAAATCGAAAACCTACCTTCTATCTGGTGGGCGGGTGACCGAAATTGAGTGTTAGCGCCACTGCTGTCATTCACATCGCGTCAATGTTTCAATTGTCTCTGAACTCGTTATTCTCAATTGGTGATCAGGGTCAATAAGTGTACGTTAAAGTTTTTTCTCACAACCTTGGGTTGACTAGAACTGGGGCGGCACTAAAACGTGGTTCATCATTTCACGCGACGGGGACGACGGAAGACAGAGAGGGGGGGGGGGCAGGGGGGCAGATTCGTCAACGAGAAACTCACCTAAATCATTGAATATTTTCAATTTCGATTCAAGCACGTAATTGCTCATTTTTTATTGCCCGGGTGTAGCTCCGCGTACTTCGCCTTCTCGCAGCAATCGCGCCATGTTGCTATGAATGGCATGCAATCCTCGGTAGCCTTCGACTTGTGGGCTGGCGAATCCTCCTGACGAACCTTGTGCCTATCCAGGCAAAAAGAAAGAGTATTTACCTCATCTAGGCACTCAGTGACGCACACGTCCTTTGAGTTCTCCATGGGAAAGCTGTGAAAAATGCGTGCGGGTGGAAATGAGGAGTGGGGGAGGTGTGGGGTGTGTTGTTGTAAGAGTTGAGTTGTATCAGATGAGTTTAGCTTTCTCGAACGATGAGAGTATTGCCAAATATCAACAGGTGCCTATTTGTGATCGTTTTGGAAGGAAGTGTAGGAACAATAGAGCACACTCACACCTAATGCAAAACAAAATGGTTTTTTTGACTTTTTGTGGTTCTTCTTGCGTGGTCTACTTCAATTTTCCACGGGTGAGCATTGCCCCAAACGCCACCCCAGCACACCATACTAACCCAATTCTCCTACCTTGCCCCAGCAACAACCTCTCTCTCTCCCCATTCTCGTTTGATATCTTTTTTACAGCATATCCTTATGCCTTCCAATGAGCACCACAAGTGGCTCAAGAAGCGTTATTGGCCCGCGGTAGTAGGAGCCATGTTTGACCCAGATAGCGACGTAGATTTGCTCGTGAGAAAGTACAAGGAGAGAGATGAGCATGGACGACTGCCACATCATTGGATGGCAGCGAAAGCTCAGACACACACACCTGTTCTTGCCATGGTGGGCGTGGAGTCGATTTGCTACAATAAAGAGGCCCTCACCACACGAGACAATAAAGGCGAAACTCCCATCGACATTGCCAGTAGGAGTGGAGCCTGTGCTGAGATCATTAGCTTGCTCTCCCTCACTCCCGAGGAAGTTCGTTCGTTGGGTGGTAAGGAGATGAACCGCTTGTACGCACCAGTGGCTTATTGGTGGAGTGAGATGGCTACGTGGATCGAATCACAATCGTATGCAGACTGCCACAAGTTCATCGATGAGCACGATGACGAGTTGGTGCGTGAAGTGCTCAAATTCAACAATTCTGGTCTTCTTCGAGAGGTTGCTTGCTATAGCCAGGCATACAGCGACTCCCTCGTGTTTCTTGCTCTTCGAATGATCCATCGGCACCCTCTTTCCCTCCTAGAAACTGAGAAATTCTGCTCGCCTCTTCAGATGGCTGAGCAACCCCAATACAAGGCGTGCAACGAAATCAAAAACGTCCTCCGCCTCACCCCCAAGTACATCTCCCGCACCCCCTTTCCCACCTTCCTCCTCCAGTCCCTCCCCTCCAAGCACCACGAGATCTACGGCCCCTACAACACCGTCTGCCAGTTCATCAAGCACATGAAGTACGACAAGGCTGAGTTGGTCGAGGTTGAGGCCGTCCTCAAGCCGACCCGCCAGTGCGTCGTCTGCAAGACTTCCACGACAAAATCGTGCGGAAAGTGCCAAACCAGCTACTTCTGCAGCGCCGATTGCCTAAAATCTGTGTGGAAGAAGCACAAGAAGACGTGCAAACCCCCAACGGGGGTGGCGGCGACTGAAGCCGAGCTCCGAACCCTCCACAAGGGCATGGCCCTCCTGAATATGTGTATACAGAGAAATGGGGCTGGGGATGGGCCAACGAGTGTGGTGGTGGAGTTCCTGTTGCCAGGTCCAGCCTATTGAATAAACACAAGGGTTTCGTTTTCCAAAATTCTTTTCATTTTAATTCATCTTGCTTGCTTGCTCATGAAATCTAATACCACACTTGTGGCAAAATTATTCCTCCTCACTCCACTTCTTCATCCTCGTCGTCAACAAGCTCCCCACGAGCAGTTGCACAGGATGCAAGAACATAATTGGTGCGCTGTATAGCGGCAAGTTTTTGTCCCCCTCGAAGAGCGTCTTGATTATCGGCAGCCCGAACGCCAGCGTTTTGTGGCTGGTCACGAAGCTGCTGCTTACTACAGTCTTTCGATTTTTATCTTTAAAAATCTTCTTAAACATGGCAAAAGACCCAAAGAACGAAACCAAATGCAACGCTGGCATCAGCAGCAGCAACACGGGCAGAACCTCGAACATTCCAGTTCCCCTGAAAATGCCGTTCGCACCGAACGAGTCGCAAAAGCTGGTGAAGACAATGCCGATCAATACGCTCTCGCTTATCAACTTGCAGTATTTTTTGTTGGCAGTCACAAACTTTTCAACTGCACCTGAGCTCCGCAGAAGCTGGCCAATCAGCACGGGCAGTAGCACTTTACTGGACAACCTCACTATTGAGCTCTGCACGTCGATCTTCGCGGTCTTGCCGACCTTCCACAGAATGAGAAGCGGCGTAAGGAAAATTCCTGCGCCGTTCGACAGCACAGCGTTCGCAAGCGAACTCGCGATGTTGCCGTTCGACTCGGTTGTGAGGATCACGCACATGTTGATCGTAGTGGGAAGCGAGGCTGTAATGAACAGACCGTTTCGAAGTGCCTCGGGGATGTTCAGGAAGGAACTCATCAGCAGCACGAGACCTGGCCAAGCAACGTAGGTCATGAACATTATTAGCGAGTTTAGCTTGTAGTCCTTGAAGAGAGCCTGCTTTATAGCATCGGTTTTTAGAGTTATTCCCGTAAGGAGGAAGATGGTCTTTACCCCATAGGTCGACAAGGAGGGGGCAAGGATAGCACCAGCAGAAGGAAATTGGGAAGCAAGAACAATAGAGGTGAGCATTCCAACCAAAAAGTAGTTTTTGGACAAAGCGGATCTCAGTTTGTTTGTGTTTTGACCACCATGGGGGATTGTGGGGATTTTGAGAGGATCGGCGAAATTTCTAATTTGTTTATTTGTTCGTTTGGCGGGAGTTGTGAGATGGATTGGGGTGAACGCGTCAACGTGAACGTGTTGGGAAAGGGAAAGACAGAGGAGGAGCAGAAAGGGAATTCGCAGCATCCTTTGATTACGAAATCTTGGTGATGATGTGCGCACTGATGCTGAAGGTGGAAGTGTTTGCGGAGGGGGGTAGATAAAGGTAGAAAGGAGATGTTGTTGGTCCCAAAATTTGAAAATAACAAAATTTAAATTTAAATTACAATGGATTTGTGTAAGTCCACATAATATAGCCCAGAAGATTGTTCACAAATGACTCCGCTTGTAACTTTACTTCTTCTCTTGCCAAAATTTTCCCACTCCTTCCCCTCCTCCTTCTTGATTCCTTACATTTCGTCTTCCCTTCATGCCATCCCAAAAATCTTCATCGATGGAGAGGCTGGTACGACCGGCCTCCAGGTTCGAGCGAAACTTTCGTCCCGGTCCGACATTGAGATAATTTCCCCACCTTCTGATCTCCGTAAAGATCCAGAAACTCGTCGCAAATACCTGAACGATGCGGACTGTGCGATTCTTTGCCTCCCCGACGCTGCCTCGATTGAGGCGGCGAACTGGCTGGACCTCGATGGGAATACCAAAACCGTCTTGATCGATGCGTCCACGGCGTTTCGCGTTGACCCAGCTTGGGACTACGGATTCCCTGAGCTCTCGGAGGAGAACAGAAATAGCATCAAGAGGTCCAAGCGCATTAGCAACCCAGGGTGCTACCCTACCGGGTTCATTGGTTTGACTAGGCCTTTGGTAGAAGCGGGTTTGATTGAGGAGAAAACTGGTCTGACTGTTAATGCGATTAGCGGCTATTCCGGGGGCGGGAAGCAGGTGAGCGGGGTAGACTTGGCGCGCAGCGGAAAGCCGAGCAGCAGTGGTGGGGTCTCCCCCCCTCCACAACCAAAGTAATTCTACACCTCAAAAACATCAATACTGATCTAACATCATTCCACGCTCGATTCGTATTCCGCTCGGAGCAGCTAATGCAACTCTACGAATCCCAAGAAGAGGATTGCGAACCTTGGGGCAGTTACGGTTTCGCTTTGAACCACAAGCATCTGAACGAAATGGCAATGTACAGCAAACTCAACAGGAAGCCAATTTTCCAGCCGGCGGTGGCGGCCTTTGTTCAGGGCATGGTGGTTTCAATTCCAATTTTTTACGACCAACTCTCCAAAGGGGCAAAAGGCAAAGAATGCCACGAGGCGTTGACCGAGTATTACAAGGTGAGAGCAAAAAAAATGGCTACTGACTGCTACATCCACAACTAAACTAATCCACTCAATACATCGCCCTGCGCAGGACTCGGAAGTGGTCACGGTTATGCCCTTCGGCAGCGATGAGTTCTTGGAGAGGGGGGCATTTCTGAGGCCTGACACGCTTGCCAATACAAACAGAATGGAGCTATTCGTTTTTGCCAACGACGAGACTGAGCAGTGCGTGCTGAGCGCGCGGTTGGACAATTTGGGGAAGGGGGCTAGCGGGGCGGCGGTGCAGAACCTTAATTTGGCTCTTGGGTTGGAAGAGTTCTCAGGTTTATTTTGAGAGAAAGATTATATGAAAACTTTTTTCAATTTTTATTCATGATTTAACTTCGAGTAGCCAAAACTCGCACAACCCGCCATCACCACCCCAAGAACCCCAACCCCAAGATTTCTAAGCAGATTTATGTTCTTGTTGCGACCGTACGTCTGCGCCGAGCGAAGCGAGGCGCATTTTTAATGATAATTTTGGAGTGAAAGTTAGCATGCCATTATTCGCGCTCGATGAACTTCATCGCTTTTCCAAAAGGCTCGCTCGCTCACCTTAAACACCACCTTACGAGATAGATATTCGGACGTCAACGGAGTGATAGCAACTTGTTGAATTTTTTTGTCATACTGCGCGAACCGATGCTGCGAGTAGCAGCGCAGCACGTGGTGACCAGCGGTTGTGTTCCGAAGCTCAGTCGCAAATTTTTGAACTTTGATCGGGCACTTGTCGAATTGGTAGAGCTGGTTCAGTTGGGTTGGCATTATTAGCACCGACGCGAGGGAAGCAAACGTCAGGTCGGCGGCGGAGAATTTTTCGCCAAGCAGGTACGTGTTGTTCTCCGTCTTCAGCTTCTGACCAACCTGTGCCCCCCGAGCGAAGCGAGATTGTGCGCATTTTTAATGAAGCAAGAGCAAAACGAGTGAGTCAAAAGAATATAGTGGGTTTAGTAGTGGACGTAGCCATTATGAATAAAGCCATTTCGCAGGATTCATCGCGAGTATTCTCGTCTTCATCAGGCTCGCTCGCTCACCTTGCGGAAAATGGCACGGATCTCGTCTTGGCTATTATTGTGCGTGGAATAATGTTAGATCAGTAGTGGCTCGGCTCGGCTCGGCTCGGCTAGTACTTCTCGTCTTCCTCAAGGCTCGCTTCGCTTCGCTCGCTCACCTGATTTGCGCCTTCTCATCGTTGACCTCCATAGCTGTCCGCATTCGCTGATCCAAACCGCCATACTTGAGAATGAGCTTGAATAAAACAGAGTCTACGAGTGAGGCGCCCGTGGAGGCTACCGTGCAAAGGGTCGGAAAGTAACCGGGATTTAGCATGAGATTGTAGAGGTAGACTCGGGCAGTGGGACCGAGATGGGAGTCAAAATACTCCTCCCATTGCTTGATTTCGGCATCCTTGGCTGGATCAGAGTCATTGTAAAGGAAGGGAGCGTACGTTTCCAAAATTGCAGATGAATCGCCAAGGATAACGGGGGTAGAGGAGCTATAATCGACCGTCAGGGGGACACTCGACTGCTTGCCGGAAGAAAATTTCAAAGTGGAAAACGCGGAGAGGCCCGGTGGATGGGCATCCTCCACGTATTTTGTGGTAGCTAGATCAAGACCCCACCTGGCCTTCTCGCAATAATGAGAAAGACCGATTGTGACGAGACGGATCTTGGTGTTGTCCTTGAGGGGAGTGGGTTGGGAAAATGTTCCTATCAAGGAATTAACGTATTTTATTGGTGGCTTGGCTAAAAACCAATGTGGAATTTGCTTCGTGTTCTCCAGAGGGAGGGAGGAAGTGTTCTCCAGGTAAAGGGTGGCTTCCTTCGTGATGTTGTAGTCGGACAGGGTACGGCCGTCCTCGAGCTGCTTTCCACCATGGATGAGTCGTATTTGATCAGGGGGCATTCCATCCTTGGCCTGGATTTGCATTGAGGCTATACTTACTTGTTTGAAACTACCTTTTTCTTCAAGGTCTCTATAGCAAAATCAAGGGCTTCGTTGCCGGAGAATAACTGTGCTTCCAACACTTGAGCACAAATCGATTTCAAGTCGTCGTTAAGTCCGGATTTTTTCGCAGCTACTGCTGCTCTGTGTCTGTCAGCGGCGGATGTGTGTGAGCTATTTTCCATAAGTTGCTCGTTGAAAAATTATAGAAGGAAAACAAAAAAATCAAAAAAAATCCGAAAAAGAATTCTCTGCCAAAATCCCGCCAGAAGCCAAGGTGATCTTGAAATTGATTGTGTAACCTCCCTTTTGAATCATCGCAACCAGAAATAATATTTAGTGGATCAAGTTTCGAGATGATCGATCGAAAACTCAAAAAGAACAAAACATCAATCTGTGACAATCCCTCTTATAATCTCCTCCACTCCATCTACACACATATACTTATATCAACTTCTACTAATACAATAACATAAATAGCTTAACAATTGCGAAACAAACCATCCATCACATCACAAAACTTCAACCTCATACAAAATCCTCACCCACACTCCTCCTTGTGCGGTCAAGCCGATCGCCCAACCACCCCCCCTCCCCCTCCCCAAACCCACATGGATTTGGAGTTCTCGGAAGACGAGGAGGAGACCGACGAGTCGGCAACGGAGCGAGAGATCACCAAGTGCATCTCGGACATTGACGTAGAATCTTTGAACAGCTTGCAAGTGACCGAGATTGGGGAGCTTTTCCACCAATCCTCCTCCTCCCCGCCCGCTTACAGTGCGCATTCAAGGCCACCGAGCCCGCGCAACGACCGGCCGTTTCGTTTTCCAGGATCGGAGAACGTTGAGTTCTGGCTGAGCTTGGTTAGCAGGTTCCACAAGCCAAGCTTGCTCAGCAGCAGCGCCCCGAGCTTCATATTTAGCAAGATTAGTGCTGGGGTGCAGCAGGTGAGCGAGCAAAGCGAGCGAGGGCTATCCCCACTACTGAACTGAACTGAACTGAACTAACCCACTCATTCCGCTCGGCGCAGAAGCTCGCAAACAAAATGTACCAAACCTTCAAGAATTACTTCGACTCGATTGACCTCTTCACCTCCCACACTTCCAAAAACTCCCCCACCTACTACGTTGGCTCCCCCGCGGCCTCAGGCAACGAGTCGGAGGTGAGCGAGCCTTGAGGAAGACGAGCATGCGAGCCACCGAGCGAAGCGAGCAGCTAGCGAAGCGAGCAGCAAGCGACAGCGAGCAACAAGCGAAGCGAGCTATTCGCAACTAGCGTAGGTTTTGCTGGCTCGCTTCGCTCACAGCTCGCTTCGCTCGCAAGCCTTGAGGAAGACGAGCATGCGAGCCACCGAGCGAAGCGAGCAGCAAGCGAAGCGAGCTAATCGCAACTAGCGTAGGTTTTGCTGGCTCGCTTCGCTCACAGCTCGCTTCGCTCACAGCTCGCTTCACTCACAGCTCGCTTCGCTCACAGCTCGCTTCGCTTCGCTTCGCTTCGCTCGCAAGCCTTGAGGAAGACGAGCATACTCGCGATGGATCTCGCGAAATGGCTGCAGACATAATGGCTACATCCACTACTAAACTAACATTATTCCACTAAATTCGTGTGGCACCTTCTTCGCTCGGCGCAGCTGGCCCTCCACGTTCTCCAGATCTCCCACATTCTAAACATCTCTAAATTCCCAACCCCCCAGAACAACGTACCGGAAAACGTCGAGCTGACGAGCATTCTCGTCGACGACACGAGCGACAAACTTGTTGCCACTGCGAGCCTGAAGGTGAGCCTTGATGAAGACTCGAGCGATGAACTACTAAACTAACCCAATCAATTTACTTCGCACCTTCTTCGCTCGGCGCAGCTCTACGAGATTTCAACTTCGACTGTTGTCCGAAACATTCTTATTTGCGACGAGACCGCCGACAACAAACACAGTCTCGCAGCAATTTGCGGATGCTTGGTACTGAAGAGGGGACTGCCGACAGAGGAGGCGGTGAAACTGGTCACCCTCAGGAAAGAGAACAAGTGCGTGCTCGACGCAGCAAGTTTGAGCGGGGTTGCGAGCTTGAAGTTGAAAATGGCAACGAGGGCGCCGGCGAGCATGCTCAGTAGTAGCAAAAGGAACCTCAGCAACGGAGGATTGCTGTTCGCAATGAATGCGATGAAGGAAGAATCCGTTGCTGAGAATGTGAACAAGGCGAGAACGGACAGCTTCGAATCGGGAAAGCGGACCCGCATCACTCCGCCCGTCGCCCACGACGACTTCTGCGTCGACTTTGAGGATTCGCCCGTCTCCTATCGAGACAACGGGGGGTTGGCGTACGTCGACGACTCGAGCGACGACGAAAACGAAAACGAAAACGGGGCCAAAAATGCAATTGGAATTGAAGACGATGATAGCGACGACGACGACAACGAGGAGAGAGATTGCGTTTCCCCGGTTCCGCTTTTGACACCACCCCACTGCGGCGGAGGAGGAGACGGGCTCGAGTGGCCAAGCGGGCTTGTGGTGGATAACGCAATTACAAAGGCACTTAATTTTGGAAGGCCCAAAATCGCTTTTGCGGTTGCAACAACCGGATTGACACCCCAATTGAGTGGAATTGCAATGGCGGCCGGGGCCAAGTTCGAGAAGGAGGATGAGGGGTTTTCTATTTGAGCCAGAAGGGGGGTTG
>Ga0302114_10003314_pt1 | contig 10142 bp, 6 predicted proteins | sample AG5_Surface_MG_FD_203107 | JGI IMG/M metagenome (GOLD analysis project Ga0302114, IMG submission 203107) | Marine microbial communities from Western Arctic Ocean, Canada - AG5_Surface | ecosystem: Environmental > Aquatic > Marine > Oceanic | place: Canada: Western Arctic Ocean | collected...
GACCGAGCTGCTTATCCCATCCACCCTTCTTCGCCTCACCCTCCTTGGCTCGCCGCGCCGCGCCGCGTTTCTGGTCCGCCGCAGCCTTGGCGCGCTCCGACGCGTCACCCGCACCCTTGAGCACAGCTCGGCGCAGGGGCCTCGCCCTGAACTTGGGCGCCGCCGCGATAGCCTCCAGCTCCAGCTCCTCCGTGGTCTTGGCTTTAGTACGCGTATACGCCGGTCGGCTCAGCGCCGGCGACCGCGCCACGGTCGGCGGCTTGTCGTGGTAGCTCTCCTTCTTGGCCAGCTCCTTCTTGAACGTCTGCGCGACGGACCTGAACGGGGAGTGTTCGTTTTCGTCGCCGTGAGCGACGACCGCGCGCGTGGCCATCCCGTGCGTCCGGGAGAAGGACGGCGTGACCGGTTTCGTGGACGGCTTGGGGGCTCGGTGTCCCGCGCCCTTGGCCGCCGCTCTCCTCGCGGTGACTCGCATGCGCTGCTTCTCCTCTAAAGCGTCGCGCTGGGACTTCTCGAACGCGAGGTCCTCTGACGTCTTCTGCGAGTCGAGTCGCTGACGCTTGGGCGGGCGCGAGAGGTTCGGGGATTTGGGAACGGTGAGCTTGGGCACCGCGCCGTATTTGCCGCCGGCGCCGGCGGAGGATCGCGACGCGGCGGTGCGAAGCGGCGCGGGTCGCTCGCGCTCGCGCTTGGCACCCGCGACGGCGGCGGCGCGCGCGGCCATCGCGCGGGTGGTCCTCGCGGCGACCGCGGGGGGAACCGCGGACGCGACCGCCTTGGGAACAGCCACCACCGCCTCGGGGGGAGCGACAGCCTCGGGCGCCTTGACCGGCGCGGCGGACCTCGTATTCCTCGCCGGGGACATCGCCCGTCTCTCTCCAACCGCCTCCGTCTGCGTCAAAGTCTCAGCCTCAGCCTCGATCGCCTTGACCTGAACCCGCTGCTCGGACACGAGCACGCGCACGGCGCCGCCGCCGGTGAGGCCCTTGCGACGCCTCGGCTTCGCCGCGGGCTCGGGCTCCGACGCCGGCTCCACGACCATCTCAACGATCGCCTCGGGCTCAACGACCGGCTCAACAATCGGCTCTTCGACTGGCTCCACGACCGGCTCTTCGACCGTGGGCTCGGGTGCTGGGGTGGGCGCGAACCTGCTCGGGGTCTTGCTCGCCGCCGCGCCCGCGACTGGCCCGCGACCGGGCGTGACCCCTTTCATCGCCGAGTTCGTAGTCGCCTTCATCGCCGAATGCGCCGCCCTCGCCGCGGTGAGCCGCGGGGACTGCCTCGTCGGCGACGGCGAGTCCACGGACGTATCCATCGCGTCCGCAGCCTCCTCGATGCGCTCGCGCGCGGATGCGGCGGCGGCGAGCCGTGGGGATACCCTCGGCGACGACACCGGCGAGATGAGCGCGATGGCCGCCGACGCGGGCTCCGCCTCGGGCTCGGGCTCCGCCGCCGCCGGCGAGTCCACGTCCATGGCGATCGGCTCCGGCGTCGCCTTCTTACCCGCGGACTTCCTCGCGGTTCGTACCGTGGAACCCTTGGACGGCGTGGATTCCTTCGCGGTGGACGCCGCCGCCGCCGCGGATCCCCACGCGTCCATAGGGAGTCTTTCCCGTCGCGAGTCATTCCCATCCTCGGCGGGTGTCACATCCACCGCCTCGACGCCCGGTGTCTTGGACTTCGCCGCGGTGGTGTACGCGGTCGTGGGTGTCTCCCCCGCGGTGGCGTATTCCATACCCGTGTCGTCATCCTCCGTGTCCACGTCGTCATCCGCGTGGAGGCTCTTGGGCGCGAACGGCGTGCCCCCCGCGCGGCTCATGGCTGACCTGCCCGTCGCCGGGGTCTTGACTCCCGTGCGTCCCGTGGATGCTGCGCCGGGCATCGCGTTGTTATCGGAGCGGGGCGTGAGCGCGCGGTTTGTGGAGATGGAGCCCGGCGTCGTTTGCGCCGCCTTCGCGACGGACTTTGCGGCGGACGGTGGGTTCTCCTTGGCGCGCTCCGCCATGACCTCGGCGGCAGCTTGCTTCGCCGCGGCGTTGGTCTGCGCCTTGTCCAGGAGCGCGACCGGGGTCTTGAGGCCCGCGGTCTGCGTGCTGTCGAACCAGGCATCCGGCTGCGTGTCCGTGGCGTCGCCAACCTCGAAATCGTAGTAGTGGGGAGCGCAGAACTCCCACCTGCGGGGCGAGGGGGATGGAGGGGGGGGGGATGCGGTTAGATTTCAGATTCGCGGCTCATGACATGAGTGTCCGGGCCGTCGCGCGAGCGCGCGCGTCGCGCCCGCGGGGGTATCGAAGCGCGTGGGAGACACCGCGGGCGATGGATAGTAAGATTGTGGCATCGTACCTCTCCTCCATCTCGAAGGCCATGGTCGTCGCCCGACGGGCCGCGCCTTCCTATGTGGCGCCCGCGTTCCAACGACCACCTCTCTCGCGGGGGGACTAGTTTGATTGGTGTCACAGTTTTTGCGAGTTCAAATCGTGAATAATAAATCAAGCAACGTTGCCCATACAGGGGAAACGGGAAAATAAAGGCGTTACGCTGGAGTTGACTTTCGCAGACTTGACTCGCGCTGACTTAGAGCTAATTTTTCAACTTACTTTTTCGCGAGTCGAGGAGAGACGTCTCGTTTGGTCATATTTGAGGGAGACGGCGTTCGCCGCCAGCCCTCGTTCGTGTTCTAGTTTTGTATTAAAACGGTGACATCAGTCGTAATACGTGCGGCTAAAGAATGATGCGTGCTGCGATGCTACTGCTGCGTTTGGGGCGACGCCGGCGATGAAATTGGGTCGCCTCGTTTGAAGACGCGGGTTGGTCGGACGATTAGTCGACCTCCTCGATCTTGGGGCCGGGGCCGGCGCCGGGGCCCTCGGCACCGGCACCGGCACCGGCACCGGCACCGCCAAAGTCGGCGCCGGGCGGGGGAGCACCGCCGGCACCCTGGTACATCTTGGAGATGATGGGGTTGCAGATGCCCTCGATCTCCTTGAGCTTGTCCTCGAACTCGTCAATCTCCGCGGTTTGGTTACCGTCGAGCCAGGTGATGGTCTCCTCGACGGCAGCCTCGATCTTAGCCTTGTCGTCGGCGTCGAGCTTGCCTCCGACGTTCTCGTCGTTCATGGTGTTCTTCATGTTGTAGGCGTAGTTCTCGAGCCCGTTCTTGGCCTCAACCTTCTTCTTGTGCTCCTCGTCCTCAGCCTTGTACTTCTCAGCCTCCTGGACCATGCGCTCAATCTCCTCCTTGGAAAGGCGGCCCTTGTCGTTGGTGATGGTGATCTTGTTCTTCTGGCCGGTGGACTTGTCCTCGGCGGAGACGTTCAGGATACCGTTGGCGTCGACGTCGAAGCACACGTTGATCTGGGGCACGCCGCGGGGAGCGGGGGGGATGCCGGAGAGCTCAAACTTGCCGAGGAGGTTGTTGTCCTTGGTCCTGGAGCGCTCGCCCTCGAACACCTGGATGAGCACACCGGGCTGGTTGTCGGAGTAGGTGGAGAAGACCTGCTCCTTCTTGGTGGGGATGGTGGTGTTGCGGGGGATGAGCACGGTCATCACGCCGCCGACAGTCTCGAGACCCATGGAGAGGGGGGAGACGTCGAGGAGGAGGAGGTCCTGCACCTTCTCGTTGCCCTCACCGGAGAGGATGGCAGCCTGGACGGCGGCGCCGTAGGCGACAGCCTCGTCGGGGTTGATGGACTTGCACAGCTCCTTGCCGTTGAAGAAGTCGGAGAGGAGGGTCTGCACCTTGGGAATGCGGGTGGAACCGCCGACGAGGACAAGCTCGTGGACAGAGTTCTTGTCAATCTTGGAGTCGCGGAGGCACTTCTCGACGGGCTCCATGCACTTGCGGAAGAGGTCCATGTTGAGCTCCTCGAACCTGGCGCGGGTGATGGAGGTGTAGAAGTCGACACCCTCGAAGAGCGAGTCGATCTCGATGGAGGTCTGCGCGGTGGAGGAGAGGGTGCGCTTGGCGCGCTCGCACGAGGTGCGGAGGCGGCGGAGGGCGCGGGGGTTGCCGGTGATGTCCTTCTTGTGCTTGCGCTTGAAATCCTGGACGAAGTGGTTCATGAGGCGCTGGTCAAAGTCCTCACCGCCGAGGTGGGTGTCACCCGCGGTGGCCTTGACCTCGAAGATGCCCTCCTCGATGGTGAGGAGGGAGACGTCAAAGGTACCGCCGCCGAGGTCAAAGATGAGCACGTTGCGCTCCGCGCCGCCGTTCTGGTCCTTCTTGTCGAGGCCGTACGCGATCGCCGCCGCGGTGGGCTCGTTGATGATGCGCATGCAGTTGATACCCGCGATCACCGCGGCATCCTTGGTCGCCTGGCGCTGGGAATCGTTGAAGTACGCGGGCACGGTGACGACGGCGTTCTTGATCTCCTTGCCGAGGTACGCCTCGGCGATCTCCTTCATCTTGACGAGGATCATCGAGGAGATCTCCTCGGCGCTGAACTGCTTCTGCTCGCCGTGGAACTCGACGGAGATCATGGGCTTGTCCGCCTCGCCGGCGACGACTTTGTAGGACCAGTCCTTGATGTCCGCCTGGATCTGGGCGTCGGAGAACTTGCGGCCGATCATGCGCTTGGCGTCGAAGACGGTGTTGATGGGGTTCATCGCGGTCTATGAGGAGGTGGGAAAGAAGAGGAGGCGGTGAGTGGGCGGTTCGCTGGATGGATGGCGAGGGATGGAAGGAAGGAACATGGGAAGAGATCTCGTCGGGCGGGAAAAAAGAGGGCGCCAGTCGCGTCCTTCTTTTTTCCCGCTCGCGCCGCGTCGGTCCGAAGACCGGGTCCGCGGCGCGCCCGCGAGGCGTTCGGGCGCTCGATGAGCGGCCGGACGCGTGCGTGGTGGGGTGTGGGTTCATGCGGGCGCGTCACTCACCTGGTTCTTGGCGGCATCACCGATGAGACGCTCGGAATCGGTGAAGGCGACGTAGGACGGGGTGGTGCGGTTGCCCTGGTCGTTGGCGATGATCTCGACGCTGCGGGAGACGAGAGGGGCGGGACGGCGCGGTCAGCGACGTGTTCGAAAGTGGTGTGGGGATCGATTCGGGTTCGGCGGTGTTTGGCGGCGCGGATCAGGCGCTTCGGTGCGCCGGAGACGCCTCGATCGACCAGATCGGGCGCGCTTTCCGAGGCGCCGATCTGAGGAGGCGGCGGAAACGCGAAATGGGAGGGAAAAAAGCGGCGAAGGGACGCACCGGTCGTGCTGCCAGACGCCGACGCAGGAGTAGGTGGTGCCGAGGTCGATGCCGATGGCGGGACCGTCAACCTTAGCCATGATGTCTTACTGTGTTTGAGTAAGGGTGTGTGGGTCGCGAACGGTGGTGGCCGATCGCGTGTGTGAATGTGACTGCGGCCGACGGTGGAAAGAAGACGAAAAACGGAGGGCCAGGCGTTTTCCGTGTTCCGTGTTCTGTGAACGTCCACGACCTTCTTTTCGAAATGGACAGATGGTGAAAAATGTGTTGGACGGTGGAAAATAGACTGGGCCTTCTTGAGTCAGTGCGGAAACAGGTCGGTCGGACATTTTGTCGCGGTCGGACCGCAAAAAGCCTCTGATGCTCGAGCTCGTCGACAACCCCACCTGTGTTGTCGCTCACAATCTGCCCCCCAAGACAACGACTTCCATGCGTCTCAAGCAGCTGGAGTCGTTGCTGGAGGACGTGGAGCCCTTCCGGGAGCCGAACAACGAGCTTGAGCAGTACCCGACGGGCGCGCACCTCGCCGCGTGCGTCCTCACCGAGGCCCACGCGCGGGGCGACGTCGATGGGTTAGTCGTCGCGGACCTCGGCGTGGGCGGCGGTGTCTTGGCCATCGCGGCGCTGCTCTCTGGGGCGCGCCGGGTCGTGGGCGTGGACGTGGACCCTGGCGCGCTCCAGCTGTGCAGGGACAACTGCGACGCGTTCGAGCCGCCGCTCAGGCCGAGGCTTCGGTTGGGGTCCATACCCAAAGACGTCGCGCGATGGAACGCGGACCCAGAGGCGGTGAGAGCGGCGGACGAGCGCGACGAGAATGATGACTCGGACGATGAGGACTCGGACGATGCGTCATCCTCCCTCGACGCCGTGGAGAATGAGACGCGTTCGGGCGATGATGAACCCAAGGAGACGACGGAGGACGCGTCACCCCTGCGCGCGGACACCGTCGTGATGAACCCGCCCTTCGGCACGCGTCTCAAAGGGGTCGACGTCGCGTTCATCCGGTGCGGGTTAAAAGTCGCGAGACGCGCGGTGTACTCGTTGCACAAGTCGTCCACGCGCGCCTACCTCGAGAGGCACGCGACGCACGTGTTACGCGCGGCAAAGGCGGATGTCCTGGCGGAGCTTCGGTACACCCTGCCACGGACGTACGCGCACCACAGGAAGGAGTCCGTGGACATCGAGGTGGACCTGTGGCGGTTCGAGCCCCCGGTGGACGGAGTAGTCGGCGGGTCAGACGCGTGTTCAGACAGCTCTGACGACGAGACGGAGGCGAACATGGAGGTGACCCCGGAGGAGAAGGAGAGGCGGGGCGGGATCGAGTTGAAGTACGCGGGCGAGCGGAACAAGTTCGGGGATCGGAGCGGCGGGCTCGAGCGGCACCCGGGGCGGGGCGGCCGCGGCGGTAAAGGAAAAGGCGCGAGAGCCGCCGAAGTCTTCACCGGCGCAAGAGGAGGAAGGGGAGGCGGCGGTGGTAGGGGAGGCGGCGGTGGAAGGGGAGGCGGCGGTGGAAGGGGAGGGCGCGGGAACGCCCCGCGCGTCGTGATGCGGTGATTTGCAATGAATGTTGGAAAGTAATATTACCGCTGACCCGCAAACGCTCCCATCCAAAAAATCTCCTCGTCCGAAACTCGTCGTTCATCACGCCCTCGCCCCGCTAGTTGGGCTGGGCGTCTCACCCTTCATCTCGTGTGATCTCTCAGCCTTCTTCCACTTCGTCTTCGTCTCTCACTCGTCGTCGTCGTCGTCGCGCCGGCCCCTTTCGATCCGCTCGCGTCGTCACGCGTATGGTATCCACTCACGCGGCGGCGGGGTTGGCATCGTCCTTGATGCGCATGCGGTCCATCTGCGCCTGCTTGGGGAGCTTCACCTTGTCGGCGAGACCAAAGAATTTGAGCACGCAGACGCACATCCAGGTCATGTCGATCTGCCACCACTCCAGCCCGTGCCTGGCGGAGAACTCAAAGGCGTGGTGGTTGTTGTGCCACCCCTCGCCGAACGCCAGGATCCCGATCCACCAGTTGTTGCGCGACAAGTCACCCGTGTTGTACGTCTGGCTCCCCCACACGTGCGAGACGGAGTTGACCGCCCACGTGATGTGGTACACCCAGCACGTGCGGACGCAGAAACCCCACACGAGCCAGGGCAAGCCGCCCATCGCGTACATCGCCACAGCCTGCGCCAGCACGTGCCACATGTACGTCTTCTCCATGAACCGATAAAACGGCTGCGCCGCGAGTTCCTGCGCGTTTGAGCGGTCGCCCACGCGCTTCAGCGTCGCCTCGTTGTCGAGGAGCCAGCCGCAGTGGGACCACCAGAAGCCCTCGTAAGGGGTGTGGGGGTCCTTGGGGGTGTCGCAGTGCTGGTGGTGGTGCCTGTGCGACGACGCCCACTCCAGCGGGTCGCCCTGCACCGCCATGGCGCCGCAGTACGCGAGGGTGTACTCGAGCCATTTAGGGGTTGTGAAGCTCTTGTGCGAGAGTTGCCTGTGGTAGCTGAGGGTGATGCCGAGGCAGCCGGTGATGAAGTACATCACCATGAAGCAGTTGAACGCGGACCAGGTGAAGGTGAAGGGCGCGAGGAGGCAGCCGAGGTGCATGACGCCGATGAATGAGGCGTAGGTGATGTCCGTGTTTTGCCACTTGCGGAGGAAAGCCTCGCGCTTGGGGGAGTAGAAAACGTCGGACCAGAGCACCTTCTTCACGGGCTTGATGCCCTCCCACGTGCCCTTGGCGGCGGCGGCGGCGGCGGAGTTGACCGACGCCCAGATGTCGGACGCCTGCTTCTGCCCGTCGTTCACGGCGCGCCTCCAGGCGTTGTCCTCGGACGGGGCCGCGATCGCGCCCGCCACATGGAGGGCGCCCCTGCGGGCGGACAGCTTGACGGCACCGGGCCTCTTGACGGCGAGGCGCGCGCCTGATCGGAGACAGGGGAAAGGGGAGGATCCGTCAGCAAACGGGGATCGGTCGAACAAGGCGTAGAGGGCCGGGCGACACGATCGCGCGCGCCCGCGGGACCGAGCGCGCGCATATGAACAAAACAAGATGCGACGTGGAACGTGGCGCGATACGGGGATGACGTCGAGCCGCCGTCCGGAAATCGCGCGCCTCGCGGGGTCGCGCGCGTTCGAACGGCCGCGAACGCGCGACGTTCGTCGTATCACGACCCGGTAGAAGGTGATGACGCGTCCGTTCGGGCCGATACGTCGTCGGGGTGGCCGGGTCGGCGCGGCCCGACCCACCGCCGGCGTATTCGTAAATCGGGGTGGTCCAAGAGGCGGGTCTCACCTTCCGGGCGTCGAATCTCGAAGCGACCAGCGCACGCCGGCGCGGCGACCGCCGCGCTGAGTGCCACGGCAGCCATGTTTGACTGTTACGCGAGTGTTTGGTGACGACGGCGACGTGAGACGTCGCTCGCGCGCTTGCGTAGTGCCCGTTCTCCGAGGACACCCCGTCTTATCAGGGAACCGGCTTTCTCCCGAGTGCCGAACGAGTCCTTCTGGTTAGAGGCTCTCCTTCGCCTGTTGGCCAATAATCTGCTTTCGCTTTTTATCTTCGATCTGCGATTATTCCTTCCGATTGACGCTCGTCTCTTCTGTGACTCCCCCGACGTTTTTCACCCTGATTTGACATGCGCGTGAGCACCCGGGAGTCTTCACGTCCGTGGGCCCTGCGAAGTCCCAAGGGATCGAAAATTCAAAGCGACCGAAATCTGCGTGCCCGCGTGTGACATCGGCGCCGTCCGATTGGTCCGCAGGATCCGCTGTCCTACGAAGCATTTCTCTTTTTGCGGGGTCAATCGACGAGTCTCCAAGCCTCGGGCCGGAAAAGCTGCACGCGCGGGAAAGAGCGGGTCTGTGGTTTTTTCCAGTCTTCACGAAGTCTCCGTGTCCGTCATGAAACTGTTCCCAGTTGTCGCGCGTGCGGAGACGGGTGGGGACCGGCGATGGGAGGATGGACCCCCGCGCTCGTCTGCGCATCACTGGCGCTGTTCATCGCCGCGGGCGTGTGCGAGGTTGGCGGGGGCTGGCTCGTGTGGCAGTCCCTACGAGAGGTGCGTGCGAGCCATCCGTCCCGTCCGGTGCCGACCAAACTGTTCCGCTGACGACGCTTTCTTTGCAGGGCAAACCGTGGTGGTGGGGTCTGTGCGGGTCCGTAGTGCTCGTGGTGTACGGGTTCATACCGTGCATGCAGCCCATGAGCGACTTTGGCAGGGTGTACGCGGTGTACGGAGGCTTCTTCATCGCGCTATCGTACCTGTGGGGTGAGCACCCACGACGACGAAATCCCAAATCCAAAACTCACCCTCACCATCCGACTGACTCGCCACCGCCAAACTCATCGACGCAGGGTACGGACTGGACGGATTCAAGCCCGACATGGGTGACGTGGTCGGGAGTGCGGTGTGTCTGATTGGGGTGCTCATCGTGATGCTGTGGCCGAGGGACGGCGGGGGACTCGAGGCGGATGGAGACGCGCCAATCGCGAAGAGTCTCAGGCGACTGCTGGCCGCCGCGTAGCGAACGGTTTAGTCCTTCGACGTGTATTAGATTGTCGTATTTCAACGGATTCAAGCCTCAGACCCGGGGGCTTCCTTGCCCCACATCTCCTTGTACCTGTCCTGCGCCGCGCGTATCGCCGCCTTTGCCTCCGCCAGCCCGCTCCGAAGCGCCTCGCTCTCGGGCTCCACGCCGAGGCCCGCCAGGTACGCCTTCACGGCCTCGCCGCCCTGACCCAGACCCGTCAGCGCCGCGCCCTTCCGCCCGTACCCCTTGCCCCACTTCGGCGCCAGTCGCACGCACCGCTCCGCGTCAGCCAGACCCTCCTCGTACTTCCCAAGCGCGGTGTACGCCGCCGACCTGTTGCTGAACAGCACGTGGTTCTGCTTGTCCATGCGGATCGCCATCGTGAACTGCTTCACCGCTTTGGGGTAGTCCCCGGCCGAGAACGCC
>Ga0302114_10003316_pt1 | contig 10142 bp, 14 predicted proteins | sample AG5_Surface_MG_FD_203107 | JGI IMG/M metagenome (GOLD analysis project Ga0302114, IMG submission 203107) | Marine microbial communities from Western Arctic Ocean, Canada - AG5_Surface | ecosystem: Environmental > Aquatic > Marine > Oceanic | place: Canada: Western Arctic Ocean | collected...
ACAGAAGTTCAATTTGATTTTGAAGTTGGGTTGGATGTGATACCCGATGTCATCAAGTCAATTGAGTCATATGATACAACGACAGTTAGAGCCAGTGTGCCGATGTGGTTACTATGTAAATGGATAAAGGATAATACGGATATAAAGGTTGTCCTATCTGGTGAGGGTAGTGATGAAATATTTGGGGGTTATAAATATTTCAAACTGGCTCCCGATAATACACAATTTCATTTTGAAACAATTAGGCGTTTGATGCTTCTTCATCAATTTGACCTTCTAAGGAGTGACCGTTGTATGGCTGCTCATGGGTTAGAGGTTCGAGTCCCTTTTCTGGATTTTGACTTTGTTTATATGTGTTCTCGTTTAACTCCCGAATTGAAGAATACAAAAGAAGAAGAGAAGAAGGTTCTAAGAGATGCCTTTCCGGGACTTTTACCCGAAAATATTCTAAGGAGGCCTAAGGATGCATTTAGTGACGCAGTTGGTTACAATTGGGTTAGGAAAACAAAGATCATGTGTGAAAGTGTGATGCCTGACGAAGAATTTGAGAATGTTAAAATATCTTCTAACAATCATAATGTCCCAACAACAAAGGAAGAAGCAGTTTATAGAAAACTTTTCACAGAGTATTATCCTAATTGTGATCATATTATCAAAGAAATTTGGAGGCCTAAATGGACATCAGTTACCGATCCTAGTGCACAACAGTTGAGTTTATGAGTCCAACTATACTGAATAAAACTAACATGTCTACTATATCTTTTGATGATACTTCTTTGTAAATTGATCTACATAGTGGACATGTGTTATTTTTCCATTTATATAAACACATTTTGTGAAATATATGACCACAATTCAATTTTTTACATTGTGAATGGGCTATGTTTTCATAACATATGGAACATTCTGGGTCATCATTGAATGGTCTATGATAACCACAAAAAGGAGCTTGTCCTTTTACCCTACATATACACGGAGAATTTGTAGAATTATTGAAACCTTGGCAATACATTTTATTTCTTATGGTTATTATTTATAATTAAGTCATCTAATCTAGTTTCAATTTTACAAACCTTACCATGTATATCATATAATATTTCACCGTGTTTATCTTGTGATTGTTTTGAAGCGTGTGCCTTTGTGAACAATTCCTCTATACGCTGTGATTGTATCCCAGCCCACATAATAGAACCGAATATAACAGAGTAACTCATAGATTTTTCGGCAACACTATTCCAGTTCATTATTTTTTATAAACATTTTTATATGAATGAAGACTTTACACTGGAACATTATATTATCATTACAACCACCTTAATATCTTTAACAACTGGTCTTATGGGTTGGACCTTCACAACAATTATAAATTCATTCAATTCACATCAACAAGCAAAAATTAATAAAAATCTTTATTCATTGGAAAACTTTTATTGGCCACTCTATCTGAATCTATTAGATTATTATTTTGAACGCAATGAAATAATTTACAATAATATTAAGGAACAAGTGAAGACTTTTATAGGAAATAGTTTACCTTCTAAAAAGGTTTCTACCAGATTGACAAAAATCTTTTTTGGGAAAAATAATTTTATTGATGATGATATAATTCATTTAATTCATGAGATTGGGATAAATTGTTTTTCTTTGACAAGAGACACTCAACTTATGTTGGGATTAAAAAAAAATCAAGGATTTAAAAAAATTTGTAAATATGTTTTTGATTCTTTCTCATTATTTGATAATGAAAAGACTATTGATCCTTGTGTCATAAAAACACATGTAGCCTATCTAAAGGATATGGGTATTGATGTGAAATGTTTATAAACATAATATATTTGTTTATTAATAATGCTTTATACTTTAGAAGAAGCTCCCAAAAAGGTTCAATATGTTGTCATTGATTCTAATTTTATTTCAAGAGGAAGCTCAAATAATTTTGTCATTGATTTCAATAATAATTCGAATGTTTTTATTCAAGAAATGAAGGATGTTATCGGCATCAACATGATGGACTTTTATATCACACAGGTTGGAACCAATGATGGTGGATCTTTTGATAGTATAAAATATGTTGATGTGAAATGTAAAGAAGTTCCCACTGCAGCTCAAATTCTTACAGAAAGGAATGGGACGATATTGGGAAGAATTCCAATCGAGAGAAACTTTTCTGGGAGTAATTCGGTTGTTGTTCATGATAAACAATGGAAAGGTTCATATACAAAAAAAAACTTTTTCAACCCCATCTCAATAAAACAATTATCATTTGAATTGTATGAACAGCAGGGTGATGGTGACTATTTACCTCTTAGACCGACTTGTTATTTTTTCATGGTTCTTGAGATATATACATTGGATCATAAGGCTCCCCCACCTTCCCCAGATAGACGTCTTGAAAAGATAATTGATAAATTGTCTACTAAAATTGATAAATTATCTTTTGATAAATTTGAAAAGTTTTTAGAAACACAAAAACCTTCTAAGATTTCATTCAAATATATTATGTTGGTTTTATTACTTTCTATTGGTGGGTTCTTTTACTTTAGGAAACAATCGCCTCATTCGGTGGTAATCAACCCTGCTGGCCCCTGAGGTCCCTGAGGTCCCTTGGGTCCCTTGGGTCCTGTGGGCCCTGGGGGTCCTGGGGGCCCTGGAGGTCCCTGAGCATCTGGAACATTTTGTAGACAGTCAATGATCTTCAATAGGTAAGTTGGAAGTTCACGCTCTGAAATCTTTTTAAGTCCTTTAATTTCTTTTACAATATCATCCATTATAATTAAAGGACTTATTTTTTATTTATGTAGAATAATGTATTTCATCTCAAAAACAAAAATGAGTGGAATAGGACAAGTTGTTGAAAAATATTCAAAGTTGATTAAAGATTCTAAGATTGTTGACTCAAGTTATTCGTTCCCAGTGGGAAGTGATATATTCTTCTTCGCCTTACCATTGGATGATGATATACAATTATTAAATACGTTATTGGATAAAGGTCACAATGTCAAGTGTATGACAGTGTGTGAAACTGAAACAGTTCATCCCAAATACGAAAAACTTTTTGAAATCCTTAAAAAGTATAATAAAAAGATTTTAGTTCCAAGTGAATTTTGTAAAAAGGTTTTTGAAAAACAATTTGATATTTCTACAATTGTTCTTAGACATTATGTTCCTCATATTTGGCCCCCTAATAAACCAATCGAGTATGTTCAAGGGAGACCCTACATCTTCTACCACATTGGAAATGTCATGGATCCTAGGAAAAATATTCAAATGATTATAAATGCATTCATAGAACTAAAGCTTGAAAATTCTAAACTTTTCCTCAAGGCCACATGTGTCAGTGAGGTCAAAATCGATCACCCAGATATTTGTGTGGTTAACGGACTCCTGGCAGATAACGCCATTGAAAAAATTCATATAGGGTCTCATTGTTATGTTTCTTGTTCTCATAGTGAGGGGGTTGGTATGGGGGCTGTAGAGGCTGCGTTATATAACAAACCAGTGATTATCAGCGACTATGGGGGTGCCTCAGAGTATATAAGAACACCTTTTTTGGTAAAATGCGACAAAGGTGAGATTGGTTATGATGATTTTTTGTTTCAGAGGGATATGGAGTGGGGTCATCCTAGATACGAGGATCTTGTCAAATATATGAAGATGTGTTACGAAAGTAAGTTGACTTTCGCGGATCATTCACATACTCACGATATGGTAAAACTTACACCACGCGATCTTTTTCAGGGATAAAATGTTTCCTACAAAATGTTCCACAGCAAGCCAAGTTTTGACAAGGTTGGTCGTTTAGGTTGATTGCCTCGCATCGAACTTTGTTTTTGCTCTTTAAAACTTTGAGTGTCTCATTAACAGTGGGTGTCTTAATACATTTCATGGAACGTTCACTGCGTTTTTTGTAATACTTTTCGTAACTCGCCTTGACACGTATCCTCGCCTTCTCGAAGTCCATTGTTCTTAAACATTGTATAAACCCATCTTAGTTATTTTCTAGACACATTTTTACAAACTAAGATGATCTGAACCAAAAGTTACAAATATATTTCACACCATTTTTAACTTCTAATCCTTGGTGGAGTGCTCTCGTTGAACAACGTCCAAATAGATTATATGTATCAAATACAACTGCATCGCCAACATTCGGTTTAAAGGACATGTTCAAGTTTTCGAACTGAGTCTCTCCACCTTCAAAGTCATTTGTTAAATAAACAATTACTGTTCGTATTCTTTTATTTATATTCTGTTTACATTCCCTAAAACAACAATTGTCATAGTGGGACTTATAGAAGTCCCCTGGTTCATATTTGACAACTTGTAATTTTTCAATTTTTCCATACCAGTTGAAACGATCTCTGATTTTTTTGTAGACATCTGGTAATGTTTCCTCTGATATTGTCACTTGTTTACTTTTTCTAACATTGGGGCTAGGTGTTTTTTTACCAGTAGTTAACGAATCTTTAAATTCGGTAGAATTTTTTAAAATTTTATTCACGTCGTCAATGTCTAACACATTTCTATGAACGACTGGGTCTCGGTAGGGATCTAATAGAAGGATACTTAATACCAATAGAATGACTAATAGGATAATCATATATTACATATACTCGACAAATAAAGGTCAACTTCTCCTTCAAATTCCGGAACTTTTTTAATAAGTTTTTTTGTGACCATGTCTTGAACATTGTGAACATGTTGTTGAAACTTCGGTACATCGACTCCCGTTGATCTATGAACTTCTTTGGGGCTGGCTATATCATTAATGGCTGCTAAATATCCTGCTGCATAGTTGGCGTGTAGAACAGATAGATAAGGCGACTCGTCCTGTTGGGCCGTGGTTGCCCACTTGGCACAATTTTTCATGAGTGTCTTGATTTGTTTTGAATTGTCTTTTCTATATAAGAGAAAAATCACAATAATACATACGATCACCCACACGTATATCATGTTTATAATAGAGACTAAAATATTTTCAGAATTTTGTCAAATTGATGACATACTTCAATTTGAAAATAATTTATGTGTTATACAAAGACACTTAAGTGACCCAGTCCTTGAAGAAAGAATCATACCCATATGGAATTCTGTAAATGATCCAAAAGAAATTACTATAAAGATAGATGAACACATTTTAAGTTTTTTCAAAAACTTTTTTTGGATCAAAATAAATTATTCAACTCTTGAATGTGATGGGTTAACATATAAATTTCCAGAAGGAGACTTTTTAACATGGGGATCCTATAGTCCATCCCTGTCATGTATCATGACTGTTCCCAAAATTTCACACATACATTCTGATATTGTAAAGATTGGTGTAAATGAAAAAACTTTTTTTGTAAAGGATAAACTTTTTTGTGAAAACTTTTCTGTCATATCAAAATATTTGAATGTTGAAGTTGAAATTGGATTGGAATATATTTTAGAGGTTTTTGAAAAACATCCTAATAGACTCTGTAAAATTTACATAAAAGAATCAAACCCACTATGTATCGAGATACATGGATATGGAAGGTATTATATTGCCCCAATCATGGACGAAGAGTAAATGTGTTGTGAACTATAAGGATCCGTGTTATTACTGTAAAAGTCCAACTCGTATAGATATATGGATCAATTGCGAACACTATGAAGAATTTGAAAATCATTTTCTAACATATTTAGCTTTTAAACCCATTGACGGTAAGTTTAATTTATGGAGGTTCAAGAAGGCTAAGATAATGTGTTATGGTTGTTTATGTAGTATGGATAGTCATAAAAATATAATGAAGAGAGAATGGTCTATGAAAAAAGTTTCTAAAAAATATTATTCACTTTCCGAAAAATATTTTAGAGAATGGTTTCAGGGTTTTTTTGATTTTTGGAGTCGTGAAGATTCGGGAGATTATTTGACTTCCTCTGACAATGCATATATGCCATCTTTTTTTAATCTTGGTATCTATTAGGTTTCTTAAAAGACATATAGGAAATATACAACAATATATAAATAATGACTACAAATTCTGTGTTAGTCGAAAATCCAGATCCAATCGATCATATTCTATTGGGTGTAGAGGAAGGAGAAGAACCAGAAGAACGAGAAGAAATTCCAGAACTTGATAGGATCAAAAGGACTACAATTTACCTATTGGGTATAGATGTTATAGCAGACATGATAGAATTCGCATATATGAAAAGTCCTCTCTATTTAATCATGGTATTCTTCACATTATGTGGAATAGCCGGAATTCAAAATGAACAAAAATATATTATAAAACTTTATTTAACATACACAACACTTTTAGTATGTACTAAAAGTATTTTATTTTACACCACACACTATTTCATAATTCTATTAGGAATAATTGTCGACACCTCATGTATACTCATGGTGATACAAACATATAACAAACTTGTATAAAAATCACTTAAAACAAAAGGCCCCTACCTTTGTAACAATGGCGGAAGAGGAAGTTGAGAAACTTTCACATGTTGAACATATCCTCAAGCGTCCCGACTCTTATGTTGACTCTGTGATCAAGACTAAAGGTTACCACTGGATTTTGGATGACGAAGATAATCTTTTCAAGAAAGTTGAGGTCGAGAGTTCTCCCGCGTTGTTGAAAATATTCGACGAGATTTTGGTCAACGCAATTGACAGAAACTCCCTCCACCCAGAACAAGTTACACACATCAATGTATCGGTTGATATAGAGTGTGGCTCTATTACAATTGAGAACAATGGACCTTTGGGAGCAATTTGTGTCAAGCCTCATTCAAAAGAAAATATATACAACCCCGAATTAACTTTCGGTCATCTATTGACAAGCACCAATTACAATGATAAGGCCGAGAGGGTTGTTGGTGGAAGGAATGGGTATGGATCCAAACTCACAAACATTTATTCATCAATCTTCAATGTTTTAATCAAGGATTCCGAGAATCAAAAAAAGTATCATCAGACCTGGAAGAATAACATGGGGGAATGTGAAAAACCTAAGATCCTTAAATATTCTGGTAAGGATTCAAGTGTCGCCATAACATTCGTTCCAGATTGGAAAAGGTTTGAGATGGATGGAATGTCCCAAGACTTTTTCAAGTTGATTGAACGCAGGGTTTATGATGCAGCAGCTTGTACATCGACCAATTGTAAGGTGACCTTCCAAAATAAAACAATTAAAATCCAATCCCTCGAAAAGTATGCTAAAATGTTTCTACCCGATGCGACTTTTGTATCTTTTCAATCTGATAGGTGGACAGTATGTGTGACACTTTCTGATACTGGATTTCAACAAGTATCATATGTTAATGGAATATGTACAACCAAAGGTGGAACTCATGTAGAATATATTGCCAATACACTCTCACATATGATTACCGAAGAGTTGGCGAAAAAGATTAAACTTCCTACTCACCAAATCAAAAGTTCTATGTTCATCTTTGTCAAATCAACTCTGGTAAATCCTAGCTTCAGTTCCCAAGCCAAGACAGAATGTACCCTCAAAGTTTCAAACTTCGGAAGTCAGTTCAAACCACCCCAAGATTTTATTAAAAAGGTTCTCAAAACTGGAATACAAGAAGAACTTCTTTCTCTTTCAAAGTTTAAGGAACAAAAGGAACTCAAAAAGACTGATGGAGTAAGGAAGTCTCGGATCACCGGAATCCCCAAGTTGGATGATGCCAATCTTGCTGGAACAACAAAGTCCCATTCTTGTACTTTGATAGTCACAGAGGGCGATTCAGCTAAGGCTCTGGCTATTGCCGGTCTATCAATCGTTGGTAGGGATACCTATGGTGTTTTTCCACTTCGGGGTAAATGCAAGAATGTCCGAGAAGCGTCTGTTAATCAACTACTGGCCAATCAAGAGTTCAACGATCTCAAAAAGATTTTGGGACTTCAACAAGATAAGAAATATACAACTCTCACTGAACTCAGATATGGAAGATTGATGATCATGACAGACGCAGATCACGACGGTAGTCACATTAAGGGTCTTATTATTAACATGATTGAGTATTTCTGGCCCAGTCTGATTGAGTTGGGGTTTGTCGTCAGTATGATTACCCCCATCATCAAAGCGACCAAAGGTTCCAAATCCGAAACTTTTTATACTGAGAGTTCTTTCAGAAGGTGGTGTCAAGTCAACAACCCCAATAATTGGAAAATTAAATACTATAAGGGTCTGGGAACTTCGACATCTGCAGAGGCTCGAGAGTATTTCAAGATTCTCAAGGATCTAACAGTCGCCTTCGAATTTGATGAAGAATCCAATAAATCTATAGTCTTAGCATTTGATAAGACCAAAGCTGATAAGAGGAAGGAATGGCTTCTTACCAACGCCGAGAAGGCTCCCGAAGAGAGGGAAATCGACTATGGAAATATCAACACTATCAAAGTTCAGGAGTTTATTCATAAGGACTTGGTCAATTTCAGTCTGGCCGATCTAAGGAGGTCTATCGCCCATGTCTGTGACGGTCTCAAACCTTCCCAGAGGAAGGTTATGTATGCGTGCTTTCAGAAATCGTGGAAGGATGAGATGAAGGTGGCTCAATTGGCCGCCTATGTGTCCGGAAAAACCAGTTACCACCACGGCGAAGTATCTCTGGCCGATACAATAGTGAAGTTGGCTCACGACTATGTAGGTTCTAATAACATCAACCTTTTAGAACCATGTGGGCAATTCGGAACTAGGTTAATGGGTGGTAAAGATGCAAGTCAGACAAGGTATATCTTCACAAAACCTTGTGGTATAACTCGAATACTATTTGACCCATTTGATGACCCAGTTCTTAAGTATTTAGATGATGATGGAAAACCCATAGAACCAGAATTCTTTGTACCCATCATACCAACTGTTCTGGTTAATGGCACTGAAGGTATTGGAACTGGCTTCAGTAGCTATGTCCCACCCTATAACCCTTTAGATATTGTTCAAAATATTAAAAACATACTAAAGGGTGACCAAATCAAAAAGATGAAACCCTGGTTCAAAGGTTTCAAGGGTGAGATCACCGATGAACTGATTGCCAAAGGAGTCTATACCGAAAAGGGGGCGGGAAACTACCACGTCACAGAATTACCACCAGGTAAATGGACACAAGATTTCAAAGAACTATTGGATGATCTCATCGAAAAGAAAACAATCTCCTCGTACAAAAATAATAGCACAACTGATAACGTTGACTTTACCATCAATGGTTACTGTCGTAAAAACATCGTCAAGGATCTCAAGTTGGAAAAGCAAATCCATACTGGAAATATGCACCTTTTTCACCCCACCAAAGGTATTGTGAAGTATGAATCACCCGAAGATATCCTGGTTGACTTCTTGGAAGTCCGAATGGAATACTATCGTAAAAGGAAAGAAAACATCATCAGTCAGATGGAAAAACAAAAAATTCTATTGGATAGTAAAGCCCTCTTTGTCCAAATGGTGATTGATGAAGACATCATAATTTTCAGGGTCAAAAAGACCGAACTCGAAAACCAGTTAGACCACCTCAAATTTCCTAAGATTGATGGTAATTTTGAATATTTGATGAATATTAAAACCTACCAATACACAGAGGAAGCCTATAAGAAACTCGTGGATGAGGTTACAGGTGTGTCAGAAAGATTGACGATCGTCAAGAACACAACTGTAAATCAGATGTTTCTTGATGATATTTCGAAACTTTAGACTGATCTATGATATCGTTTGTAATACACCACTTGATGAAATTTAATTGTGCAACTGTAGTTGTAATCTCTTTATCCGTGTTGGGAACTGTGAATTGTATTTTATTTTTCCTACAAAAGGGGTCAAAGAGTTTTTTACTATAACCATCCAATGTAGACTTATAGGAACAATGAACAGAGAAGATCCTACCATCCTTTGTCCTATAATTTGTGTCTTCCCTTTTTGCATAGTTTGTAATGAACCACTCGAGATGCCTTAAAGAGACACCCTTACGCTTCTCCAATATGTCAATAAGAATTGTAGAGTTTTTTTGGTTTTCGAAAAACTTTTTTACTGAATCAAGTAAGATGTCCGACTTACTCATTACTCCATCTATTGTCACATGTCTATAAGTAGGTCTGGAGCAGTAGTTTTAAAACTTTTACATGCCGGACAATCTTCCTTGTACATAGGTGGTATCGAATGATTATGTGTGACTCT
>Ga0302114_10003318_pt1 | contig 10137 bp, 4 predicted proteins | sample AG5_Surface_MG_FD_203107 | JGI IMG/M metagenome (GOLD analysis project Ga0302114, IMG submission 203107) | Marine microbial communities from Western Arctic Ocean, Canada - AG5_Surface | ecosystem: Environmental > Aquatic > Marine > Oceanic | place: Canada: Western Arctic Ocean | collected...
GCGAGAAATGCCGCTCGCAAAAGTGCGAATCTTTGCGCGTCTTTGTCCGAACGTCCGTGAACGATCGATGCGTCTCGTCCGTGGAACCACCTCCTACTGTCGAGGCACTCTTATCGCCGCTACCACTGGGCGCGCTACCCCCTTTACTAGTAGTAGTAGTAGTAGTAGTGCTACCACCCTTCTCTTGCTTCTTCTTCGTCGCGGAGCCGTCGCTACTCTTCTCTTGTTCCTTCGCCGCTCTTTGCGCCTCTTGCTGCGCCCTTCGTTCTGCTTTCGACGCCGCTTTTTGTAATTTCGGTTCCGGTTTCCCTTCTGAAGCCATTCTCGCCAGATGTTCTTGTCGTCTACGTTCTTTTTCCTCAGCTTTTCGTTTCTTTTCTTCGTCTTTATCGCTCTCTGGAAGAGGAGGAGGAGGAGGAGCACCATCAGCTTCTTTTTCTTGCACCGGCTTTTCTTCTTTCGTCTTCTTCCTCTCTGGACTTTGTTGATGCAAAGAAGACACGTTTAAGACGCTTCCAAACCCGGCCGTGATGGATGCCACCGCGGCGTCGTCGTTCTCTTCTTTACTCGTCGCGACGACGACGGCACCAACGTTCGTACTGCTCCCAATCACCGCAGAGGACGACGACGACGTTGTTTTTTTACTGCCTAAACCGGTGTTTGTATTCGTCGTCGCGTTCCCGTCTTCTTCGCCGATGGTAAACCCAACTTGTCGAACAATCGGTTGCGGTTTAGACGACGACGATTGGGACGACGACGGCATCTCGTATATCTTCTTCTGTGCGTCGTAAACACAGTAATAAAAAAGTACTACGAGATGAGCAGACTTTGGAGGTTTTTTTTCTGACTCGAAGAGAAGTCTTTTTCAGTCCAAAATTGGATGTTGTAACACTTCACAGAAGGAGGAACCACACACTCTTTACACAAAAGACTTCAAAAGAAAGAAGAAAGAAGAATGATCTCGACGACGACAAAAACGAGAGCAGCGAGACCGAGAACCTTTTCCTCGTTTCCTTTCTTCTTCTTCTCTTCCTTCTTCTTCTTCTTCTTCATCTTCTCTCTCGTAAAAGTGGGAGCGTTTAAAGCGCAAGATTTCAAGACGTGCGAAACGTCGTCGTTTTGTAATCGACACCGGGACGCCGCGCCGAAAGCGTATTCTATCGGGAAGTTGATTGTACCATCATCAGCATCAGCAGCAGCGTCGCCGTCGTCGTCGTCGCAAGAGCGCAGTAATAAAGACGGAGAAGATGAAGATGAAGCGTCGTTCGATGTGTTCTTAGATGATATGAAAACATCGGTGGAGATGAAACTGAATGCGTACGCGAACGGTGCCGTGCGACTCCGGTTCGACGATATCTTACACCCGAGGTACGTGCCGAAAAATGTCTTGGTACCAGAGGAAACCGTGAAGGCGTTGCAGACGAAATGGGTGGTAGAGAGGAACATGGAAAAGAACGCGGAAAGCGGGAAGACAGAAACGGTGTTGAAAATGGTTGCCAGCGGGATGAACGTTCGCGTTCGCGTAGAGCACGAAACGCCGCTGGCTGTGGTCGTGGAACGAGACGGTGTTGAAGTTATGGCGTTCAATCGAGAAGAGACGTTCGCGTTTGAGACGGTAGATGATGTGAGTGGTCTCGCTCGAGAAGGAGACAACACGGTAGAAACGTTCAACTCGCACACGGATTCGAGACCGTACGGAAACACGGCGATTTCGTTCGACGTGTCGTTCCCGAACGCGACGGACATGTACGGTTTACCGGAACGCGCGACGAGTTTAAGCTTGAAATCTACGATTAAACGACCGTCGTCGCAAGAAGAGGTGGATCAGAAACTACATCACGAATCAGAACCGTACAGATTATACAATTTAGACGTTTTCGAATACGAATCGGAATCCCCTTTTGGATTGTACGGATCCATCCCGATGTTGCTCGCGCACGGGAGTAAAAATGTAAATGGAGCCGGGAAGGACGACGGCAAGGCGAGGGAGACGATATCGTCTGGCATGTATTTCCACAATCCGACAGAAGCGTACGTGGATATCGTGAAAGAGGAAAGTTCGTTAGACGAGCGCACGTCGCATTGGATGGCAGAATCCGGTGCGCTCGATTTGTTTTTGTTTCCAGGACTGGATTTTGCGAGCATTCATAAAATGTACGGCGATTTTCTAGGCACGACTGCGTTGCCGCCGTTATTTTCTCTCGGATACCACCAGTGTCGCTGGAACTATCGCGACGAGCAAGATGTGGAGGAAGTGGACGCTGGATTTGATGAGCACGACATTCCATACGACGTCATTTGGCTCGACATTGAACACACGGACGGGAAAAGGTACATGACGTGGGACAGCACAAAATTCCCAACGCCGGAACGCATGATTAACGATATCGCAGAAAAAGGGCGCAAAACGGTTGTCATCATAGACCCTCACGTAAAGAAAGATGACAAGTATCCAATATTCAAAGAGGCCGAGTCGAAACAGTATTACGTGAAAAAGAATGACAAAACGACGGATTTTGACGGCTGGTGTTGGCCAGGCTCATCCATGTATTTAGACGTCACGAACCCGGACGTGCGTTCGTGGTGGGCGTCTAAATTTGCCTTGGACTCGTATAAAGGCTCGACGCCTGATTTATACGTGTGGAACGATATGAACGAACCGTCCGTGTTCAACGGGCCAGAAATTACAATGCAAAAAGATTTGATCCATCACGGCGAGGTCGAACACAGAGAAGTGCACAATGTTTTCGGCATGTATTATCATATGGCAACGGCAGAAGGTATCGAAAAGAGGCAAAATGAACGACCATTTGTTTTATCGCGCGCTTTTTTCGCGGGGACGCAAAGAATAGGTCCGATTTGGACTGGCGACAACGCCGCAGATTGGGAACATCTCAGAGTCTCCGTTCCGATGGTCTTGACGCTTGGACTTACTGGGTTACCATTCTCGGGCGCAGACATTGGTGGTTTTTTCGGCAATCCTGATTCTGAATTGCTCGTTAGATGGTATCAACTCGGTGCTTTCTATCCTTTCATGCGTGGACACGCGCACATTGACACGAAACGTCGCGAGCCGTGGCTTTTTGGTGACGAAAATACAAACTTAATTCGCGAGGCCATTCGAAACCGGTACCGCTTGTTGCCTACGTTTTACGCGCTCTTCGATGCAAACAGTCGATTAGGCACTCCAATCGTGCGGCCGTTGTTTTATGCATTCCCAGACGACCCGAGAGTCCTTCGCAAAGATGATTGCTTCATGCTCGGCGACGCGTTGCTCGTATACCCAGTCATGGAAGCCGGCGCTTCCCAAATTGAAATATATTTACCAAAGGGCGTTTGGTACGACGTCGATACAAACGAAAAGCACTTTGGTCCAAAAGAGTTCATGAAGAAAGTCACCATGCGCGACATTCCGCAGTTTCAAAGAGGTGGTAGTATTCTAATCTCAAAGGAACGCGCGCGTCGTTCTACGAAGGCTCAACGAAACGATCCAATCACTATTTCCATCGCCCCGGACGAGAAAGGCGAAGCGCGAGGTGCGTATTACAACGACGACGGCATATCGTTCGCGCACGCGTCACCGAGTGGACGCAACAGGAAGAAACTGTGGTGGTCTCGTTACGCCCTCGCGACGAGCACATATGACCCGGTTTCATCAAAGGTACCATTTTTTATCGACGAAACCGAAGTAGAGCGCGTGCGCGTATTAGGAGATGACGAATTGAACGCGTCATGGAAACAAGCAAACTTAAATCCGCCTCGATCGCCACAAAAGAATACCAGCGACGTGGCTTTTGAAAGCAACGGCGTGCTGAACATTAACGCGCCGTTTTCGTCCATGCACGGCGTCTTTGTCATAGGATTAGTCAAGTAATTTATTAGAATAATACTTCAATTGTATTTTGTATACACACTGCGAGACTGTATGCGGATACTCCCTCCTCACACGCCCACGAAAGGAGAGTGTGCATCACTCTTTTTCTCTCCTCAAAAAACAAAAGATGGATACGCAAATTTTACAAACACAATAAAACAAAACAAAAGAGAAGAAGGAAGATATACGAACGCCGATGATTGCGGTTGCTTCCACCTCATCACGAGGAGGAGTGACAGTTTCATCATCGGCGTCATCCTTCGAACGTGCTTCGCTCGTCTCGCATCACGCTGCTGCTCATAAACATCAACTCCGTCGAGGAAGAACGCAAAGATTAAACGTCGTCGTTCACGAGCAACACGACAAAAGCGACAACGCTGAACAACAGTCACCTTCCTCGTCGTCGTCAAATCTAGGATCGTCTAAGGACGACCGCGGCGAGGACGATATCAGCACACGTTTTCGCGAATCGAAGATGAAATCGAAATCGTCAATGTCCGACGAAGACAGAGAAGAGGCTTTGGAACAAATGCGCGAATTGTTTATCCAACATCCAAAGGAAGGGAAAGTAGTGAACGAACTCGTCAAACAATTGAGAAACTACTCGCGACGCGACATAAATAAGAATAATAATGCAATAAAAGAAGCGCTGAAGGCACTGGAAGTACACAACGAGAGCGTCGAGGAGAAGAACGTGAGTTCGGGGACGTTGACGACGTGGGCAGTTTTACTCGAAAGCGAGAGAAACTATAAACTCGCTCGCGAAAAGTTCGCTCTCGCGTGCGCGGTAGACTCGAAGAATTTCGCCGCTCCGCACGCATGGGGTATGATGGAACAGAAGAGAGGTAATTACGACAAGGCGAGGAAGTTGCTGATAAAATCTTTGGAAATAACGCCGAGGTCTACAACGTATAACGCGTTGGCAAATTTAGAAAATCGAGTCGGAGATAGAAAACAGGCGAGGAAGTATTACGAGAAATCCATCGAGAAGCAATCCGGGCGAAACGCTGGTGCTTCAAGTTCAGGATACACGCAATTTGCGTTGTTTGAAACTTCGTGTGGAAACTTTGACAAAGCGGAGGAACTGTTCGAGCGAGGATGGGCTCTTCTCGAATCGTCGAAATCTTCATCGTCCTCGTCTGAATCGGTACATTTATTGACGAGTTGGGCAGACTTATTGAGTAAGCGCATGTTGACGCTGCAAAATCAAACTAATTCCGAGGTTGGCGATGTCGTGAATGGTAGAAATGGTAGCAGTAAGAGTAGCAATAGTGATAGCAACGATTCTATTAGAAAGGTATTCGAAGAGCGTGTGAGCGAAAAATTTAGATTGGCGGCAAAATTGAATCCAAGCAGAGCGGAAACTTATACGTCTTGGAGTTTGAGTGAGAGGGCTTTTACGAGTAAATTTGATGCGAGTGATAGTAATAAGCGTTCGGTAACATCGCGCGAGTACGATATCATAACGGAGGGTATTAGAAGATGTCCTGGAGAGTCGAAACTTTATTTAGCAGAGGCGATGTATTTGCGAAGAGAAAATAGAACAGAAGAAGCGTTGGAAAAACTCGAAGTTCTTAGTGAAAGATCGTTCGGGAATCAGTTGGACGCTGGAATGTTTGACCCGCACGTCTGGCACGCTCTCGGGATGTGCAAAAGCGATTTGTTCGATTTCGAAGGAGCTGTTGAAGCTTTCGAGCGCGGGTCACGGGCTCGAAAAGACGGGATTCTTAATTTACCGTGTATCACTGCTGAGGCGCACGCTGAGTTTATCAACGGCAACGTGGGACGCGCGCGACAGTTATTCATCCTAGGACGCGACAAGTGCATGCAACAAAAGAGAGTTCCACCGAGCGCCCGAGCGAGCCGACGGGAACGATCCACTCACAACAGATTATGGGCGCTGCTCGAAAAAAGAGCTGGAACGGAAGATGCGACTCGTGCGTTATTTGCAGCCGCGGTGAAAGAAGATAGATCCGATGCAACCGCGTGGATGCAGTGGGGCCAGTGGGAAAAACGCGTGCAAGGTCCTGAAATAGCGCGAGATATGTTTAGAAACGGACTAAAAAGCGGGACGACACGTTTGTCAGGATTTCTGTATCAAGCGTGGGCGCTTCTCGAGCAAGAATGCGGCAACGACGACGTCGCTAGAGAATTGTTTACCGATGGGTGCAAAGCGTGCAGTAATTTTGCCGAACTCTGGCACGGCTACGCTGCGTTTGAGGCAAATTGTGGTAACTATTCTCGTGCTCTTGAAATTGTTTCCGAAGCTGAATCCAATGGTGTCTCCACGCACGAACCTCTCATGCAACTCGCGGCTGATTTGTTACGGTTAAGCGGCGATATCGAAGGCGCGAACCAAAGAGTCCGTGAGCTGGATGATATGTTCAACGCAACAAACAGAGACGTCGACAATCCAGGGAGGGAAGTTATTTTATAAGCGGGTCGTATGCGGTTACACTTTAGGATTTGTAATATTTTTGCTTTGGCAGTGAATCAAATTTCTAATCATTTACATCTATTTTTATCTTGATCGTAAGTTTGTCGGTATTCCTTCTGAATCCCATTCGGCGAGAGGTTTTCTTGAGCTTCCCAGCGGCCCCACGGTGGTTTCAATGTCTTCCTTGACACCAAATTTCTCGATGATTTCTCGAATTTCATAACTCAAAACCGTCTTCTTTTCGCTCGCGAGAACGCGTCGCGCGAGTTCCTCGATTGCCGGTCTCTGTCTTTTTACAAACTCCATAGCTTCGTTTCGACTTTGGCGCATAATGTCTCGAATTTCAAATTCGGCCTTCGAATACATATCTTTATCGACATTAGAAAGGAGATAACCTCTTCTTTTATCTTTCAAGAACGTTGACAATTCGAGCACATCGTAATTGATCGAAAGCGCAAAGTACGAATCTTTCACGTCAGACATGCCAGCTTCGTGCACCATACTAATGGCGAGTTCACGAGCTCGCCCATCGTACGCCGCCGAAGCTTTGGAGTTTTTATCGAAACCGTAGTATAATTCCTCAAAGCAACCAGCAGAGTAAGCTACTCGCATCAGTCGGCGATGAAACGATTTGGTAAAAATTTTCGTTCGATCGTTGTCCGGTTCTGAGAGCAAACAAACTTGACCGGTGGTGTTGGATTCGCGCGCCAAGACTGTGACGAAAGATACTCTTGCGATGTCAGGCACGTGCATTTCGTAGGCGATAGCCGCTGCAGAGTGAATCAACGCCAAGCGCTTTTCGTTTTCGGGACCGATGGTGAACGGCAACAACTTCCCCATTATTTCTATATCCAAGGCAGTTCTAAAATCGGCATTTGTGAGCGACTCTCGATTGTCCTTCGCCGCTTGCAAGCACGCCATATTCACGACTTGAGCGAGCTGTGCACCTGAAAATCCGTCCATTTCTTCCGATAACGTAACCCAGTCGATTTCTTCCGCTAACTTTTTATCTTTACAGTGAACTTGTAAAATTGCCATTCTTCCTTTAAACTCTGGTAAAGAGACAACAACTTTACGATCGAATCTACCGGCTCTGACGAGTGCAGAATCTAAAACGTCCGCTCTGTTCGTAGCAGCAATCACAACAACTTGCGTATCTGTAGCAAAACCATCGAGCTCGACCAACATTTGGTTTAACGTTTGATCGCGCTCGTCGTTCCCTGAACCACCTCCACCTCGAGGTCTTCCAACCGCATCGAGCTCGTCGATGAAAATAATCGACGGCGCTTGTCTCTTGGCTTGCGCAAACAAATCTCTCACGCGAGCAGCCCCTACACCGACAAACATCTCGACAAACTCGGAAGCAGTGATGGAGAAAAACGTGGCGCCAGCTTCACCGGCGACGGCACGGGCGAGAAGCGTCTTCCCGCACCCCGGAGGACCCGTTAACAAGACGCCTTTCGGCGTTCTCGCTCCCGACGCTTTAAATTTTTCAGGTTTCAAAAAGAAATCGACGACTTCAGTCAATTCAACCTTGGCCTGGTCGATACCGGCAACGTCTTCGAAGAGAACTACTTTACTGTCGTGATCGCGCATGGCCATCTTGGAATTCAGTTTCCCTTTCTTCATCTTACGTCTGGAATCTTTTCCCTCTTCTTCTTTATCGCCGTCTTCTTTTTTCTTCTTCTTTTTCTCTTCCGTATCTTTCTTCTCCTCTACTGCTTCCTCTTGCCCTTGTTTCGTTCGCGCTTTTACGACTCTCGCACCTAGCTCTAAAAATGCATTCGCTTTTGGATCGAAAATTCCAGCTTCGCCTCTTTCTTCGCTTTCTCGCGCTTTCTTGCTCAACTTTCGCATTTGCTTTTCTTTCTTCATTTCCGCCTCTTGTATCAAACCCGCTTGGCGATTCTGAAATTCTTTTTGCAATTCCTTATACCGTTTGGCGTCTTTCCCTTCTTTATCTTTTAACCCAATCATGGAATCTTTGATGCGAATGAGCATCGCGTCTTCTTTTTCCATGGCGGCACGCTCTTCGTTTTGACGATCAATCTCTAACAATCTTTGTCGATCGTCCCAATCTTCTTGGAAACGCGTCATGTAGAAAACGGCGCCCCAAATTGCAAAGATCAAAAAGCCGGGAATGAAGTAATTGCTCGCAAAACCCGTTTTCGCATCCACTGAACTTCCGTCTGGAAGCACAGTTTCCAAAGAGAACGTGCTCTCCTCTTTCAACGGCATGGGATTAATCTCGAGCATTCTGAAAAGGTCTCGAAGTTCTCGACTGTCTAGCGTCGGCACTTGACAAACCGCGAGTCTACCGTCCGGGTATATCGCGTAATATCTCGCTATTTGACCGATAACGTTTACGTATACCTCGTCAATTCTTTCCTCGATTAAATCTAAACAAAACTTTGGATATGCGATGGATTGCCTGTGCTTTTGAAGCTTCGCACGACCCATTTGCGTAAACTGCAAGTCCTCGATAGAGAGCTTCTTTTGGTTCCGTAAATACGGATTCGAGGACGCGTCCCCGGGAATATAGGAAGACTGTGGTAGATACCGTGGCATTCTCGCGTTTTGACCCCAAGAGCCTACTTGCAAGTGCCCTCGATCCGATCGCGCTCTCCAATACTCGTACGCTTTTTTCTTTTGCCTTCGAAACCAACGCACGCCCCCGAACGAAGGATCGGTCAAAATCGTTTCCCCTTTCGTACTTCTCTTCTTCGGCGACGTGGAGGAGGACGATGCTTTCTTCTTTCCAGTTGCATTCGTCGCGCTTTCGCCCGCCGAAGACGAAGAAGGAGTAGAAGAAGAAGGAGCTGACTTTTTCTTCTGTTTCTTATCCCCCGATGCCAATGATCCCTTTCCCTTTGTCTTGGTCCCGGACGATGATGTCGACGTCTCTTTCGAGGCACCGTCGCCTCCTTTACCGCCGAACAACGCGTTCACATGTACTCGTGCGCGTCCTCTTCCTCCTCGTGTGCTCCTTTTCGACGATGATGAAGGAAAAGAAGAAGGAAAAGGAGAAGAATTTAAACGAGAAGACGAGGAGGTTTGACGGCTGCTCCAAACTCCAGGACGCTTCGAAGATGACGACGCTTCTCCTCGGAGCGGAAGCGCAGGCACGCCACCTAACAGCATCGGAGACGATACCGACATGATGTTTGTGCGTGCGTGTGTCTATTTCTTTCCCTCTGCTATTACGACTACTCTGTGTAAAATATAGATAAAGCGCGTGCGCCGCCGCACCACAACAACTCTATGTATTTATGGAGCGTTTCTCAAAGCGAGAGGAAGAGGGACAGAAAGAACTTTAGAACAGAAGGGGCCTTTCTCCTTTTCTTTTTCCCTTCTCGAATCAGGGTTTAGCACACAGTTTCGCAGAGAAATCTTCTTCTTCTTTTAAAAAAGAGAAAGAAATCGTCGTTTTCTATATCTGTAGTACACACGCCTTCACACCACCTCACAACTTTAATTGAAAAACGATTAAGGATAACGATGACATCAACAGTAGCGTCGATGGCGTCGACGTCGGCTTTTGTCTCGTCGAAGATGACGACGACGATGAGAAAAGGAAAGCGCGGCGCGCAAAAGAAGGCAACCTTCTCACCACCTCCACCAAGAGTCGTTTCGGATAAAGAAGAAGATTACATCAACAGCATTACGGTGCGTGATGATGCTCGTCCTTTGATGGACAAAGATGGGGATAAAAACGAAGAAGAGAGCGCGTCGTCGTCGTCACCATCTCCTTCTTCGTCTTTGTTGAGGAGAAGATTTGCGGCGAGCGTGTGTGCAGTGTCCGTTTCCGTGATGATGGGAGGAGGCG
>Ga0302114_10003319_pt1 | contig 10135 bp, 14 predicted proteins | sample AG5_Surface_MG_FD_203107 | JGI IMG/M metagenome (GOLD analysis project Ga0302114, IMG submission 203107) | Marine microbial communities from Western Arctic Ocean, Canada - AG5_Surface | ecosystem: Environmental > Aquatic > Marine > Oceanic | place: Canada: Western Arctic Ocean | collected...
TCTAAACTCCCCCCCCCCCCTCTCCCCGGCATCACAGTGCAAACAATGCATTTTGAGCGCTTCGCGATCATTGATGCTGCTCTATTCGTCGGCTCGCCAACCTCGAACGAAACTGGCGATGTTTTGCTGGGCGAGAAATCAACACAAATATCGGGACTCGACAATGCGTGCCACCACGATGTGAAGTGAACGTCGCACGGCCTTCCCTGCGTTTGGGGCAACCCTTCGTGCATCTTTTCGATGGCATTTTGGATCCCCTCAACAGATTGAGATCTAACAATGACGGTGGAATTTCCGCAGTGGTTCGCGGGAACGACCTTGCCACGAGCAGAGGCCGAGATACTCACCGTGCGGGCGGACAGGAGGTTTGCCACGGAAGTAAAGAGCGCAACGTGACGAGTCCTCGAGTTTGTGGAAGTTTTCAGATCTTCGAGAGCTTCAGCGGAATATTCAAACGTCAGCTTGCCCATGGGGCCAGGTGCGAACTTTGAGGGGGGGGGGGGGGGAAGTTGTTGTGGTTGTGGTTGCAGTGGGGGAGAGGGGAGAAATGAAAGTGCCCGTTTTTGGCTTCCAACTCTGTCGAAATCCAAAAGAAGGGGGGGAATTTGCTCCTTTCGATGAAAATGGGAAATCTGGTTGAGTAAGAGCATCATGCCACCAACATCAGTCAGGGCGTGGTCCCAAGTGACACCCAAATTTGTGAGAGAATTGGAATGGGAGGGGGAAAGTCGAAACGCCAGTTGGGCGAAATCCGCGAGCGGTGCGAATCGATCGCTTTCGTTTTCGATTTCCGTCAAGGATGTGGAAATTTGGAGAGTTTCGGGAAAAAATTGAACGTGGGTGCACTTTTGAGGGGGGCGCCGCCCAGAGACGAGGGGGAGAAGGTCTGGACAACACGAGACGAGAGATTGTATTGACGCCGTGAGGGAACTGACTGTAATGGTGTAACAAGATTTAAGAAGGAGATGGACTGGGGTTTGATTCGGGCCGGTGAAGGCTTCGTCTATTGGACCAAATTGCACGGTCGAAAATTGTGTTTGATCGGCGAACGTGATTGTCCAGGTTTTTACGGCTGATTTCTTCGTGCTTTTGACACGGGAAGCTGCCGCTGCAGCGTTGCTGACGATGATAGGATTCATGACCCTAATCACCTAGGAAACTCAAATTTTAATATTATATCTGCTCCCTTAAATTTATACCATTGCTAAAGGCTAAACCGCATGATTCCTCCACAGCACAACCCTCAAACCACGTATTGGGCGTTCGTGTTGCTGGGTGCCGGAACACTGTTCCCGTGGAATGCATTCATCACGGTGAATGAATACTTCTCATCACGATTCTGTGGATCCTCATTTCAGTCAGACTACTTATCCTACTTCTCCGTGACTTTCAACTTCTTTGAGGTTTGCACGCTCATTCTCTGCGTAATAACATCTCTGAATATGGTGACCGCCCCCCTGGTCGTGTACGTGGGTCTCTTCATCCTCACTTCATTGTCAATTTTTGTCTCGTCTGTCTCCCCCACCTCCCTCTTCATTTTCACGATTGCGTGCCTGTCCGTGGTTGGGACTTGCACAGCTCTGCTTTCCGGCGGAGTGTTCGGTTTGGCTGGCGCCTTCCCTCCCGAGTACACCCAGGCGGTGATGATGGGCCAAGGTCTTGCCGGCACCGTCGTATCAATCTCATCCATAGTCACCGCCTACGCGGCGGGAATGCCGAGCGACTACTGCGAGTCCAACGACGACAACAACGACGATGAGTGCGCCCATTACAAAACCGATTATGCGGCCTTTGCCTACTTCCTTGTTGCAGTTTTCACCCTCCTCGCCTGCATCTTCGTGTACAAGCTTTTGGAGGAGATGCCCATCACGAAATTCTATAGAGCGCAGAATAAAGCGGGCAGCGACAAGTCATCCAGTAGTTCGGGCAGCAGCAGCGACGAGGAGAACATCAAGACCAAGGTGAACGTGATCAAGGAGCCGCTTTTAGACGTTGTGATGGATTCGTCACTGAACACCACACAATCCACCACCACAACCAAAACCATAACCACCACGTTAGAGCTGATCCAAATCACGATCCTCCCAGCGAGCGCAGTTGCAATCATCTTCCTCGTCACCCTTGCCATCTTCCCCACGATAAATTCCAAGATTCTCTCCTCCCAAAATTGCGCCCCCGGCTCACTTACATCGCGGTGGTCGAACGACCTCTTCGTTCCTCTTTCGTTTTTACTGTACAACTTGTTTGACTTCGTGGGGAGAGTTCTTGCAGGGCGTGTGAGTTTAGAGTTGTTCAGTGGGAGGAGGTGAGCGAGCGGAGCGGGGGGGGGTTGATGAAAACGAGCTAAACTAACATTTTATTCGCTCGGCGCAGTTTGTTGTTCTGGAGCTTGTCCAGGCTGATTTTCTTCCCGCTCTTTTTGCTGTGCAACGTCGACGGGAGTGTGGTTGGCACTCCGTTCGGCGACAGCGATATATTTCCCACCACGTTCATGATCGTGTTCGCCACGAGCAACGGATTTCTGAGTTCTCTGTGCATGATGCTCGGACCGACAATGGTTGAGCCGAAGGATCAGATCAAGTGCGGCAACGTCATGATCTTCTTCTTGAGCGCCGGGTTGATGGCAGGGAGCTTGCTGAGCTTTGTGACGCTGAGGGTGAGCACCGGAGAATTTTGAGCGAGAGAAGCGAGCGAGTGAAAACAATGTTGGTCCCTTGGAATAAATTAAAATAGACTATAAATTTTTAGAAGCTAAGAAGAACTACTTCAAAAGTACTTTCGTGTACGCATCTCCGCCGTCTCCACGGTCTGCGGGAGCGAACGAGACAACGTTCTTTTGCTTCTTCTTCAGCCAAACACGAATTTGGGATTTAAGTCCAGAACCCTTTTTAGCCTCATGGCCGTGCAGGATGTACACGACATTGGAGCTGGAGAGGAGGGTTTGGGAGAATTGGTCCAAGATAGCGGATTGGGCATCGGTGAAGTCCATGCCTCGAAGATCTATGGTGTTCGAATCAACGCGAAGATGCAAATTGCTGTTACTGCGCACAAAAAATAAAAGAGTAGGTTAAACCCCGTTCAGTAGTGGATGTAGCCTCGCTCGCTTCGCTCGCTCACCTGTTGCTATTGCTTTTAATAGACGACGCCTTGAAGTTGCTGCTCTTGTGCTCGTCCATGACCCTCTTTGAGACTTTTCTACTCCTCGCAGTTTCCCTCTCCGCCTCGACATAGTTCTCGCTCACTCTGGCTAATTCGGCCGGCTTCAGCCTTAACGACAAGCCTCCGTAATCGACGTTTACGTTGTTACGATTGAAACTGGCCACTGTCACAACCTTTCCGTAAACGGGGCTTTTTTCGTTGAATACAACTAGCGAGTCGCTCACTTGGAGAGTTTTGGTGTCCTCCAACTTGATGCAGCTTCGCAATGGCGAAAGATCGGCCTCTAGAACGTTCATCGGGACCGTCAGCTCATGTTTTAGGCTGGACTTTATCGAAACGAGCTCGTTCTGAGCGTTACGTACGAGCTTGGAAATTTTCTTATCGTTGCTGCCGCCATCAACGTTGCTTTTGTTCGTCAAATTGTCAAGGATTGCCTGCAAATCTGCGCCGAGCGAAGAAGGTGCGAGGGGCATATTTATGAAGGACGAGCGAGACGAGTGAGCCAAAAAAAAAGAAAAGAAAATCACCCGTAACTCCAACGCACAGCGCCATTGAACACTCAAAATCGGACACATTGGCAAGTTTGGCCAGGCGCATCTTTTCGCTGAAAGAGATTGTTGCAAATCACTAGATCACCGAAACTCTCATCGCGAGTATGCTCCTCTTCCAAAAGGCTCTCTTCGCTCGCTCACCTCTTTCCTTCCGTTGGAGCACCTTCCTGAATTCTCGGCTTGTTTCCGTTTTTACGTTATTGCGTTGTTGCTCTAGATCATGCTGCTGCTTCGTTTGATTTTGTTTGGAGGTGATGAGATCGGCTTTGAGGGATGCGATTTCTTCCTTTTCAGCTTCGAGCTGATCCAGCTCGCGCTGGAGTTTTGAGGAGAGGTCGGCGTAGAGAGTAGAGTCGGATGACAGAAGCTCTCGAGCGCGTTTGATGACGTCTTGAGGAACGTTTTGAGCCTCAGCAGAGTTGAAAGCGTGGCTCTCCCCAGTTTTGTCCATCTGCAGCAAATACGTTGGCTTATCATTTGAAAAACTCATCGCACCGATTTTGTACACCCCTTCTCCGGATTCCGACGCCAAATTCTTGATTTCAAGAAAATGGGTGGTAAGACAAACAGTGAATTTCTTACTTGACACAAGTCGTTCAAGAATTGCCTGAGCTAAAGAAACGCCCTGTTGGGGAGCTGTGCCCGTCCCAAGCTCGTCGAACAATGCGAGGCTATGTGTGTCATTAGCATCATCATCATCATCATCATCATCACACGAGCGCAAAACTTCGGAGGCAAACTGCATGTGCCCCGAAAAAGTCGAGAGCTCACTCTCGAGCCCCTGCATATCGCCAATGTCGGCGAAGATTTCGTGGAAGAAATCGACGCGCGGAGTGGTGGCTCCTGAGCAAGGGATCATTATTCCTTCCCGAGCCATTAGCGCGTAGAGTCCGAGGAGCTTCAAAATAATCGTCTGCACCGAGCGAAGCGAGGGGGTTAGTTTAGTAGTTGAATGGTTAGCCATCTGTAGTAATCGCTCGCTCGCTCACCTTTCCGCCTGAGTTGGGTCCGCTCAAAATTAGGCAAGAGTTGTTGTCGAATCCGATGGAGACGTCGTTGGGAATTACAGAGAGGGGGTTAGGGTTGGATAGGAGGAGGCAAGGGTGGCGAGCTCCTTTGACGGAAATACACTTTGAGGTGCCGACTACGGGAACTTTCCCGCTCAGCTTCGCACCGAGAAGGTAGCGAGCGTTGAGGGTGTCGAGCATTGAGACTGCCGCAAGCCCAAGGTCTATTTGGGGACGGTTCTTGACGATCTCGGAGGTGATCATCCTCAAAATTCTTGCCTCTTCCGCCAACAATTCACTCTCACACTGCACCGAGCGAGAAAAAGAATTGAAAATAATGTTAGTTTCGTAGTGGCTCGTATATATTTCTCGTTTTCCTCAAAGCGAGCGGAGACTGAGTGAGACTCACCTCCCTAAGAAAATTCGTCGGCTCAACAAGCTCGTACGGCTCAATGTAGAGCGTCTTGGTGGTCCGGCTGCGCCCGTGGCAAATTCCAACACTACTTTTGAATGAAGGTTTGACGGCCAGCGTGTAGCGGTTGTTCGTCAGTGAGAAGGAGGGGGAGGAGGTGGAGGAGTCAGACAGTTTGTTCTTCATATCATCTGATCGCATTATGGATGTGATTTGGGACGCAATTGTTCTCTGCTGGTCTGAGATTTGGTTGCGGAGCTGCCGGAGCGCTGGAAAATATTTACTGGAGAGCTCATCACCCTCAAAGGCGTTTGAGAGGAGGGCAGGAAACTCGGGATCGTGAAGGATGAGGGTTGAGTTCGTAGCATACTCACAGAGGTTTGGATATTCCTTGCGGGGGAGATTCAGGAAAAATTTGCCCACGTTCGAGATTAAATTCACGCAAGAGGCGATTTCTTTTACCTCGTCAACCTCTAGGATTCGCTTCGTGGTGGTTGCAGTTTTGAGGAGGGAGGAGATGTCACAATTGTGACTGTTGAAGAGATTGTTGTATGGGCTGGTGGGGTTTGACGTAACTAGATGCTCTATTTCGGTAATGGTCTCATAGAGGGAAATCGCCTCGAGAGGGGTTTTGGCCGTTGGTGGTTGGAACGGGTCGAGTAGCAGTTTTCCTGGGGTGGTTGAGGTCAGTTTTGAGAGATTCTCAATCAATTTGGGATAGTCGAGTGTGGTCACTGTCCGGTGGTTAATATTTGGTTGTAGAGTGTTTTGCCTTGTCGAAGTTGAGAAGGCTAATGAGGTTTCAACTAATAATGTCAATGTCAACGTCAACAAGAGGATCATGATTATTGTGATTTGAGATTCATATTTTCATATATAATTTTTCTCCATTTGGTTTCAATAGAAGCTACAACCTATTTGAGTTTTTCTAGACCCCCCCCCATCCACACACGACTACCCAACCGATTTTAAATCATGTTGCGAGCTGCTCGACCCATGGCTGGCCGAGTGCAAAAACTTGCTCAGCAATCAATGGGGTCATCTCGACATATGACTATCATCCCCAAGGAGGTGCTCAAGCCTTGGTACCAGATGATTGGCAAGAACAACACCACATACATGGCTTTCATCTTCGGTGGAGTCGTTGTGTCCGAGTTCATCTTTGGAACAGTGACAGAAGGCATGTGGAACTCGGCGAACCATGGAAAGCTGTACGCCTCGGTGGACTGGAGCCAGTTCGACGAGGAGGAGGAGGAGGAGGAGGAGGAAGAAGAGGAGTGAGGAGCGAGTACAATAATTATGAACTCTAGAAGAAATTTATCTGAACTTGTTACTACTTTTGTTTTTTTGGCTGATTGTCAGGAGTTGTGTTGTGTGTGTGTTTTTCCGTCATTCATCGAGCCCTGTGTATGAGTATCTGCTGCTATGCCAATGCCTTCTTTTTTGACTGTCACGAGCCAGTGGCACCCTGAGCTTTCGCGACCTGTTCAATTTCGCTTCTAGTCTTTGATGTTGGTGTTGGTGTTGCTATTGGTGTTGTCCCCCCCGCCCCCACTCCCTTTAACCTCTCAAACAACCCCCCCACATCACAATATTCCATAAAAATCTCGCAAAATTCTTTCACACCAAAGTCTCCCTCTAGCTGAGGTACGAATCCCACAACTTTCACACTCTTCCTTTTACTGTCGAAGTAACTCGTAACTGCCTCACTACAGTTCTCTAACGTGTAGTAACCGCTCATGCTGAGCTTGTTAAAAACAACGCCGACCACCTCGATGCCTTGACTCTCAAAGTAGCTCGCATTCAAATTAAACGAGTCCACAGCATCTCCAACACCCGACCTCCCAACGAGCATTACACTCGCATTGCAGATTTTGCACACGTCGGCGTTCGAAGTGCCAGTGATGCTGCCCACAGCCGGATAGCCCACACCGTCAATCAAGCAAATTTTTTTATTTGCGCAGATGTTATCGACCGCCTGTTTCGCAGTTTGAAGGAGGGCCTCTGACGAGCCAAGCGAGCCCTTGAGAAACTCTCTAGTGAAACCCTTGTAGTAAACTATGGGCCCGACCGGAACGCATGCTATTGAATGCTCTTCGCAGAACAGCTGAATCGGCTGCTGTTCCTCGCATTGTGTTGCGGGCTTGATGTAGGCTAGATCAATTGGGAGGAAACCAGAATTTAACAAATATTGGAGGATGCCAATGCAAACCGAGGATTTGCCAACCTGAGAGCGATCGCCAGCTACGAACAAACGAATGCAGGATTTTGGGGATGATGATGGTTCCTTGAGATACATCGCTGTGACAGCCGTGTAATTTGGGCAATTATGGAGGCAAATCGAAGAAGAATATTAAAAAACAAGCTTTCATAACGCGTGATAACATCCCCCTCATGAAACTTTGCTCTATCAGCTTTCATAACGGAAATCGAACGAAATCAGAGAAAGCTACGTTACTTCATACATGAGTTTTCACTTGAACCTGAGCTCTGTTTTACTAGTGACCATCGTAGTTCTCTTCTTGTCTCCAACCCTTGTTGAGATCCCCTCAAAGACAATGGATTGCAGCACCATTCCAATAATCCCTTTCTCTACAATCTTTTCCGACTCCCCATCAGAGCAGTTCATCGATGCAATGTGCTCGTTTGGGTTTGTCATCATCACCGAAGTTGACCCTGAAATTGTCGCTCACGCTCGTGAACTGAAGAAGGCTGCTCGAACTTTCTTCAATTCACCACCCTCACAAAAACTTGCTTATAACTTTGGTCCGTATGGCAACGATAGAGGAGGATACACACCTATGAACGTAGAGTCGGTTTCTGGGACTGGCAGGGACTACGTTGAGTCCTACGTATTCACCGATACCCTTGAGTTCAGTCACCATGAGAGCCAGCTCTCTGCCTCGGCGAAAACCTATTTCAACGACATGGAGACGGTGATAAAACAGCTCAACAGACTCACGGCCAGAGGGGTTGGGAAGGAAGACGACTTCTTCAACGATTTTTTTTGGAACGATGTGCCAGGTGGTAACGGGAACTCGCTCCGTCTTTCATTTTATCCGGGCAAAACACCAACTTCTGGGCTGCGTTACGGCCCACATACAGACTACCAGACCTTCACGGTTCTCTGTCTCGACCAAATGGACCATCAGTTGGGATTTGGCGGTTTAGAGGTATTAGTTGACGATACGTGGGTCCCCGTTGAAAATAGCCCCGAAGGAACATCGCTAATTGTGAACTCTGGCGACCTTCTCCCAATCTGGACGAACGGCCTATTCAAGTCGGTGCTCCACCGAGTTTCCAACCCTACCTCAGCTGAAGGGTGGAATTATGACCGCATTACTATCCCTTTTTTTTCAGGTCCTTCCCACACAACAGTAGTTAAACCCGTTGTGCAACCTGGGGAAACAACAAATCATTCCCCAATCGGAGCCGAAAACCATTTACGAATGAAGTTAAATCTTTCAAACCAGTGAATTTTAGATTTTCTTGTTTTACCTTTTTAAATTTTACATTGTTGCCACCACATTCACATTCACATCCCCACCCACACCCCCCCCACCCCCCCCCCCCAAAAAAAGTGCAGGTAAACACCCCATCTCTCCAACTCGTCACGAACCTCTCCTTGTTAACCCTCTCGTTTGGAATCTTGAAACCGATATTATCATATGGCGTGGCCGCAAACAATAAATATTGGAAATTCTTATCGGGCGGCTCCTGCCTCTGTTCAAAAGCACTCATGAATCTGTGCCTGGGTTGAATTCCCTTGTCAATTCTGTCGTAGTGGAGCTCAAAGCTCAACCCCTTCTGGCCTGTTGTGCTGTCGATACTTTTCGTGATGCTTCGCCGAGCGAGAGCGAGAAAGAGAGTGGGTTAGTCGCTTCGCACTCTTTTCTTCTATCACAAGGCTCGCTCGCTTCGCTCGCTCACCTGTACCCAGGCCGGCCAATCTTGATTGACTTTGGCCGCTGATACTGAACATCATTACCAATCCCGTTCATGACACGATTTCTCAACCGCTCCTCCTCCTCTCTCTTGCGCTCCTCGAAAGCCCTCTTCCCCAAATTTGCCTGGTGCTTCTTCCCCTGTGTGTGGGCCAAGTAGTTGCCCTCATTGCCATGCAAAGTGAGGCACAGCTTGCACTCATACGAGCCAAGGTGGTTGCGCATGAAGTAAGGATCCTTGTTTAAGTCGATCGTCTCCAGCGCTAGCTGCCGGAGCCGCTCCTTCCGGTCACGCGCAGACAAGTCCGCAGACATGACCCCCCCACCCCCAAACTTGGAACCGACTCGGTCCTGCGAATCTTGCCCTCCACGAATGAAGGCCGAGAGGCTTATCTCGTTTGAAAGTAGGGAGCATAAGTTGGTATTGGAGGAAAGGATTTGGGAGGAGCAGGAGAGCTTCTGGAGGTTGGTGGGGAGAGCAACCACATCGAAAATGGCTGAATTTAATGTATCGAGGGTCGGGGAGGATAGGTTGAGGATGAAGTTTGCACCAAGCGGGTTTTTTATAATGAATTGTAACATGATGTGGCGGAAAGTCAAAGGTATAATATTGCTTTTTCAGGTAAATGGCTATTTCGCATATGCTAATTTGTTTCAATTTTCTGTGCTTGTTTTTCGTGATATCTTTGCGCGTTTTGCTTTCAGGTGAGTTTGTTAAGGGCTGCGATTTTATGGAGGGGGCCGCTAGTGCTATATTGTCATATCTCTGTTATCCTTGAAAATCAGGGACTACAACATCTCGGCAACACGAAAATGATTTAAATGATGTTTTAAGTTCATCCAGCCCTCACCATCCACAATATGCTTACCGACGAATCAAATTGCTAACCCTATCCTCCCTCTACCCATGCCTCCTTCCACCCCCACTTTTAACCCCCCTTCACCCTCACAACCTCACGTCAACAAATCCTTCTCCCCCACCGATTATTGACTTTTCCCTGATCACGGCCCTGTTCCTGGCCCTTGCAGTAGTCAGTGCTGTCTGTCCCAGTGAGTGCGTTG
>Ga0302114_10003325_pt1 | contig 10125 bp, 13 predicted proteins | sample AG5_Surface_MG_FD_203107 | JGI IMG/M metagenome (GOLD analysis project Ga0302114, IMG submission 203107) | Marine microbial communities from Western Arctic Ocean, Canada - AG5_Surface | ecosystem: Environmental > Aquatic > Marine > Oceanic | place: Canada: Western Arctic Ocean | collected...
TCCCTCGTTGAAGCTGTAGAGGTTGATGGACATGTCGCTGCTTCCAGTAGCCAGCTGCTTGCCGTCGGGGGAGAAGCAAACTGCCCAAATATCACGCGTGTGATCCTCGAGCACTTGCACTGTAGCCCACTCGCCACCCTCCCCCAGCTCCGACCAAATCATCACCTTCCTATCACTTCCACCAGAAGCAAGGTGGGAGCCTGATGGAGAGACGGTGACGCAATGAACAGCACCAATGTGTCCCACCAAGCCGAAACCACATAGCTGCTGTTTTGCGACAAGGCCACGCAGCTGGGAGGACTGGAATGCCCAGAGAGGACACCAGAGATCATCATCATTTTTAAATGTTCGAATCGGCGAATGCTGGAATGATGGGATGGGGCAGCCAAAATTCTAGGCATGTCAATTTTTATGGGGGAGGGTAAAATGAGCGCAAATCGCAAACAACCAAACGGTAAATCCGAGGTTATATTTTTCCTAACCAAGTTAAAAATACACACACACCGCTCAACCTTCCTGACTTGCCAAGAAGAACCTTCATCTTCATGAGTGGCAAACAACCCTCAACTATAATCAATCTTGCCATCACCATCGAAAACCTGAAGAATGTAGCTGGATTGTTCAAGGGTATTTCCGATCCATTTGTGGTCATCTATGCCGACAACGACTTCAGCACCGAGGTTGGCAGAACAGAAGTGATCAAAAATACCCTTTGTCCATCCTTCTCTACCCACATCCAAATGCCTTATTCCCTGGCAACCCACGAAAAGACCGTCACGTGTGTTGTGTACGATTTCATTCGAGGGAAGCCTTCCTCCAATCTGAAGAAGCACACCCCGATGGGTTCCTGCACTTTTTCCCTCACCTCTCTGATTCGGTCTCCGGGCTCGGTGAGCGAGCGAAGCGAGCGAGCATTTTGAAGACGAGATTATGAGCCACTACTAAACTAACATTACATCACTCAAGTTCCTCACCTCCCCCCTCCGAAACGATGGCGGCCACCTCACTCTGCACGCCGAGGTCGTTTCCAACTCCGCCCCTCCCCCCTCCTCCTACCTCCTTCTCGGGTTGAAGGGCCTCCGGCTGAAGAGCAGTGCGATGGCCTTCAAAAGGAGGTGCGTGAGCGAAGTACTGCGTGCGAGCCTTGAGGAAGACTAAAAAACTTAACATTATTCCACTCAATTCGTTTGGTTCGCTCGCATTAACAATGCGCCTCGTTTCGCTCGGCGCAGCAAACCTTATTTCGTGATGAAGCGGAAGTTCTCGTGCGGGAACGGCAGATTTCTACCCCTCTTTCATTCTGAATGTGCGGAGGTGAGCGAGCGAAATACTGCGAAATACTGCGAGCGAGCCTTGATGAAGACGAGAATAGGAGCCACTACTAAACTAAACCAACCCACCAACCCACCAACACAATTCGTTTCGCTCGTCCTTCTCGCTTTGCTCGGCGCAGCGCACACTAAACCCAACGTTCCCCGACGTCCAGCTCTCCCTCTCAAAATTGTGCAACGGCGACTTCAGCAGGGAGCTTCTCATTCAAATTTGGGACTTTGAGAAGTCCGGCGAGCATGTCTTTATGGGGGTAGCATCGACAACGCTTCAATCAATTTTAGACTTGGAGTTTATGGTTCTGCGTGATAGGAACGCGAACGAGCTCGGGAGGCTCGAAGTAACCCGTGCGGAACTCAACCCCTCCCAAACCCTTCCCCAGAGCTACAGCTGGCTGGATTACATCGAGGGTGGATGCGTGATTGCGATGCAAATCGCTATTGATTTTACTGGCAGCAATGGAGACCCTTCGCTCCCAAACACGTTGCACAGTTTTGAAGGCACGAACGAGTATACTCACGTGATTGAGTCGGTGGGTTCGGCGTTGTTGGACTTTGACGACGACAAGATCGTGGACCTGTTTGGCTTTGGTATGAAGGTCGGAAATGAGACTAACCACTGTTTATCCCTTGGAGAGATTAACTGCCGCAAGAGCGGGGGCATTGGTGGGGTTGTGAATTCGGTCAAGTCATTTCTCAACAGTGGGATTGTGATGAGCGGACCAACAGTTTTCTCAGAAGTGTTGGCGACTGCGATTGCCACCAGTTTGAGCCACAACGATCAAGAAGGACAAAACTACAACGTGTTGCTCATCATCACCGACGGCTGCGTGGACGAGTCCGACTCCGAAGCAACCAAATCGCTGTGTAGCGAATTGCGTTGCTTGGCGCTGAGCGTGGTTTTTGTGTGTGTTGGAGGTGCCGATTTCACATATCTCCGCGAGCTAGGGCTAATTCCGAACGTGACGGTTGTAGCGTTCCGGGATTTCGGACGGATGGACGTTTCTGGTGAGACGGGGTTAGTCAACGCAGCACTCGCCCAAATCCCCAACGAAATCACAAATTTTTTCGCCGTGCAGGGCATCCTCCCAACTAAATCCGCATCTAAAGATGAAGATGATGAATCTCAATCTCAATCTGAATTTGCCCCCATCCCTGTTGCTGTTGCTGTTGCTGCTCCATCAGCCTCTCCATCAGCTCCTCCTTATCCTTTCTTCTGATAAAAGTTTTGGTTTATTTTGTTAAATTCCTACCTCAAAATACACTCAACACTCAATCACTTCATCATCATCATCATCATCACCACTGTCATCACTAGCAAGCGTCTCCAATTCCGCTAATAGCTCCTTCTTCCTCTTTGCTTTGTCAAAACTTGAAAGCTCCCCTTTCCTTTTTGGTTGGTCACCCCTGGATTCAATTATCTTGGGTACCACGCCCATGTCCTCTAGTTTGTCTCGCATCGCGTAGCGGATGCGGATTTCAGTCGAACCAGACGGGGAATGATCCAGATGCCAAATCGTACTTTTCTTGCTAGTTGGCTCTGACTCTAACGAACTGCGCGACCTTTCAGGCTTTGCCACTAAAGTTCTGCCACCACGAGAGGTGGCTCCTGCACTCACTTGTTTCGCTATTAGCTTGTTCTTCCCATCGATGGTTGAACTCAAAACTTCTCGAATTGAGCTTCCACTACTAGTATCACTAATCATTTTGGTATAGGTTTCAAAACGTTCCACGCGAACGAACTTGGCCTTGATTGAACCGACTTCGAGTCGCTCCTCCTCGGTTGCATCCTGAAAATCTTCTTCTTTAATTTTTTTGTACTCTAACGGATTGAGAAGTCTGGGCCTAGTGAACAAGAATTCCTGAACAGAACCGTCCTCGCAGGTAAACCCGAGAATGGTCTTCGATTCCCCTGCTTGAAGCGAATGGTTACCAAGATCTTTTACCCCATCGATGTAAATGTAGCACCACGCTGCATGCTGGGAGGTGTTTTGGATGAATATTTGATAAGGGGTGACATTCCATTCTTGTTGAAATATTTCACCATGAGGATCACACTCTGTATAATTTACTGGGTAAGAGCACTCGTGGTCAAGATCGGTCTCGACTAACGCATCGCAGGGCTTCGAGTCGTGAACGGGAGCGTACTCCTGGAGTTTCAATGGGTCACCATTATTGTTTTCTGGAGCACAAGATCCACCATAAACAATATGCATTCTATAAGTTTTCCCATTTAATCGGTCAGCAGTGGAGGACATAGGCATACTGTGTGTGTGCACGTTGGTCGTGGCTGGATTTGGATGGTTTCAAATAGAATTTTTCAAAATAAATTTTGAATTTTGAGCAGATACACAGGATAGATAGAATCGTCCAAACACCGACCTCAAAACATCATCATCCTTCCCTACAGGCTATCGGGATCCTTATTCGACTACTTCCAAAATGCAGATTACAACAAGATTCTTCATTCTCTGTGCATCATTCCCACATGTTACCAGCTTCCAAACACCTGCATTCTCCAACACAAAATTCCTACCTACTTTCTCCTCCTCGCCCACAACCACAGCTCTACACGGGCGCCGAATTGACAGCTTCAAACAGCTTTTGACAACTTCAAACGATCTCCGGAAGAAGCTAGAAATTGAATTAAAGGAAGAAAAAGCCAAAAAGAAATCCTTGGCCGCCGAAGCTAAAGCCGCCACAAAATCCGCAACCACCGAAGCTCGTCTTGCCAAGCTCTCCCCCTCCCAAAAGGCCCGTCGAATTCGCTGGCAAAGGCGGCGCGAACTCCTACTAAAACCCCTCGCGCTGCCTCTTAAACCGTTCCTGGCCACCTACAACCACACCCTCTCAGCGAAAAACCGGTTCAAGCTTTCGAACCCAAAATCTTACAAGCTGGCAAAAGTGGTATATTTCAGCGCCGTGGCCCGGTACCTGTGGTACCTGCATTCAATAAATCTCGAAAACCTGCGAAAGGCCATGCCCAAAACCCCCCTCCAAATAGTTTTCTCCCTCCTCTCCCAGCCCCCAACCACCCTCCCCTTCTCGACCTTCTACAAGATGGATTGGTCGAAATCAAGCAGGTGGGCGAGCGGAGCGAGCGAGCCTTGAGGATGACGAGCATACGAGCCACTACTGAACTGAACTGAACTGAACTAAAATAAAATATACTAACCCACTCAATTTACTTCGCACCTTCTTCGCTCGGCGCAGCAAGTTCACCTACGACGTCCTCTGCAGAAAGGGCAACTCATTCGAGATCCGCAAGTTCCCGAAGGCCGAGTACCTCACCCCCGAAACGGCTAAGCTCGCCCGCCGGTACGTGAGCAAGTTTCCCGCGGGGGTCGATCCGGCCGTTCTTCTCCCGCTCCTTAACGGCTTGAAGGGCGAAAACGTCAACAACGTCGTCATGAGGGCAGCGGCGACCACGAACAGCGGGTTGGAGAATGCCGCGATCATCGTGAAGGGGGTTGTGCCGATTTTTTACCTGTACCTTCTTTGGAAGATGGTGGTGAGTGGGCACTAGCCGAGTGAAGTGAAGCGAAGCGAAGCGAGGCGGGTTGAGACTTTGAGGCATTCGTTGTTGAATTGAACTTGGTTGTGGAGGGGGGGGAGACCCCCCCCACCCCCCCCCATTTCCGCTGCGCTCCGGCTTGATTGACGCTGCGGTCGCTCGCAGTTTCAATTCTAATTCACCCCCCCTAACCCCCACCCTCTTAGCGCTCGATCGGCGGCAAAGGTGGCGGCGGCAACGAAATTGGCAAGCTGGCTTCTCGTCGCAGCCTAATTTCTGCCAACTCGCTAACCTCCTTCGCCGACGTGGAGGGGATCGACGGTGCGAAAGGTTCTATAATGGAGCTCGTAGACACGATCAAGAACCCGGCAAAGGTGAGCGAGCGAAGATGTTTTGGACTGTGCGTGGACAATTGCATGTACAAAAAGATGCTAGTTTTCACATTGGCGTGAAGATGGCGGGTGTTTTGGACCGTCCCTGAACAACTACCTCGCACAAAAAGATGCGCCTGTCCAAACCCGCTACCGTTTTCCAATTTTGAGCGTCTAAAACCTCCATACGTTGGAGTTACGGCCGATTTAGAGATTCGCCTAATTTTTGCCTTTTTTGAGTTTTCACATTGGCGTGCACGTGCCCCTGAAGACGAGAATACTCGCGATGAATCCCGCGAAATGGCTACAGACATAATATAATGGCTACATCTGCGTCCTTCACTAACCTACTCAACTATTTTTGCTCGCTCGCTGCTGTGCGCTGTCTCGTGCTTCGTTGAAAATGCGCCCAATCTCGCATGAATTCGCTCGGCGCAGTACGCCTCGCTTGGCGCCCGGGCCCCCCGCGGGCTGCTCATGTGCGGCCCGCCAGGCACCGGAAAAACGATGCTCGCAAAGGCTACGGCTGCGGAGGCCGGCGTCCCGTGCATCTACTGCAGCGGTAGCGACTTCGTCGAGCTGTACGTGGGGATGGGGGCGAAGCGCGTCAGAGGGGTTTTCGACAAGGCGGCGAAGGCGAGCCCGTGCGTTCTTTTCGTTGATGAGCTTGACGCGGTGGGGAAGAGTCGGGAGAAGCCGTTTAGAATTGATGGGGGGGGGAGCGACGAGAGCGACAGGACGCTTAATCAGCTGCTGGCAAGCATGGACGGGTTGGAAGCCTTGGAAGGGGTTGTGGTTGTTGCGGCGACCAACCGGTACGATGTACTCGATCCGGCGCTTACGCGACCGGGGCGATTCGACAGGATTGTTAGGGTGGAACTGCCAGACGCAGAGGGAAGGGAGAAGATTATGAAGGTGAGTGGCTGAAGAGGTTGTGTGGTGGAGCTGGGGGGTGATTCAGTGATTCGCCTTTTTTTGCCTTTTTTGACGTGCGAATGGCGTGTTTTGGACCGTCCCTGAACAACACCCTCGCGCAAAAAGATGCGCCTGGCCGAACTAGCCACCGTGTCCAATTTTGAGCGTCTAAAACCTCCATACGTTAGAATAGAAATGCAACAACTAACAAATAACACAATAAAATAGGTTCACGCCAAGAACTTGGTCGTGAGCAAGAGGGAGAGCATCGACTACAAGAGGTTCGCTGCCTTGCTGCCAAACACGTCGGGGGCGGAAATTAGCGGCATCGTCAACGAGGCTGCGATCTGCGCCGTGAGGAGGGATTCCGGGGGATATTCGGATGCAGCAGGGGGGGTGGAGAACAGGGATTTCGATTCGGCCATCGTCAACTTTTACGAGAGCAGGAAGAGGAGCACGCTAGGGGAAAAGCTGCTGAAGAATTTAAAGTTGGCAAACGGCAGCGTAAATTAAATACGTAGCATAAGCACATATTTGCATCAGGAAAAATTCCATGTTGAAAATTTTTGCCCACAACTCTCTAATCTTCTTGCTTAATCAGCCGCAAAAATTCAGCAACCCTCTCAACTATGCCCAACCATGCTTGAAACAAGGTCGCCTTTCCGTACACCACCATATTACTCCCCCCCCCCCTTCTTTCCTGAAAAGTTCGTACTCTTCCCAGCACCGCTCAAAGGTTGCGCACTCGTACGCTTCCTACGGAGGATCAAAAAAGTCAATGAATTTTTTTGTGACCAGCCCAACGCCGAGTCGCATCTCAAGAAATCTAATACCACACTTGTGGGTCCGTCTCCAGCTCCGGGCTCCTGGATGCACCGGTTCAGTAGCAGCATGCCCTCGTGCAAAACCCGCAATTCAGCCTCACTCGCCGTCACCCTCGTCGGCGCCTTGCACGTCTTCTTGTGCTTCTTCCACGCAGACTTCTGACACTCGGCGCTGCAGAAAAAGCTGGTTTGGCACCTTCCGCACGCTTTTGTTGTGATTGTGCTGCAGAAGTCGCACTTGCGAGCCGGTTTCTTCAGCACGTCCTCCACCTTCGCCAGCTCGGCCTTGTCGTACTTCATGTGCTTGATGAACATACAAGCGGTGGGTGGAGGAGATGTACTTGGGGGTGAGGCGGAGGACCTTTCGGATTTCCTTGCACGAATTGAATTGGGGGTGCTCCGCTAGCTTTAGAGGCGTGGAGCCACTTTTTAGCGATGAGGGAAAGTGGGAGCCGATGGATGATGAGGGAGTCGTGTATTTTTGGCTGAAGCAGCACGTACAAGAAGATCAGAATTGCTGATTTTGAGCACTTCACGCACCAACTCGTCATCGTGCTCGTTGATGAACTTGTGACAGTCTTCATACGATCGTGATTGGATCCACCCAGCCATCGTACCCCTCCAATGAGACACTGGTGCGTACAAGCGGAGCATCCCATCCATACCCAACGGACGAGCTGCCTCGGGAATGAGCAAGGCGATGATCTCAGCACAGGCTCCACTCCTACGGGCAATGTCGAGGGGAGTTTCGCCTTTATTGTCTCGTGTGATGAGGGCCTCGTAATTGAAGCAAATCGACTGCACGCCTAAATGGGCAAGAGAAAGTGTGTGTGTCTGAGCTTTCTCTGCGAGCCAATGATGTGGCAGTCGTCCATGCTCATCTTTCTCCTTGGATTCTCTCGCGCAATCTAGTCCCTATGTTTGCTAAGTATTTTGGAGGCTAAGTATGACTCCTTCAACTGCGGGCCAATCACGTTTCTTGAGAGCCACTGATGGTGTTTTGAAACTTGTTGAATTTAATAGTGCACTTTATACATTTTGAAAATAACTTTCTTTAACTTTTTCCCCGTTTTGTCGACCAACTCACCTTTGATATTTCATTGAACCTCTCCCGCTCACGCTCTTCAAATTTAAAATTATTCCGAAGAGACGACTCAGTCACCTACACTCCTCCGAACTCGCACCTAACTCCAATATTGCGATATCATGGAGTTTGACAAAACTCAAGAGCCTCCCATCTTCAAAGCTGACTTTGACCGAGTCATGTTAGAGCTGAAGCAGCAGCGGGACGAGGCTTCGGAGCAGCGCAAGGAGATGAAGCGTGTGCTTGATGAGCTTGTTGCTTCTCGTGCTGAGGTTGATCGACTGCAAATGGCAAGCAAACAAACACCGGAGCGAGCTCAAGTTGATGTCCATTACCAGCATGTTCTGAAAGAGATGCTGAGCACCAAGGAGGAAGCAAAGAGGGAGAGGGACATCACGAGATCAGAAGCAAAGAGGGAAAGGGACAGGTTCGAGGAGCGCCTCGATAAGCTCCAAGAGGTCCACCGAGAAGATGCTCGCGTGCAGCTTCGGCAGGCGAAGGTGGAGGCGAAGGAGAGAGAGGAGGCGAGGCAGAGCGAGTTTAGGCAGGCCAAGGAGGAGGCGAAGGAGCAGGCGAGGGAGAGGGAGGAGGCGAGGCAGAAGGAGATTCGGCAGGCTAAGGAAGAATCAAGGCAGAGGGAGGAGGCAATGTTGAGCCGGGAGGAGGCTCGGAGAAAGGAGGCCAAAGAAGAAGCGAGAGCTCTTCGCGAGGAGGCAAAAGAAGAAGCGAGAGCACTTCGTGAGGAGGTGGTCGAACGGATGGAACAAGCTCAGAAGAAGGAGATCGAAAATTTGAGCGAGGTGTTTTTGGTGAAGAAGCGGGAAGTGAGAAGAAGCCCAAAGGGTCACTCTGAGCGAAAGTACGAGCGAACATACGCTCCACACAACGACAGCGAGCACAAGAACGAGCTCATACACAACAATGAGCAAAATTTTGAGCTACCGGACACCAACGAGAGCAGGGTCGGGCTCGAGCTCGAACTTCCACTCGATGATGACGATGTCGATGACGATGTCGATGACGATGTCGATGACGATGTCGATGACGATGTCGATGACGATAACATCGAGCAAATTAGCAATATCGAGTACCTCGACAACGATTCTGACAGCAGCGATGAGCGCGAGCGCGAGATCAATAGCAACGAAGAGCACCACACTGAGCAGCAGCTCCTACAAGGTCAAGGCGACGAGGATAGAGAAATTCTTATTCTCCCCTCGACCTCAATCATCACCCGGCCAACGCCAGCACCTTATGCCGACGAGATTGATGCTTGGAATCAAACAGAATTTGTCAGACTTGTTCAGGAGGTCATAGACACGTGGAAATCCATCGGGGAACAAATCTACGAGAAGAGAAGCAACAGCTCGGTGCAGAACCTCCACCACATCAGGAGTGTCATCGCCAAGAACGAAATGGCCTTCAAGCCAGTGCTGAACATTTGTCCCAACCTGCCCATTATTCTGGCGCATATGATGGTCATTCATTTGGGAATCTCTGTGAGGACGGTGAGCTGGACCTCCAAGATGACTGAGTGGACTGAGGAGGTGAGTCGGTCATGCATGTCTCCCACCCTGCTTATTTTCCTCGCAACTAACTCGCGCGCGCTCCGTGCAGGATTGTCGGCGAGTTGGGCGGTCCGTGGCGTCCTTCTTGCGAATGTTTCAAACTGGGGAGGCCGCTATGGAGGCATGGAGGCTCCACTACACTCAGCTGAGGGAACTGACGGAGTTAGAGGGAATCGACATCTTCATGGTCGACATTTTCAGCAATCTCTTGAGAGACAGCAAATGGGGAATGGTCTTGCGAGTGTCGGTGGGGGCGTTTCTCAGCATGCTAGATGCTGGAACAGACATTTACACCATCGGCACGTACTACCAGAGTGACAAGCTGACCTGGCAGGCCAACGCGATGCTGGCCATGGTCTCCATAAACATGGTCGTTCAGATTCTCAACGTGCTGGCCATCTACCAAAAGCATTCATGGCAAACGAAGCTGAAGGAGATTTTGATTTGCCTCACTTTCCTCAGGCCGGCGGTTGATGCATACCGCGTCAGCACCAACCACGAGGACAAAATGTTAACAGTCG
>Ga0302114_10003333_pt1 | contig 10109 bp, 7 predicted proteins | sample AG5_Surface_MG_FD_203107 | JGI IMG/M metagenome (GOLD analysis project Ga0302114, IMG submission 203107) | Marine microbial communities from Western Arctic Ocean, Canada - AG5_Surface | ecosystem: Environmental > Aquatic > Marine > Oceanic | place: Canada: Western Arctic Ocean | collected...
TCTTTCTTTTGCTGATCTTTCTTCGCTTGCTTTTGCGCCGCTTGTTCCTCGGCGAGCGAGGCGTGATGATTCGGGCTCGAGCGTCCGCTCAAACTCGTGTGTCCAAACTGCTCGCGATGATGCAAGGCGCCGCCTCGAATCAAATTCGGATCGTTGCGATCGTAATCCGGATCTCCTCTCGCTTCGTCGTGAGTAATTGCTTTCTTCCCTAACGGTGATTTTGCTGTTGACTTTTGCGCGGTTCGGGACGATTTTCTTCCTTCTCGTTGCGAAGGCGGAACGTACGTTCCGCCTTGCGTCTTTCCTCCCGATTTCCTTTGTTCCGCGTTAGCGGACAACGGGTCACCCGGTAGCGGCGGCGGTGCACCCGATGGCAACGGTGGAGGGGCAATCGGTTGCGAAGCGACCATCTTACGCGTCCCGCGAGGTTTTGCGCTGCTCTTTCTCGACGGTTGTTCTTGTTTTATTGGCGACTTTGGCGGTCTCCCGAGCGGCGGCGGCGGCATCCCCCCCGGCATCATCGATGGCGACGGAATGCTCATCGTTCCCTCCGCACCGTCTTCCAACGATAATCGCGACACGCCATCGTCCAAGGAATGCTCTTTTTTCTTCTTCACTTGCTCTTTCTTTTTTAGTTTGGCTGCTTTCTGTTGCGCTTCCTCCGGCGCTAAAGCGTCGTGAAAGACGTCCCCGCTCGTGCTTCCATCCCCGGCTCTCTCCGCCGTCGCCGCCGCTTCCCCGTTCTTCTTACTACTACTTTTTCGTCCGTTGTTGTTAGTATTATTTCCTTTGTTCTTTGCGTGCGAATGCTCTCCGTTATTGTTGCTCGCCGCCGTCCCAGCTGCATCGCCGCTGCTTCCGTTAAAATTATTGTGCTGCTCGACATTCTTCTTCGATTTCAAACCAACCTTCTTCCCGCCAGTCGTCAAGTTTGGTTTTGGCAGAGGTACGCCGGACTTTAACGAACCGGTCGTTTGAATCGTAGAAGAAGAAGTGTCGTGTGTCCCGCTCGCAGAATTTGTTTGTTGATTTTGTCCACTTTCCATAAAACTCTGTTTCATCGTAGTGTTGTTTGTTTTGTTTGTTTGTTTTGGTTTTGTGATTGTAAAAAACGAGAGAGAGAGAAATCAGAGGTCAGTTTTGGTCTACTTTTTTTCGACAAAGAAGAATCGATTGATTTTCTCTCCGTCTCTGTCTCTTTCTCTCTCGTTTCTCTGTCCGTTTTGTTCTCTTCGCTTTTGATGACTGCTTTGCGTTGATGTCGTCGTCGCTGTTATTTCGTTGATGTTCTTATTATGTCGCTGTTCTTGTCGTCGTTGCTCTCTCGCGCGCGCTTTATTAGAGAAAAAAAGAATCTCGATCGATTTTTAGAGGCGGCTGTGCGGCCTCCTCCCCGAGAAGAAGAAGAAAGACGACGTAATAAACGACGCTTCGCCAAAGGGTGCGCGTCAAATAAAAATTCTCTCTCTTCGAGAAAAAGAACGACGACGCGTGAGCGGATGATAACTGCTCTCTCTAGAACGAGAAGAAACTTTAAAGATGATTATACCTTTCTCTTTTAGTATTCGTGCTGTGGATGTTCTTCCGTGCTGTTTTTGTGGTGTTTTGGAGAAGAAGAGAAAAGAAGGAAAAAAAGCACAAAAAAGGCGGGAGAGAGAAGGCATGCATGGGAAACGAAAAGACACGAAATGTGACTCGACGCGTTTTTTGAACACCGTTTTGTTGCTTTTACTGATGAAAACTCATAATTTTATAAATGACAAACGCGCTTTTGCTCCTCCTCGCGAGTTTCTTTTCTTTCTTCTTCTTCTTTTCTCCTTGGATTAATTCTCAGCTCTTCTCCTTAGGCTTTGATCTTCTTTCTCTCTCGCGATGTGTTCTTCGACCCACTCGAGCGATTCCGGGCACCGGGAGGTTTCCGGATCCTCCGGTTCGCTCTCGATGTCTCGTTCCTCGCCGTCGTTGGCGTCGTTTGGGCCTCCGTCGGTGTGCGACGGTTTGGTGCCATCGCCCCAGTGCCAGCCGCCGGATTTGTTCAGAGTTTCTTCTTTAAACATCTCTTCGAGCTTAGTGCCATTGATGCCTCGTTTTTCGAGCTCGCGGTACGAGTCCGCTTTGGCTTTGGTGATGAATTGCGTCGGGTCGTCATCAATCGGGTGGATTTTTTTCGGGTCAAAGCCGAACCATTCGCCGCGCTCGTTAACTTCTGGGTATTGGTGGATTTGTTCCATGTACAGTCTGTGTTGCGTCCACGTGCACCCGATGTTGTATCGATACGAGACGCCGTCTTTATACCCGTCGGCTTCAGATAATCCTCCGTTCGTGCGACAGTAGTGCACCAAATCGGAAAACTCTTTCCTGTTCGCCACGGTCCACGGGTTTTTCGGTCTCGGCGTTGGACCTAAGGACCCGTCCGGTTGTCTGTACTTTTTCGGTTCGCCAAGCATCTTCCGTATTAATCGTTCGTTCGGCAACGGCTTCCCAATTTCGCTTTCCCACGGATACGGAAGCTCCGTTCCTTCTGGACACTTTCGTCTCGGCGGATGCGCCGGGACGGGTTCGTATTCAGGCTCAGGCAACTCCTCCCCGTTTTCCTCCTCACCAGGTTTCCAGTTTATTAAAACTTCCGGGTTGATAATTTTATCCCGTATATATTTCGGTATCCCGTCGTAAATCTCCTTCCCGGTTTTCCTTTTCGGTTTCAATAACGTCGCAGGGTACGTCGGAGGAGGAGAAAGAGGAATGGTTTTCGTTTTGGTCTCGTTTCCTCCCGTTTCTTTTTTTTCCTCCTCGTCCTCGTCGTCCTCGCTACTGCTGCTGCTGCTATTGCTGCTCGTGTCGCTCCCATCGTCGTCGTCTCCTAAAACTCTCTTCTTCTTTTTACCGTTCTTCTTGTTCTTGTCGTTGGACGAAGACGACGACGCTAAGTACGCGTCCAGTTTCGGCATTTTAAAAGAAGAAAAAACGCTCGTAAGTGCGCGTATTTTAGAGACAGATGAGAGAAACTCCTGCCTGTGTTCTCAAAAAATTTCCTTCTCCGTGTTCTCGGAAACACAAAAAATTATTCAATTGGCTTTTCTGTTGTTGTTTTTTTAGTTGAAAAAAAAAAGAAATTTTCTCATCGCAACAAAAGAAGAAGAAGAGAAAAAATGTCGTTTGCGTTCCCTCGTTGTTGTCTTCTTCCTTCTCCTTCTTCTTCGTCTTCTTCTGGTTGCTACTCTCGAAATGAGAGGACGACGAGGAGGAGAAATAATGCCGCCGCTTTGAGAGGAGGACGTGGAGTCTTTGATTATGACGACGAACAGCAACACGAAAGAACACGAAGAGGAAAGCATCAAAATCATCGTCGTCGTTTTCGTCAAAAGGACTTGGGTGATTTTGTTTTTGGAAATCAACATCATGAACGCAGGTTTTTGTGCTTCGCGAAATCGTCGTTTGAGGAGTACGAGGAGGAAAATGATGACGACGACGATGATGAAAACGAAAACGAAAACGGAGGTGGTGAGAACAAGATTACAAAATACACAAACACCGCAGCAGAAGTCGACCAAGAGTTATACATCCCGAAACCGTTATCGGCGGAAAACAAATTAGAGCGTTTGTTACCGAAAGATAACTACGATGCCCCGGTGTCGGACGAGGAGAGGTTTCGGAATCTATTCGACGCGGAGACATCGACGATTGATCCGGAGAGTTTGAACGAGTACGGAGAGAGAATAGACCAAGAGAAGTGGTATAATTTAGGATTGAGAAGGGACGCGCATCCCGTCGCGCGGTTTCTGTTGAAACCGTTTACGAGCGACATCACGCGAAGAATCGTCGCGTGTACGGGAATGTTGACGGTGTTGCGAGCTGGGTATATAGGCCAATCGAGATTATTTGATGCGTCAAAAGTTGGAAGTGTGACGCAATCGTCCGGTCCAATGGCAGATATGGCGAAGAAATTAATGGAAGACCCCTCGTTCGCGCACATGGGCGACGTGCTCGGAGGCGCCAGGCAGATTACCGAACACGGCGGGGTGACTATTTTTCATTTAGGTATAGGTCCGTTTGTAGCTGGGAGCATTATCATGCAAGTATTAATGGCCATAGACCCTCAAATGAAAGAGATGAAGAAAGATAGAATGGGGATGGAAAAGTTAAAGCAACAAGGACGGTATTTGACGTTGATTATTGCGTTGATTTTAGGCGCGATTGAGGCGCACAAGTTGAAATATTTATGCGCCATGGCGATTCCCGGTTTTTTGTATTACATGACGGCAACGATGTTGTTCGCCGCCGGGGCAATGATTATCACGTGGGTTGCGCAAGAAATTACCGATTACGGGATTGGAGAAGGAAGCGGGATGATTATAACCATGTCCATTTGTGCGTCCTACGCGTCGACGGTGAAGAATGCAATCTTCGTAGAAAAAGTGACGAGCAGCGGCGGGACGGCGGCGGCAGCCGCGGCAGCGTTCGTCTCCTCCGGTAGTCTTTTAGAATCTGGGAGAGGTTTAGTGGTGAACCCGGCGTTCTTGACTATCTCTGGGTTTGTGGTACTGTTAACTTTCGCGTCCGCTTTGCTCAACGAAGGGACGTGTAAAATCCCTCTGCAATTTTTCCAAGGCCCGGACGCGTCGCAGCTCCCGAAATCCGCGCAATCCGAATCTTCGGAGATTCCTATTCGTGTCAACCCTGGTGGTATGACTATGATTATCGCGTTTAGCATGCTGTGCGGTTTCTTCCGCGAACAAGTCGCGCCAGCCATGCCAGCCGCAATCGGGAAGACTTTAGTGTCCATTTGCGACCCGACTGATTTCAGTTACTACGTTTTCTTATTCGTCTTTTGCATCGCCGGTTCATACATCGACGTACAAAATACGCCAAAAGAAGTTGCGGAATACATCACAAAAATAGGTGCGAGAATACCAAACGTTCGACCTGGCGTTCAAACGGAAAAATATTTGCGGGATTTACAAAACGGCGCGAAATTCTTCGGCGGCGTCTTGTTAGGATTAATCGCGTGCGTGTGCTCCATAGCGGACGAGTACGTGAGAGGTACGTACGGAGTGAACGTCGGGTTTACGAGCATGCTCATTTGTACGAGCACGATGTTATCTCTGAAAAGACAAATTAGAGCGTTAGGGGAGGTACCGTCCATGAAAGTCGTCTTGAAAGAACTTTAATGATGAATAAATTGATTGATTGATTGCGTCTCTCTCGCTTTTTAAAAACAAAATGAACTTTTCAGCTCAAATGCATCTCACACGTACGCGCGCGTCGCTGCGTTTCTGGCTACTCCTACTATAAAAAAACTACGTAAATTACTACCTAGGTATCTTGATGCGCACATACAGACTCAAAAGATTCGGGCGAACATGCTTTTTACTCGTTCGTCGACCCAATCGTACAAAACGAGTCTTTTCGATTGTATCGCCTCGGCGTGTTCTTTCATCTCTCCGTTTTTCACTTTACTCGCGATTTTCATAAACATCCCCCACAACGTCCCAATCACCGTCCTCGTTATAAATTGTATAATTGAAACTGGCACGTACGAAATCTTCGGGTCGATATTAAATATAAACGACACAATCATCTCGTCTTCGTGCTTTTCCCTCGCTTTCTTCCACGCCTCGCCTTCGCTCGGAATCGCTCGAAACAAAAATCCTCCGTGAAAGTCCACTCGCGTGCACTGGCCAAACTTATGGTCAATCGCCGGGACTCTCTCGTCGTCCTCGCAATCGCAACTGTTCAACAATACCGCCACCACGCCACTTTCGTCGATATCATCGAAAGCCAGCGCGTCCAAAACAACCTCTCTGTTTGAAAACGGCCACGGACACTCCACCGTAACGAGTAAAAGCTGCGAACATCGGCCGCGCTGGTCGAGCTTTTCGGTTCGCGAAAATTTCAATTTCGGCATCGTCCACGAAGGTAACCACGACGCGTACAGCTGACTTTCATTCAACGTCGCTAACACTGGTACTAACATCTCTCTTTTAATCGCCTGGTCTACTCGTAAAATCAATTTCGTATCGTTTTCCGTCGTCTTGTAATAAATTTTCGTCTGGTCTCTCCCGCCAAAAGAGAAAGATTTCTGCGTTTCCCAGGACGAATCTTTCTCCGCGTCTTCTCTCAACATCTCGATGAACGACTCCGACTGTTTCGCTTTTTCCAACACGTATTTCACCATCTTTTCTTTCTCTTTTTCTTTTGTATCTTTTAAATCTAGTTCTTCTTCTTCTTCTTCCTCTGATGATGATACTACTAAACTGTCGCATATTTTCCGGAGCAATCTCGCGGACTGTAAGAGCCGGTCGTCTCTGAAATGGTCTAAAGCGCGCGTTCGCGGTGAAGAACACGATACGTTTTCTTGATCGTACTCGATAGCATCATCGTCCTCACCTGTCTCTTTGTCTTTTCCTTTCTCTTTTTCTTCTTCTTCTTCCCGATGCAACGACAAAACCTTTTCTTCTTTTGGCTGCTCGCTCGCGAGAGGATGATGATTTTGATGACGAGAAGAAGTGACAGGTGTCATTTTTGCGTCAAATCCCACAAAGAGGCTGTTTTTTATGAAAAATTTTATCAAACGTCGTCTGTCAAGGCAAAACAAATCCCTCACGTTTTACTAAAAAAAATAAGGGCGATGATGGAGGAGGAAAACAACAACAACAACAACAACAACAACAACAACAACAACGAGAGGAAGAGGAAGAAGAAGGAGAAGAAGAAGAACAAGAGGAAGAAGACGTGTTGTGACGACGACGACGAAAACATCAATAATGGGAATTTCAAGAAGAAGAAGAAGAAGAAGAAGAGTTCTTCTTTGTCTCCTCCTCCTCCAATGTTTGCGTTTAAAGAGCAACTGTCGTGCAGCAACTTTGTGTTGAACAAAAAATGCGAAGCGTGTGTACGAAAAGTTGAGAAGATGAGGCGCGAATGTTGTTTAAGTGGTGAGGACGATGTGAAGAAGAGTAGTAGTAGTAGTAAAATCGTTTTGAAGCGACCGGAGGAGTGCGAACGATTTAAGAGGTATCATCATCACCAAGAAGAAGAAGAAGAAGAACAAAATGCGAGAAACAAAAAACAATCAGTCGTTGGCTTGTACGCGAAAGGCGACCGGATCTTAACCGTCGGCGACGGAGATTTAACGTTTTCTTTGAGCTTGGCGAAACGATTAAAAAAGGTAAAGTTGATCGCGACGACGCACGAGACGAGGGGGAGCTTGGAGAAGGCGTACGGGAAAGACGCGATAAAGGCGACGTTGGATGAGTTGGCGGTTTGCGGCGAGGACGTTTTGGTGTTGCACGGGGTGGACGCGGCGAAATTGGAAGAGAGCTTGATGGATGCTGCCGCCGTCGCCGCAAGTAATAAGAGGGATGTTCTCGAGCGAGTCGAAAAGTGCATAGATGAAGGTTTCGATAAAATCGTCTGGAATTTCCCGTGCGTCTCGAGAGAAGAGGACACCGGCGAGGCGAAAGACGGCGCGCGAGAAGGCGCGGATGGTAGAAACCCAGCCGACGTGGAGCTGAATAGAAATTTGACACTAACGTTCATCGCGAACGCCGCCGTCATGTTGAGGAAGAAAAAATCAAAGAAGAAAAGAGGCGCGGTCGAAGTACACGTGACGCATAAAGTCGGCATGCACCCGTCCTCCTGGAACGTTCCCGAATTGAAAACAACAACGACAACATCTTCTTCTTCGCGGCCCCGGGGAGTCATTCGAGCCATCGCTTCCGTCTTCTTCGACCGAATGGTCTATCTCCCGTACAAGCCTCGCAAAGCGTTGGTCGCCAAAAGCTTCTCCATCGCCGACGCCAAGACGTTCATCTTTTGCGTATTCGAAGAAGAAGAAGAAGAAGAAGAAGAATTTTCTCTGAACGCGTGGATGAGACAGAGGAAAGATGTCCTCGAAAAGCTTACTCCGTAGTAGTACACGTATAGTAGTACCAAGTAGTAGTAGCAGTAGTAGTAGTAATAATAGTAGTAGTACAAGTAGTATACACAGCAGCCGCACGCACCTAAAAGTGGCTCCTGCGATGATGATGATGATGGAAAAGAATACCTTCTTTGCCTAATACCTTCTTTGCCGAATTTTTCTAAAAAAGACATTCCATCCTAAAGTGAAAGTAGTTTGTTGTAACACGAAAAAAATTGAGATAATCATATTCTCTCTTTAATCCCCCACTAAAGAACAAACGCGGTGTTGTGTTTGTTCTTACACACATAAACAGGAAAAATTTCGTCGTCCTTCAACCTCCTTTGCGCGCCGTTCCGGACCAACAAGATGGGCAACGCTTTTTCTTTTAACGGGGGGGATTCCTCTCAAGAGGAAAAGCAAAAATCTATGCTCGAATCGATACGTGAGATGAATGCGAACGAAACCGGTTTCGATGCGGTCATCGTCTGTTGCTCGACCGAACACCAAGCGACGTACTGGGGAGAACGGTTAGTACAAACGAGAGGGTCGGCGTGTAAGAAAGACGCGTTAGTCTACGCCGTGTGCGAGGACTGGACGAACAAAGACGGCGCCGGGAACGGATTGGGCACTCTCTATGCGTACGCGAAAGCGAAAAAGTTGGCGGAAACGAAAGACGCGAAGGATTTGGATTTGATTTTAAGCAACGGCGGGTCGATCGGTTTGTACCACACGGCTGGGAAAGGGACCAGGTTAGCGCCGTTACCCGGGGCGGAGAATAACAACAAACCTGGGGTCAAGTTACCCGCGGTGGTGGAAGTCGCCGGGGAAGCGAGAAACTTGACCATCCTCGAGGCGGTGGTGAGACAGACGAACAGGTACGCCAAAGAGCGACCGGGAAGAGTCTCCGTGTTTTGGGGCGACCAGATTTTCATTCCATCCGCAGGGCACAACAAATCTGGCGAACACCACGCGGATATTTTAGCCGTCATGGGCCCAATGCCGAACGAAACAGAGTGGAACGAGAAAGGTTTCTCCAACTACGGGTTAATCGCGGTGAACGGCGAGAACGAGGCGACGCAGGTTGAAAAAGTCAGCCACGCGACCGCGTCGGAGCTGTTGAAATCGTTCGGATCGGTGAAACAAGTCGGTCCGAGTTTAGGATCGTTTTCACTGGGCCACGAAATGTTAAGTTTGATGTTGAGCGAGTTCGAGAAGGAGTTGGCGGGGAAAACCGCCAAGTTTGATTCCGATCCGCACTTTTGGATGCCGTTGACGATGACGAAAGAAAACTACGCGAAGATTATGCAAACGAAAGAGGAGACGCGAGAGCAAGCGGAAGCGCACCACGACCGCATGACGAAGTTCAAACAAGCTTTGTTGGAGCAGTTTCCGGAGAAGAAGTTGTTCGGCGCGGTGGACGTCGGCCAAGGCTCGTATTGGTGGGATTACGGCTTGTTGAAGTTATACAGAAAGAACAACTTGATGGTGACTGGAGACGATGCCGAAGCAGAGGCGTTGAGATTGTATTTGAACATCCCGAGTCGCGACGTGAAGTTGGCAAACTTTCAAGCCTCTATCGACGACGAATCGAACAAGTCAGTCATCGTCGCGTCCACGGCGAAGAGCGGGTCGGTGAAATCCTCCGTCGTGAGTAACGTCAACTGCGGCGATATTCAGGTCGAGAACTGCTTGTTGGTCAACGTCACCGCGAAAAAAATCAGAGCTTCGAACGCAATCATATATAACGTCGTCGACGAGAGCGACGACGGGTTGATTTTACCGGACGGCCAAGTGTACACGAACGTGTTCATGCCCAAGTCCAAGGAGAAGTTGACGATGACGAGTACGATATCGCAGTGCGGCGGCAAAGTGTTCAAGATTAAAATGGCCACCAACCCGCACTCGTTCAACGACGTCTACGCGATGAATGGTGAGACTGATGTCAGAGAAGCGTACGCGATGGGTGACAAAGCACACGCGGATTGCAAGAAAAAAATTTAATGTTTGTTTGTTTGTTTAATATCGTCGCGACGAGTTTTTAATAATATTACTACGAGTACCTGGTACTACCTAGGTACACTTTTTTATTTCTTTACTTACAGTACACGCTAATGTTACAGTATGTTGCCGCGCGGCGCCGCGCTATCTATAGCCAAAATTCTTTACGTTTCGTTGTACAGTTTGATATCGCTCGCTAATTTTCCTC
>Ga0302114_10003334_pt1 | contig 10101 bp, 10 predicted proteins | sample AG5_Surface_MG_FD_203107 | JGI IMG/M metagenome (GOLD analysis project Ga0302114, IMG submission 203107) | Marine microbial communities from Western Arctic Ocean, Canada - AG5_Surface | ecosystem: Environmental > Aquatic > Marine > Oceanic | place: Canada: Western Arctic Ocean | collected...
AGACCCCCCCCCGAAAACAGCAGCAGCAGCAGCAGCAGAGCCACCCCCTCCACCACAATCAACAATGACCAAAGCCTCGAAAAAGAAGAAACACTCCTCCTCCTCCTTCTCCTCCACACCAACCCTTGCGGAAATCCCAATCCTCCTCAAGGGCAAACTCAAACAAACCACCAACAGTCAACCATCCAAGAAGGTCGTCTACCGAATGGTCGATGAAATCCCATCCGCCCTCCCCCCCTCTTCCTCCTCTCTCTCCTCCTCCTCCCCCCACCAATCTGCCACTCTTTCCCAATTCCCAGACAAGAGAAAAAAGCGAAAGAAACTTTCTTCCACAAAAAAGGCAATTCTCCGAGCACGATGGACAGCCTACCTCGACGAGAGTCACCCTTCCGTTTCCGATTCCGATTCAGTTTCAGTTTCCGTCTCTTCATCCCCCAGCTACGCCTTAACAATTAACAACCTTGCGGACCCCTCTAGCGACGATTTTTCCGATGCTGACGAGCTCGAGGAGCTCAAATCCAACGCTCTCAACATCGTCAACAAGGTATTCACTCAATCAAGCTCCACAATAACCGTCGATCCGATACTCTCCACGTCCCAAATCACCTTAGATCTCAAAACTGGCAACGTGACCACTGTTTTAACCGTAAATACCAACTCAACCCACCCCAAGAATGTAAATTTGGAAATGTGCAACTTCCTCTCGGCCCTCAACACATTGATAGTCAGCGGAAAGCAGCTGATTGGAGTACTTCGGGAGCAATCGCAATCCCTGACCCCCCCCCCTTTATCCTCCTCCCCGTCCCCATCCAACCCCCTCTCCCACAAAATTGAGCTCCTCAACTTCATCGACCCCGACGAGGACGACTTGTCAGACCCCGATGAGCTCGAAGAGCTGACCGACAACGCTCTCCAACTCGTCACCAAGGCGGAGCAGCAGTGCCGCAAAAAGGTGCAGTTCGACGTTGAATCGGAGGTCGAAATTGAAAACGGCAACGTGATTGTTGTTACGCTTGTAGTTGGGGTGCTTTTTCGAAATGCGAAAATTAGAGCGGATGTGGAGGGGGAGGTTGACAAGGTAGTCGATTTTTTACGGGGGATTGTGGTGGGTGGGGAGAAATTGGAGGTGAGAAGGAGGGAGAGGGAGGTGAAAGTGGAAATGGAAGTGGAAAAGGAAGTGGAAAAGGAAGTGGAAAAGGACGACAACAGCAGCAGCAGCAGCAGCAGCAGCAGCAGCAGCAGTAGCAGCAACGCCAGCAGCAAAAAAACGAGGAAGCAAAAAGCACCAGCTGCTGCTGCAGTCAACGACGAGGAAAACTTGATAATTAAATACAGGCACAAGAGGGAGCTCCCTAACAAGTACAATTTGATCAGCGATGCACCAAAACTCGTTCCAAAGCAGCATGACGGCAATGCTAAGGCCTATGCCAATGCCATCGACAACGAAGACAAAAGCCCCACCTCCCAAGTCTCCGCCCTTTTGAAGCTGCTGAGCGGGTTAGATGTGAAGGACCGTAACAGGTTTTTCGCTGCAGCCGAGAGCAAAACTGCAGTAACAGACAAAAATCAAAACCAGAAACAAAAACAAAAACTACTTCCAAAACGACCCAACCGCATCATCTCGGGATTCAATGAAGTGACAAAGAATCTGAAAGCAGGAAAACTCGCTCTCATTATCATCGCGAACGATATAGAAAATGTAGGGTTGTTGGTGGGGGGGGGGGGGGCGGTGAAGTCCGACGATAAATCTCTGAGTGACGACTCGAAAAGCAACAGCAACAGCAACAGCAACAGCAACATCAACAGCAACATCAACAACAACAACAACAACAACAGCAAGAACAACGACGACGCTAGCAAGGTTGGTGGTTTGCTGAAACTTGGGGAAGCCGATATTGAGGACTGCATCATTTTGCTCCCCTCCTCACCTAACTACCCGGCAATCTTCCCGAGCTTCAGCCGGCGGCAGTTGGGGAAATTGTGCGGAAAATCGATCAAACTTGGGGTGGTGGGGGTTAGAAGTGGCGGAACGAGGGGTACGATAGTAGGCGCAGAGAGGGAATTTAAATTACTCAAAAAAGAATTGGTTTGAAGAATTTTTATTGCTTTTCCTATGCTATATTCCCCACCCCCACCCATAAACCACCTTCATTTTACTTCTTACTCTTTTTACTCTTCTTCTTCTCAACCTCCTCTTCGGACGAACTGTCACTACTGCTGCTACTATCGTCAGACGAATCGTGTGACTCCTTCCTCGTTTCCTTCTTCACAATGTCAGCACTCGCCTTCTCCTTCTCAAACTTACGAAGCGCCGCCTTGTCCTTTTTGATGTCCTTCTGGGTCTCAATCTCCTGTTCAGCGGCAGGGAGTGTTTTTATCCAAGCGACTCTCTCCTTGACGGATTTGTTGTGGTAAACTTTCTGCTCTTCTGGTGACTTCGCCTTCCAAATAACTCCAATGGCAGTCATGTTCGGGGACCCCACACAACCCTGGGAGTACTCCTTGAGGAATTGAGTATAACCCGAAACACGCTTTCCCTTCTTTTTCTTCTTCTTTTTTCCGTCCACGGTCTCATCGGCATCACTTGCCTTCCTCTTGACACCTGACTCGAATGGCATCGTGCCGTTCGAATCAATGATTTGCTTGAGTGATAGCACTCGGTGCTCGGCTTGATTTAACTCGTTCTTGTAGAAATCCATCATTTCCTGTGAGCGGAACGAGAGAAAAATAGATTAGAATGGTGGTGCGAAAAGTGGGGGTAACCAGAGAAGTGGGCAACCAGAAAGGTCAAACAAATGCTCAATGGTTGAGATACAGCTAGTGGTACCACACCCCCAAGATTTCTTAATGTTGACAACGTACACTTGAAAGCGGCATGTGATGAGAGTACGTGGCTTAGGTAAGAAATTAACACAAAATGACAATAGAAAGTTTGAAGAAAATTTGATTTGAAAATGAAAAATTGAAAATGATGTAAATTTTTTTTTCTCTTTAGCTTGCCCTTGCCGTTCGAAACCGTCGGCCCCCCCAAACCCAAAATATGTCGGTAGTCCGAAATGTAATGCTTCGTGTCCCTTCGGCAACAGCAAAACCAGGTCCATCGATTGGGCAAGCACTTGGGCCTCTCGGTGTGAACATGGCCCAGTTTGTGAAGGAATTTAACGACCGCACAAAGAACCATATACCTGAAATCCCGTTGCCAGTGAAGCTAACTGCTTTCTCGGACCGAACATTTTCGTTTGAGTGTCGAACACCTCCCACATCGTATATGATAAAGAAGTGTGCTGGGTTGAAGAAAGGTGATGAAGCGAGGGAGCTAGCCTTTGATGAAGACGAGAAACATATACGAGCCACTACTAAACTAACATTATTCTCATTTTTTCGGCTTCGCTCACCTCCCCCCTGCTCCATTAAAAATGCGTCTCGCTTCAATTTTCATTTCGCTCAAAAGGTGCGGAAAAAGCTGGAAACGGGGCTCCCGCTGGCTACATATCTCGGGAGGCGTTGTTTGAGATTGCTAAAATAAAAAAGCAGGACGACCACCTTTGGCACGTCCCCCTCGAGGGCATGTACAAGACTGTCGTTGGGACAGCGATAAGTTGTGGAATTGCGATAAAAGATTAAAAATTATTGTTTTAGATTATTAATAGCGTTTAGCAAGTTATTTAGCCATTGTAAGGAAAATGTTGATGAATGGGGCAACGAAGTACAGAATGACTATAATCAATATCGTGCAGCAGCAGCAAGCCGCCTTGGCGCACAGCGCCGGTCCAAGCAGCTGCAGCCCCATTGAGAACGGGTTGATGCTGAACTTGAGCCTTCCTGTTGGTCCCGGAAGGTAGGGGTCGTCGTTTGGCTCGTTCCTCCCGAACCCCACTGGGTTGCTCTCGGCCAAGTTCTTGGGAACGATGCTTATGCTTATGGCCACTTCTCCAGCCTGGATGGTTTTCCCCGTGTTGTAGTCCTTCCTCTCTAGCACGATCCACTTCGACATTGGCGGATCACCCCCGATCCCTGCCATCTCCCTCAGATTTCCAACCATGCTCGCTATCTCATTCTTGCTAGCCTCTGCCGCCTTTTCCCTCTTTTTCTTTGACATTTCTCTGTTGAGCGTCTCCTCCTCTGCCTTCTCCTGCTTGATTTGCTTATTGGTTTTGGTCAGGTTAGCGATCATTTGGGACGCGGATGACGACCTCGTAATTCTAGTAAGGTCGTCTTCGGCTTCGGCTTCGGCTCCCTCTCCGGCTCCGGAAACGTTTGTCAGTTCGATTCCTTCCCCGGAATCTTGGAACCTGACGCTGCTCTTTCGCGCTTGCGGGGGGTTAGCCTCCTCGTGGTCGTCCTCGTCCTCCTCGTCCTCCTCGTGAATGGTGTTGTGCGCATGCAACGAATGCGACCTCGACTTTGACTCTTCTACACCCATTTCGATGTCGATCTCCGTCTCATCAAGCAGGGGAGTGTCCTCCCCTCCCTCCACCCCTTCCCCTCCTCCTTCCCCATTTATCTTTTTCTTCGTGGACTTCTCAATCAGCTCGTGCTGCTTCTTGGCGAACTCTCTCGCCTCCCTTTCCTTGTTGATATCCCTCTTGACAAACATGTCTACCCTCTCGCCCTTTTTGTACGCCCTCTTGAACGCTTTGTCCATCAGAACCATGCTCTCCGCGATACAGTCGTTGTACTTGAGCACTGTGATTGTGATTGTGATTGTGATTGCGATTGTGATTGTGATTGTGATTGTGATTGTGATTAGTTTGTTATTATTTTGTACTTTGCTCAAAATATACTGATTTACTCACAATCCTTGTCCCACGCCTGCACGTGCAAGTACGGGAACTTCATTGCCTTGCTATTATGCCCCAGCTCCACGTCGAACTTCATCCTCCAATTAAAGCTGCCCTTCCCCCTTTTCGCCCTCCAATGGGTGTCGGTGCTCTGCTTCTCGCTCCCTTCCACCCAACAAGTGACGAACAAATCGTTCATGTCCTCCATCGCGTCCATGCTGATCATCTCCCTGGCCCTCCAAACAACAACTCGCACCTCGAACATGGCCGTGGGAGGGAGCTGGACGTCGTCGGGCTTGTAGACCTGCGCCTCGACCTGCGGCAAAATGTCCACGTAGCACTCCAAATTCCCCTGAGGGTTGTTGCTCGTGGGGATGTACAAGCTTCTCCTCTCCAGCGGCTTCGTAGCCCACCTCATTTTGCCTACCTCGTTGACCATGTTCTCCCTCCCCAGCTCCTGCCACTTGTCGTCGAACCACCTGTCCTCCAGGTCAATGACCGTCTTGCCAATCAAATCGTCGCCAGTGAAGTCGTCGTAGTCCATCGCCTGCGCCGAGCGAAGAAGGTGCGAAGGGGTTAGTAGTGTAGTACTCTTATTTTCGTCTGTACACAATACACTAATTGTGACTAGCTCGCTCGCTCGCTGGCTCGCTCACCTCGATCTCCAGCAGCCCCGCCCCGGGAAGCTCCGTGTGGAGCTCGATGCACTTGTAAAAGTCCACGTCGACGACGTTGTTGACGTAGTTCTTCCGATCGTCGAACTTGTCCTTACCGATGTTCACCCGTAGGTAGGGGTCGCTCTTCCCCGGGCGGCCGTTGAAGCCCACGTCCATCGGCGTGAAGCTGCACCGAGTGAAGTGAGGTGCATTTCTAATGGAGCAGGAAGGAGAGAGGAGTGTAAAAATGTTAGTTTCGGAGTGGCTCGTATATATTTCTGTCTTCCTATCAGCTCGCTTCGCTTCGCTTCGCTTCGCTTCGCTTCGCTTCGCTCGCTCACCTCAACCCCCTCAGCACGTACAGCCGCACAGTGTACATCTTCGGCTTGAGGAGAGCGGAGAGGTCGAATGCCGGCGGCTCGTCCCGCGAGCTCAGTATCCTAACCAAGCCCTTGAACACCCCCACGCTCCGCCGTCCACCACCCTGCCCGCGGTAGAACGTGTACGTCTCGAAGGGGCTGGTCTCCAGAGCGTCCTCGAGCTCGCTGGCGAGGGTGGTCCGCCCTCGCATGTACGCGGGGGGGGCATCCTCCTCCAACGCGCACTCCTTGTCGAACTCCTCCTCGAGCTCACTTTGAGATAGTCCATGGAGTTGTTTATTTCCCTTGGCGTTGAACGTGTACCCGAATTTTGATTTTTTTACTGCGATGATTTTTTGGATTTTTTTTGAGGTCGATTTCCTCTCTTTGGAGGCGAGGAGTCGGGACTTTCCTAGCTCCAAGTCCTCCTCTCCGTACTCGTCGTCCTCCTCGTCCCCCCCCATCTCGCCCGTCGCAACAATGTTGAAGCTCCCCGCCTCGCTCCGCCCAATGTCCACGTGCTTCAGCGCGCCGAAGACCCCCGCTCCGGTGTCCTCCTGCGTAACCACCTCCGAGATCTTGTCGACGATCGAGACCGGAACGTGGCTGCCTATGTCCATCGAGGCTGTGCTGCTCGTGTCAGCAGAAACAACTGGTGCAGACTCGACAGATGATGAGCGAAAGAACTCAGCATCCTCCTTGTCTTCCTTGTCCTGACTCCCAACCGTGAACTTTCTGCTGCCCCTGCTGCTGTCCCTGCTGCTGCCCCTGCTGCTGCCCCTGCTACCGCGTTTCCCCGAAGCTGGCATGACACTGCTAGCTTGGTGACAATACTGCGGCTTATCTTTTTCCTTCCCCCCCTCCCCAATGATCAACCCCCCGGCTTTCTTCTTACAACTGCTGGAGAATTTCTGCGCCCCCCCCTCAAAATCTGCGCTCCACGGCAGCTTCCGGCTCAGGTCGATCTTGCTAACGCCGCAGACGGGCTTGTACATTCCCGCCAAGCGGTTGTCGTACAGCTTCATGGTCAGCGGCGGGGCGAAGATTGGCTGCGCAGAATTGAGTGGGTTAGGTTTTAACATATACTAGTTGTGACTAGCTCGCTTCGCTCGCGGCTCGCTCACCTCCACGGGCATCCTGCACTCTAACACGACCCGCTCGAGAAAATTGGGATTCGCGCCGCTGGGCCTCTTGCTGTTGTCGGTCACGGCAGAGTGGCTACCCGAGCAGGATTCGAGCTTGAACTCGACACAGGGGAATTGCAGGGGGAGGAACTTGTACGGGCTAAGGTCGCGGCAGCCGAGAGTAATTATCTCGATGAAGGAGGTGCGGTAAAGGGGGGTTATGGAAAGGACAGGGGGCATACTTTGTTCCGGGTGGGCTTTCTTTACAAGCTGGAAGGAGAGTAGGAGCTCACCACCACAATCCCCCTTCGTCTCCTTGAGCATCCTGTGCCAGCTCGGCTTTGGGATCTTCTTCACGTCCTCCAGATCTGCGATATTCCTAACGATGTACCCTTCCTTCAAGGTCGCGTTGACGCACCCGGCGTAGTCGTCCGGATCGAACGGGCTAAAGTCCCAGTCGAAAACCTGAATATTAACCTGCGGGTAGAATTTGGGATCATCGGGCAGCTCGCAGTCGAAGCACACTGTCGAGTACCAGAGCGGGTCACACGTGTTCTTCTTAACCTGGCTTGCGAGCTTGTAGTTCTGCCCGTGTCCATTCTTGACCTTGTCGATGGTCGAGCGAGTGGAAAGCCGCTGCCCGTTGAAATTCACCTTGAAGTATGGGTCCATCAACCCGTTCGAGTCGCTAGCGGGGAGGTCTCGCCCCTGGTAGACGTGGCAGCGGAGCTGGTATGGCGTATATTTTAGTTTAGTGTAGTATAAGTTTAGTTTACAAATTAATTCTTTCTTCTGAGTTTTTGCTGCTCCTCTCACCTGATAGGCAGACTTTTGGTTGCTCGTTTTGAGCGACTGCGCCCAATCACTTTTGGTCTTCTCGGCCAAGTCGGCAGTTCCGGCCCCGAGGCGGATGAGAACCGACCCGGGGAACTCATCAGGACCGAGGAGGTCGAGGGCCTTGTCCTCAGCAAGCATCACCCAGGAGGTCTCTCCCCCGAAGTTCTCGCTCACCAAGTCGCGAAATTTGAAGCGCTTGTAGGCAACAGGGACGGTGTCGATCTTCTTCCCCTTGCAGATGCTCACAACAACGTCGGGGATCTGGTCGAGGTCGACGGGGTATATGATGTCCTCAGTCTCGATCAACTCGCACCACTCGCAGACGCCGTTGTTGTTTTCCTGCGCCGAGCGAAGAAGGTGCGAAGTAAATTGAGCGAGTTAGTGTGGCTTAGTAGTGGCTCGTATGCTCGTCTTCCTCAAAGCTCGCTCGCTTCGCTCGCTCACCTTGCGGGAAGAGTAAATCTCGTACTTGCCGCACTGAATCTTGATCTGCATTTTTCGGATATTGCCCAGGTGGCGGAAGACGGGTATCTCGGAACCGGCAATGACCAGAGCTCGGATCTTTAAGCGCTTAGTTGGAGGCATGCGGTTCGGCTTGATGCGGGCGACCTTGCGGCGGAAGCACTGCAATTTTGGTTAGTTTAGTTAAGTCAAGTCATTTCAGGAATGCGCAATAGTTAACAGTTTCGATTTTTCGGGCTCACCTCCGCCTCCCTCTTCGTCCCGTCCAGTCGATCTGGTGCCACGCTCTCGATTCTCTGCTTCAGCAAAACTCGGCCGCGGTACTGGGGGGAGTTCTCTGTGAACGTGTTGTAGTGCGACTTGTAATCCTTGCCCTTTCCGAGCTTACCGATAGTGTTTGACAAAACGTTGTCGTAGCCGGTGACCTGGGCGCCCATCAGAATCTCCCAGTGTGGGTCGGTGGATTTGTTGCTGCGTGGCAGGGTTAGTTTGCGTACGAGTTTTTGCGTGCCTTGCCGCTTCCCGCCGTCCTGGTGCTCACCTGTCCGCGTTCAAAACGTTGAACTTCTCCTTGAACGTGCTCACCAGATTGTCGCTCGCCAAGCCTCCGTCCTTGTCCCAAACGGTGTAGTTAATAATGTCGCTCATGATTGGGATAGTGACTGGGACCCACAATTCAGTGTTGAACTCGGGGTTGAGGGCAGACCTCGTCCCCTTTATTGTTCTCACTTTCGTCTTCATCTTCGCAGTGCCGCATTCAACCTGGAAGTATGCGTCGATGCCGGAGCTCTTGATGATGGACTGGGCGTCCATCACCGGGAGGTACTCCGCGCGGTAAACTGTTGTCACCAAATAAACCGTATCGCGCTTTATGCTCGGAGGCATGAACACGTCCTGGATGCCCTCCTTGGCCTCCCTCTCCTCCTCTTCCTTCTTGTCGCTCTCCTCGTCATGAACTTTCATCTTATCTCCCGGTCCAATGATGCTTATCGACAGCTTCAGATAACCCTGAACGCCGTTGTCGTCCAAATCAGTATCGTCAAACAGCCCCACCCACGTTCTGTACATTTCGCGCCCCTGTCTGCAGTAGACTCTACTCGCGTCAACGACGAACCCGCCGATCATGTCGTTTCTTCCTCCAAAGTCCGCGTCCATGACCGTCAGCTTGATCTGCCCAGCGTCGAACTCTTCCTTGTCTAGGTTTCGAATGTTGATTATGAAGCGCTCATCGTACACTGCCGACAGGCACTTGTCCACGACCTTGGTGTTGTATTTCTGCCCGAACGCCTCAACATACACGACTGGGTCGCTGAGACCGTTGCTGTCCTCCGCCTTCAAATCGCGAACCTCAATGACGTGGATCTGAACCTGGTAGTCGCCCGATTTGATTTCAATGTCTCCAAGCTCGGCCATGAGTTTCTTTTCAATCTGCGCCGAGCGAAGAAGGTGCGAAACGGAATTGAGTGGAATAATGTTGGTTTAGTAGTGGCTCGTACTCTCGTCTTCGTCGAGGCTCGCTCACCTCCTCCTTCTCCAGACGCTCCTTGTCTATTTCCTCCTCCGTCTTGGGAGGAGTTTTCTCCGATTCGTCCATCTAAGACGAATACGAATTGAATATTTTTTGTTAGTTTAGTATTGAAGGGGTGGAATAATAAATGTTGATGTGGACGCGGCTCGCTCACCTCTTCATCCTCAGCCTCCTCATCCTCCACCTCGCCAAAACCGAGAAATCCCAGAACGCTCCCGTGCCTACTGGTGCTGATTGCCTTCGGCCTCGGAATCGCCTTGTTCCACCTCCAGTGAATCAGAACTTCAATCTCACCCCTCTTCTCCGCGTCCGCGACACCCTTCAAGTTTTTTAACTTGTACCACGACCGCTGGG
>Ga0302114_10003339_pt1 | contig 10096 bp, 5 predicted proteins | sample AG5_Surface_MG_FD_203107 | JGI IMG/M metagenome (GOLD analysis project Ga0302114, IMG submission 203107) | Marine microbial communities from Western Arctic Ocean, Canada - AG5_Surface | ecosystem: Environmental > Aquatic > Marine > Oceanic | place: Canada: Western Arctic Ocean | collected...
TGACCCTCATGTTCGTCGTAGGTATCGGCGTTGACCCGGGCGCCAACGTTCAACAACACCGCGTCTTTCTCACCCGGATCGGACGATGGAAGAACGTCGGCAGTCGCCGGGCTGGACGCCGGGGACCAGACCCTCACGTTCCTCACCGCCAGCGAGTGCGACGCCGCCGAGTGTCGCTTTGCGCTCCGTGGGAACACAGAGCTGTGCTCCGCGGTTGACACGTCGACGACGGCGACGGGCTCACCGGACGTTTCACCCACAGACTGGCCCGGTCGATCACGGTGCTCGAACATGACCACCCTGGTCGTGGTGGCCAGCGCGAACGTGACGGTGACCGCGTCGCCATCTTTTGACGAAATATTTTCGGGAAGAGACATCGGAAACGGATTCGCGAGCGCGGCCCAATCGCCGTCCCGTGTCTCCTCGCTCAGTGTCCCGGCTTCGGAGGTTGCGACGTTTGAAGCCAGGAAATGAAGCGAGCGCCTGACGGACCGCCGACGTCCCGCGCCCAGCAGCGAATGATAGTTGGCCTGGTCCCGACCTCCGCCGCCAGTCGGCACGTCGCGCTCCTTTGACTCTCGTTCGACGGTCCAAACAAACTCGGACGCGACGGCGACTACGCGGCTTGTCAGCACAGCCTCCACGCCGCACGCCTCGATGTTGACGACGCCCGGCCCAGCCCCAGCGGAAGGGACGCACCCTTCAATTCGCAGGAATGACTTGACGTCGACCATGTTCTCACGAAGCGCGTTGACCCGCAAAAGACTCGCGTCGGCGACATCCACGCCGGCGGACTGAACCGAGCATTGCATCCATACATGACCACCCCGCGACTGACTTAACCGAACATCCATGGATGTCAACTTGGCGACGTACAGCGCACTCGTCGCGCTCGAGCTCGCGGCGACGGATAGTTCCTCCATGCGTAGGTCCAGGTCGAGCGCTGGGTTTGAACCGATGGGAGTGAAAACATCCTGGTTGAGCGGTTGTTGCGGCGTCGACGTCTCAACTTGCGACGCAATCTTTTCAACCGCGGCTTGCGCTCTTCGCAAGGAAGATACCAGCGCCGGCGTGACTCCCACGTGAAGCACCCCGAGCCGCGCGCGTACCCTGTTGCACGCATCACCTCCGCCCACCGCCAACGAACGCATCACGGCGGTGACGCGACCGCTGAACTCGTCAAAGACGGGCGACCACGTGAAGGTTCCACCCGCCCGTGAGGTTCCGAGAACCGGGACGCTCACCTGGACCCCCGCGAACGTAGCCGCGACCTGGTGCGTGGACGCCGCCTGTTCCAGCGCGAACAACGCCTCGTTCACGACGTTCGGATCCGAACGCGGGTCCCTCACCAGACTCTCCGCGTGAACACGAACGTCGCCTATCTCCGAAGCCGTCAGTGCCCTCGCGCCACCCGGGGACCACTCCACCGCCAGCCGAGAAATTTCAAGCGCCGCCGCCGACGAATGCGAACACGTCTTTGGATCATTCGACGAGTGCGCGGACGGAAGTAGGAACAGTAGGTGGTTCAACGCGAGTCTCCACGGCTGGGCTCGAAGTTCGAGGTCGATGGACGTCGTCGCGCGCACCAGACGCTCCACGAAAGAGTCACCCTTCAGCCCGCGCACCGAAGACAACACCCGGCTGAAGTGCGACCCGGGAATCTCCTGGGGGAAGGCGGCGAGTGTCGCGGCGATCCGCGAGTGCGCGATGATCGCGAGGGGTGCGACGACAACCTCGACGGGCTGCACTCCGTTGGAATCCTCGGTATCGGATCCCGGCGTTGTTCGTCTCTGGGTCACCTTCACCACCGGTCCGTTGGAGTCGCCGAGTTGGGAGTCGCTCCTGCGCCAAACGGCTCGGACCCGGTTCATTCGAGTCCCGCTTGAGTCCTTCCCTGACTCGCCATCCATGGGTCCCATCACCAGCCACGCCTCCACGTCTTGCACGCCGACACTCAGCGCCAACGCCGACGAACTCGGTTCCTCCCACGTCTCAACCTTGACCCCCCTGACCTCTACCCGGACGGCGTCGGCGTCGGCCCCATCCGGGGTCTCAGTCTCAGTCTCAGTCTCCGAGCGCAGCGTCATCGACAAACGCTCGGCGATGAGTGTAAACGCGGGTCGCCCCGACTTGGCCCGTTCCGACGCGGCGAAAACGTACGTGGACGTGGACGCCACCGTGTTCACGGCCAGACCCACCGCGCTGGTCACCGCCGACTGGCCGCGGCGGTACATAGCGGACGCCGCCCACCGGAAACCCATCCGTTTTTTTAGGATATCAGTTTCGTTCTCGCCGGCTTCTTCGTCGTCGTCCACGCCAAACTCGCTCTCGAGCTCACTCTCCTCGGCGTCGTGGAACTCGCCGTCGTCCTCGTCGTCGTGCATGAGCTCTTCCGCCCGGTTACGCGCCGTCAACAGCTCCTCGAGGCTGAGTTCGTTTTCGAGCGAATACAGCTCCGCACCCGCGAGGTCCGCGTCGTCCGGCGGCTCGCAGTCGTAAAACTCATCCTCGCCAAAGTCGACGCTCTCGTCCAAAACACCCGGCTTGACACCCGCCTTGGACTGACCTTCCAGCCTCTTTCGGTACAGGTCCACGTACCTCATGACGTGCACGGCTCGTTTGAGGTCATCCTTGGCTCCGTTGGATCCGTCCTTCTTCTCCGATACGTCCCGCACCGTGGACTTGACCGCGTACCTCCACCACTCCACCCAGTCGTTTCTATCCACCGGTCGGTCCATCCCGTGCCTCTCGCGTAAACAGTACACCTTCATCTGGTCACCCAGCCGCATCAAACTCCTCGCCTGCGACGGACGGGCCCGGGCCTGGACCTCGCCGTGCAACTCCAATTTGACGTCAAACCCGGAAACTTGTTGGTTCGACTGTCGGTTCGTATCCGCCACTTTGGACCGCGCGGTGAGGGTGAGAGTCGCGGCTAGGTCATCCATACCGACGATGACGTCGTTCGCGTGTACCGCGTCGTCGTGTCCACCGCCCTGGACGTGCGTAGCGCCGGTCACCCGCGGGCACCATTCCTCCGGGTCGTCCAAATTGTCACCAGCGACTCGAGAGTACACCTTGAGCCCTTTGATCTCCACCCTCTTGCGCGCCTCTCGCACGGGGGTTACCATGGATAGGAACGTGTACGACGACCTGGATTTACCACCCCTGGATTCACGTTTGGAACGACGTGGGTGGTTTAACCCTTGGACGTCATCCGGCTCATTCTCCGGCTTCGAGGAGGACGGCTCATTCGATGAACTCGTTTCCGTTTCGTCGTCCCCTTCGCCCGGTGTCCTCTCCCCATCGCGGTCCTCCCCTAGGGTACCCGGCGTGGCGACGAGGAGCGAGTCCAGTCGTATGCCGATCGCGGAGCACGTGTCTGTCTGCGACTCCGGTCCTACCCCCACCGCGGGCACATCCGCGAACCTGACGTGTACCGATCCCACCTTTAAACGAAGCCTGTCTAACAACGGCGCCCAGAGCGCGTCGAGGACCGCGCTGGACGAGTGTGGCGCCGAGGATTTTCCCTTTCGTTTCTTCATCGCCGCGATCTCAGCCGCGGCCGCGGCGAGCGCGGCGCGTTTGAGAGCCAACGCACGTCGCGCCGCGGGTTCAGCCGCCCACTCATCCTCCGTTCTCGGCGAGGCGGTGACCGAGATGGCGTCCAGGGTGATGACGAAGGGGTGCTGCCTGGCGGACAGGAGCACCGTCTTGAGCGCCAGCTTGAGCTCGACCAGCCCGATCGTCCCTTCGCGCACCGCGAACGGTAGCTTGAGGTGATCGAACGCCGCGGGCTTCAGACGGACGTTCTCCAGTCGCACCACCCCGCTCCACACCCCGACCCTCAACTGCTCCCGTGGCAAGTCGACGATGTACTGCCCGAGGAAGCGCTCCAGCAGCGGAGCGAGGAGGTTCTCGAACACCATCCCCGCGACCCGGACGCGGACGCCTCTCCCCGGGTTCGCGCCGCGCCCCTCCCCGGTCCGATAGTCTCGAACTGCGGAAGGCGGCGCCGGCACGTTGTGCGGGTGTCGGCGAGTCCAACTGTTTTGATCGTTTAATCGATTCTGTTTGGTTCTGAGAAAAAATGCTTCGACACTGATGATGATGATGATGATAGCGGTACGAGAGTGTATCGTATCAAGAGCTCGTAGAGCTCAAGATACCGGTTGTTCGAAGAACTACCCACATATCAGAAACATGTCGGATTACAATCCCCCATGTCGGCTAATCACACTCACATCCCGAGGTCGGAGGCGACCATCTTCTCCGCTATGGGGTGGTACATGTTCCTCGCGTCCGTGAACGTCTCACGCGCGAACGTGACTCCACCCTCCGCCTTGGACTTGGACAACGATCGGTACAACGGCCTCAGGAACTTCATGCGACCTTGCGACGTCAGCATGTCCCTCGCCGGCTCGAACGCACCGGCGTCACCGGCGGCTAACCTGAGCTGCAGCCACTTGCAGCGAATCTCGCTGTTCTTCATCGCGCTTAAACCGTACAGTTCATCGAGGGACTTGACGACGTTGACGGAAAGAGCGTGGGATCCGCCGCGGTACTCGATCAGCGACAGGAGGAAATGGTCAATCTGCGCGGATGAGAAATCCTTGACGTCATCGGCGGATGCACCCACCGGCTTGGTCCCCTCGCCGCCCATGCCGAGCACGTCGCACAGGTGCCACCGACGCGCGAGCTCCGCGGAAGCCTCCGAGGACCCGCCGTCGTAATACAGCCCCACGTCCACGGGGGGCATGCCGGGCTTCGTCAGCCACGCGTCCCAGTCGACAACCGCCGACGCCTCGGGAAACCGGGCGGTGTACGCAGTTTTGAAGTCGTCGGTGTCGACGGTGTTGTACTGGTGTCGCTTGAAGTGCTCGATGAGAAACTCGGCAAACTCTGGGGTGCCGTTGGCGGCATCCGCGTGTTCCGGCCCGTCGCCGCCGCCGCGGGTCACGTGCTCGAGATATACCAAAAACGCAAAGCCCTTCTCGTAGGGAACCTTGGAGAAGACGTCGTCGGGGTCGACACCGCCTGCCAGTGCGGGCTTGAGCACGGTGTGCGGGTGGCTCTCACCCAGCCGGGCCACGGTCTCCTTGAGCTCCATCAAACCGCCGATGGCGTTGAAGTCGAAAACGCTCTTGCCGTACATCTTGTTCATGATCTTGCGCTCGATGAACACGGTGAACCCCTCGTTGAGCCAGAAGTGCTCCCAGGTTTTGTTCGTCACCAGGTTACCACTCCACGAGTGCGCAATCTCGTGCGCCACCACGTGCGCCTGGCTTCGATCACCCGCCAGCAGAGTTGGGGTTACAAACGTCAAACACGGGTTCTCCATCCCTCCGTAAGGGAACGAAGGCGGCAGGAGGAGAAGGTCGTAGCGCCCCCACACGTACGGACCAGCGACCTGCTCAGCCGCCTTGAGGAAATCCTCAGTCTCGGCGAATTCAAACGCACCCGCCTGGACCATCTCGGGCTCGCTCCAAACCTTGGAACGGGGACCAATCTCGACAGCCTCCACGTTGCCAACCGCCAACGCCAGTAGATAGGGCGGAATCGGAACTCGCTGCTCAAACTCGAAACACCGTTTGCCATCGCCAACATCCGCGGGTTCACCGAGGGGAATGGCGGACATGAGCGCGGTGAGGGGGTCGGGGGCGGTCACCTTGGCGCTGTAGGTCATCTTCGCGCCGGGTGTATCCTGGCACGGGAACAGCGACCTCGCGTGGATGGCTTGGCATTGCGTGAACAGGTAAGGGTGCGTCCCGCCGGCGGTCTGCTCGGGCCTGAGCCACTGGACAGCGGAGGACGATGGCGACGTACGATACGTGATGACCACGTCGAACGCGGTGCCCGCATCCATCCGCGTGCCGAGTTCAATCACGAGAGGCGCGCCCATCACCGGGTGGACCTCGCCCAAGACAAACGTCAGATCCGCCCCGTCCATCTGGACACGTTCGATGTGCAGATCGCGGGTGTCCAGCGTCAGGGTCGAGCTCTCCGACTCGACCGTCACACTCGCGGTCGCCGTTCCAGAGATGACCTTGTCATCGAAGTTCACGTCCAATTCGAACGCCACGTGGGTGACGGCGGTCGTCGGGTAGGACGACTGGCTGGATGGGTCGAAGGGCATTTTGATCGCGTCTTCGGTCGACGCCCTGGGTTGGACGCGGCGGGGTTTGACCGCTGGAGGAGACCTGGTGGTACGCCAAGCGACGTTACGACGAGCGATCGCGACGGTGGGTCGAATACAAGTAATCGAACGCGACGCGAGCATCCTCGCGCGGGGGCGAAGTGACTGGATACGAGGGTGTCGCTAATAAAGTCGCTAAAATCTACTGGTCCACATACAAGTAGGCCTTACACACCGTCACGCCATACCGACGAAGTCCGCGTACTCCGGGCAGAGTCTCCTGCAGTGCCTGTACAGCCTCATCGCCGTCATGTGATCACTCTCACCCTCCGCACGTTGCGCCCGGCGGTGCAGGTCGAACGCCTGTTTCCCCACGTCGTCCGTGAACAGTGGGTTGGCCCGTTCGTACATGACGTCGGTGCGGATGATTATCTTGAGGTGGCCGTCACCCACCGGCGTCCCTTCGTGGCTCGTGTCCTGCCTGAACACCAGCGCCGTGCCGGGTTCCACGGGCGCCACCGCCGCTTTCCACTCGTCGGGCCACCTGTACACGCCGAGCGATTCGTCGACGATGAACTTACCCATGCCGGTTCCCTCTGGCGGGACGAACATGGCTGTGCCTCCACCCACTGGGCACCGGTTCAGGTACACCAGCATGGAGTACAGCGACCTTCGGTTCATGTCCACGATGGATGCGCCGTCGGTGTGCGGCGAGAAGTGACCGCCGGATTCGTACCTGTTGAAGAGGAGGTGGTCGTTCACCCCGCACGCCTCCCACGTCCCGCCCAACCCGGGCTCCCACATGGGATGGCCTTCATCGATGACCACCGTCGGCACCACCAGGTGGGCGCACCGCCGCCACAGTTCGTCCGCGACCGCCGCGCTGTGAATCTCCACGGTGTCCGAATTGCGAAACTTATTCGTGGACGCCGCCGCGTTCCAGAAGCTGTAACCCGCACCCTCGGCGCATTTAATCAGAGCCTCGCACTCGGATGCGCTCACCAGGTCGTCGACGATGAACGCGTCGAGGGGCGGTGGAAATGTGCGCTTGGAGACTTTGGGAATCTCTGCGCCGGAGGTTGACGCGACCAGGCACGCGTCCAGCGCTCGACGGTGTTCCTCCGACGCCTGGACCTTGTTGACGGGACGTATGGCATCCGGGTCGACGTCCACCAGGTCGAAACCCGCGGTCGTGCCCTCCCGGGGCGGGGTCACCGCGGCCGCCATTGTGCGACAGAACCGAGGCGAGGAAATCTCCACCGGATCGAGTTTGTGAGATCTCGCCCAACACCACCCAACAAACGGGGTCGCGCGTGGACAGACGCCCGCGTGGGTGGTGGGATGATGTCGACACCGTCGATCACGAGTCAGGCGGGGACGTCGAGTGGCGTCATGAACGTGTCGCGGGGGATGGGACGAAGACGATCGGGATGCGCGGGGATGGGACCCACGAGCGGACATCGGGACGTGTCATCCGCGAAGAAGAGGGTGCTGACGCGACGTCGTGGCGAGGGGACGAGCGCGGCGCGTGACTGGTCGGTCGCGTCGGGGTATGGGACAAAGGCCGGGGCGCGAGGATCCGGTATCGTCGTGAAAGGCTTACCAGAGACGCTGTTCACGGTCGGAACGGTCGCGGTGTTGCCACTGTACGGCGCGATGATCGGAGCTCCCAAGGCGAGGTTCACGCAGACTGCGATGCGTTCGCACCTGCCGTTCATGCTGATGGGTGCCTTGTACGCGGCGGCGGCGATGGTGTCTTCGCAGAGTGTGGATGCAAAGGCACTCGTGGACGTGTTCTTCACCAACACCAACGGAGATGGAGTGATGAGCATAGCGAGGCACGCGTTGACGTTGCTGTCGGGCTTCCTGGCTACGGCGGAGCCCGCGTCTTGCGTGTGGGTTCATCTGCTGTCGTTGGACCTGTTCGTGGCGCGGCACGTTTACCTGGACAGCTTAGCTCTGAACGTTCCGGCGGCGCATTCGCTGACACTGTGCTGCATGTTCGGACCGTGCGGGTTCCTGGCGCACACTTTGACCAAGGCGTTCATGGCGTTGATGGAGATGAAGGGAAAGACGGCGGCGACGTAGGCATCTTGAAATACAAAGTCATCGGAAGTGACGAGAGCGGACCCTGAACCTTACCGTACTCTAGGGTAAACTTACCCTAAGGCCAAACCCTCACCCGAATTTCAACCCGACTCTCGTGAAAAGGATTTTGGTGGAGGTCCGGCGCACGGGCGTGCGTGCCGCCCTCACTCTCCGCGGCAGTTTTTCTTGGACCTGACAGTCTCAGCTCGTGGTGAGATTCAAATCACTGTGTGGGTGCCCAGGTCGCAGCCCCTGCGAGGCGCGGTGAGGCGACCACAGAGAGTCGGATTGGAGGCGCGGATCTGGGTGACACAGTCGCCATGGACATCGCGTTGTCCGGTATGACCCTTCGGGGCTTCTACAGGTCCGTCGCGAGCCTCTCAAAGCTCGGGGCGGAGGTGCTCATCGAGGCGACCGGCGATCGCGAAGGCCAGAGGAACGGCGGGCTGACGATCAAGGCGATAAACACCGCCCGGTCCGCGTTCCTCTCCGTCACGTTCAAGTCGACGTCGTTCGATGCCTTCAACGTGACCGTCCCCGAGGGCACGTTGCAGACGGCGGTGTACGCCAAGCATCTCCTCGCGGCGCTCAGGACGCAAAAGGTTGAGCGCGTTTTGCTCTCGCAGGCGGTGGACGCGCCGGAGAAGATATCGATTCAGCTCGAGTGCGGCCGCGGGACTCTCAGGAAGACCTTCGGCGTGCACTGCGTCACCGACGCGGCTCACCTCAGGGCGACGCTGGACCCGAGCACGATGCCCATCAAGATCGCGTTCCGACCCAAGGAGTTGAGTCGCATGCTTTCCCATTTCCAGTCGGCGCAGGCGGACATCACCGTATCGTGCGCCCCGGAGGATGGCGCCGGGGACGTGCTGCGAGACGCGAACGCCCCGGCGAAACGGAACCTCAAGCTGTCGTCCTACCTCGACCCGAACGCACCGGCCGGCCAGGCACTTCAGACATCGGTGAGCCTCGACAGCGGCGGCCAGGACGCGGTGTTGAGGTACGAACACGACGGGGGCGAACAGGTGGACGTGACGGTGAACCTCAAGGACCTTCGCGTGATGACCGGTCTGTGCGAGCAGCTCGACGTGGACGTGGTGGTGTACATCGACGAGCCAGGGGCGCCGGTGCTGGTCAGGCCCACGGCTGAGTACAGGGCGATGGGCGGCGACAACCGCGGAAACCAGAGCCACCAGAACCACCAGAACCACCAACACCAGCAACACGGTCGAGGGTACGCTTTCGACCCGACGGACGTAGACTTTGACGCTGAGCTCGTGTTGGCGTCCATGTTGCCGCGCATCGAACAGGAACCGTCGCAAACGCTGGGAGGTACCACGCGGACACAACAAATGGCGGGGGATACGAGGGCGGGGCACAACGGACCGCCGGGTACGTCGGGGAGGGAGAGTGAACTGACGGAGAAGTTTCCGGGACGTTCCGGAAAGGGCGAACCGTTCGGCGGAAGGGGCGGCCCGAGCGTGGGCGCGGCGGCGAGCACGGGGATACCGGACTCCGTCGATGGATCCACGCCGGTGGATACGCGTCAGAGGGAGACGGTCACGGGCCCGCCGGCGGATGTTCAGATGGCGTGGGCTCCGGGTGATTTGGACGACGACGACGGAGGGGACGATTGGCTGGGCGAGTACGTGGAGGCGACGCCGCCCAATCGCAAGAAGCAGCGAAACAAATAAACGATTTTACAACACACGGACGGACTACACGTAGACGATCAGTTCGCCGCCGCTAGCTCTTTCGTGATGACGTCGAGCGATTTGCCCTTGGTCTCCACGACGGTAGCCCTCACGAAGAGAACGGAAAGCGCGCAGACACCCGCGAACCCGACAAACACCGCGGGACCGCCCACAGCCTCGA
>Ga0302114_10003344_pt1 | contig 10092 bp, 9 predicted proteins | sample AG5_Surface_MG_FD_203107 | JGI IMG/M metagenome (GOLD analysis project Ga0302114, IMG submission 203107) | Marine microbial communities from Western Arctic Ocean, Canada - AG5_Surface | ecosystem: Environmental > Aquatic > Marine > Oceanic | place: Canada: Western Arctic Ocean | collected...
CTTCCTCAGAAATCAAATTTTGCACCTTGTCCGCCGCATTATCGGTGAAGGACATGATGATTGGCTCTTGTGTTTGTACTACGGACATTTGAATTCTCAGCTGGTGTAGACCGGGCTCTTGGATACTCGACAATCGCTTGCCTGGGAGTGATTATGTCAATAACCGACTAATTTAGTCAATTATTCCTCGACTCTATTTAAGAGGTAGAATAAGCCTCCACGCACCATAGTGGGTTCTTTGCAGCAGTTAGCTGTTCTGTATAACCGAGTTGTTGAAGGGAAGCTTCTTCTTCTCTGCCGCTAGGCGTTTGTTCTCATTCTGGCTGGTGCTGATATGCTTCAGATTGCCGTTTACCTCGGAACCCATCACCATCTCGATCAGATTGTAATAAACACTACCAACTACGACTGCCTTCGCTGCCAGCTCTAAATGATTGGTGGAGCGCAGATCCCCCTGCACTAATCCGTTTACAATTGCCGATGGCACACAGACCTCGACCGCGCCCTTCTCTGCGATGCGAATCAGTGCCTCTGAATCGTCTTCGGCGTAAATGTTCCCCTTCACTCGCCCCTCAATGATCAGCTCTCCACTGAAGTGTATATCACCAACGATCTCGGTAGATCTCGATATCAAGGTATGAGCTGGACCGGTTGATGTTTTATCTGGCAATGATTTTTTGAACATAGCCATCGTCTCCTATCAATTCTGTCCTGCTTAACTTCTAAACGGATTCTCGGGCTCGTCTAACGCTTAACAATCAGCGCTCAACGACCCAACTAAAATTCTGATTAACGCTTTTCTCAACTGGCTCCATCGATACCGCTGCGACCTGCAGGCGGTCTGGAACAAAACTCTCCGGTAAGACTAGCTCTCCCTCAATATTCTGAAAGTATTTGAAGCGGAGCCTAATATTGAGCTGATCTTGTTCTGCTGACAAATCGCGAAGCGACAATATTTGCTGCTCGTCGCCTTGCGAGCCTACCAAATTGATATTCACATGGCCGGTCAAGAACGTATCGCCATCTGCATCTTGCTGGCGCAGCACCAATTTATAGCGAAAACGATTACTCTCTCGCGTCGCTTCGATATCGAGCTGACTTATAATCAGCCCGGTGTCTTCGGTTTCCGCGGACACTACCTGTCGGTAGTAGACGACGTCTTGCTCCAGCTGCGCTACACGATCACGCAAGCCAATGATCGTTGCCTGTACTTCTTCTGCCGCACGCTGATCCATCACGCTCGACCTGTCCAATATCGCGACCTGTCGGCGCAGTTCTGAATTCTCTGTCTCGGTACCTATTAGCTGCTCGCTCAATTCCTGCTGTGTTGCCAGTTCCGACTGTTGGCTGCGTAGTGTGTTGGAATAGCCATACATAAAGCCGCCAATAGCGCTCGTCCCTATACCCAGCGCAAGGAAGCAAACAAGCACGAAGCGCCTGCCAGGCCTATACGGCACGACAACCATCTTTTCTTGTTTACTGCCTTTAACTACATTGGGCACGCAGACTTCTCCAGTCCAATCAAAAGTGCTCTAAAGCTCAGGCTATCTAAAGCTTAGGGCAATAAGGCGATATTTTGCAATCCCGTTGTCTCATCTAAGCCAAACATAATGTTCATGTTCTGTATGGCCTGTCCTGCAGCACCTTTCACCAGATTGTCCTCTGCCGAAAGCACCACAATCGTATTCGTGTCCTCAGAATAAGCTACTGCTATCTGACACTTGTTCGATCCCTTCACATTTCTGGTAGCCGGTACTTCGCCCTGCGGCAGCACATCTACGAACGGCTCATCGGCATAACGCTGCTCATACACCGCTTGAAGCTGGTCTAGTGAGACCTGTACGCCCGATTTCACCGGCGCATACAGTGTTGCCAGAATGCCTCTTATCATCGGAACCAGATGCGGAATGAATGTCAGTCGAATCTCTGATTCGCTGTAGGTAGTTAACCGCTCGCATATTTCCGGATGATGACGATGACCAGTAATACCATAGGCCTTGATGGACTCTGTCGCCTCGCACAGCAAGAAGTCTTCGACTGCCTTCCTGCCGGCTCCGCTCACACCAGACTTGGCGTCGGCGATAAGCCGGTCTGTCTCAATGAGGGAATTTTCCAATAGCGGTAAGAAACCCAACTGGATCGCCGTGGGATAACAGCCCGGCACAGCAATTAGTTGCGCTGATTTAATTTTTTCTCGGTTCACCTCGGGCAGCCCATAGACCGCCTCGGCGACAAGCTCTGGGCAGACGTGTTTCGTCTTATACCATTGCTCCCACAGGGGAATGTCTTGAATTCGAAAATCCGCCGAGAGATCGATGACCTTAATACCTTTCGACAATAACTGAGCCACCGTATTCATCGCTACAGCATGCGGCGTAGCATAAAAGACAACATCGCAGGCCTGTAACAAATCCGCATCGGGAGCTGAGAATTGAAGATCCACGTGGCCGCGTAGGTTAGGAAAGCGACTGTGCACATCCACGCCCGCAAGCTCTCGCGAAGTCACGACGGTAATCTCCACATCGTTGCGAGGGGCGAGCAATCTGAGTAGCTCGACGCCGGTGTAACCAGTAGCCCCTATTATTCCAACTTTTATCAAAACAGACTCCGTGGGTGGTATCGGTAATTCAGTCTTTGCAGCGGGAGCGAATCAGTTGCCGCTTATATAATCGTCAGGTGATCTGAAATGCCGGACGGAGTATCTTACACTCCAATGCCTAGATTGCAATATCTGGTAGCATTTCATTACGTAAAATCAACGGCTTAGCGACGATTCCTGCTATCATAAAGACATCAACGAAGAGCTGTGATAGCTTCTCTTCCCAGTATTTAGGAGTGCAGTGTGCTTTGGATTAAAGCCTTTCATATCATCGGTGTAGTTTGCTGGTTTAGCGGGATTTTCTATCTGCCGCGCCTGTTCGTCTATCACGCCATGAGCGAGGACCAGATCAGTCAAGATCGCTTCGAGATCATGGAAAGGAAGTTGTTCTGGTACATCATGACGCCATCGGCGGTACTGGCCGTTATTCTCGGCTCCTGGCTGCTGATCGCCAACCACGGTTATTTCATGGCCTGGTGGTGGATGAAGGCGAAGCTCGGCCTGGTAGTTCTACTGATTGGCTATCACTACTACTGCTGGTGGTATATGAAGGCACTCAGAGAAAACTCGAATATTCGCAGTCACAAATACTTCCGCGTTTATAATGAGCTTCCGGTGTTATTGCTCGTAGCGATTGTAATCCTCATCGTCGTCAAACCTATCTTATAGAATTCTGAAGGACCCCAAATGAGTAACGAAAATTCCAGTCATCTCTACGCGATGGCCGTAAAACATATACCTGGCGGTGTAAATTCTCCAGTCAGAGCCTTCAAGGGCGTTGGCGGAAACCCGCTGTTCTTCAAAGCCGGTCAAGACGCGTATCTGATCGATGCCGATGATAATCGCTATGTCGACTATGTTGGCGGCTTTGGTCCGCTCATCTTAGGGCACTGCCACAAAGATGTGACCGAGGCACTGAGCAATCAGTTGCAGCAAGGCATCGCCTTCGGCGCATCGACCGAGGCCGAAGTTAAGATAGCCGATAAGATCTGTCAGCTCATGCCATCCATCGAGAAAGTAAGACTCGTTACATCCGGCACCGAAGCAACCATGAGCGCTATTCGCCTCGCGCGTGGCTACACCGGGCGCGACCGCATCCTGAAATTCGAAGGCTGCTACCACGGCCATGTCGATGGACTATTGGTTAAGGCAGGCTCCGGCGCACTCACACTCGGTGAGCCCGATTCGCTAGGCGTACCGAAAGCATATACCGATCTCACCCATGTGCTTCCCTATAACGATACGGATGCACTGGAGAGCTTCTTCGCTGCAAATGGCGATGAAATCGCCTGTGTGATTGTCGAGCCAGTCGCCGGCAACATGAACTGCGTGCCTCCTGTGCCGGGTTTTCTTGAGGCGTTGCGCGAACAATGTACCAAGCATGGCGCGGTACTGATCTTCGACGAGGTCATGACGGGTTTTCGCGTGGCCTTAGGTGGCGCACAGTCTCTCTATCAAATCACACCCGACCTGACGACGATTGGCAAGGTGATAGGCGGCGGACTGCCTGTTGGCGCCTTCGGGGGAAAGAAAGAAATAATGGACTTGATCGCCCCGCTGGGCGCGGTCTATCAAGCAGGCACATTGGCGGGCAGCCCACTAGCGGTTGCCGCAGGCTTAGTAATGCTGGATGCGGTATCCAAGCCAGGGTTCTACGATGAGATAACGGCGCGCACGACCACACTACTCAACGGACTTCAGGAACGCGCCGATCAGGCCGGTATTGCTTTTACTACCAATCAAGTTGGCGCCATGTTCGGCTGCTTCTTCACCGAAGAGAAACAGGTCAGTCACTTCTCGCAAGTAATGAGCTGCGACACTGAACGCTTCAAGCATTATTTCCACAGCATGTTAGACAATGGCGTCTACCTGGCACCTTCCGCCTTCGAAGCGGGGTTCTTATCCAGCGCACACGGCGACACGGAAATTCAACTCACACTGGACGCGGCAGAAAAAGCCTTTGCTGCGCTGCCAAAATAAATACCAATTAGATAGACGAGGATTGATAAGTGAAATTTGATGTATACGGAGTAGGTAACGCGCTAGTCGACAAGGAATTTGAAGTCGACGAAAGCTTCTTTCAGGATCACGGTATAGAAAAGGGCCTAATGACGCTAGGAACAGACGAAGAGTCCCTGCGTCTTCTCGGAATACTCACCGAAAAGTACGGCGTCAAGAAGCAAGCAGGCGGTGGCTCTGCAGCGAATACTCTGTATGCAGTTAGTCAGTTTGGCGGCAAAGCATTCTTTAGCTGCAAAGTGGCGAGTGACGACACAGGAGATTTTTTCCTCAAAGAGCTAGGTGATCAAAACATTCAAACGAATTCACAGACGCAATGTGATGATGGTTTAACCGGGCGCTGTCTTATAATGATTAGCCCTGATGCCGAACGTACCATGTACACATACCTCGGTGTATCGGAAACCATTTCTGAGAACGAGCTAGATCTCGAAGCTGCGAAAAGCTCCGAATACATCTATATAGAAGGCTATTTCGTCACCTCGCCTAGCGCAAAATCGGCAGCTATCGAGCTTAAGCAGTTCGCGGAACAGAACCAGATAAAAACAGCTATGACCTTTTCAGACCCGGCCATGGTTGAGTATTTTCTCGATGGCATTAATGACGTCTTGGGCGAAGGTGTTGATCTATTGTTTTGCAACGAGCAGGAGTTAAAGCTTTGGGCGGGCACTGAGGACTTCGATGCGGCCTGCGAGAAGATGAAGAGCAAAGCCAAGCAGTTTGCCATTACACGAGGAGCCGAGGGTGCGCTGCTTTTTGACGGCAGCAACTACATTAACATCGATGCACATACTGTAAAGGCTGTGGACACCAACGGTGCTGGCGATATGTTTGCTGGGGCGTTTTTGTACGCACTAACCCAAGGAAAGGATTTCGAAACGGCGGGTAAACTGGCGAGTCTTGCATCAGCTACCGTGGTAGCCAACTTCGGGCCTAGGCTTGAAGCGGATCAACACGGCAAGGTTGCTGCGCAAATCTTAGGTTAGCCGCGCAGGTCGTCGACGAAGCTCTTGACGCCATCGAACCAGGAAGCAGTCTTCGGCGACTGCTTCTTTCCTTCCTTCCCTTGAATCTCTCGGAATTCCTCGAGAATTTCCTTCTGACGCTTCGTCAGATGTACCGGTGTCTCAACCACTACACGACATAGCAAGTCGCCAGTGCTACCGCCACGAATCGGCTTAACGCCCTTGTCGCGAAGACGAAACAGCTTGCCTGTTTGCGTCTCGGTAGGAATCTTCAATTTAACGCGGCCATCTAGAGTCGGCACTTCCAACTCACCGCCTAAAGCCGCATCGACGAAGTTGATGGGTATCTCGCAGTGCAGGTCGCGCCCTTCTCTGACAAATATTTTGTGTGGCCTTATGGACATTTCCACATACAGATCGCCAGGAGGTCCGCCGTGAGTTCCAGCCTGACCCTCGCCCGTTAAGCGAATGCGATCGCCTACATCGACACCGGCCGGCACTTTGACCGACAGTGTCTTGGTTTCTTCAACATTGCCACGACCATGACAGGTCGCGCAGGGATCCTTGATCTGCTTGCCAGCACCCTGACAGCGTGGACAGGTCTGCTGCACAGAGAAGAAGCCTTGCTGCATGCGCACCTGACCGTGACCACCACAAGTAGTACAGTCGACAGGCGTACTGCCCTTCTTCGAGCCGCTGCCATCACAGGTGTCACATGTAACGGTAGTCGGGATGCGAATCTTCACCGACGTGCCCTTCACGGCTTCCTCGAGATTTAAATCTAAGTTGTAACGTAGGTCGGCACCCTGGCGCACATGACTTTGTCCGCCACCGCCGCGACCACCACCGAAGATGTCGCCAAATATATCGCCAAAAGCGTCGCTGAAATCGGCAGAGCCATGACTGGTCTGCCCTTCTACGCCGGCATGACCGTATTGATCATAACGCGCGCGTTTTTCCTTGTCGGAGAGTACTTCGAAGGCCTCGTTCGCCTCTTTAAAGGTATCCTCGGCCGCTTTGTTGTCAGGATTACGATCCGGATGATTTTTCATAGCCACACGGCGGTAGGCCTTTTTAATGTCGGCCGCCGCTGTGTCTTTCGAAACGCCCAGTACTTCGTAGTAATCTTTTTTTGACATCTCTCTGCTCTTTTACGCGCTGCACTCTTACGGTCAATAAACGCAAAAAAACTAAGTCATCGAAATGACTTAGTTTTCATGTGAATAATCGTCTTTAGTACGAGTCAGCGTTGCCACTGACTCGCTACACAGGACGACTATTTCTCTTCCTTTTCTTCTTCCTTCTCTTCGGCAGCAGCTTCTTCGGAAACCTCTTCAAATTCAGCGTCGACGGCTTCGGCATTCTCAGCACTGCCACCTTCGGCTGCTTCTGCTGCACCTTCTTCCGCAGCTTGCGCCTCGGCGTACATCTTCTGCGCTAGGTTACCTGAGGCATCGGTCAACACCTTAGTCTTGGCTTCCATATCCGCAACATCATCACCTTTTACTGCTTCTTCAAGCTCGGTGATAGCGCTGTTGATCGCGTCCTTTTCTTCGTCAGAGGCCTTGTCACCGGCTTCTTCTAAAGTCTTCTTGGTCGCGTGAATCATGCCATCGGCGGTGTTTCTCGCCGAAATAAGCTCTTCGAATTTCTTGTCCTCAGCAGCATTTGCCTCGGCGTCCTTAACCATCTGATCGATCTCTTCGTCAGACAATCCGCTAGATGCCTTGATCACGATTGACTGCTCTTTACCCGTCGCCTTGTCTTTGGCTGACACGTTCAAGATACCGTTCGCATCCAGGTCGAAGGCTACTTCGATCTGTGGCATGCCGCGCGGCGAAGGAGGAATATCACTCAAGTCGAAACGACCTAGAGATTTATTACCTGCAGCTTGCTTACGCTCGCCCTGCACTACGTGAATCGTTACGGCAGTCTGATTGTCATCAGCTGTTGAGAAGACCTGCGTCTTCTTAGTAGGAATCGTTGTGTTCTTGTCGATTAGGTTACTTGAAACGCCGCCCATGGTTTCGATACCTAGAGACAGAGGCGTCACATCGAGAAGCAACACATCAGTCACCTCGCCAGAAAGTACCGCCGCCTGAATCGCCGCACCAACTGCAACCGCTTCGTCAGGATTCACATCGTGACGTGGCTCCTTACCAAAGAACTCAGCAACTTTCGCTTGTACTAGTGGCATACGCGTCTGACCACCAACAAGAATCACATCGTCGATTTCTGAAACATTCAGATCGGCATCAGCCAGAGCCGTCTTCAGTGGAAGCAAAGTGCGCTCAACTAACTCTTCAACCAATGACTCGAACTTCGCTCGAGTTAGCTTTTGCACAAGGTGCTTAGGACCCGATGCATCAGCAGTAATATAAGGAAGGTTCACCTCGGTAGACTGCGCCGAAGACAATTCGATCTTCGCCTTCTCTGCCGCTTCTTTAAGACGCTGCAGTGCTAGCGGATCGTTGTGCAGATCCATGCCTGTTTCTTTCTTGAACTCATCTGCTAAGTAGTCGATCAGACGCAAGTCGAAATCTTCACCACCTAGGAACGTATCGCCGTTGGTAGAGAGCACTTCGAAAGTGTGCTCGCCGTCTGTCTCGGCAATCTCGATGATTGAGATATCGAAAGTACCACCACCGAGGTCATACACCGCGATAGTTGAGTCACCAACTTTCTTGTCCATGCCGTAAGCAAGGGCAGCAGCCGTTGGCTCATTGATAATGCGCTTAACGTCTAGGCCCGCGATTCTGCCGGCATCCTTAGTTGCTTGGCGCTGAGAATCGTTGAAGTAAGCAGGTACTGTAACAACAGCCTCGGTAACCGCTTCGCCGAGAAAGTCCTCAGCAGTCTTCTTCATCTTCATCAGAGTCTGCGCTGAGATCTGCGGAGGCGACATCTTCTCGTCATTTACCTCAACCCAGGCATCGCCGTTGTCGGCGGCTATAATCTTGTAAGGCACCATCTTAATGTCTTTCTGAACAACATCGTCTTTGAACTGGCGACCTATTAAGCGCTTGATAGCAAACAACGTGTTGCTTGGATTCGTTACTGCCTGACGCTTAGCCGGCTGACCAACAAGCGTCTCGCCATCACTGCTGTAAGCAATGACGGAAGGCGTGGTGCGATCACCCTCTGCGTTCTCAAGCACCTTGGCTTCGCCGCCATCCATGACTGCTACGCATGAATTGGTGGTGCCCAAGTCGATACCAATTATCTTTCCCATTTTCCTAATCTCCGATCGTTCTATTGTCTTGAATCAAGCTCAGGTACCGCTTTGATCCGACGTATAAATTACTAATGACTTCAATATTGGCCCAATCCGGTGTATTTCAAGGATCAGACTGGTAATTCCGCAATTTCCGTATGGCTATACCCATCGTCTAAGAGCACTGGGCATCCGGTTAGTCTCTGAAGACCCGCCTTGGAGTGTAATTCAAGGTTCTAACTGGTAATTCTCTAATTCCCTTATGGCTACTGCAGCCGGCGGCCCTGAATATCCACTTCGTTAGGCCGTGTTCTCTCTTACTTAGAGACCATCACCATAGCCGGGCGAATCACCCGCCCATGCAGGGTATAGCCCTTCTGCATGACCGCGATTACCGTATTCGGCTCAGATTCGGTGTTTTCCTGCATCGACATAGCCTGATGAAGCTGCGGATCGAACGGCTCGCCTAGGGGGTCAACCGTCTCGATATTGAACTTCTTGAAGCAATCGGCAAAGCCCTTCACCGTGAGATCCACTCCCTCGCGAATCGCTTTGATGGCCTCATCTTCGCTGTTGCTGGCGGCTTCCTGAGCTCGCTCTAGATTGTCCATGACAGCCAATAACTCAATGCTAAGTTTTTCCTGGCCGTACTTATGCGCCTTCTCAATGTCTTTCTCGGTGCGGCGGCGCAGGTTCTGCATCTCCGCCTGGACACGTAGTAGGTCATCTTTGGCGTTCTGTGCCTGTTCTAGCGCAGCCTCCAACGCCTGTTCACTTTCGCTGCCTTCTTCAGGATCATCCTGCGTATCAAGCTCGGCGCCCTGCTCTTCGTTTGTCTCTTGTGTTGTGTCTTGCTCTGCCGCCTGAGAATCCTCGGGCTTTTCGTTCTCTGATTCCTGATCTGGAGTCTGCGTGCTCATGACGTCCCCTGCCTAACTATGTGATTCGATTACTGTGTGTATTCATGGCCTGCTTAGCAGGCGATGACCCGTATATGGGGGCTTCAGAAGAGGTTTCAAGCAATTACAGGCATTTCCCAGATATTTTTTTTAGCGACTATTGGGCTGCGCCAATCCATGGGCAAATTAGCTAAGCAGTTGCCAAAATAAGCAGCGCATATTTAATTGCAAATTTTGTGCATTGTTGGCCCCTGTTCCAATATACTTTGCGACTATGCTGCAACAACTATCCATTCAGAATTACGCCACCGTCGACAAGCTTGAGATCGAATTCAAGGCTGGCATGTCGGTGATATCCGGGGAAACCGGCGCCGGCAAATCCATCATGCTAGGTGG
>Ga0302114_10003345_pt1 | contig 10091 bp, 6 predicted proteins | sample AG5_Surface_MG_FD_203107 | JGI IMG/M metagenome (GOLD analysis project Ga0302114, IMG submission 203107) | Marine microbial communities from Western Arctic Ocean, Canada - AG5_Surface | ecosystem: Environmental > Aquatic > Marine > Oceanic | place: Canada: Western Arctic Ocean | collected...
TCTATATTGTTGTTAGTACTGATGAGCGACATACCACCTATGCTAGATTCTGTATTAAAACCACATGGACAGGGTATCTCTGGTAATACTAATAATCCCTCTAGTTTATAAGCACAGTTTTCTTCATCAAAATGAGCGTCAAAAAATGAAGCACTAGATCCATTCTTATCATCGCAAGGCTCATTAGGATCATATATATTTATATCTACTATAGCTTCTGGAAAACCATTAGGGCAAGGAATGTCTATACAGTCTAGCGCGTCTATTATAGCTTCAGCATTACTTGTTACAGACTGTTGTGTACCTCTATCTATACGTACTTTAAATGCGCCTAATGGTAAGTCGTAACCATTTTTAGGAACTTGTGGGGAAGGACATGGTTTATTTTGTTCCGGACTTTGGTAGGAACAATCTAAAGACTCATAAGCTTCAGCCTCGGCTATCTCTCTAGCTGCCTCAACGCTTTCATCTGAAAGATATGAGCATTCAGGAACACAAATCTTTCCTAGCCTGCTAGCTATGGGTGGGTCTATACTAGGGTCATATGCCGGGTCGGGTAGTGTCTGCCCTATTATGACTTCTATTATTTCACTACCACAGGGATCATCACCTAACACAACTGTACCTACTGCTGCCCCGTAACCGTCGCCTTGAATTTCAACCCTAACACCAATATATCCTGATCCCGGGGATATTATATCTACGCCTATAATTGTTCCTTCGTCATTTATTATAGGCGCAAGTTCTGCTCCGCTACCATCACCCTCGGCTGTGATCGTAGTATTATCACTAGTGTATCCTATACCACCTATAGGTAATGCCAACCCTTGGTAATCTACACAATCTACAAATACTTCAGGGTTACAGTACTGACACTTTTGTGCACGTAGTGCGTAAAGCATTGCGGTTTTATTAGCTTCCTCTTTTGTGGTTGCAGTAAATGAACATCCACTAACCTGTATTGAGGAACCAAATTTTTTATCTTTAGAACTGGGCGGTATATACAGTTCCGGATCAGACGGTAGTAAATCTTCTGGTATATTTAGTGACTGAAAATCCTCTACGCTACCATATATATCTCTTACTATCGTGTAATCTTTTAAATTCGCTAGTGCCCAGTCTGCGTCTAACCAACCATCCTCAGGACAGTTAATTACAAATGGATCATTACATACATCTTCTGGAGATGGTGGATCTTCTAACCTTGGTACAACTAAAGGTTCAATTCTGTGTGGTACAAAAACTTTTGGTATTACAGGTAGCTCAGGTATTCTAAATTTACCTATATCTTCGGGACATACCTGTACTATAGGAGTTGTATCGCAATCGTTATTCTCTAGAGTTTTTTTCCGTCTGTCTATTCTTAGATCACAAGGGTCAGGTATTAACGTGCGCCTGTCACAGTCAGGTTTCCTGCGTATTTTTGCAGGTGGTATGAATTCACTTTTGTCAGGGAATCCGTCAGCTGTAAACTCTTCAGTAGGCATTACTCAAAAACCCAAATAGAACACCCGTATTTTGGTTCCATTTTAGTTGATCTCCATTTAGTTCCCTTAACGTGCGTGAATGTCAAACTTGTAGTAGCTCTACCTTGTTGTGTTCCAACTTGTACGTTATGTACTACAGATTTTAAATAGCTTTCAAATAAAAATATATCACCACCATCTTCTTTATAGTTTTTAGCTGTAACATGATATACAAAACCTACGGGTCTACCCCCTGAAACACCGTAATCCTCAATTGTTCCATCCACTAGATTACCTTTAGTTAAACCCGAGTTTCCTGTTTTCCCAGTTGCCGGTCTAGAACAACCCCACCTTATATCTAAAGGTATTTCTAAAACACACGTGTGATTCTGCAATGACTGCTGTACGTAGTGCTTCATAGCCCAATCTTTAAGGACATTTTTTGTTCCCTCTTGCTTGACCTCCATCTTTGTTACTTCTCGTTGTAATCCGTCTTGCGCGTCAGCTTCAGCCACCCTATCCCTAGGGTCTCCGTTAGGACCTGGATCAATTCCTGTAGCAGTAGTTGGTGTGTAGGTGTGATTCATCCAAGTAGGAGCCGTCACAAACTTAGTCTGACCAAATTTAGGCTTTTTCTGTTCAGGATGACCACAATGAATTGTTACATGGTCAGATATCTCACCGGGCTTCATCCCTACACCACGTTCTGTATTACTACCGTAATCGCCCGTCCCAACTCGTGTTACCAAGATTTGACCTAACGGTAGCTCACCTACACCGCCCATACCGTAGGTCATGTTTATTACATCTACTTTTACCTTTTGATAAAAATCACCTGATGGACCAACATTCACCTGGGAGTGCATGAACCTGCTCTTTGCGCTCTTAACATCTATAGGACATATATATTGAAATAAAAATGTGTTTAGTATGGTGTTAAGTAACGATTGAAAGAAGTCCGGTTGTGACTGCAGTATGTTTGATATACAGTCTGTAAATTCTCCGTTTCCAAATTCAGATGGTGCTATTTCATGAAAACTTAATGCGGTATCCTGTGATTCCATCAAAACCTCATTTACAATTTCATCATAAACACCCTCGTTTTGTTTGTGGGTATCTTTTATAAACGTATGCAAACCTGCAGATTCTCCGTCTAACTGGTAGTCACCCCCCATAGTCCACCATACTATCTCGTCAAGCATATTGCCTACCTTGTTAGGCAGATTAGGATCACAAAGTGCCGTAGGCTTATTAGGGTGATTTCCGTATTCATCCTTTAACTAGTATATAGATAGATTTAAAGCAGTTATCCTTTTGTCGGGGTGGATTATAGTTTTTTGTTCAGTAACCTTACCAACACTAACGGATACACCGGGGGCTGTGCTTAACCCTTCAAACCGCATGCTGTTTCCTAGTCCGTCGTCATTTACACGCAAAATTAATTCTCGCTCGCCCTGCCTACGCCACATGTCATCTTGGTCTTCTGATAATTTGTTACTAGTATCTTTTAGTGAGAAATCTGTTGCGCCCTCGTCTGCTGTCATCAGCTGACCAGTTGCATCAGCTCTAACACCTTTTATAACACATGACGGTATGGAGTTGACTACACAAGATATTGTTACTTCGCTTATTTCAAACTTTTCGGAACCTTCGCCTGAAAGCTCTATATCAATTTCCCTTAATTCTACTTCGTCATTAGCCATATGTTTACCTTATTGATGTATTTAGTAAAGCAAGCGACACTATTAGTAAAGCTAGTTTTTTTGAACATGATTCTGTAGTACTGTATTCTGATAATAAATTTGTTTTATTTAATATAGGTAATACAGACATTTTACTCTCTATATAGTGTACCCAGCCTTCATAGTTTATACTAAACGGTACGTAATTTATATCTATACTTCTGGTGTTGTTCCAATCGCCTTCGCAGATAATAGGTCCTGTCATAGGTAGTCTGTCCTGCCAGTCAACTAACAGTACTGAATTTCCTTTTCTTTTTGAAACTGTATATTCGCACACATACTTCCTACCTATATCTGTTTTTACAAGTAACTGTTTTTCATTTTTATAAGTTATACTGTACTCTTCCGGTATAGGAAAAACATCATTGTATTGGGTAAAACTACCAATTGCTTTACCCACACTTGTAAAGTTACCGTCTAAGAATTTTGATTGTATGTGATGTAATTTACTTACATCTATATTTAAATTTGTATTTTCGTATGAAGATAGGACATCTTCATGTGCTGTTAGTATTGTTACTGCTAAAAATTTATAGTAATCACTCTTTGTGCGATTTAAAAACAAACTTGATTGTAGTAATACCCAATCTCTGCTTTGTTCCTCTGGTATAAACCAACCGCCTTTTGGTATATTTTCACCACCCTCTCTATTATTTGTTAGGGCATGTAATAATTCATTAGCCTGTATCATTTTTTTTGATACAGGTATTGTGTCACATATATTATCCTGCATCATGGTATATAGCTTACTAAGTCCCCGGATAATTGAAACCTACATGTACCGGTACGAGCTTCCCATTGACCGCAGGTAAACGAAGTTAGGTAAAACTTGATAACTCCACCAAAGTCTTGTCCGGCAGATATTGTCAAAGGTTTTGTTTGTTTAGAAACTCGCTTCTCGTTAAACCACTGTATAATTGGTTTTAATTTGCCCTTTTTGTTACCAAAATCTTTCAAACCTAGGAGTATCTCACCGCTTACAGTCACTGAGCCAAAACCTTTACCGAATTCATATAAAACCCGCTTATCGTTTAGACACACGACTTTGCCTGTGATATCAAAATCACTAACCGTTACATCTGTTATATACATGGGGTTATTTTTAAAAGCACCAGGCTGTAGTTCGGCTGGTAAATCCCCCGAGTACAATCTTTCACCCCTTCTGGTAAACGTTACCACGCCCTGGTCATGTTGCATTATTTTACTCATTGCATTGTCACTTTCATCCCATCATTCATTACTCTATTTAATCTATCTATAAGGTCTATAAGCAGTGACGAGACTTCAGAGTCTCCCATTTGCCCTTTAACGTTGCTGTGTGCTTCTTGCACTTCTTCTAAACGCTTTTGTATGTCACCTCTTTCTGCTTCAGGAGCTTTCGTTAATTCTTGTTGTAAGGTTTTCTCTGCAGCTGCTAACTGATCACTTACTTCCAATTTGTTTATACCGCTGTTTGCAAATGCATCTAGTATACCGCCTGTCTCTTCTTCTCCACCACCAGCAAGTCTACTTATTAAGTCATTCTCTTTATCTCCCTTTGTTCCCATTAAGTCTTGCTCAAACACACGTTCAGAAAAATCACCAACCCCCTCAAAAGACTCAAGTTTTTCAATCTTCTTTTTCTTTTCGTCAATTTGATTTTGTATTTCAGATACGTCCTGACCAAAAACAGGGTTTCCAGATTCAATCTGCTCTTCGAGCTCTACTATTTCTTCCTGTAGCGTAGTTTTTTCTTTTCCTATTTCTGAGCCGCCAGCTATGGTCTCTAACATATCCTCGGCATCATCCTGTATACCTAAGCTATCAATTAATTTTTTTGTTTTCTTTGCCTTCTTAAATTCTTCACTTTTTTGAAAGTTTATACGATTCTGTATATCTTTCCCTCCACCCTCTGCTATCTCAATTTGCAGATCTCCCTCGCCTCTTCTTTCCAATTCAGCTATCTCAGTTTTTTCGTCCTCATCAAACACTTCGGATGACGTCTCAAGCAATCCTGTTATTCTTTCTTTTTCTTGTAATAACTCGGCTTTCTTTTTATCAGTTTCTTCTATTCTCTTTTTCTTTTCTTCATCTGTTTCTTCAAACTCCATATCTATACCTGCATCTTCTAAGCGTTGTGCCCTTTGTGCTCTTAGCTCTTTAACAGTTATTCCTTTATCTTTGGCACGCAGCTGATCTTCAATAACTTGAGAATGTTTTACATCAGAATCTCTTGCAGTTTCATCTTCTTTATTAAATACATCATTAGCCAGATCTAGAGCTTCCTCCTCTGTCAATTCACCACTTTCTTGCATTTCACCAATGCGCTGCATGGCTTTATCATGGGCTGTCATGTCACCTTCTTCAGTAACTTGTTCTTCTAAGCTCTTGTTAACAGTACTTAATTTTTTTCTTAACTTCTTTTGTACCTCTTCTGCTGTTAATGTCTCTCCACCCTCCTTAGCTTCAGTTTCTATAAAATCTATAAGAGCCTGTTTTTGCTCCTGTGAAACATCCTCTTCAGACTCATCCATAACAATACTCCGCATTGATTCGCGCAGTTCGTCTTGTATAGTTTCTTTGTCTATTTGTTTAGACTCTACTAGTTTTCTCTGAGTATCTAATTTTTCTTCCTGTTTTTCTATTTCTTTTTGTGGGCGTTCTAATTCATCAGCATCGTTAAACATTTGTTTTTGTTTTTCTTCGTTCTCCCTAGCTAACTGCCTACGTTGATTATACTCCTCAGTTATAGCTTCAAACTGTTTAAGTTTTTTATCAGCTGCTCCGACACCATGTATTTCATCATATCGTTTTTGGAATTTTTCACTACTAAACTTTTCTACCTGACTTCTAGCTTCTTGTACTTCTTTACTACCTTGTGGGTCTTTTAATATGTCTGCATCTTCTTCCGAAAATGTAACTTCTGCTTCAGCTCTCAACTCACGAGCCTTATCCATATCCCCTACGTTTATACTTTTCCTTAGTTCTTCTACTTCTTTTTCTTGAGTTTCAAGTTTTTCAACCTCTCGTAACTGATTTCTTTTCTCAGTCATTTTCTCAAGCTCTTTCAAGCTAGTGTTTTTTTCTATTTCTTTGATTTGATTTGTGACTTCTTTTGCTTCTATTTTTTTGGTACGTACTGCATTTTCTCCACCATCCTCTATGATGTCCATTATTCCGAATCTGCTTTGTTGTCCTTCACCACCCAGGTTATTAGCAATTGCAGAAAACACCCCAAAATTCTTTGCCCTGATATCGGCAGCTTCTTCTGTCTTGCCAGCTCTTTCCAGTTTACGAACTTCGTTCATGTCTTTCTGAAAAGTTTCCAACATTTTACCAGCATCTTCGGAGTTAGTAGCTATGTCTTCTTTAAGTAATATTTTTTCTGCCAGGCTTTCACCACCTATTTCTGCTTTTTCTAGTTCAGGTAGTATCCTTGCTGCCATGTCAACCATAGCTCTGTTTGTATTTTCTTTACCACTTATTTTTTTACGTTCTTCCAGGTTTTGATTATCACCTAGATCACTAAATAATTCTTTTTGTTGATTTGTTAATGCTAGGTTTTGCCCAGACAGTGTTTGCGTCTCGAGTCCAGCGTCTGTAAATGCTTTGTCTCTCTGAGCTTTTTCATTAGTACCCATTGCACCAAGTATGAGGTTTTGTAGGGGGTCTGTCATAGCAGGACCTCCTTTTAACTTGTTTGCTCCCTCAGCCATTGCTAGTTGTCCACTTTCTCTTGCTTGTTTCGACAAACTAAAGCCAATCATAGAGTCATCTGTACCTACTAGTTCACCCAGATTTCCCATTGTAAAAGAAGCATCGTTTATACTCATGCCTGTCTTACTACGTATTGTGTCCATCAACTCAGGAGTCTTCATTAATGTGTCAGCTGTACCTTGAGCATCTTTTGAATCAACACCTATAGCTTCTAGCTGCTGTACTATAGCCTCTCTTCTGGTTTCTTTATCCATATCTTTGGCATTCATAGTAACGTTCTTATTTTGCTCTTCGTCAAAGAACCGAACGTTACCATCTTTACCTTCTGCTATGGAAGCCATTTCGGATAATTTTTGTAAACCTCCCACCTCTGTAGAGTTCACCATTAAACTTTCAAACTCTCGCAAGTCTTTAAAAGTTTTATCTCTTTCTTTGTCAATCTGATCGTTTTTTACCTGGTCATTTCCCGCACGATTTTCTTCGTTTTTAAATGAATTGCCTAACTTACTGCCGATCATACCAGAGTTAAACTCCTGGTCCATAAAGTTTTCTCTAAATCTTCTTTTGTTTCTACCTAGTAGAACTTGTTGTGTGTCATCAGCCATCAAGTCTAAAGTACCTTGGTCTTGCAATTCTCTTAGTTTGCCTAAAGAAAGTTGTTTGGCTTGTGCTACAGTGTCTATACCAGTTTCTTCTTTTATAGCACCTATAGCCTTTGCTGCTAATTTTTTACGCACTACAGGGTCTTCTGAATCAAGGGCTTCTGTTATTTGATTTTGTAATCCCTCTGACATGTTCCTAGGTTTTGCCATAAACATCCTAAGCTGCTGCGTCATTGAAACCTCCCCCATAGGTCTGTTTTCAGCTTCCGATAGTAATGCTGTGTTAGCGATCGACTGTTGTTGCATTAACTCACTCGCACCTAAACGCTTCCGGTGTATATCCTGCTCGAAAGGATTTCTGTCTTGTAAATTACGTTGCCCTTGCATTTGTATACCCGCAAAAGTATTTAGATTCATGCTGGCGGCAGTTCTTCTATCCACACCCATACCTACCATTGTGTCATTGGCTAGCGCCAAATCACCCAGTGCTTTACGTTCATCAACACCAACAGCGTTTGCTACACCTCTAGCATTTCTTATAGACGTTAATGTTTTTCCTATAGAGCTTGGGTCGGACATATTTAAACCACCTAAACGCTCGGCTTGATTCATTAGTTCGCTAAAATCATTACTACCAAAAACATCAGAAAGATTACGGAACAACTCCATACCTTTAGTAATATTACCCTTTGCAGCACTCATTGCGCTGTCGTCTATTTCCAGACCACCACTACTATCCATACCCTTAATCAAATCTTGTGGATTGAATCCACCGTCCTCTGACATACTCTGCGTAAATTTAGATATGTTTTCAAACGATTGACCCTGCGTTCTATCGAACCTAGGTACTCCATTAGAGTCTTGAAAGTGATCCAACAACTGTCCGTTAACTTCTCCAGCCATAGCTCTTCTTTGTGGGCTGAACTGACCACCAAAATTTAAACCCCCGGGATTTGTAAATTCATTTGAGCCACGCAACATGTTCACGGTTGCACCGGTCATACTTTGTGGGTCGCCACCTGTCAACTGACCTAATGTGGATCCATTAAATGCAGTTTGTAACATATTCTTTAAAAAATCGGGTAGCTCCTTAAATGCAGTTTTCCAATCCTCCCCAGTTTCTTCCCCTCCAGCCGCTTCACCTAAACCCTGTAGTATTGATGGTATTCGATTATCTTGCGAGTTTACGTCACTAGTTATCTGTTGAAAAAACTGTTGTTCTCTTTTCTGCGTATTTACTTGTGACTGTGTACTAGTACTAGCTCCTTTTCCTGCAGTACCATTAACTAAACCCATAACTACAGGTAACAAACCTTGTAGTAAATCTCCACCGCCGCCTAACCCACCTAATTGAGATAAAGCATCATTCTGTTTAACACTATCAATCATCTACTATACCGTGCTCTTTATTATATTCTTTCTTTATACGTGCGGCCTTCTCAGCTTCAGTTTCCCCTACTTTCCATTGTAGTTTTGGATGTTTAGGATCATCTGTAAGGTATGGGTTTCTTACTTGTTTGTTATTTCTAGCTCGCCTATCCTCAATTCGTTTTGTCATTCTAGCATCTATGACTTTTATTTCTCCACTCTCTACTAATTGCTTCATATCGTGTATAAGTCTATTTAAACCGGGATCATTGGTCAATCTCTCTATTTCATTACCATCATTATCAGTATTTGAACTTTGGGTGTAGCTAGAGCTGAACTCTAGTTTATGCCTATAATTTAATACGTTGTCATGTAGTTCTTGGTAATACGCGGATTTATCTTTTACATTTTGTGCTAGAGACGACTGAATTAATTGTAACTGTTTAGACGCTTCGTTGTCCAGCTCAATAGACAGCGCACTCATTAATATTTCCTCTCTAATTACAGAGAGGTTTCCTTGTACGTAATATGGGGACAAATGACCCCGTAGGTATGCTACTACGTATAGCCTTAACCTACGGGTTCCCAAAAATTTCCGTTAAGACATTCGCTTCCCATTTTTGCTAACTTACCTTCAAAAAGCCGCAAACCATTTAGGAGTATACCCCACTTAGGCATACTTAATGACTCTATTTTTTCAAACCTAAGTTTTCTAAGTTTTTCTACTGCTTCTTCAACAGATAAATCTTCATCAATACTTTCTCTTGAAAAAGTTTTTTCATTAATGTCCTGTAACATTATCGCACAACCGTATTTTTGTAACTGTAGTATTACGGACGCTAGATCTTTAACCACTTCTTCATCTTGGTCTTTTTGTACAGCTGCATACATACAGTTCTGCTCCCAAGATGTACGGGATCTAAAAATAGCAGTCATAGCTTTACCACAAAGTTCTACCTTTAGTTTTACTGGTACATCGTTTAGCACAGCTTTTATATAATTTCTTTTATCTGCTTCACTTATGACAACTGTATCAGTATCAACCATGACTTCCCGCATTACTGAATCCAAGCTTGCAGGATTTTCATCAAATGTAGTATCTTTAGTTACGACAATCGGTTCCTCTGGTTTAGGTTCCTCTGGTTTAGGTTCCTCTGGTTTAGGTTCCTCTGGTTTAGGTTCCTCTGGTTTAGGTTCCTCTGGTTTAGGTTCCTCAG
>Ga0302114_10003362_pt1 | contig 10057 bp, 9 predicted proteins | sample AG5_Surface_MG_FD_203107 | JGI IMG/M metagenome (GOLD analysis project Ga0302114, IMG submission 203107) | Marine microbial communities from Western Arctic Ocean, Canada - AG5_Surface | ecosystem: Environmental > Aquatic > Marine > Oceanic | place: Canada: Western Arctic Ocean | collected...
AGGAACGGTCATCATGGTCGACGGCGGCCAGCACTCACGCCCCCCGGCATAGGCTTAAAACTCCCTTTGGTGACATTGCCTGCGCGCGGTCCGGCGATTAGCCTGCCGCAAAACACGCAACATCATCCGAGGGGGAAATTATGGACCTGGAACTGTCCGGCAAGACCGCAATCGTCACGGGCGCCAGCAAGGGGATAGGTCGTGCCGTCGCCCAGGTTTTGGCCGAGGAAGGCTGTTCGCTCCACCTTGTCTCCCGTACGGAAGCCGACCTGAACAAGGTACGTGACGATCTGAACCAGCGCTTCGGAGCTCAGGTCACCGTCCATGCCCTCGACCTTTCCAAAGAGGAAGACGTCGCCACATTGGCCGCAGCAGCAGGCGATTGCGACATTCTGGTCAACAATGCCGGGTCGATCCCGGCTGGCGATATCACCCGGCTCGACAACGCCACGATCAAGAGCGCCTGGGACCTAAAGGTCTTTGGGTTTGTCGGCCTGATTCGGGAGGTTTATCCGAAGATGTGCGAGCGCGGATCCGGTGTGATCGTCAACGTCATCGGCATGGCCGGGGAACGCCCGCGCGCGGCCTATATCGCCGGCTCCATGGGCAACGCCGCCCTGATGCAGCTGACCCGGGCCCTCGGGGCAGAATCCTATGATCACGGGGTTCGCGTGGTCGGCATCAACCCCGGCCCGGTCGAAACGGATCGGCTGGTCAGCCAGGCCAAGATCAACGCGGATATGGAATTTGGCGATGAAGAACGCTGGCGCGAAACTCATAAGGCTCTACCGGGCGGACGCGCCGGACGGCCCGAAGAAATGGGCTGGCTCGCTGCCTATCTGGCCAGCGACAGGGCGTCCTGGGTGTCCGGCACAATCATCATGGCCGATGGCGGTCAGCACTCCCGTTCGGTACGGGCCTGACGGGACTCGCGAGACGCGCTAACATCCGTACATGGTTAAACAAACTGTCCCGGTTATAGACATCGCGCCGTATCTCAACGGCGATCGTGATCGCGTCATCGCTGAGGTGCGTACCGCCTGCGAGGGGGTTGGTTTTTTCACCATTGTCGGACACGGGGTCGAGCCGGAGATCATCGATAATCTGCGCCACAATTCCCGCGCGTTCTTCGCACGACCCAAGGGTGAAAAAAGCACCATCCACCATGCCGACCCATCCCTGCCCCGCGGCTACCGGGCGATCGGCGATGAAGGCCTGGCTCTTGGTGCCGGCGAAGAAACGCCCCCGGACCTGAAGGAAGTCTTCCATATGGGCCCGCCGGATTTCCCCGTCGACGCCTACCACATGGCCCCAGAAGCCGCCGGCCACTTCATCGAGAACGTGTTTCCGAGCGAACCCACAGCGTTTCGCAACGCCGCAACGGCTTACTACAAACGCCTTGAAACCCTCAGCCAGACCATCGAGGAAATCTTCGCGCTGGCCCTCGACCTGCCCCCGGGGTTTTTCCGTGAATTTACCAACCGCCAGATCGGGGCGTTGCGCATCATTCGCTACCCTCCGACCGAGACCACGCCCCTGCCCGGCCAGTGGCGCGCCGGGGCGCACACCGATTACGGCACCTTCACCATGCTGCTCAGCGAGAACCGCCCCGGTGGCTTGCAGGTGCACACACGTGACGGCAGCTGGGTCGACGTCTCGACCCCCGAGAATGCCTTCGTGATCAACATCGGTGATCTGATGATGCGCTGGACCAATGACCGGTTCATCTCCAACCCCCATCGGGTTGCCATTCCGCCGGCCGATGCAGGGGAGGCCGCCGATCGCCTGTCCGTGGTGTTTTTTCATCACCCGAATTACGACGCGGAAATCACCTGCCTCCCGACCTGCACGGACGCGGCCAACCCGGCGAAATACACACCGGTCTTCTCGGGTCCTTACCGGGTGTCGAAATACACTTCGACGCGGCTCGCGACTGCGGACGACTGAGGCAGTTTGTGGCCACCTTCCACCTCATTCACGGAGCCTGGCAGGGTGCCTGGGCCTGGCAACAGCTGGCACCGCTTCTCGAAGCCGCTGGCCACACCGCCGTCGCCGTCGACCTGCCTGGTGACGGGAGCGACGACACGACCCCCGAAAACGTTACCACGATGCTTTACGCCGAACGGGTCGCGGAACTGATCGAGGCGTCCGAGCCTCCCGTCATTGTGGTGGGCCATTCAATGGGGGGCACGGTCGCCTCCCAAGTGTCCGAGCTCTGCCCGGACCAAATCGCTATCGCGGTCTATCTCTGTGCCTTCCTGCTTCCCGACGGAGAATCAATCGTCGATTTCTACGGCCGTGCCTGGGAGGACTGGATGACCGGCGCCCATGCGCGGGTCAGCTATAGCGAGGACGGTTACGCCTCGATGATCGATCCGAAGTCCGCTGTCGACGTGTTCTACAACACCGCCGACCCGGCCGATGCCATTGCCGCCGCCGCCCAGCTCACCCCGCAACCCGAAGGCGGGCGGCGTTCGAAGATGCAGCTCAGTGCAGAAAAATTCGGGGCCGTGCCGCGCGTCTATATCGAGACCCTGCGCGACCAGTCAGTCTTCAATGCGCTGCAGAAGCGCATGTACACCGAAACCCCCTGCGCCAATCTGTACTCCCTCGACACCGACCACGCGCCGCAACTTTCGGCCCCGGACGCGTTGGCGAAAATTCTGCTCGAGATCGCAGGGACGCACACCTGATCTGAAATTCCGTCACCCCCGGGCTTGACGAAAACAGGCACGAAAAAGCCCCGGGCGGCGAACGCGCGGGGCTTCTGCATTTTGTCCTTAGACGAAACCGACTATCTCGGTGACATCACCATCACCATTTGACGGCCTTCCATCTTCGGCATCTGCTCGACCTTGGCGATCTCGTCGAGTTCACCACGGACTCTTTCGAGCACCTGAGCGCCCAGATCCTGATGGGCCATCTCGCGACCGCGGAACCGAAGGGTGACTTTGACCTTGTCACCATCATCGATGAACCGGCGCGCATTGCGCATCTTCACGTCGTAATCATGCGTGTCGATGTTGGGGCGAAGCTTGATCTCCTTGACGTCGATCGTCTTCTGCTTCTTGCGCGCCTCGTTCTTCTTCTTCTGTTCCTGATATTTGAGCTTGCCGTAATCGATGATTTTGCAAACCGGGGGAGCGGCGTTGGGCGAAACCTCGACCAGATCCATCTGGGCTACGGTGGCGCGCTGCATCGCATCCTCGAAGGACACCACGCCAGCCTGCTCTCCATTTTCATCAACGAGGCGAACTTCGGTTGCCTCAATTTCCTCGTTAATCCGTGGCCCCTCTCTTTTCGGGGGACTCACATCTACTGGGCGTCTAGCGATTACCGTTCTCCTTGTGTGGTTCGTTCTGACTTATTCGTACAGTCTTTTAGGTGTAACCTGTTGCGTGTCAGGCGGCGTCTTGGGCCGCCGGGCTTTGCGCTTCGGCGCTAAGTTTGCCGACCACGTCCGCCAACGCAAGTACTTCCTGATCCTTTGTCCCCAGCCGACGCATGGCAACCGTGCCCTCTTCGGCCTCGCGGCGCCCGACAACCAGGATCGCCGGCACGTGCAAATGGCTGTGCTCGCGAATTTTATAATTGATTTTCTCGTTGCGGGTATCGATTTCGATCCGCAAACCCGCGGCCCGGCAGGCAGCAACAACTTCATGGGCGTAGTCATCTGCATCGCTGGTGATCGTCGTAACCACCGCCTGCACAGGCGCCAGCCAGAGCGGAAAACGCCCGGCATAATTTTCGATCAGAATTCCCAGGAACCGTTCGAACGAGCCCAAAATCGCCCGATGCAACATCACCGGACGGGCTTTCTCGCCATCTTCGGCGATATAAGTCGCGTCGAGTCGCTCGGGCAGAACGAAATCCACCTGCAGGGTTCCGCATTGCCAGTCGCGGCCGATCGCATCGCGCAGCACGAATTCCAGCTTCGGTCCGTAGAACGCGCCCTCACCCGGATTGAGCGTGAAGTCGAGCCCGGCTTCCCGTGTCGCCTCCATCAGCGCCTTTTCGGCGCGGTCCCAGGTCGCGTCATCACCGGCCCGTACTTCGGGTCGATCGGAGAATTTGACCGCCACTTCGGTAAATCCGAAATCCTTGTAGACCGACTGGAGCAGCTCGCAGAAGGCCTTGGTCTCGGCCACGATTTGATCTTCGCGACAGAAAATATGGGCGTCGTCCTGGGTGAAGGCCCGCACCCGCATGATGCCATGCAGCGCGCCTGAGGGTTCGTAGCGATGGCACGAGCCGAACTCGGCCATTCGGATCGGCAGGTCACGATAGCTGGTCATGCCCGAATGGCTGTAGATCTGCACATGGCACGGACAGTTCATCGGCTTAACGGCGAGCACCCGGTCATCCTCGGCATCGATGGTGAACATGTGCTCACGGAATTTCTCCCAATGGCCCGAACGTTCCCACAATGCCCGATCGACCAGCTGCGGCGTCTTCACTTCGATATAGCCGGCGTCATCAAGACGCGAGCGCATATAGTCCTCAGCGATCCGATAGAGGGTCCAGCCATTAGCGTGCCAGAACACAGAACCGACAGCCTCTTCCTGGATGTGGAACAGGTTCATCTCGCGACCGATGCGGCGATGGTCGCGCTTCTCGGCCTCCTCAATCATGGTGAGATGGGCCTTGAGCTCCTTCTCATTCCGCCACGCCGTGCCGTAGATACGCTGCAGCTGCGGGTTGGCCGAGTCACCGCGCCAATAGGCACCCGCCAGCTTCATCAGCTTGAAGGCCTTCGGCAGTTTGCCCGTGGAAGGCAGATGAGGCCCGCGGCACAGATCGACCCAGTCACCCTGGCGATACATGGTGATGGCTTCGTCAGCGGGAAGCTCGGTCACCCATTCGGCCTTGAACGTCTCACCTTGCTTGGTGAAAAATTCGCGCACCTCGTCATGGATCCAGACTTCTCGTTCGATCGCTTCGTCGCGCCCGACGATTTCTTCCATCTTCTTCTCGATGGCCTCGAAATCCTCGGTCGAGAATTGTTCCTCCCGGTGGAAGTCGTAATAAAAACCATCCTCGGTCGACGGGCCGAAAGTGACCTGGGTACCCGGGAATAATTCCTGGACTGCTTCCGCCAGCACATGGGCCGCATCGTGACGGATCAACTCCAGGGCGTCGTCATCCTTGATGGTGACAATCGCGAGCTGGGCGTCCGCTTCGATCGCCCGGTTAAGATCGCGCATCTCCCCATCGACCTTCACCGCCAACGCAGCCTTGGCCAGGCCGGGGCCGATATCGGCTGCGACCTCCGCGCCGGTCACGCCACGCGCATGAGTGCGCGTGCTGCCATCGGGCAGCGTGATCGTGATTTGGTCGGCGGAAGCTAGGTCGGACATATCGTCCCCATACTAAAAGATAAAAGGTGAAGGCTGGACTTAATCCAGCTTGAGCGCCGCTTCAACCTCATCGACGGAAAGTTCCGTTAACCGGTCACGCCGCAGGATCGTTACATCGGTACCCTTTTGTGCGCATAGCGCCGGATCCGAAGCAAAGGAATAGAGCGCGACGGTCGGACAACCTGCGGTCGCGATGATGTGTAGGGGGCCGGTATCGTTGCCGACCGCACCTGCCGCGCCGCGGGCCAGGGCGACAATATCGGCAAAGCTGGTTTCGGCGGTGAGGTCGCGCGCGGCCTCACAAAACGAATCCACCGTGCCTGTCGCATGGGCATCCGCCCCCGCCCCGATCAGCACCGGGGTAACCCCTTTAGCCGCAAGCCGGCGCGCCAGGTCGGTATAGGCTCCCACGGGCCAGCGCTTTTCGGGCCGGTGGACCGATCCGCCCGGTACTAGCAGCACATAAGGCTTCTCGATTCCAAAGCACGAGATATCGGCCTCGACCCAATCCAGGGATGGTGCTGGGGTCTCTGGAATTCCGGCCATGGCAAGCTGCTCGGCCTGACGTTCGATCGTGTGCATTTTGTCGCGATTTTTGTTGGCATGGGGATGCGACGCCAGCCGCGCAATGCCGGACCATTCCGGACGCCGCCCGGGCAACAGAATATGAAAATAGCTGCTCGACCGGTCCGAGGTCTGGAGGTCGTAGACCCGGTCGAACCGACCGCGCCGAATCCGGTGGCGCAGATAAAACCAGCGGCGCCAGTTTCGCCAGCCCGGTCGTTCATCAACCCAAACATCGTCGAACCAATTCGACGTCTCCAGAAATGCGGCGAAGGCCGGACCGGTCATCAAGGTGATATGGGCGTCGGGATGGTGGGCGCGGATCGCCGCGAAGGGCCCCGTCGCCTGCACCACGTCGCCCAACGCGCCGAGCTTAATCACCAGAATACGTTTCATCGGTTCGCTCACGATTTCGATTTTTCGAAGACCGAGGCGTAGATGCGCAAGGTCGCGGCGCACATCCCGGTCTTGGCGTACTGGGAGCGGGCATGCGCAGACGCTTTCTCCGCCAGGGCAGCGCGCGCGCCGGTGTCGAGTGACAGGGCCGTTTCCAGCGCGTCGGCAAATTGCTGCGGATCACCGGGCGCGAACCGCCAGCCGGTGACCCCATCAATGACCTGTTCGGCAGCCCCTCCATGATCAGCCACGACGACCGGGCGCCCCATGGCCTGGGCTTCGGCAATGACCCGGCCAAACGCCTCAGGGTCCGTAGAGGCGGACACGACCACGTCCGAGAGCATGTAGGCTGCCGGCATGTCGTCGCAATGCCCGACAATCTGCACGCTGCCCCCCATCCCCTTATCGGACACATGTTGTTCGAGTTCACGACGATAAGCTTCGCGCCCCTGATCGGAGCCGACGAGCAATCCGGTTACCCGAAAATTGTCGGGGCCGCGTTGCGCGCGGAGCCGCGCCAAAGCTTCGATAAACAGCAGCTGACCTTTCCAGCGGGTAAGACGTCCGGGCAGCATGATGACCATATTCTCGTCAGACATGCGCCATTGGGTCGCGATCTCGACCATTCGGTTCGGGTTGAAGCCATCGGCATCAAACCGTGCGGTGTCGACGCCGCGTGGCACCACGTGCACCTTCTTGCTGGAGACGGCGTAGTTTTCGTCAATATGGTTGGCGATGAACTGCGAGTTGGCGATCACCGCATCCGCATCGGTCATCACGGCGTTGTAACGTTTCTTCAGATCACCCTTCAGGCCGGTGCCAAAATTGTAGGTGCCGTGAAACGTGGTCACAAAGGGCAATCCTGCCTGACGGGCAGCCGCGCGGGCGCTCCAGGCTGGGGCCCGCGAGCGGGCGTGGACGAGCTCGATATTCTCGCGTTCGATTACCTCAGCCAGCCGACGGATATTGCGACGGATCACCAGTGGGTTCTTGGAGGCCAGGGGCAATTCGATATGGATCCCGCCACGGCGTTCCAATTCGACCACCTGACGACCGCCTTCGGAGACCACAATGGCGCGTTTTCCGGCCAGGACGAGGGCTTCAGCAACATCGATAGCGCTGCGCTCCACCCCGCCCCCACCAACATCGAGAGACGGCAGGACCTGCAGCACGACCGGCAGACGCGCAGCCGTGTCCGCCGCCGCGTGCGCCGCTGTTCGCCCGGGATCGGGGTCGGTGCTAGGCTCGGGACTGTCGTTCATTCAGTTATCGTTCCTATATCGATGGTTTCCACCAAAAGCTCACCCGAATTTATCGAGGCCGAAGACGGCACGCGGCTCGCATTCTTTGCAACACCGGCGACGCATCCGGACCCCGGACCCGGCGTCGTGTTCCTTGGTGGCTTTATGTCTGACATGACGGGCCAGAAGGCAACCGTTTTGGAGACCTGGGCGCAAGAAACCGGACGCGGCTTTCTGCGCCTGGACTATTCCGGCCACGGCCAGTCGGGCGGCGCGTTCCGTGATGGCACGATCGGACGCTGGTTTACCGATGCGCTCACGGTCATCCGGCACGTCGGCACAACAATGCCTGGATTGAGTGGAGACCTTGTATTGGTCGGCTCCTCCATGGGCGGCTGGATCGCGACCCTGGTGGCACGGGAACTGCAGAATTCCGAAAACGGACCTCGGGTTGCCGGCCTGGTCACCATCGCAGCAGCGGCCGACTTCACCGAAGATTTGACGCCTGCCCGACTGGGCACCGACGTACTGGCGCAGATCGCAGCCGACGGGTTCTTCGAGGCCCCCTCGGAATATTCCGAGAGCCCCTATGTCATCACCCGCGCGCTGCTCGAAGACGGACGCGACCATCTTGTCCTGCGCGAGCCTCTCATTCTGGATATTCCGGTTCGGCTGATCCACGGCACCGCCGACCAGGACGTACCCTGGACCCACTCGCAAAAACTGATGAACGCGCTCACGTCTGACGATGTGGAACTGGTCCTCGTGAAAGACGGCGACCATCGACTTTCCGAACCGGTCGATCTGACCCGCATGACCACTATCATCGCGCAACTGTGTGATCAGCTGGCCGCCAGCAAAGCGGCCAGCCCGACCCGATAATCCGGATAGATCAGTTCGACGCCGAGCTCTTCCTTGATCCGGGTGTTGGAAACACGTTTGGATTCCGCGTAAAAACTGCGCGCCATCTCTGAAAGTTCTGCACCTTCAAAGGCGATCTCGGGCGGCGGTGCGACACCCAGCAATTCACAGGCATGGACCACCACGTCCTGAGGCGGGGTCGGGTCATCATCACAAACATTATAAGCCGCGCCGGGATTGGGTCGCGCGATTGAGGCCGTCAGGACCGCAGCAATATCATCCACATGGATGCGGCTGAAGACCTGGTCCGGTTTCACAATCCGGCGTGCCTTGCCCTGCCGCACCGTGTCGAGCACGTTGCGCCCGGGACCGTAGATGCCCGCGAGACGAAACAGATGAACCGGCAGCTCATGATCGCGCCAGAGATCACACCATCCTGATTCGGCGGCAACCCGTCGCGCGCCACGCTCGGTCGCCGGGTCGAGGGGCGATTTTTCATCCACCCAATCTCCCGCGCGATCGCCGTAGACCCCTGTTGTTGAGAGATAACCCACCCATTTGATCTTTTCGGCGCACGCGGCAATCTCAGTTCTGTGATGGCGGAGCACCGGATCACCGTCGGCACCCGGGGGCACGGATACGAGGAGATGGGTCACCCCCTCCAGCGCCTCAGAAAAATTAGCCAGCGGTGTCACACCGTCGAACGCATATGTCGTGTGGCCGACATCCGTGAGCGCAAGGGCGGATTCCGCTCCCCGTGTCGTGCCGCGCACCTCCCAGCCTTCGCACGTCAACCGTGCGGCCAGCGCGCGCGCGCTAAAGCCGAGACCGAACACGAACAACACGTTGCCAGACATTTGATCCTCCGGGGCCAGACAGAATTTTGCGCAGACTCCGCGCGGCTGCTAGACCGTTCGCCGCACAATAGGAGCCTGCGTGTTGCGCCGTCCATTGATCCTCGCCGCCTTAATTACCACCGTCATCACGACATCTATGCTGGCGGGTTCGGCACACGCCCAAACCCCGACGCGGCTTGCGGATTTACCCTCCACCGACGCCTACCGCGCCTGCATCATTCAGACGCAGGAGAACCCGGAAGCCGGGTTCGAGGCCGCGATTGCCTGGCGCGACGAAGGCGGTGGCCCCCCGGCCCTGCATTGTGTGGCGCTCGCGCTGTTCGGTCTCGGACAGATGGAGGAGGCTGCAGACCGGCTCGAGGAACTCGCCACTGAAATTCCCGACGCCTCGAATGCCGAACGCGCCTCAATTCTTGGTCAGGCCGGGAGCGTCTGGCTGCGCCTGCGCAAGCTCGGCCGGGCCCATGAGCTTTTGAGCAAGTCGATAGAGCTGGACGGAGGTGACCCCGAACTCTGGATCGATCGGGGCGAGGTTCTGGCACGAGGGGGGAAATACTGGGAGGCGATCGACGATTTTTCGTCCGCGCTCGACCGTGCACCAGGCCATCTCGATGCGCTGATCTTTCGTGCTGCGGCCTATCGTCTGCTCGACATCAATGACCTCGCCCGCGACGACATCGACCGGGTTCTCGACGTCGCCCCTGAACAACCAGACGCCCTGGTCGAACTCGGCGCGCTATACCAAAAATCCGGTGCGCTCGACGACGCACGCGCTGTTTGG
>Ga0302114_10003366_pt1 | contig 10052 bp, 10 predicted proteins | sample AG5_Surface_MG_FD_203107 | JGI IMG/M metagenome (GOLD analysis project Ga0302114, IMG submission 203107) | Marine microbial communities from Western Arctic Ocean, Canada - AG5_Surface | ecosystem: Environmental > Aquatic > Marine > Oceanic | place: Canada: Western Arctic Ocean | collected...
AAGGGCGAAGTTTCGGGTTTGAGCAGCGCGGCGGCCACGAACACGTCGCCCGCCCTCTCCGCTCTCAACTCGAATTTCTCCCTCAGCGCCTCGCCGTTGCGTTCCAACTCATCCACCAGCGCGTCCCCCTCGCGCATCAGCTCCACGTTCCGCTCGACGTCGGCCGTGAACTTCGGCCGGACCTTCTCGAGCTCTTCTCGAACCTTCTCGAGCCCCTCGGGTATCACCGGGTTGGGTTCCGGAGCGGGCTCCGGAGGCGGCGGAAAAGCAACAGACGCTCGCAGCGTCGAGGGCCGCCACGTCACGCGCTCGGGAAGCGCGTGCTCGTCGAAGTGCGCGACGTTGGACGCGTCGATGACGTACTTCGCGACGTGTTCCGCGCGAAGAAGCGCGTGGACGTCCCCGAGTGTGAGCCGGTGAAGGCCGGTTCGAGGGTTCGGTGTCTGAGGTGTCTCGAGCCTTTTTCCCGGGTCGCTCACTCCGCGCCAAGCCTTTGCCCAGTCGCGCCACTTGGGCGCCGCGACGCCGTCGAGGAGCCGCGTGACGACGTAGGGATCGTTCACGTCGTCGCGGTAGCCGCGGGAGACGCACGCGAGCCGCCCGAGGGCCTTGAGGGAGCCGCGATACGGGTCGAAGTCAGGGTCGGTCAGGGGGAGGAAGGAGGTGGAGTCAGCCACGACGCGAGCGGCGAGCGCGCGGACTACGAGCTCGCGCACGATGGGCAAGTCGGCGACGCCCTCGGGCGGCGGGATATCCGGAGGGGGTCGTACGATGCGTCGGGAAATCGCGCCGAAGAGTGAAGACATGAAGCACCCGAAGTCGAGGCCGTCGTCGAGGCCTTCGCGGCCGAGAGGGCCGAGCGGAGGGCCGAGAGGGCCGAGAAGAAAGCCGCCGGTGACCTCGTGGCCGGGCGGGCCCCCGCCGCGCGTGACCTCCGTGGTGATCTCGCCGTCGACGCCGCGCGATACGCACACGGTGAATTCCATCGTTCGAACACGCGTCGGGCGTCGCGCGCGCGCGCGTCCGTCGGCGCGTGCGGAGTGGACTCCCCTCAAAATACAGCTGTGCAACGACGACAGCTGTGTAGTAGTCTGAAAATATTGCGCATTTTTTCTCGTATCTATCGTAGGGGCAAATGGGGTTCGGCAACCCTATTTTGGGTCCAATCCATCAGGCTGCCCAGCAGAAACACGTTTGTTGGTGCTCGCACGGATAGGACGCCCGTGTTGAACGCGCGCACACGGCACTCACGCCGACGCCGAGACGTCGACGCGCGTCGAGGATCACGCGCGCCACATCGTGAGAGTCGCACCGCGGGTCGAATCGATACCAACCCGGCGGCCGATCCATCGTCTCGGAGGCGCATTGGACGCCCATCGCACCGTGGCGGAGGGATTCATTCGCCCCCACGTTTTTCTAAGAGTCACACGCATCCGCGAGCCGAGGCGAGGTAGGCGGCCATGATGTACGCGCTGCCATCATACGTATGGCGCGTCCGCAAGGCACGCGCCGCGATGGGGAAGAAGGAGCGTAACCGCCACAGGTGAGATACACCGCACGCCGCGCGAACCCCCGCTCGCCGCGCCCCGCATTTTCCGTTAGAATGCACGCCTCTCTGGAAAGCCACCCTTCGTCGTCCGCTTTTTTCCGTGACGGGGCGAGGGGCGATTACGCCGCGCCGACGCTCTTGCCGCGCGCCTTCACTCACCCCACATCCTCCACCCCGATACTCCACCCGCAGGCAATCGCTCATGTTCATCGCCGCCGCCGTCTCACTCGTCGTCACGCTCGCCTACGGAGACCTCGGCCCGTACAACCTCAACGACCGCCACGAACGAGGAATCTTCAAGGGTAATCACGGGATGTCCGCAAATGCAAACGCACGAACACTCTTATCCGATCCCATCACCGGTGAGTACGCCGCGGTAGGTGGATCCATGGGTCCCGGCCGTAAGCTCCTCTCCGGCGGCGGCAGCTGCAAAGAAGAAAGTCTCCCGTTCGCCGGCGGACTCGTCGCGTACTTCGTGGGTGTCTTTTTCATGTTTCTGGGAATTGCAATCATATGCGACGATTTCTTCGTCCCCGCGCTGGAGATCATCTGCGAAGTGCTCCAGCTCTCGGACGACGTCGCGGGCGCCACGTTCATGGCGGCCGGGTCCTCCGCGCCGGAGCTGGCGGCGTCCACGGTGTCGCTCATCTCCCCAGACGCGGGATCGGAGATTGGCGTCGGCACCATCGTCGGTGAGTTGATTTATTTTTATTTCCGTACGGGCAATGTGTCTGACGTCGTGTTTTGTGTGCAGGCTCGGCCATCTTTAACATCCTCATCATCATCGGCGCCACGGTGCTCGCCACGGGAAACACGCTCCAGCTGGACTGGAAACCTGTGACGCGAGATTGCTTCTTCTACGCGGCTGCGATTGCCGGGATCGTGGGTACCTTCGCGGGCGGGCGCATCGATTGGTGGGAAGGACTCATCTACGTCCTCTTCTACGGCTGCTACATCGTCTCCATGGTGTATAACCAGCGGCTGATGAAGTGGATGGACTCGTGGAAAACTGTGGAGAGCTTCGGGTCGTTCAAGAAGAACTTTTCCTTCTCCAAGCGGCCGCCCGGTCACTTCCAGCACGGCGGAGCCGCCGAGATGAAAGAAATCACGACTCTCACGACGATCCCAGACGGCGACGAGAATCTTTCCGAGGAGCAAATCGAGCTCAAGGTGGTCAAGGGTAAGGTCAAGCTGGAGGTGACCCCGCCGACGTCCCCGACCAAGAGCCCCCTCGCGCCCGCGTCCTCCTCCTCTGGGTCCGCGACCGGGCCCGCCAAGGCCAAGGCGGGTTGGGCCAAGCTCCGAAAAACCGTCGTCACCGAACACAAATTCGCCGACGCGGTTCTCGCCGTCAAGGACAAGTGGAAGGACAAGGCCACCTTACTCAACGCGGACGCCGCGAAAGACGTCGCGCCCGGGTCCCCGCGTGAGAGCGCGAAGATCACCCCGACGATGACCCTCGGGCACATCCGCGCGTACAGAGCCGAGGCTGCCAGAGTCGCCTCGAATCTCGCGGTAAGTTTATTTTAGTCATCGTACGTGTTGGCAATTAGACTGATGTCATGTTTTGTTTACAGGCTAAATCGAAAGCCGCGGATCTCAAGGCGAAGGTTGCCGCGCAGCGACTCGAGGAGGGCGCGGGACCCGCCGCTGACGATACGAAGGATGGCGGCGGCGACGACGATGGGTCCCCGTTCACGCCCCCTGACGACATGAAGGACTACCCGCTGTGGGCGCTTTCCGTCCCTTGGTATTTCGTCTTCAAATCCACGATTCCGCCGTGCGGCTCGAGCGATTACTGGCGCAAGTGGTACCTCGTGTCGTTCTTCATGTCCATCGCGTGGATCGGGTTCATCACGCACTGGATGGTGGAGTGGTGCGTCAAGATCGGGTGCATGCTCAACATTCCCGCGGTGGTCATGGGTACCACGGTGCTGGCAGCGGGGACGTCCATCCCCGACGCTTTGTCGTCAATCGCGGTGGCTAAAGACGGTTTGGCGGACATGGCCGTCGCCAACGCGGTGGGCAGCAACGTGTTCGACATCTGGCTCGGCCTCGGCCTCCCGTGGCTCTTCTACCTGTCGTGGCAGACGCCTTCGTACATTTTGGTCAACACGGACGAGCTGCTGCCGTCGAGTCTCATCTTGGCGGGTGTGCTGGTGAGTATTTTTTTTGTTCTCTAACTGTTTGCCCATATGAACTTTGTGTTTTACAGGTTTTGTACTACGGCGCCGTCGCGAGCAACGGGTTCAAGTTGACGTGTCGAATGGGATGGATATTCATCGGCACGTACGGGGTGTACGCGCTGTACTCCATCTTCCTGGTGTGGCTCATGGACGTCTACGATCTCCAGGAGGGCTCCACGATCTGAGTTTTGGTCGAGAGTCGTGAATGAATGAATGAATATCCCGACTGACACAAAACAAAAGCGCGTTGATTGATTCTCGTCTTCAACGCAGGGCCGAAAAGCCCGCTACTTGTACATACACACACCGACAAGAGTTTATGATATCCTAACAATTCGTATTAACGCGATTGACTAGTGGCTCAGTATCGCGCGATGGGTCGCTCCGGCAGGCCCGTGTACGCCTCCTCCCAGACCCCGATGTCCGAATACATCTCCGATCTTCGACGCAACAGCGACGGATCGCGAGGTTTTCCAAATCTGTCGACGCCGAAAACTTTCTCAATCTTTTCTCGGTACCGCGCCTCCTGTGTCTCCGTAAACGTCGCCGCGCCGTCGCCGATCGCACCTTTGCGTATGAAGCAGTAGTCCGGGTCGGACCATCGCACGCTCTTGGGCTGGAACCGGTCGATATCTTTCCGCATCCGATCGAACGAGCACCGAGCGGCGATTTGGTACAAGTCCTGTACACAAAACACGACGTCAAACTAATTGCCCATATGGTAATAAAAATAAACTTACCTGGTCGGTGACTTGGCAAGGTCCGCCGAGAACGTGAACCGCCACGCGCCGGACCACTTCCCGCAAGTCGTTCTTCATGTCCTCGTACCGGACAACCTAAGGGTAAACAGCAAAACACGAATACGAATTGCTCAGTTTAATCGCAAATACGTACGAGAATTAGGGTAATAAGCGCACCAACACCGCCGGGTCGTGATCGCCGGCGACTTTCCAGGATTTTAAATGCTCGCACCAGCCTGTAAACAAAACATGACATCAGTCTAATTGCCAATACGATGACTAAAAAATAAACTTGCCGCCGAATGCGATTTTCCCATCGATCCATTCGTCGAAAAAAGTGTCCCATCCTTTCGTGTACCCGCCATCCTCCGGGGCTTGGGCGCTGAGGTGTTTATAGAAGGATACCGCGCAGTCCCGGCCGTCCCTCACCACGTATACGTACCTCGGGCGGATGCTAATGCCTGTTAACAAAAAACACGACGTCACTCTAATTGCGCGTGTAAAGATTAAAATAAACGCACCGGGCTTGTGCGCCCAAACCTCCCACGGCAGGAAAATCTCACCCGGTTTTCCACGACCCTACGCAACAGGGACGATCGGTCAGTGATTGGGTGGTGATTGGGTGGTGATTGGGTATTTGGGTATGGGAGCGAGACTGTTTACACACTACTCACCGGCGTGAGCTCAAACGGGAGGTGCGTGTTAAACGTCCTTCGCTCGAATTTGGCAAAGTTGGCGTCGACCGACTTCACGTTCACCGGTCGCCCGTACGTGTCCACGACGTCGTGGTCCCAGTGCGGGTCGATCTCGAGGAACGGTGACACGTCGGAGATGTGCTTGAACCGCATCTTCTCGCCGGTGGTGCCGTTTTTCTTACGTTCGCAGTTCGTGATGATCTGCGCGACGACCTGTGAACAAAACACGACGTCATACTAATTGCCTATACGAAAATAAAAATATAAACGCACGTTTTGCATCCAAGTAGTTCCCGATTTCGGGTAGGAGCATATGAAGACGTCACTGGCGAACGTCTGCATCTTCCACGCCGCGTGTATCGTCGCGTGCGACGTCTGTGGAAGCCAAGGTCCGTGGTTTTCGATGCGAACCGGCGGTGGTTTAGGTTGCGGGTCCGGCGGCATCTGCGACTCGGCTCTTTGTTTCTTCTCCTGTTGACAAAACACGACGTCATTCTGATTGCCCGTACGAGAGTTAAAATAAACTTACCGCCGCTCGTTGTTTCCGCCGCATCCACGTCGGCCGTGGGTCCACAGCTGTGTCGGCACCCCCGTCGGCACCCTCGGCACCCTCGGCACCCTCGTCGTCGTCGGAGCCCGGCGGGGTTTCGTTCCTGTAGTAGTCCGGGTCCACCGGGCGCCATTCGTAGTACTCGTCCTCATCCTCGGCGACGACTTCGTTGTCCTTGTTGGTGCGCTTGAACACCGCGGATTTTGGCAGCTTCTTGATACTCGTCGATGGCGATGCATCGTCGGGGTCGTGTATCGGCTCGGGGTTGTCGCGTTTGGTCCCCGCGAGCGCTGTCCGTCGCGTGGTCTCCAGCAGCGGTACGAGTCTCTGTCGGGGATTTTTCGGCGGATGAGGGTCCAGCCCCTTCTCCACGCGCGCCTTGGCCTTGGCCTCAGCCTTGGCTCTGGCCTTGGCGGCCTTCTTGGCGGCGTTCTTGCTCATCGATATCGGTGCGGCGCCGGCCGCATCGGTGGATGCGTCGACGGGTGGAGGCGCGTCCCCGGCGCCGTCCTTTTCTTCCTCCATCGCGCCCTCGGAACTGACGTCGAGGAGAACCTTTTTCCACTTTCCATCAATGTCGACAGGGGGTAGTTCTAGCTAGGGTAATTTATCAGTGTGGCGTATTTGTGCTTGTATTTCTGTATTTTCCCTGATTGCCCATACGAAACTTGAACCAAAATTTTCCCTCGCCAGCGCCGGTGGTCAAACAGTCAAAAAAAAGGGGAACCAAATCGGGAATCCAACCCTCCCGTTCACTCACTCGCGCAGGAGCCCCGCAGCAGATGGAGGCCGGGGAAGCGCCGGCGGCCGCGACGGCGCCAGCGCCCCCCGCGACGGGCGCGAGCACCGCGCCCCGCCGTAAGATCCTCGTGCGTCGATCCAAGAAGGATCGGGACACGATGCGTCAGACCGCGGAGGCGGAGAGCGTCCGGTCGCTGGCGCCCTCGACCGCCCGAGGAGACGGGTTGGACACGGAAGAGATGATGAAGACCAACATCCTGAAGTCCGAGCTTGGGACGGCGAGCGCGCGCGGGTCCACCCCCGCGTCGTCCACCGCCAGAGGCCCGACGCTCAAGCCGGCGAAGCGCATCGATTTCGACGCCCTCCGCGGCGGCCGCGAGACGTCCGCGGGCGACCGCACGCGATTCCTCGCGGCGGCATCCACCGCGTCTGCCGCATCGACCGGGGGCATCATCGGGGGGCACTCCACCGAGGCGCCCAGGACGCCTCCCAAACCCGCCAGCGAAGAAGCCGTCGCGCCCAAAGGCCCACGACCGAACCCGAAGAAGGGCAAGCGCGACGACTGGCAGGTGCTCGGCGACGTCGGCGAGTACGAGTACATGCTCGCCCGGAAGATTGCGGAGGAACGAGCCAAGCTGCCGCCATCCCCGGAGGTTCTCCCGGATCTACCGTCGCACATCGCGACCGAATCTAAGCGCGTCAAGGGCGGCGCGTTCGACGATCACTACAAACGCGCGTATCGCAAGCTCGCGGAGAGGCGCGCGGAGTTTGCCGACGCCGCCGCGACGTTAAGAGACGGCCTCGACTTTTCGCACACCGCGGAAGCCGCCTCAGATCGAAAAAAAATTCACGCCGGCTGGGAACTACACGTCAAGATGGGCGAAGTATCGCACGGAAACGCACTCACAAAGTGGGAGGCCCAGAAACGCGAGTGGGAACGCATCAAGCAAGAGCGAGCCATCGCGTTCGACAAACGGCCGGGCGACCTCGTCATGGAACGATGCGACGAGCACCGGCGCAAACTCGAGATCCTCGGGCACCTCAACATGGCCGTCCCGATCGCAGAGCGCGAAGGAGGCGAACCGTGGCTGTGGAAGATGTCGTTGCGTGATAACTGGACGCGGTGGGTCAACGTCGGGAACGAGTTCAGCGGTTTGTTTTATGTACGAGATGAGATGGCGTTCGTGGATGCGGAGCAGGTGCGAAGGCCGCAGCTGTACGGGCAAACTGAAAAGGTGAGTTTTTATTTTTATTATTTCCGTGTATGGGCAATTCGACTGACGTCGTGTTTTTTTACTCTACAGGATGGCGTGTCCGATTCAGTCGCCAGGGGTCGATCGGTGCTGGACTCCAAGTTCATGGATGTCCGCAGACGCAAGCTGCGTAAACGCGTGAACGAAATCTTACCCGGTGAAAACGGCGAAGACGTGGACGCGCTCGAAATCGTCGGCGAAGGTGCCATCGCCGCGCTCGACAGACAAGCGCTGAGGCGCATCACGGTCGAGGAACTCGAAAATCAAATCGCGGCGGTGAGTTTATTTTAATCTCCTGTATGGGTAACTAGTATGACGTCGTGTTTTGTGTACAGGATTCGTTGGAAACCTGGGCGGAGATTCAAAAGTATAGGAGCGACGTATCAACCGCGGAGGCGAACAGAGCCGCGCGTGAAACCGCCGCCGCGGAGGCTGCGGAGGCGGCGCGGCTCGCCGCGCTCGGCCCGCACTTCCAGCTGGAATCCTCGCGGGTCATGGCGACGATGCGGTGGGGCGAGAAGGTCGCGCACGCGTCAACCACGATGAAAAACACGGGGACGACTGCGCTTTGGTACAAATGGCGGCAGGTACCTCCGCCGGCGTCCACGCTCCCCCACGCGCAAAACGCGGGACCTTCTACGTTCTACATGGAGGAGACGTCCGGGTCGTTGCTCCCGGGTGAATCGCGCGTCGCCATGTGGACGTTTAAATCGGAAAAGCCCGGGGTGTACATCGACAAGTGGATACTCGAGACGACGCCGAACGTTCGATCGGGATCGATCGAGCCGGTGACGTTGCGCGGGGTGTACCACCGGGATGACCCGAACTCCTACCCGCGACGGATGCTCGCGGCGGAGATTGCGCACAAGGAGATGGCGACCAAGGTGACGGCTGCGATGGAGAAGGTGTTTAAGCGGGTCAAGACGCCTGACGCTTCGAAGCGCGTCGCGACTAAATTTTCCAAAATTCCCAGTTCAGGGCCCGAGCCCGGTCTGTGGAACGCGGGCAACGCGAACCGCCGGCCCCGCGTGTACTACCACGAGGAATCCTTCGGGATGTTCATGGACATCCGGGCCAAATGCCTCGCGGCGGCCGCGACGTTGCCGCCCGAACCGGTCGAATCGCCCGAGGGCGGGGATGGCGCCGAGGATGGAGGGGCCGAAGGAGAGCCCGCCGCCGAAGGGGAAGGAGCCGAGGGAGACTCCGGGGAAGGCGAGGCTGGTGACGCCGAGGGTGACGCCGAGCCTGCGCCTGAGGAGCTACCATTCGACGGATGGGACGGGTCCGTGTCGCAGGTGGAGGAGTCCATCGTGAAGCTCGAAGATGCCATCCGACGCAAGGCGGATCTCGACGCGGCGAAGGAAACGGAGGGTGGCGGCGAAGATGCCGAAGACGCGGATGCCCCCGCCGAGGGTGAAGAGGCGCCCGAGGGCGGTGACGAGCCGCCGCCCACGGATGAAGTGGACGCCGGTCCCCCGCCCGAGGATGTCCTCGACGCCGCGCGTGCCGAGTTTGCCGAGGCGATGCGCGTCGCCAGCCTTCCGCAATCCAGAGCCGATCTCCTCGCGGCGGCGCTGTCCGAGGCGGTTTCCAATCGACTCGCCGACGTGGACGAAACGTACGAAACGGCTCGCGCCAAGTACCGCCCGGCGACGCCCCCGCCGCCGCCGCCCAAGCTCGACGAGGACGGCAACCCGATCGAGGAGGAGAACCCAACGGCGGAAGATGAACCGGCACAACCGAAGGAGAAGGATCCGGACGCGAAAGATTCGCCGTGGAAACGGAAGTGCCGCAAGGTGCTGGTCCGGTCCATCGGCGAGATGCTGGGCCTCGCCGCGGAGGCGTTCGAGCGCGATGCGGTGGCGGAGGCGGAGGCGGAGGTGAACACGGAGCTGATACGGCGCGTGCGGGACATGCGCGTCACCGCCGCGAAGCTCGAGACGTTGGGCGAGGAGGAGGATGATGAAAAGGAAGATGAAAATGCCGAAGATGACGCGATGAAGAATGAACAAGATGACACGCAGGCGCCAAAGCCGATGTCGCCGGGACGCGCGGAGTGGACTGAGTACGAGCTGCTCCGCCGGCGTAAGGCGTTGTTGGGACGCGAGGTTGATCCGCCGGCGCCGAGGTCGCGGTCGCGGGCATCCACGCCGGCGAGCAGGGCGCGCACGCCCGCCTAGTAGCTAGCGGTGACGCTGTCGATTTTTACAAACTTCGATTTTTACAACAAGTCAAATTCACGACACGAAACTTGAAACTTCCGCGACGACACTTGGCGAGTGAGCATGGTTGAGAGCACGCCCGTGGCGACGCGGCCGGCGCGCGGCGGCGATGGTGA
>Ga0302114_10003367_pt1 | contig 10051 bp, 10 predicted proteins | sample AG5_Surface_MG_FD_203107 | JGI IMG/M metagenome (GOLD analysis project Ga0302114, IMG submission 203107) | Marine microbial communities from Western Arctic Ocean, Canada - AG5_Surface | ecosystem: Environmental > Aquatic > Marine > Oceanic | place: Canada: Western Arctic Ocean | collected...
TGGAACCATAGAATGCGAAATGAAATTAACTGGAATAATTGGAATAAGCGCTTTCAATAAAAATATTCATAAATCTGATCAAGATTTAAAGATTACTAAAGAACTAGTCTCTCCAATTCATCAACATTTATTTAATGTACGAATGGATTGGTTTATTGATGGCGGAACGAATCAGCTAACCGAAATAGATGTTAAGGCACTGCCCATGGATTCTGAAAATCCACATGGAACTCAATTCAAAGCTTTCACTAAAAATTTTTCTAATGAAGGTGAAGCGAAAAGAAAAACATCTTCTAAAAAAAGTAGAGTTTGGAAGATATCTAATCCAAGTAAAAAAAACGGAGTAGGGAATCCAACGGCTTATAAAATTCTGCCAGGTAATACGCCTGTTCTTTTGTCTAATGCTAATTCTCCAATAGGACATAGAGCTTCTTTCGCAAAATATAATCTTTGGGCCACTCCATTTGAAAAAGATGAGATTTATGGAGCAGGAACTCATACAGTGATGCATTCGGGTCAAGGGGGTTTAGATGAAATAACTTCTAAAAACAGGGACATTAGTAATTGCGATCTAGTTACTTGGCATACTTTTGGAGTAACACATATCCCGCGCCCTGAAGATTGGCCGGTAATGCCAGTTGAATATTGCGGGTTTCATCTAATCCCAGTCGGATTTTTTGATCAAAATCCAACTATAAATCTTCCTCCTAGTTGTAAATCAACTAGCAAATCTAATAAAGATTAAAGTTCGTTTACAATTGCTTCCATTCCCAGCAATACCGAAGCGTAGAGATTATTATCAGCGGGTTGAGGATGCGAAGAAAACTTAACAATTACTACATTTGCTAGTTGATTTACATAAATTGTTTGTCCATAAATACCAATACAAATCATAGTGTTAGGGTTTGCTATCCAAAGTTGATTTTTGTAGTGTCCTTCAGGAAACATCAAACCATAATCGCTCTCTGAAAATATTTTTCTAAGATGCGCGCTTCCTTCTTTTGTTGATTCTATCCAGGATGCCGGAATGATTTGTTCATTATTATAGAATCCATCATGAAGAAGCATTAACCCAAATCTTGCTAAGTCTCTTGCGCATGCATTCATACCTGCTCCCATATAAGGAAATCCAGCTTCATCTTTGACTATTAAGGCTTCTTGTTCCGATCCAAGTTTTTGCCATAAATATTTTTCTAATAACTTACTAAATTTCTCATCAGTCGCTCTTTCAATAACCATAACAATAATATTTGTGAGCACAGTTCGATAATGATATTTTTCTCCATCTTTTTGGTCTTTATCTTTTAAAGATAAAGCAAAATCAAAAAGATTTTCTGATGAGTTTTTTTTCCTTAAATCAGGTCGCCATCCTACAACTGCTGATTCATGCCAAAAATCTGCATTGTTATCATTATAATCTTCTCCGAAAGTTACAGCTGCGGTCATATCTAAAGCATGCTGAAGAGTGGTATTAGAAAAAGCAGTTCCTTTAAATTCTGGAATATAGAAAGGGATTTCTTTATTAGGATCAATTTTACCATTTTCAATAAAAATCCCTGCTAGCATTCCAACAAATGATTTTGAGATAGAGTTCATTAAATGAAGGCTGCTAGAATTCATTTCATTAAAGTATTCTTCAAAAATGAGCTCATCATCTTTTAAAACTAGAAATGCATCCGTATAAGTTGATTTGAGCATATCGGATATAGATTTCTTTCCGTCTAAATCCTCAAATTCAATAGATTTAATTGGTCTTAGATTTTCTACAATTTTTGAAGGTCTATCATTTCCTTTTTTTAAACTAATCACTGGGAAGATAGATCTTATATTTTGAAAACTTTTTCTATTATTTTGAGGTTGAAGCCAATTAGTAGAGTTAATTTCTTTCATAAAAAAACTTATTTGTTGTTTGAATAAAATAAATATTAAGCTAAATTAACACTATTGAAAAGTTAAAGGAGTCTTAATGAAAAAACTTATATTTATACCCTTAATGTTGTTGTCTTTATCAGCAATTGCATATCACCACTCTGGAGAAGAGCTGTCTCCGATTGATACTGTTAAAAAAGCCTATTCAACTTTTGCTTCGGGAGATACAGAAGCCTGGGCTAAATTACACACTAATGATTTAAAATTTACAGTTCATGGAAAACTTCCTCATTCGGGTACGCACATTGGAACAGAATCAGTCATTAAAAATGTCTTTGAGGTCATCCCTGTGCACTGGCCCAAATTTCAGTTAGAAATGTTAAACATTGACTCAGTTGAGGGAAAACTCGGCACTACGGTTTATGTGCTTCACAAATTAACAGCAGAGGATCTGAATACGTATGCTCTACATATGTTTACCTTAGAAGGTAACAGGATCAAGACTTTTTCTGCATGGGATGACTTCGATTCAATGCGACAAGCAATGGTTAAAAACTAAGACACTTTATTAAATGCTTTTAGCAATTTCATCAGAATGATAAATTAATTTTTTAAAAGATAAGGACTATTAATGGCTGCTAATAAAGAAATACTTGACTTCGATCCTGATTTATTGAGAAATAAATATCGGGAAGAGAGAGATAAAAGACTTAGATCAGATGGAAATGATCAATACCAGGAAGTCGAAGGAGATTTCACATATTTTGTCGACGATCCTTATGTTGACGAAAAAATTGAGAGAAATTCAATTACAGATGAAATTGAAGTCGCTATTATTGGCGGTGGTTTTGGTGGGATATTAGCTGCGGCTCGATTAAAAGAAGCTGGCATTGAAGATTTCAAAATCTTTGAAAAAGGTGGAGATTTTGGAGGCACATGGTATTGGAATAGATATCCTGGAGCTTCATGTGATATTGAGTCTTATATTTATTTTCCTCTTTTAGAGCAAACAAAATTTATTCCTAAGCAGAAATATACTAATGCTCCAGAGACTCTAGAATATATTGGCGTTATTGCAGAAAAATATGGCCTCAAAGAAAGAGCTGTCTTTCAAACAGAAATCACAGAAGTGACTTGGTCTGATGAAAAAAAACTTTGGAATATATCCACGAATAAAGGCGATTCCATTAATGCTAAGTTTGTTGTGCATTCTAATGGGCCCTTAAATAGACCCAAGCTTCCAGCGATAGAAGGAATAGATAAATATCAAGGTCATACCTTTCACACTAGTAGATGGGACTATAAATTCACTGGTGGAAGTGCAAAAGGAAATTTAGACGGCCTTAACGATAAAAAAGTAGCAATTATAGGAACGGGCGCCACCGCAGTTCAATGCATCCCACACTTAGGTGAATCTGCTCAAGAACTTTTTGTTTTTCAAAGAACCCCCTCATCTATTGATGAGAGAAATAATAAGGACACTGACGAGAGTTGGTTTGAATCTCTTCAGCCAGGATGGCATGAAAAAAGAAGAGAGAACTTTGAAGGGTTCCTGACGGGAAGTTTTCAAAAAGAGGATCTTGTAAACGATGGCTGGACTGAAATATTCAGAACCATTTTGGGTAGCATTAGAAATAACGCGCCGTCAAAATTAAGGTTTGCTTATTGGGCTTTAGGCGGAATTTTTTCTAAGAGATTTTATCGTCTTGGTTTGAAAGATTACATGATGGAAAAGTTTATTGATTACGTCGGCAAAGATAATCTTTCTAATCAAGTTGAGATGGTAGATTTCGCGAAAATGGAAAAAATACGTGCTCGAGCAAATGAAATAGTAAAAGATCCAGAAACCGCTGAATCTTTAAAACCTTACTATCGTCAGTTTTGTAAAAGACCATGCTTTCATGACGAATATTTAAAAACTTATAATAGAGATAACGTTACCTTGGTTGATACCAATGGCAAGGGGTTAGAAAAAATAACTGAAAAAGGTATTTACTTCGATGGCAAGGAATATGAAGTTGATTGCATAATATTTGCAACCGGCTTTGAAGTAGGAACTGAATACACTCGAAGAAGCGGCTACGAGATTCATGGTAAAAAAGGACTGACTCTTTCCAAAAAGTGGAAAGACGGTATTTCATCGTTTCATGGAATGCACTGCAGGGGATTCCCGAATACTTTCTTTTTCGGCCCAACTCAAGGAGGTTTTACCGCCAATTACACTCACTCATTAGATGAGCAAAGCATTCATCTTTCATACATATTAAAAACTATGAAAGAAAAAAAATTGAACTTTGTTGAGGCCTCTCAAGAAGGCGAAGAGAAATGGGTTAAGACAATAATAGACAAAGCCAGAGATATGCAATCTTTTCAGGAAAGTTGCACCCCTGGATATTACAATAACGAAGGGGAATTAAATACCGCTCCCCAAAATAACGTTTATGGTGGCGGATCTCTAGAATTTTTCAAGTTGATGAAAAAATGGCGAAAGAAAGGAAAACTTGAAGATTTAGAACTTGCATAGCAATATTTCTTAACAAAAAAAAGGGGCAATAATGACGACTAATTATCCAACTGGAGGGTTTTGTGATCCTCAGTTTAAAAAAATAGAGGAAATCTTTAACCAAGCCATTGAGTCAGGTCATGAAGTTGGTGCTTCTCTCGCTATAGAACATAAGGGAAAACTAGTTGTTAGTTTATTTGGCGGACACAAAGACCAAGAAAGAACTTCGTCTTGGGAAAAAGACACTTGGGTTAATGTTTTTTCTGTAACTAAGGCAGTAACTGCAACTTGCATCGCAAGGTTAATAGAGGAAGGTAAGCTTGATGTGAGCAAACCAGTTTCATTTTATTGGCCGGAATATGGCTGCAACGGCAAAGAAAATACTAAAGTTAGTGACTTTTTGTGTCATCGTGCTGGAGCATTTGGTTTTCAAGACGGCGTGCCGAATATTAAATGGACTAATTGGCATGGTTTTATAAAAGCATTAGAAGTACAAAAGCCGTTTAGAGAGCCAGGATCATCTCAGGGTTATCACGCTCTTACATATGGCTGGCTTGTTGGGGAGCTTATTAGACGAGTAGATGGCAGAACCGCTGGGCAATATTTCAAAGAAGAGATAGCTGAACCATTTGGCATAGATTTTAAGATAGGTTTAGATGAGGAAGACTTTGATAACTGCGCAGATACATTAATGTTAGAAAATTCTGGAATAGGATCAAACTCTTTAGGTTTATTTAAATACATACCAGATTTTTTTCTGCCTCGTGGTTTAAAAAACTTCAAGAAAGCTTTAATTGGAGGAGATTTCACAGTTGCCTTTGAAAGCCTTGAAAATGAGAATATGGGAGATGTAAATAGTCCAGATTGGAGAATGTCAGAAATTCCATCCGCCAATGGCCACGGCTCCGCGGAAAGCCTTGCTAAGCTTTATGGAAATTTAATTTTAAGTGGAAAAGATAAAGAAAGATCAATTCTAAAACCAGAAACTTTAAAAGAGGTTACAAAAGTATATTCCTCCGAGCCAGATTCTGTCTTAATGGGAGGAGACATGTCGTTTGGGCTTGGCTATATGTTGTATAATAAATTATCCAAATTCGAAACGTCTAGAAAGTACTACGAAGGATATTTTGGACACTCGGGGATTGGCGGAGCTGTAGCTTTCGGAGACGTTGAAAAAGAAATAGGATTTGGATTTATTTGTAATAAACAACATAAATTAAACGAGCTTTATAAAACTTCTAATGAGCTTTCTAAGGCATTAATTTCAATAATATAACGGTGATAAAATGTTCAGCCATTTAATGATTGGGGCAAATGATATAGAAAAGTCAAAAATTTTCTACGATGAGATTTTAGGAGTTTTAGGGTGCAAGCCTGGAAGGTTTTTTCCTAACTTAACAGGGCAAACAAGATATTTTTACTTCCATAACAATATGACTTTTTGCATATCGGAGCCGATTGATGATGAGCCTGCTACGCACGGAAACGGAACAACTATAGGTTTTAGTGTGAAGGATGCCGACGAAGGGAATGCATGGCATGCAACAGGAATAAAAAACGGCGGCACCACATGCGAAGGTCCCCCAGGAATTCGCGAAGGCGATGGTTATAAAATGTATTTAGCATATTTGCGAGATCCTTCGGGAAACAAACTATGTGGGTTTTTAAATTTTGGCTAACTAAATGCCCAAAGAAAATAGTGTTTAAAATTCATTGGTTAACTTTTTACCTAGCATATTTAATTTTTTTCTTATGGTATACAAATCTGTCAGGACCCCTTTCTGATTCTGAAATATCTAATCAAATAATAAGGATTCAAGAGAATCCTAATTACTTAGAAGACGAAAAAGAAAATCTCATAAAATTTATTAAAAAAGATGATGGTGGAGATTTTTACATGGTTAATTTTATAGATTTCAATGAAAATCCTCCGACCCTAGAAGCTACCGGTGAAAACGCTCCAGCGTCAGTGCTTATCGATTATTATATGGAATATATGTATCCAGAATTATTTAAACGAGCATCTCATCCAGTTTTCTACGGCGAAGTATCTGCTAATGCTTTAGATAATATAGGAGCAGAAGAAAATAAAGAATGGGATGTTGTAGGAATTGTTAGGTATCGAAGTATAAGAGATTTATTAGAGATCAGTGGCAACGAAACTTTTAGAGATAGGCATATTTATAAAATAGGAGCTATGTCAAAAACCATAGCTATTCCTATTTCTTCTCCTTTCTTAATAGATTTAAGAGTTTTTATCTTTATGCTTTTATTAATCATTACTTTAATAACAGACAGAATAAGGAAAAGATAAAGATAATTTCTTTTGTACCTTTTATTAGTCGAACAAAAATTTAAAAAATTAGTTAAAATTACCAACTAAAATCAAATCACTTGAGGAAGACATGACAACTACATCAAAAGAAATAAGAACCGAAATCAATGCTGAGGGAAAGCTAAATCTTTCGATTGCTACATCTGAAATTCCAGCTCCTGGAGACGATGAAGTATTAATTAAAGTAGAGGCCGCTCCGATTAATCCCTCTGATCTTGGATTATTAATTAGTTTTGCTGCAGACCTTGGAAGCATTACTTCAACTGGATCTGGAGATGAAACGGTAACTTCTTTTGGAATTCACCCAGCTCTTATGCAGTCTTTAAAACCCAGAGTTGGCTTATCAATGAAAGCTGGAAACGAAGGCGGAGGAGTAGTAATTGATGCTGGAAAAAATGCTAAAGATTTAATAGGGAAAACTGTAGGTGTTGCCGGCGGTGAAATGTATTCGCAATATAGATGTTTACCAGCAATGAGTTGTTTGGCTATGAACGAAGGTACAACTTCTTCAGAAGCCGCTTCTTCTTTTGTAAATCCATTAACAGCTTTAGGCTTTACGGAAACCATGAGATTGGAAAACCACACGGCACTAGTGCACACAGCAGCAGCATCTAATTTAGGACAAATGCTCATAAAAATATGTGCAGCTGATTCGATCCCTTTAATTAATATTGTTAGAAAACAAGAGCAAGTAGACCTCTTGAAAGGTCTTGGCGCTAAATACGTTTTAAATACTTCTGATGCAGACTTTATGGGCAATCTAATAGAAGCTTTAGTCGAAACTGGAGCAACATTAGGATTTGATGCAACTGGAGGAGGAAACGATGGGAAGCTACCAGGACAGATTCTGTCCGCAATGGAAATTGCAGCAAACAAAAATGCCAAAGAGTATAGCCGTTATGGTTCAGATACATATAAGCAAGTTTACATATATGGCGGACTAGACCCCTCACCAACTGTCTTAAATAGATCTTTTGGACTTTCGTGGGGATTAGGCGGATGGTTATTGACCCCGTTCATTGGCAGAGTTGGTATGGAAAAATTCCAAGCTATGCGAGATAGAGTTGCAAAAGAAATTACAACAACTTTTGCGAGTAATTACACACAAGAAATTTCTTTAGAAGAAATGCTCGAGCCAGAAATAATTAAAACTTATGCAAAACAAGCTACAGGAACAAAATTTTTAGTAACACCGCATAAATGATCAAAAGATTTATTGGCGTATCGCTAATATTTATTTCGGCCGCTTATATTCCTATTATCGGGGCTATAGCAGTAAATTCATCTTTTTCTATTGCAGAAAAAGGAATCTATAGCGCAATTGTTTACGGGCTTAGTTGGGGAGTGCTCTTTTTAGGAATATATTGGGCTGGCCCAGAGTTAGTAAAAAAACTTAAAGACTATTATCGAAGATTTAAAAATAAAATTTTCAATAAAAAAAAGGATTTATAGCTTTTAAGTTTCAGTTCATTAAGATATCTTTTATAAAATTTTTTAAATGAAACATAAAACTAAGACAATAATAGTTACTGGCGGTGAAGGCTTTATTGGAAGCAACTTAATCAATAAATTAAATGCCAAGTCTGAATAATACAAAAAAAATTCTAATAGTTGGAGCGGGTTTTGCAGGAGCAACAATCGCAAGAATTCTTGCGGAAAAAGGTTTTTCAATTGATGTAATTGATAGAAGAGATCACATCGCTGGCAATGCTTATGACTATAAGCATGAATGTGGAATTACCGTTCATAAATATGGTCCGCACATATTTCATACCAGCAACCAAAGGGTAATAAAATTTCTTTCCAAATTTACCGAGTGGATACCTTATGAACACAAAGCAAAAGCAAAACTAGATGATGGTAATTTAGTTACTCTTCCGCCTAACAAAGAAACTTTAAAAATTTTAGGAAAAGAAAATATAATAGATATCTTATTCAGACCGTACACAAAGAAAATGTGGGGACTAGATATAGAGGAATTAGATCCATCAATTATAAAAAGAATCCCTATAAGAGATGATTTAAATGAGCTCTATTTTCCTTCCGATACTTTTCAAAATATGCCTAAGATGGGCTATACAGCATTAATAAAGAATATGCTTGATCATGATGCAATTTCTATTTCGCTAGAAACATCATTTAGCAAATCTATGGAATCTCAATACGAGAAGGTTTTTAACTCTATGCCAATAGACGAATATTATGATTATGAGTTTGGAGAATTACCTTATAGATCTATTAAATTTCATAATGAGTTGGTAAAAGAAAAAAAAGTCTATCCTGTTTCACAGATAAATTTTACAGATGATAATATCTACACAAGAGTCATAGAGTGGAAAAACATTCCTAATCACGGGAAAAATGACTCCCAGACACTCTTAACATTTGAAGAGCCATGTAGTTATAAAGAAAACAATATGGAAAGATACTATCCTGTTAAAGATATTAAAGGAGATAATAGAAAGCTTTATAAAAAGTATACGAAAATAGATAACAAAAAAAATGTTTTCATTGGGAGATGCGGGCTGTATGTCTATGTTGATATGCATCAGGTAGTTTCATCATCAATAGCAACAGCAAATAAATTTATTAAAAATCAGCAGGTTTTATTATGAGCTCTATACAAAAAATATTTTCTTTTATTCACAAAGAAGGTTGGAAGTTCTCTTTTATAGCTCTCGTCTTTTCAATCGGTCTAAGTTTTGTATACCTGCCACTTTCTTTGATTGGATTTTGTATCACTTTTTTCATTATTTGGTTTTTTAGGGATCCAGAAAGAGCAAGTCCTAATATCCCTAATACACTTGTTAGTTCAGCCGATGGAGAAATTTGTTTAATAGACGAAGCAATTCCACCAAAGGAATTAGAATTGAGCGAGATAAAAATGCAAAGACTATGCATATTTATGAATGTTTTTAATGTCCATGTGAATAGAAGCCCAGTAAATGGAATAGTAAAAAAGATTGCTTATAAAGAAGGAAGTTTTTTTAATGCAAGCCTTGATAAAGCCAGTGAGAAAAATGAAAGGAACTCTTTAATTATAGAAACTCAAGATAATGTTCAAATAGTAGTGGTTCAAATAGCTGGATTAATAGCTAGAAGAATCTTAAGTTTTATTGATTCTGGAAAGCATTTAGCTGAGGGAGAAAGATTTGGCTTAATTAGATTTGGATCTAGAGTAGATATATATATGCCACTGAATGCAAAAATAGAAAGCAAATTAGGAGATAAAGTTGTGGCAGGTGAGACAATCATTGCCTATTTAAAATAATTTTTTTATGAGAAAAATAGATTTTAGATCGTTAATACCTAACCTGATAACACTAACTGGTTTATGTTTTGGA
>Ga0302114_10003369_pt1 | contig 10037 bp, 8 predicted proteins | sample AG5_Surface_MG_FD_203107 | JGI IMG/M metagenome (GOLD analysis project Ga0302114, IMG submission 203107) | Marine microbial communities from Western Arctic Ocean, Canada - AG5_Surface | ecosystem: Environmental > Aquatic > Marine > Oceanic | place: Canada: Western Arctic Ocean | collected...
TTTAAACGATGCATTTCAGTATGTAGACCATGTTTATATTAAAACTAATATTGGCAGTAAAACACCACCGGGATTTACAACGACATACGCAAAATCTAAAGAACACTGGCTTAAAGAATTTGTATTTCATAATTACGGTAAATGGCACATAAAAATAAGCAAGGATGAATTTCGAGAGAGTGTTATTAATACCTAGCAGTTGCTAAATATATTAGCAGTTAATGTGAGAAGTCAATGACAAAAAAATTAGAAGAACTTTTAAATTTACCTGATTCAAAAGAAATTATCCAAGAATCAAAGAATACTGAAAAGGCAGAAGCCGCTATTGTAGAGCAACACGACACTGCTCGTGATATATCTGAGTTAGATAAAATTGCTAGTGCATTGCCAGCTGTAAAAGGACTAGGAGAATTAGCAGACAAAGAATTAAATGAAGTTGCTGACAAAGCAATGGCTGCTTATGACGACTTAATGGACTTAGGTATGAATGTTGAAAGCAGGTATAGCGGAAGAGTATTTGAAGTTGCAGGCAATATGTTAAAAACTAGTTTAGATGCAAAAACAGCAAAGCTAGATAAAAAACTAAAGATGATTGAACTACAACTTAAAAAAGAAAAACAAGACAAAGATAGCAACGGCATTGAAGGTGATGTTATAAGTGGCGAAGGTTATGTAGTAACAGATCGCAATAGTTTGCTTGAAAAACTAAAGAATATGGATAAATAACATTATAGTAGGATAGCGCCAATGAAATTATTTAAAGAATATCTAACAGAGTCTAAAAAGACTTATAAATTTAAACTAAGGGTAGCTGGAGAATTGCCAGAAAACTTTGCCGATAAGCTGGATCAAGCAATGACAAAGTTTGAAGTTGTTTCGATTAGCACAGGAAAGAAAACACCAATTACTGAAAAACCTTTAGATTTCCCACAACTAGCAAATTGCGAAGTTACTCATTATGATGTCGAAGTAAGTTATCCGGTGACAGCATATGTATTGGAACATTATCTTGTCAACGAAACAGGTACAGCTCATGCAAATCTTATTGTACGCGGAGAAGGTGATCCTGTAGAAGAGCAACAAATGGAAATTGCAGATGAAAAAGCACCATATGAGCCTTTATTAAACACAGAAGATATGGGCGGCGAAAGCGCACAAGATCAAGTTGCTAATAATAGAACTATGGACCTACTTAAAGAATTAGAAGTTGCACGTAAAGAAAGAGCTATTGACCCTGTAGACGGTATTAAGCCTGGAGAGTCAAAAGATATTAGTGCAGATGAAAACACAAAAAGCACTATAGGAAGTTAACATGAATAATATGCGATCATACTTAGAGATTTTAACAGAAGCACCAGCTCGTGGATTAAGCAGTGCTGGCGGCTTAGTAAATTTTAATGTAGACAAAAGTTTACCTATAACAAAAATTAAAGACTCAGAAGGAAATACATTTGATTTACATGCTGCAGAAGAAGATGCACAAAAATTTATAGATGGTAGTAACGCATATGAAAAGTTTGATGCTAGTACAGCTGCTCCTCAAGCAGGTGGAAACAAAGAATTAGATGCTATTGTAGCAAAATACGCAAAGTCCGGAATGTCATTAGATGATGTAGCAAAAATGGAGCAAGAAGCAGGTAGCGACAGTAATGCTAGATATGTTCTTGCATATGCAGCTAAAACATTAGGTGTTGAAGGAATGTACCGAGCTGACGGTAGCGGATTTGTATATATGGATAATGGAGAGCCTGCCGGAGCAAGAAGTGCTAGTTTAGGCCAGTCTCAGGATTTAGCAAAATTAAAATTATTGCCTCAGCCTATTGTAGATAAAATGCAAAAAGTTGCTGATAGTAAAAAAGAAGGCGATCCTGTTAAACAAAAATTTCAACAAGCAGTCAATGATCAAACAGGCGAAGATCCAGCAGCTATGGACGGCGAAGGTGGAGCCGCAGGCGCAGTTGCAGAAAAATTAAAACGTGTACAAGAACTACTTGCTAAAGCAATAGAACAAGCACCAGCTGCAGAAAGTTGGGCACCACGTAGTTATGCAGATCAATTATTAGAAGAAATTTCAGCACAAGAAACAACCGAATTACAAGGTTTAATAAAAGAATTAGAAACAGAACTTCCAAATATTGCAGACGAGTCTATAAAGCAACAAATAGAAGCAGCACTAAACCAATATAAAGAATTTCAAGCTAAGTCTACACAAGGTATAGATGAACCGGGTGCAGAAGGCGAAGTTCAAATAGATACAGATAGTGACAGTGCTATTGCGGCAGCTGTTAAAGATCCTGCACTTTGGATTACTAACGAAATGCCTAAAGAGTTAGCACAGGCTCAAGCTAAAGGATTGTTAAAAGCAACTGAAAACGGTAAGAAGAAATCAGCTTCTGCAGCTGCTGTACAACAGGTAATGAAACAAATTGCTAGTATTACTGGCAACACAGATATGGATATTGATGCAGATGGATTATACGGTCCAGCTAGTATTGCCGCAGTAAAAAAAGCACAAGAACTTGCAGGTATTACAGTAGATGGTGATCCAGGTGCAGACACAGCTGCAGAGCTAGTTAAGTTTAGTAAAGATCCAACTGGAAAAGGTGGTATTGCAGATACTGATTTAACACAAGATTTAGATGGTGCAATTGAACTACTTAAAAAAGGAATTGCTGCATTTGGTAGCGGTGAAACACCAACAGCGCAAGCAGGTGGTGATGACCCAACAGGAAATACAGCAGGAAGGGTAGGATCAACAGATCCTAAAAAAGCAGTTCCTCCTGGACAGCCTATTACCACAAGCATAGACTTTAGTATGCGTAACATGCTAGAAACACTTGAAACAATTCAAAGATTAGATGAAAAATTATCTCCAGAAGATGAAGAAGCATTAAAAGTTATTATAGGCGAGTTACAACCTAAACTTGATGACCCTGAATACCAAGCAAGTTTAGATCCAGAAATGCAGGCTAAATTTACAGAATTAACAAAATTACGTGCAGAATATAATAAATTAGTTACTGACGGTGCTACTGCACAGGATGGTGGAGGCGCAAGCCAAGACGCTATTGCAGGTAAATTACTTAAAGCAGTAAAAGGTATGGGTACAGACGAAGAAGCTGTATATGCCGCAGTAGCAGAAATAGCTGACAAAGCTAGTTTTGATAAAATGTTAACTGCAAATCCAGAACTAATACCAACAGTGTTAGATGACTTTAGCGGAGCTGAACTACAAAAAGTAATAGATGGTTTTGCAGCTAAAGGTATTAAAATTGAAGTGGTTAAAGAACCAAAAGGACTTACTAGCGGAACTTACAAATATGACGGTAAGACTTATGGCGTGGGTGCAGGCAAAGAAGAGCCAAAAGCAGATGCAGGTGTTGATCCTAACAAACTTGCAAACCCTACAGGCAATCCAGAACAACCGGCAGCGCCGGCAACACCTACACCAAGACCACCAAATCCGGCACAGGCTGGCATAAACTCAAGTAAGGACTACGGAATGAAAAAAGCAATTAACGAATCAGCATCAATGAATATATCAATGAGCGGAGACAATGCAAGCGAAGTAGGCGAATTATTAAAAATCCTTAAAAATGCAGGTATGCCAGATGCAGCTCCAGTAGGCGCAATGGATATGCCAATGGATACTCCAATGCCAGTCAGCTCTATGGGCGGTGATAGTAAAATGGATATAGACATGGACGGTGATCACCAACCAGATATTGCTGTTAAACCTACGACTCACGATCATGATATGCCAGATGAAACACCATGTGGTGGCGGTGATGACAAAGACTCTATAATGAAATTAGCTGGACTTAAAGGTCCAATGCCTGAAGACGATGTAGAAGAAGACGGTTGGGACAATTCACCAGATGAAGAATACAAAGACGATAATACAATGTATCAGTCAGGTGGACTTGCAAAGCCTAAAAAAGCATACCCTGCTGCACAAGACGGAGACAATCCAATGGCAGTAGAATCAGTAAAAGAAAGACTTTGGGCTGCACTACAAGAAAAAACTGCGAAAGCATCACGTGGTAATGAAGACATCAAGACAACTGAGGGCCGAGGAAAAGGCCGTGGTAAGAAAAAGTCAAGAGGTTAATTGGGAAACATATTTCCAACACATTAAACCTGTATGTCCCTGGAGCGGCGCAGCTCTTAAAAAAGGCGAATTAAAAATTACACAATGGTCTGGAGAAATTGAGCCTTTATGCAACAATCAAGCCATTGTTTACATTTGTCCAAAATATAATCGTAGAAGATTAAAAAAATTACACAAAAAATTAGACAAAGGTGACTACGAATGGCTATGGAGCGAACCGACTAATGGTCCTAATGCTTCACCTGTACCTGTACTAATACAACAAGACAAGCGTAAGTTATTTGATCTTAGGTTCGATACAGGTTACTACGATGATATAATAGGTTAAATACAGTATGAGCAAAAGTTTAGATGGCGTATTAACCAAAAAAGCCAACCAAAAAGAAACATTTACAGAACAGCAAATTTTTGATTTGCAATCATGTATGAATCCTCAAGATGGATATTTGTATTTTGCAAGAATGTTTGCTTACATACAGCATCCTGTTAAAGGAAAGTTACTTTTTGATCCATTCGAATATCAAGAACGTTTGCTAAAAAGTTATCATAATTTTAGATTTAATGTAAATATGCTTCCAAGACAAACAGGAAAGACAACCTGTGCTGGCATATATCTTCTTTGGTATGCTATGTTTACTCCCGATCAAACTATTCTTATTGCCGCACACAAATACACAGGTGCACAAGAAATTATGCAACGTATACGTTATGCATACGAATTATGTCCTGATTATATTAGAGCCGGTGTTACTAACTACAACAAAGGTAGTATTGAATTTGAAAACGGTTCACGTATTGTTAGTGCTACTACAACAGGTAACACAGGACGTGGTATGTCCATATCGTTATTATATTGCGACGAGTTTGCATTTGTACAACCTAATATTGCTACAGAATTTTGGACATCAATATCACCTACACTAGCAACTGGTGGTCGTGCTATTATTACATCAACACCAAACTCAGATGAAGATACGTTTGCTACTATATGGAAAGAAGCAGAAAAGAAATATGATGACAGCGGCGCAGAACAAGAAATAGGTGCAAACGGATTTCATAGTTTTAGAAGTTATTGGCAAGAGCATCCTGACAGAGATGATGTTTGGAAAAACGAAGAACTAGGACGTATTGGGGAAGAAAGATTCCGGCGTGAATATGATTGTGAATTCTTAGTATTTGACGAGACACTTATTAGTAGTTTAAAACTTGTTACTATGGAAGGCGAAAAACCTATGATGAACATGGGACAAACCCGTTGGTATAAAAAGTTATCTAAACAATGTTCTTATGTTGTTGCACTAGATCCTGCAATGGGTACTGGTGGTGATTATTCAGCAATCCAGGTATTTGAATTACCTAGTTATACTCAAGTTGCAGAATGGAGACATAACACAAGTCCCATTACTAGCCAAATACGTGTGCTAAAAGACATATTAGATCACATAGTAAGTGAAACAAATAATCCTCAAGGAATATATTGGAGTGTTGAAAATAATGGATTAGGTGAAGCTGCACTTATTGTTATAAATGATTTTGGTGAAGAAAATTTGCCAGGGTTGTTTGTAAGTGAGCCAATGCGTAAAGGACATGTTAGAAAGTTCCGAAAAGGTTTTAATACCACACATAGTACAAAAATTAGTGCATGTAGTAGAATGAAAACAATGATAGAAAATGACAAAATGCAAATTTTCTCAGGAGCGTTAATTACTGAATTGAAAGGATTTATTGCAACAGGATCTAGTTATCAAGCAAAAACTGGAGAAACAGATGATCTAATTAGTGCATTATTACTTGTTATTAGAATAATGAGTGTACTAAAAGATTGGGATCCTAGAGTCTATAATACATTTAAAAGTATGGAAAACGAAACTGATTATGAACCACCCATGCCCATCTTCATATCGACCAATTATTGATAAATATTAATATGAAAAACTTAAATCTAATCGGCGAAGAATTATTTAATAAAATACGTGGACGCTTTCCAAGCGTAACAATTGGTAATGGTGAAGGCAATGTAACCAATGTACCTAACGAAGCGAGGTTCTTTGATTTTGATTTTAAAGAAGGCGATAAAGATTTAGGTAAGGTAAGTATTAGTGTAGACGAAAAAAGTTTAAGTGTTATGTACAGTGACAATTTTATTGAAGGTCAAGACAGACTTACAAAAGAACGATGGTACGGGTTTTTAAAAGAACTAAGATATTTTGCTAAAAAACGATTGCTAAACTTTGATACCAGAGACATTACAAAGTCGAATCTAAACAGAAGAGATTATAAGTTTTTAGCAAACAAATCCGGAGAAGAAACAATGAGCGAATCAAAAATGTATGGGACTAGTAGATCAAGCTACCAAGATGTAGGCACAGCTAGATTAGCACTAAAACATAGTAAACCTGTAAACCATGAATATGCAGCTGGCAGAACACAAAATGTAGAAGCTATTTACATCGAAAGTTCACAAGGTGAAAGATTTAAATATCCATTTAAACATCTAAACGGTGCAAGAGCAATGGCTCGACATGTTAGTGAAGGTGGCAACGCATATGATGATTTTGGTAAGCACATAGTAGGTCTATCAGAAGAACTTGCTAAATTAAGAAAATTTAAAAATTACATGAGTCGCTCAAGTGTAATGGCTGAAGGCTTAATTGATTACATGGACGTTGTTTTTGAAAGAATTGATACAGTTAAAAAGACTGTAGAGCAATTACAAAAAGAATCTTATTATAAAGAAGCATTTAATAACTATGCAATACCTGTAATGGAAGATGTACCGGAAGATATTGCAAGTAATTGGATTGATCAATTAACTATTAAACAGTTTAACGAAGAATTAAAAGATGTATTTCCTTACATTTATAAATTAGTAAATGAAAAAACTAAAGCACAAGAGTTAGGACCTGAAGATTTGTTAGGTGAAGCTGATGTAGCAGAAGGCTATATGAAAGGCCATAGCAAGTATCATTGCGAAGACTGTGGTTGTCAAATGCATAACTGTAAATCAGATTGTGATTGTTCACATGACTCACATGATGAAAAAGGTAGTTGGTGGAAAGATGCAAACGGAAATGGTGTTCCAGACATAATGGAAGACTCGGACACAATGACCGAATACGAACAATGGGCAAATGAAATTGTAGAGACAGGATTAGATACAGAGCCCGAAGAAGAAAAAATCCCTGTTACTGAATTTGTATTATCATTGTTTGATAGAGAAACTGGTCAGTTTCCAAAAGGTGAAACAGCAGTACTAACAGCAATAGAAAAAGATTACGGTGAGCAATATATTGATCCAGCAAAGTCATTTATCGAAGCAATCAATGAAAAATATGCACAGTTTACAGAAGCTGGAGCAGATGCTACAGGCCAGGCCAATACAGAATACGGACGAGCACCTGTTGATGCACAAGGTAATCCAGATGGACTTGCAATAAAGAAAAATATGATTAGGGTTTTTGGTGTAATTAAAGATGACCCAAAGAAACTTATGAAATATCTACAAAATCCAAAAGTATTAAAATTCTTACGTAGCTTACCTAAAGATGACGATTTTGCTCTAGCAGTAGGCCAAAGGATGAATGATATTAGAGGTGTTGCCAAATACGAGCCAACAAAAGAAGACGGCACTGTAATGGAACCTACCGTATCACAAGAAGAAAACGACATCAAAAGACTAGCAGGATTATAGGAGAGAGCAAATGGCAGTAATACCATCAGCAGAAAGACGTTCGTATGCTACGGGCGGAGATAACACAACAGTAGGCACTATGTATTCACCAAATGCATTTTGCTATAAACTAACTGTAGAAAACGCATCTAATGGAGCAATTGACTTAAGAGCAGAAGATGATGCATACAACGAAGTAGTTGGACAAATTGTAAGGGAAATTAGTCCACTTGCATATTTTGTAGTAGATGATGCCAGCGGCGTTGTACATCTAGTAATGGATAAAAACATAAATGATGCAGCTCAATTACAACAACGTATTAGAGAAATTGGTAAAGATACCGGTGCAACAACGACATCAATCGGACCAAACGACATTGATATCAGCGGTTCGGACGTGGTCGCAGCTTCAAGCATTACTGTAGCATAATAAAAAAATAAAATAATTTCAAGAATTTGTCAGATTTCACTTGACTTCTGGTAAATAATAGCGTACAATACATAGTGTGCTGTACGAATAAAGGCACAAGAGTAGCAAATAATTTGTTGCTCTGCACATAGGCATAACATATAGGAGGCATTAACTATGGCATCATTAGCAGAAATCCGAGCAAAGCTCAAGGAACAAGAAGCTGGCGCAAGCGGTCAACGCTCAGGCGGTGGCGATAACGCAATTTACCCATTTTGGAATATAAGCGAAGGTAGTAGTGCAACACTACGATTCCTTCCTGATGGAGATGATTCAAATACTTTCTTTTGGAAAGAACGTTTGATGATTAAACTTCCATTTGCAGGTATTAAAGGCGACACAGGATCACGTCCTGTACAAGTACAAATTCCGTGTATGGAAATGTATGGCGAAACATGTGAAATTCTAAACGAAGTACGTGGTTGGTTTAAAGATCCAAGTTTAGAAGATATGGGTCGTAAGTATTGGAAGAAACGTTCTTATATCTTTCAAGGCTTTGTAACGGATAATCCACTAACAGACGACACTCTCCCTGAGAATCCAATTAGACGTTTTATTATTGGTCCGCAAATCTTCCAAATTATTAAGGCAGCACTAATGGATCCAGACATGGAAGAGTTACCAACAGATTATACTGCTGGTGTAGACTTCCGTCTTAATAAAACTAGTAAAGGTGGGTATGCAGATTATTCAACATCAAACTGGGCACGTAGAGATCGTCCATTGACAGATGCTGAAATGAAAGGCATTGAAACTAATAACTTGTGGAATTTAAGCGACTTTTTACCTAAGAAGCCAGGTGAGGTTGAAATTAAAGTAATGAAAGAAATGTTTGAAGCGTCAGTAGATGGCGAAGCATACGATGCAGATCGTTTTGGTAGTTACTTCCGTCCTGCAGGTATGCAAGCACGTACAGGTGATCCGACTAAAGCTGCAAGCCCACAGGCAACAGCAACGTCAATGACTGCTGAGGCAACTCCAGTTGCACCAGTAGCGGCACCAGTTGCACCAGTAGCAGAAGCAGCACCGGTAGCAGAAGCGGCGCCGGCGCCGCAAGCTGAAGCAGCACCTACAGAAGGTAATGCACAAGACATTCTTGCAATGATTCGTTCAAGACAAGCTACTTAATCAAAATAATGTAGGGGAGCAATCCCCTACAACTTTGGCTTAAAAAGGAGTAACTATGGCTAAATCATTTGACGTTAGTAAGTTCCGTAAGGACCTAACAAAAAGTATCTCAGGCATGAGTAGTGGCTTTAATGATCCAACAGATTGGATTAGTACAGGCTCATATGCACTTAACTATCTTATTAGTGGCGACTTTCATAAAGGTGTACCGCTAGGTAAAGTAACTGTGTTTGCAGGTGAATCAGGAGCAGGTAAATCTTACTTTTGCTCAGGTAACATAGTAAAACACGCACAAGATCAAGGCATCTTTGTAGTTCTAATTGACTCAGAAAACGCACTTGATGAATCGTGGCTACAAGCATTAGATGTAGACACATCAGAAGAAAAACTTCTCAAGCTAAACATGTCAATGATTGATGATGTAGCAAAAACTATCTCAACATTTATTGCAGACTATCGTGCTATGGATGAAGAAGATCGTCCTAAAGTATTGTTTGTAGTTGACTCGTTGGGTATGTTATTAACACCCACTGATGTTGATCAGTTTAACAAGGGTGATATGAAAGGTGATATGGGTCGTAAGCCTAAAGCACTAACTTCATTAGTCCGTAATACTGTTAACATGATTGGCTCACTTAACGTAGGCTTAGTATGTACTA
>Ga0302114_10003377_pt1 | contig 10019 bp, 6 predicted proteins | sample AG5_Surface_MG_FD_203107 | JGI IMG/M metagenome (GOLD analysis project Ga0302114, IMG submission 203107) | Marine microbial communities from Western Arctic Ocean, Canada - AG5_Surface | ecosystem: Environmental > Aquatic > Marine > Oceanic | place: Canada: Western Arctic Ocean | collected...
GAAATTCCTTTCGATCTCTCTTGGATTTCCTTGATTTCGTCCAAGAACTGTTCGGATTCCGGATCCGGGAGAAAGTCTTGCGGTTGCCAGTTTTTGTTGGTGTCTTTCAGAAGGCCCATGAGCTGTTTTAAAATAGAATTTCCCGAGAGAGAGAGAGAGAGAGAGAGAAGGAGGTGAGTACAGAACACGCATCTGGCGCGCGAGTGAGTTGTTTCTGCGAACAACAACAAAGAGCGAGCACGAGGGAAGAACAAAACACCAATACGCGTCGCGTTTGAAAGCGCGTTTACCAAAATTTAATTTCTTATCTCTCCCTCAAAGTGGGGGAGACGTCACGGGGAACTTCCGCGATACGAATTTCTCTCGCTCGCTCGTTCGCTGCTTCATCGTGTAAACGCGACGATCACAAACGGACGACGAGTTTTGGAAGCGTTTAAAAGTACGCGCATTATATAATCCTTACCTCCCCGCCGGCAAAGCCAGACATGTCTCGAATAACCTCCCGTTGGTGATCTCTCAACCGAAATTTCTTCGTCTCGGCGTCGTTTTCGACGATTATTCTCGGCGAGTCGTTCACGGCCGCTTTGACGATGGTCGTCGTCGTCGCGCATCGCTCTTTGGACGACGTCTTTTGCGGGTGCTTGGCCGTAAACAACGCGTGCGGTAAAGATGTTTTGCTGGAAAGCGTAAACATTTTTTGGGTGAGAGCAAAGTGTGTTAAAGTTGTTGGGTGTGGAGTATTCTGACGTCTGGTGCAAAACCACCTGAGCCACAACAAACGAAAGAGAAGAATTTCTGAATGTGCGTTTTGCACTTTTGCTTTTTGCGCTGCGCATACACGAAGTCGTCCGTACTAAGCAAATTTGGCGTCGAGATTCCGCAGGAAAAGAAGCTGATTTTACTCGCTACTCTGCAGGTTCTACAAAAAGCTATCGCTATCGCTTTCTACTGTGTATGTATACATTTGCTCTGATATTTTAATCAAGCTCGGATGCTTTCAAAGAACTCATTCTTACAAGCTGGAGTGATTGTTTTAGAGACTTCTGTGACGGTTTCACTCATCGAACGCGAGAGGGAAAGTTGCGCGCGGAGCCACGCGGCGGTTTCCTCGTGTTTCGTTTTGTTCTTCTTCTTCTTCCTTCTGCCAACCAGAGAATACCATGAAAAGTACTTTTGAAAGGCGAGTAAACCTAACGCGCGAGAAACTTTTTCGGATGGCACTAAGTTTGGATCTAGATATCTATCTAGTAACCGCTTTCGAGCACCGGTTCGCGCATAACTTATGGCGCTTTCGATGGCGCGTTTCAAAAGTGCGTGGCCGCACGGCGTAACGCCGGGAACTGCCTCTACCGCACGCACGTAAGAGGTTGTTTTTGCCGCACACAAGAGTAACGCTTGGTACATGTTTGTCGCAATAGTCTCACGACTGTTTACTCTTGGGTCGTATAAAAGCGCGCAGAGTTTGTGGTTCAAATACGACCGCGTTTTGTTCGAGAGGTATTTCCACGCCAAATGTGAACTCGGAAGATTTATTGTTTCGCGAAGCCAGACGTTGAGATACTTGGAGTAATCCGCGCGCACTTCCAGCGTTTGCGTGTCGAAAAGCAAACCGCACCATGGAATAAACTCACACCCGTCTTTACATTCCACATTCTTTTCTAATCTGCGTTCCAGATGATCAAAGTTTATCTTTGTCTTTGTCGGATTGATTCCCACGCCATATTCGGCAATACCGTCGAGCAAAGAGTTCAAGAAGTGTTTCGCTCTAGAGAAATTGTCCGTGACAAAAAGTAAATCGTCCGTCCAGCGCATAAAAACACCGTCGCCGTACCCTTCGTTCAAAACTTTCTTCTTTGGCGTGCCTTTATAAATCTCAGTTTCGAACGCGGCCATCGATTGCGTTTGCTCCATGTGCGCGTAAAACAAAGCGCATAGTTTCGTGGAAAGAATCGAACCTTGTGGAATGCCAATCTTTTGACGGAATAAGGAACCGTGTGATTTCACGAGCGTGTTTCCGAGATGTTCACGAAGCGTGTTCAGCGCCTGATGACGATATGCAGTGCGCGTTTTACCTAAATCGATAGACACGGACCCGGGTGGGAGCGTTTTGACGAGCGCACGCCGACCGACGTCGCTCTCGTTTGGTGAAAAGATTGGACCGGGTAGTTTCTTCTTCGAGTTTTTTATATTCTCGTCCGCCGTCGCGGTGTTTGCATCGGTTTGCGATGAAGTTATCGCGGATCCTGATGAATTCTTGTGTACGATATCCATCCCTGTGTCTTCAACATTTTCCGTGGCAAACGCAACTTTTCGTGTGGCGTATCTGTTTCCGAGCACGCTCTGCGTCCGGTATTTAAGCATGGCGTATTCCTGTTTCTTGAACAAACTCGATATGACAGTTTCGAGCTTTTCCGTTGGAATGGAATCAAAAGCAGCTTTGATATCGGCACACACGAAGTATAACTTCGACAATTTTTTCTTGTCTTTCACAGTCGCTTTCGTTTTGTTGATATCCTCCGGAGAGTCCTCGGAGTCTACCACCTCATCCACCTCGTCGGTATTCAAGAGCCCCTGCTTCCTTCTCCATCGTTCGGCAAAAGGCGCGTATATTTTCATCGTCTCGTCGTAATCACTCACAAAATTCCCCATTAACGTCTCATCTGCTCGAATTTCGTGGTCAAGTATGTCTGAAATCGTATATAGACGATCGTTCACAGGCTCGAATTCAAATTTCATCTTCTTCCTGTGGCCGCTCCCGTCTCGCTTTTTACTCGTTAAACGCATACTCGCCGGTTGTCCGAGCATGGCAATCGGGCGAACACCTGTTTTCTTTGGTTTCCACCGAATTCGAGAAAAGCCCAAAGAATGGTGCGAAAGCGTGTTTTCTGTGTCCTTCTTAGAAAGCTTTTCGTATCTTCCGCTGGTGACGAATTCTCTATTCTTTGCGCGAACAATTCGCGACCAGACGCCCTTGCGATAATAGTACATTTTCTGTCGCTCGTGATCGGTATCGGTGACAAAAAAGTGCGAACGGATGACGGGGAACACGATGGATTTGATAATCCAAAGTATAATCTTCTCCACCCGTCGCTTGCGTGCTTCAAACTCGGCAACTGTCTTGTTCTTTTGTATCTTCTTCTTCTCGCGGCGGCGATAATCCACATTATCCAAGAATGCGTAGTCCGATGTTTTCACACCAATCATAGCTTCGTGTAAAGTGCACCTCTCGATTCTTCTCAAAGATACAATTCTCGAGACGAACTCGCGTAAACGCCTCTTTGTGGTCGTTCTTGACCCGAGAAACTGTTTTGGAAGCACCCCGCGGAGAATAGCCCAGATGAAGCTCGAAACGTCCTTGTGAGACGAGTTCAATTTGACCAATTGCTCGGTATCAGTCGTTCTCCAATCGGAACGTTTCACCGGACAGTGTAGATCTAATAGCTTAGCAAAGTTGCACTTTTTTGCACGTCGTAACGTGCGTCGAAGGAGGGGTAAAACATTTTTCCGGTGCGATTTGGAGATGCGTATGGTCATTCGCGGGCTTTTCTGCGCGAGCTGCGTCGGGATGATTTCTTGATGCTCGGAGGACATGTAGCTCGACGGCGCTTGACTCATAACCATTCGCGGATCGTTGATTCGTTGTTGATGCATCAGTGGTGTTTGTACTTTCCGCTTCTTCGCTCCAAAGATATCTGCATACAGTTTACGCGAAGCGTTTATGCTCGACCCGTTGCATCGAAGGATATGTTTCGCAGGAAAACCAGGTCGTTTGGAGAATGTCGAGCAATATAACGCCGGAGATCGATCTAACACTATATTTCTCGGGTGGTTCGCGTCAACTGTCTTCTTAACATCCTTTCTCTTCGTCTGTTTGTCAATTACGCGCGAGGTTTTTGCTTTCAACTCGGCTTGTTGGATTTGTTCTTGTTTCTCCTTCGCGAGACGTTCGAGTTTACGTTGTTTCGATTGTTCTGCGTATCGAGCGAGCATGGCCCATTTCTCGTCTTCTCCCATACTTTCGGTGGCAATAAAACTCGTGGTGTTCGTTTCTTCTCTTTTTGCCTCGTCAGTCGTTTCCTTCGCTTTCGCCTCAGCCTCGGCGCGCTCTTTCGCCAGTTTTCGTCGAACCCAGCTCGGCGGACGAGGCTTCCTCGTTTCTCTCCCTCGCTTCTTATTTTTGACTGGAGAATCATTCATATCATCTTCTGCTGTCCCTTGAACACCTGCGTCGTCGTTGTCGTCGTCTGCGTCACCATTAGATTGCGAAGGCGTTTCTGGTATGCACCAATCATCGTCCTCGAGCTCTTGCGTGCTCAGAATGGGCGTATCTTCCTTCGTCGTTTGAGTGTCCTCCTCCGGCGTCGCTTCAGGCACAGAGTTTTCCTCGTTACCTGCGACAACAAAGTTTGCGTTCACCGTCGTTTGTTTCATCGACACGTCTTCTTTCGACGACAATTGTTGTGGTTGTCCTTTTTCTACTTTTCCATTGCCTTCTTTTGCCTTCTTCTTCATATCGGCGTACTCTTTGCGCTTTGCTTTCCTCCGTTTTACTTTCTTAATCTGTTTTGGAGTGAGTTTCTTCTTCATCTTCTTCGCGTCTTGCGAGAAAACGCTGCTGTAGTTCGCCATTGACTCGTGGTGACTCACCCCGGAGGCCAGCGCGCTCGCTGTGCTTTTCTTATACGTACAATTCGCGCGATCCATAGACGCCTTAAAAACCACATGCTCAGATGTGATTGGTTTTCCCAGAATTTGAACCAATCTCTTCTCTTTCTCGCTACTCAATCGGCGGCCACGCGAACGCTTCTTACTTTTCTTCTTCGCTTTTGCAATCACCGTCGGCGCACCACTCGTTTCAAATAACTGTCGAACGCTCTTCTCCGCGTTCGTCGTCGTTGTGGATGTCGAAGTCGACGTCAAACTCGCGAACCCGCTCGCGTACAACATCAACCACTCCGCTATCTCGTCCCCTATGCGATCCCACAACGTCCCCCAATGCGTGCTCGTCGCGAACGCCTCGGCACTATTCACGCAATTCCTCTCGTCTCTCCCTTTGGTAAACCTGGTCAATCCAAAACACAACGCGTTATTCGGCTTTTGCCGAGCGCTGAAAAACTTCATCTGCGCCGTCGCCACGCGTTCCTTCGCCGTCGGTCTCCCGATAGCTGGAGGCGAACTCATCGTCGGATATCCGCGCGCGCCCAAATTCTCCTCCTCCTCCTCGGCCTCTTCCTCCGCGGAACTCTTCATCACCAGCGGTGGTAACCTCTCCGGTAGCGCTATAAACGACTCGTCCAAAACGCCTCTCGCGTACGCTCTCGAATCTCTCTCTTTATCCTCCAAATTTTTCATCACGCTTTTAGGCGCTCCATGAAACTGTTCGCACACTTTTCGAATCGCCTCTCGCACCGTGTACACGTGACGACCGTACACCGCTCTCAAAAGAATCGGAATTTCGTTCTGCTTTTTTTTGTTGTTCTCTCCTCCCTGTCGTTGCTTCTTTTCTGTTTTCCGACGACGACGACCACGCCGACGCGAGAGTTCATCCTTTTCCTCTGATGATGGTGGTGGTGGTCTCGTTTCCATTTTAATACTACCGCAAGAAAGAAGCGACGACTCCTACGGTAGATTCGCGTAAAAAGTCAAATCATCCCTCTTCCTCTTCTCCTCTCTTCTCATCATACACTAAGTCCTCTCTCTTCTTCGAGAAAAAAAAAGCCGTCGTCCACGTCGACATGCACACCACACGCGCGGCAGCACAACGATAACAACAAAAGAGCCGTTTTTTGTCGCGCGTTGACGAGAAGAGAGTAGTATTATGTTTGTGAATGTATACGCGCGAGAGAGATTCTGCGGCAGATTTTTGTTTTTTTTTCCTCTTCTGTCTCCTCAATTTTAGGCACCCAAGGGAAAATTTTCTTGGTCCGTTTTCATCACAACAAGATGTGAAGAATGAGTTTTATTCGACTGTTTCTCACGACTGGATTGGCGACGGTGACGGCATCGGTAGGCCTGTGCGTCGGGTACGGCGTCGCGCTCGGGCCACCTTCGGGAAATTGTTGTTGTTGTTCTCGTCGTGATGAGAGCACAAAAAAGAAGCGTTCAACAACACCGTCGAAATCATCATCGGTTGAAACGTACGACAAATTGGCGAAAACGTTTGACGACGAATTGAACTTTCACGAGTTTTTCACCGGCATCGATTTCTTGCGCACGCGTTTAGTTCGGAGAGCAGAGAAAGGAGACGTGTTGGAAGCGGCGTGTGGAACCGGCCGGAATTTGAACAAGTATCCGTTTGGGGAGAAGATGTTGAAGCGCGTGGTGTTGACGGACGCGTCGGCGGCGATGGTGAAGGAAACGAGAGAGAAAATTTTTCTTCATTCGCGGGTAGGTAACGATGGTGGAACTGAAATCAAAGCAGAAGTGGACGACGCGACGCGGATGAAACAGAAATCGAACAGTTTTGATTACGTCGTGATGACGTTTGGACTTTGCTCCACGGCGAATCCAGGGAAGGTTGTGAAGGAGCTCGCGCGGGTGACGAAACCAAACGGCGAGATATTGATGTTGGAACACGGACGTCCCCCAGAAGGAAGCGTGCACGACTATTGGCTCTCGAACATCTTAGACGCGCACGTTGATATGCACGAAAAGAAGTGGGGATGCGCTTGGAATAAGGACATAGAAAAGATAGTCAGGGAGAGCGTAGGAGATATTTGCGACGTGGTGACGTTCGATCGATGGCATTTTGGAACAACCTCGTACATAGTGTTAAGGAAGCGAGAATTGTAGGCAAAGAATAGTTTAATTAGGTTATACATATATCGTAGGCGCGCGTGAGCACATATAAATAGAGCATAGATTAAATAGCAAAATATAGTTCTTGTGAATATGTATGATATGACTTTTCTTTCGCAAAGAGTAATAATTAAAAACACAATCTGTTTACGCGCCGAAATACTTCGGGCGAATATTCAATCCAACTATTAAAGCGAGCGTCAAGTAATACGTCACCGAGCCAGTAAACATGTACGAATCAAATCTGTCCAAAAATCCGCCGTGACCGGGGATAAACTTTCCGGAATCTTTTACGCCGGCGTTGCGCTTCATCACCGATTGCAACAAGTCTCCGAAAACTGAACTCGCGTAAATAAAGCCTCCGATAATTAACGTTCTCCACAACTCCTCGGGAATCCCCAACAAATACCAGCATATTCCGGAACACGCGATGCTAAAAATCCCACCACCAATGGCGCCTTCGATGGTTTTATTCGGCGAAATCGTCGTCAACTTCTTCCCGAAGAATTTTTTGCCAAAATTTTTACCGCTGAAATACGCCCCGACGTCCGCAGAGACGACGCACAACACCGTCATCAACGTGATGGAGACGCCTAAAGTCCAACTCGTCGGTCCTCCTAGCTGCAATGGCCAACTGGAAACGATAGACCCGGCTCGATCGATTGCCAACGGAATCCCAGACATCGCTCTCAGTTTAATCCAAAACGAAGGCAAAAACCCGCAATAAAATAATCCAAACAACGTCGTCGTGAATTCAATGAAGTGCGACTCTTCGTTCGAAATTAACGCCGCGACCGCGCAGGAAAACGCGGCAACCATAGCCATCGTCACTGGTAGCGATCTTCCCCCGGAGACGTGCAAGATTACGCACAAAAACACCGAACACGCGGTTATCCACTTTGCCGCCCACCTCGGCGGCGGGTGCGGCAGCTCCTCGTTCACTTTCGACATCAACTCGAAATACTCCGTCCCGGACGCGTACGCGCACAAACCAATCAAAGCGACCCACAACCACCCTCCGAACCCGAGGAAAAACGCCGCCAAAACGCCTAAAACCAACGCGGAAACCGTTCTCTTTACAATTTTTGGTACTTTTTTCTTCTTTTTCAGTTCGTTGGCGACGAGGAACGCTTTGTGTCGAGCATCTTGAGCGGCGTAAAACTCAGACTCGGCGTTCGCCGACGACCCGGCTTTCGCGACCCACAGCGGCGAGGAGGAGAACTCCTCTATTTTCTTCTCTCTTCTTTTCGCGTGGGCGCTTCGACGCCTGCGTTCTTCTCGCAACCCCCGCGAACTCCCACCACACGACGACACGACTTCCCTCCTCAAATTCTTCTTCTGCGCCGTAGTCGTTGCTTTTCTTCTGCCGTTGTTGTTGTTATTCTCTGCTGCTGTCCTTCTCATCGACGATACGAACGATACAGACGACGATACAGACGATGATACTCCGTAAAACATCATCTTCTTCTTTCTATTCTTATATGTTGTGTATTATGATAAAAACTTTAATGTGTTTCCCACGCATTGGATAGAGGGGAAAAGCATTGTGGAGATAAATAGTTCGTCCATGGCAGTAAAAAGAGCAGCAAAAGAGAGCACAGACAGAGCTCTGCCCAAAAAGAAAGCAACAACAAAAAGAAAATACGCGAGGAAGAGAGCAAAACGACCACACACACACCCCGCCCCCGTGGTGTCGTCTTGAGTAAAACTTCCCCAACAAAGTAGGGAAAGGACGAGAAGAAGAACAAGCGAAGAAGAAAAGAAGAACGCGAATAATCTCGCGCGATGATTCTTCTTCTCGTCATCGGAGAGAAGAGCGCTTATAAGAAAGAAAGCAGAGAGAGAGAGAGAGAGAAAGAGAAGCGCACAGAAAAGCAACACCTAGGCGCTTTTTCTCATCTTTTGAAAAAAAATTCACCTCTTTTCCCTGCAAAAACTTTGTGTGCTGCTTGGAGAGGCACGCACACACAAATCAAAATCTCTCCCAATCTCCACCGCGCACCAGAGTTCCACTCATCGTCCTCTTTGAGCACGTTACGTCGTAAAAAAACGGTCAAATCCACCGGTATTTGATCGGCTCGATTACGTTTGCCTCGTTAAGGGACAAAAAGATCGGAAAGAAACTTCGGATCGCGCGCGCGTTGAAGAAGAGTATACGCGGTGGTCGAGTGAGATTGCGCGAAAGGCAGGGTAGAAATTTTCGAAGGCGAAAGAAGGGCCACGAAAGAACAGAAGAGGAAGAGACGAACAAAAAATTTGAAAGAAGAGAAAACAGAGAGAGAAAAACAGAGAAAAGAAAGAGAGAAAGGCGTAAAGCGAAGAGTAATCGGAAATGGCATCCAACGGGACCGAGGCGACAAGAAAAGGCGGGCAATGGCGGACGTGGCAAAGCGACGAGGACATTCCACAACGGAAAATCTTGATTCAACACATGTACGTTTTGTTATTCGTTTTATTTGGTCGTAGTCGCGCGGCGAAAAGAACCGAGATTGTTTTTTTTTTCTTGGTTCTCTCTCTCTTGGTCCAAACTCGTTTTCAAATACACGCGTGAAAGTCTTCTTTGAGAAGCTGTTTTCGCCGCGCGAACGTCGCATCGATTGGATGTTAAAAAACGCGTTTGAAGATCTTTGATACTAGAACATAAACTGACGAGGTGAACTTGATTTACTCTTTCATTTGATAATACGTATAATAATACAGATTACGTTTGTTTCAACAGCGCAAACCGTCCGTGACGAAAGAGTGGCAACAAAAGCTTCCGGACTTTGTGTTGCGTCTCGAAGAAGCGGTGTATCGAGGCGCGCGAACGAAGGAGGAGTATTGCGATAAAGATACGTTAGAGGCGAGGTTACAGGCCGTGGCGAGGATTATGGTGACGAGGCCCGGTGCAAAAGCCGCGCAGATGCAACAACAGCAGCAACAAGCGCAAGCGCAGCAGCAACAGCAACAGATTATGAACGGCGGCCAACCGAACCCGGCGTTGATTGGAAGCGCGAACGGTATGGGAATGAACGGAGCGGTGCCACCTGGTGCGTTGATTGGGAGTGGTGGTATGCCGCCACCAGGGCAAATGGTTCCCATGAACGGGGTTGGGAACGTCTTAGCAAATGGACAGCGATTAATTAGAGGTCAAGAAGCGGGGTCGCCGGGCGGCGGGAACAACGCGCCGATGCAGATGCTCGGACCAAACGGCGTTCCATTAACCGCAGCGCAAATGACGC
>Ga0302114_10003379_pt1 | contig 10013 bp, 6 predicted proteins | sample AG5_Surface_MG_FD_203107 | JGI IMG/M metagenome (GOLD analysis project Ga0302114, IMG submission 203107) | Marine microbial communities from Western Arctic Ocean, Canada - AG5_Surface | ecosystem: Environmental > Aquatic > Marine > Oceanic | place: Canada: Western Arctic Ocean | collected...
GAAATTCCTTTCGATCTCTCTTGGATTTCCTTGATTTCGTCCAAGAACTGTTCGGATTCCGGATCCGGGAGAAAGTCTTGCGGTTGCCAGTTTTTGTTGGTGTCTTTCAGAAGGCCCATGAGCTGTTGTTTTAAAATAGAATTTTTCAAGAGAGAGAGAGAAAAAGAAAGAGAAGGAGGTGAGTACAGAACACGCATCTGGCGCGCGAGTTGTGTCCGCGAATAACAACAAGAACGAGCACGAGGGAAGAATATAAAACGCCACCACGCGTCGCGTTTGAAAGCGCGTTTACCAAAATTCAATTTCTTATCTCTCCCTTCTCTTTGGTGGAGACGTCACGGGGAACTTCCGCGATACGAATTTCTCTCTCTCTCTCGCTCGCTCGCTGCTCTTCAATCGCACGCGTATAAACGCGACGATCACAAACGGACGAAAAGAGTTTGGAAGATGCACCGAAAACGACGCGGCGTAAAAAGTACACGCGTATATATAATCCTTACCTCCCCGCCGGCAAAGCCAGACATGTCTCGAATAACCTCCCGTTGGTGATCTCTCAACCGAAATTTCTTCGTCTCGTCGTCGTTTTCGACGATTATTCTCGGCGAGTCGTTCACGACCGCTTTCGTCGTCGCGCATTGTTTGTTGGACGACGTCTTTTGCCTCGGGTGCTTGGCCGTGAACAACGCGTGCGGTAAAGATGTTTTGCTGGAAAGCGTAAACATTTTTTGGGTGAGCAAGCGGTGTGTTGTTGTTGGGTGTGGAGTATTATTCTGAGGCACCTGAGCCACAAACAAACAAACGAAAGAGAAGAATTTCTGAATGTGCATTTTGTACTTTTGCTTTTTGCGCTCCGCAAAAACGAAGTCGTCCGTACTAAGCAAATTTGGCGTCGAGATTCCGCAGCCAAAAGAAGCTGATTTTACTCGCTACTCTACAGGTTCTACAAAAAGCTATCGCTATCGCTTTCTACTGTGTATGTATACATTTGCTCTGATATTTTAATCAAGCTCGGATGCTTTCAAAGAACTCATTCTTACAAGCTGGGGTGATTGTTTTAGAGACTTCTGTGACGGTTTCACTCATCGAACGCGAGAGGGAAAGTTGTGCGCGGAGCCACGCGGCGGTTTCCTCGTGTTTCGTTTTGTTCTTCTTCTTCTTCCTTCTGCCAACCAGAGAATACCAAGAAAAGTACTTTTGAAAGGCGAGTAAACCTAACGCGCGAGAAACTTTTTCGGATGGCACTAAGTTTGGATCTAGATATCTATCTAGTAACCGCTTTCGAGCACCGGTTCGCGCATAACTTATGGCGCTTTCGATGGCGCGTTTCAAAAGTGCGTGGCCGCACGGCGTAACGCCGGGAACTGCCTCTACCGCACGCACGTAAGAGGTTGTTTTTGCCGCACACAAGAGTAACGCTTGGTACATGTTTGTCGCAATAGTCTCACGACTGTTTACTCTTGGGTCGTATAAAAGCGCGCAGAGTTTGTGGTTCAAATACGACCGCGTTTTGTTCGAGAGGTATTTCCACGCCAAATGTGAACTCGGAAGATTTATTGTTTCGCGAAGCCAGACGTTGAGATACTTGGAGTAATCCGCGCGCACTTCCAGCGTTTGCGTGTCGAAAAGCAAACCGCACCATGGAATAAACTCACACCCGTCTTTACATTCCACATTCTTTTCTAATCTGCGTTCCAGATGATCAAAGTTTATCTTTGTCTTTGTCGGATTGATTCCCACGCCATATTCGGCAATACCGTCGAGCAAAGAGTTCAAGAAGTGTTTCGCTCTAGAGAAATTGTCCGTGACAAAAAGTAAATCGTCCGTCCAGCGCATAAAAACACCGTCGCCGTACCCTTCGTTCAAAACTTTCTTCTTTGGCGTGCCTTTATAAATCTCAGTTTCGAACGCGGCCATCGATTGCGTTTGCTCCATGTGCGCGTAAAACAAAGCGCATAGTTTCGTGGAAAGAATCGAACCTTGTGGAATGCCAATCTTTTGACGGAATAAGGAACCGTGTGATTTCACGAGCGTGTTTCCGAGATGTTCACGAAGCGTGTTCAGCGCCTGATGACGATATGCAGTGCGCGTTTTACCTAAATCGATAGACACGGACCCGGGTGGGAGCGTTTTGACGAGCGCACGCCGACCGACGTCGCTCTCGTTTGGTGAAAAGATTGGACCGGGTAGTTTCTTCTTCGAGTTTTTTATATTCTCGTCCGCCGTCGCGGTGTTTGCATCGGTTTGCGATGAAGTTATCGCGGATCCTGATGAATTCTTGTGTACGATATCCATCCCTGTGTCTTCAACATTTTCCGTGGCAAACGCAACTTTTCGTGTGGCGTATCTGTTTCCGAGCACGCTCTGCGTCCGGTATTTAAGCATGGCGTATTCCTGTTTCTTGAACAAACTCGATATGACAGTTTCGAGCTTTTCCGTTGGAATGGAATCAAAAGCAGCTTTGATATCGGCACACACGAAGTATAACTTCGACAATTTTTTCTTGTCTTTCACAGTCGCTTTCGTTTTGTTGATATCCTCCGGAGAGTCCTCGGAGTCTACCACCTCATCCACCTCGTCGGTATTCAAGAGCCCCTGCTTCCTTCTCCATCGTTCGGCAAAAGGCGCGTATATTTTCATCGTCTCGTCGTAATCACTCACAAAGTTCCCCATTAACGTCTCATCTGCTCGAATTTCGTGGTCAAGTATGTCTGAAATCGTATATAGACGATCGTTCACAGGCTCGAATTCAAATTTCATCTTCTTCCTGAAGCCGCTCCCGTCTCGCTTTTTACTCGTTAAACGCATACTCGCCGGTAGTCCGAGCATGGCAATCGGGCGAACACCTGTTTTCTTTGGTTTCCAACGAATTCGAGAAAATCCCAAAGAATGGTGCGAAAGCGTGTTTTCTGTGTCGTTCTCAGAAAGCTTTTCGTACCTTCCGCTGGTGACGAATTCTCTATTCTTTGCGCGAACAATTCGCGACCAGACGCCTTTGCGATAATAGTACATTTTCTGTCGCTCGTGATCGGTATCGGTGACAAAAAAGTGCGAACGGATGACGGGGAACACGATGGATTTGATAATCCAAAGTATAATCTTCTCCACCCGTCGCTTTCGTGCTTCAAACTCGGCAACTGTCACCATCTTCTTTTGTATTTTCTTCTTCGCGCAGCGGCGATAATCCACATTATCCAAGAATGCATAGTCCGATGTTTTCACACCAATCATAGCTTCGTGTAAAGTGCACCTCTCGATTCTTCTCAAAGATACGATTCTCGAGACAAACTCGCGTAAACGCCTCTTTGTGGTCGTTTTTGACCCGAGAAACTGTTTTGGAAGTACCCCGCGGAGAATAGCCCAGATGAAGCTCGAAACGTCCTTGTGAGACGAGTTCAATTTGACCAATTGCTCGGTATCAGCCGTTCTCCAATCGGAACGTTTCACCGGACAGTGTAGATCTAATAGTTTAGCAAAGTTGCACTTTTTTGCACGTCGTAACGTGCGTCGAAGGAGGGGTAAAACATTTTTCCGGTGCGATTTGGAGATGCGTATGGTCATTCGCGGGCTTTTCTGCGAGAGCTGCGTCGGGATGATTTCTTGATGCTCGGAGGACATGTAGCTCGACGGCGCTTGACTCATAACCATTCGCGGATCGTTGATTCGTTGTTGATGCATCAGTGGTGTTTTTACTTTCCGCTTCTTCGCTCCAAAGATATCTGCATACAGTTTACGCGAAGCGTTTATGCTCGACCCGTTGCATCGCAGGATATGTTTCGCAGGAAAACCAGGTCGTTTGGAGAATGTCGAGCAATATAGCGCCGGAGATCGATCTAACACTATATTTCTCGGGTGGTTCGCGTCAACTGTCTTCTTAACATCCTTCCTCTTCGTCTGTTTGCCAATTACGCGCGAGGCTTTTGCTTTCAACTCGGCTTGTTGGATTTGTTCTTGTTTCTCCTTCGCGAGACGTTCGAGTTTACGTTGTTTCGATTGTTCCGCGTATCGAGCGAGCATGGCCCATTTCTCGTCCTCTCCCATACTTTCGGTGGCAATAAAACTCGTGGTGTTCGTTTCTTCTCTTTTCGCCTCGACAGCCGTTTCCTTCGCTTTCGCCTCAGCCTCGGCGCGCTCTTTCGCCAGTTTGCGTCGAACCCAGCTCGGCGGACGAGGCTTCCTCGTTTCTCTCCCTCGCTTCTTATTTTTGACTGGAGAATCATTCATATCATCTTCTGCTGTCCCTTGAACACCTGCGTCGTCGTCGTCGTCTGCGTCACCGTTAGATTGCGAAGGCGTTTCTGGTATGCACCAATCATCGTCCTCGAGCTCTTGCGTGCTCAGAATAGGCGTATCTTCCTTCGTCGTTTGAGTGTCCTCCTCCGGCGTCGCTTCAAGCACAGAGTTTTCCTCGTTACCTACGACAACAAAGTTCGCGTTCACCGTCGTTTGTTTCATCGTCACGTCTTCTTTCGACGACAATTGTTGTGGTTGTCCATTTTCTACTTTTCCAGTGCCTTCTTTTGCCTTCTTCTTCATATCGGCGTACTCTTTGCGCTTTGCTTTCCTCCGTTTTACTTTCTTAATCTGTTTTGGAGTGAGTTTCTTCTTCATCTTCTTCGCGCCTTGCGAGAAAACGCTGCTGTAGTTCGCCATTGACTCGTGGTGACTCACCCCGGAGGCCAGCGCGCTCGCCGCGCTTTTCTTATACGTACAGTTCGCGCGATCCATAGACGCCTTAAAAACCACATGCTCAGATGTGATTGGTTTTCCCAGAATTTGAACCAATCTCTCCTCTTTCTCGCTACTCAATCGGCGACCACGCGAACGCTTCTTACTTTTCTTCTTCGCTTTTGCAATCACCGTCGGCGCACCGCTCGTTTCAAATAACTGTCGAACGCTCTTCTCCGCGTTCGCCGTCGTTGTGGATGTCGAGGTCGACGTCAAACTCGCGAACCCGCTCGCGTACAACATCAACCACTCCGCTATCTCGTCCCCTACGCGATCCCACAACGTCCCCCAATGCGTGCTCGTCGCGAACGCCTCGGCACTATTCACGCAATTCCTCTCGTCTCTCCCTTTGGCAAACCTGGTCAATCCAAAACACAACGCGTTATTCGGCTTCTGCCGAGCGCTGAAAAACTTCATCTGCACCGTCGCCACGCGTTCCTTCGCCGTCGGTCTCCCGATAGCCGGAGGCGAACTCATCGTCGGATATCCGCGCGCGCCCAAATCCTCCTCCTCCTCCTCCTCGGCCTCTTCCTCCGCGGAACTCTTCATCACCAGCGGTGGTAACCTCTCCGGTAGCGCTATAAACGACTCGTCCAAAACGCCTCTCGCGTACGCTCTCGAATCTCTCTCTTTATCCTCCAAATTTTTCATCACGCTTTTCGGCGCTCCATGAAACTGTTCGCACACTTTTCGAATCGCCTCTCGCACCGTGTACACGTGACGACCGTACACCGCTCTCAGAAGAATCGGAATTTCGTTCTGCTTTTTTTTGTTGTTCTCTCCTCCCTGTCGTTGCTTCTTTTTCTTTTCCTCCTCCTCTGATGGTGGTGGTGGTGGTCTCTTTTCCATCTTAATACTACCGCAAGAAAGAAGCGACGACTCCTACAGATTCGCGTAAAAAATCAAATCATCCCTCTTCTTCTTCTCCTCTCTTCTCATCATAAGTCCTCTCTCTTCTTCGAGAAAAAAAAAGCCGTCGTCTACGTCGACATGCACACACACACGGCAGCAACGACAACAACAAACGAGCCGTTTTTTGCGCGTTGATGAGAAGAGAGTAGTATTATGTTTGTGAATATATATGCGAGAGAGATTCTGCAGTTGATTTTTGATTTTTTTTCCCTCTCCTCAAAAACTCAATTTTAGGCACCCAACTGCCCAAAAAAAAGGGAAATTCCTTCGTCCGTTTTCGTCACAACAAGATATGAATAATGAGTTTTATTCGACTGTTTCTGACGACTGGATTGGCGACGGTGACGGCATCGGTAGGCCTGTGCGTCGGGTACGGCGTCGCGCTTGGACCACCTTCGGGAAATTGTTGTTCTTCTTGTCGTGATGAGAGCACAAAAAAGAAGACACCGTCGAAATCATCATCGATTGAAACTTACGACAAATTGGCGAAAACGTTTGACGACGAATTGAACTTTCACGAGTTTTTCACCGGCATCGATTTCTTACGCACGCGTTTAGTTCGGAGAGCATATAAAGGAGACGTGTTGGAAGCGGCGTGTGGAACCGGCCGGAATTTGAACAAGTATCCGTTTGGGGAGAAGATGTTGAAGCGCGTGGTGTTGACGGACGCGTCGGCGGCGATGGTGAAGGAAACGAGAGAGAAAATTTTTCTTCATTCGCGGGTAGGTAACGATGGTGGAACTGAAATCAAAGCAGAAGTGGACGACGCGACGCGGATGAAACAGAAATCGAACAGTTTTGATTACGTCGTGATGACGTTTGGACTTTGCTCCACGGCGAATCCAGGGAAGGTTGTGAAGGAGCTCGCGCGGGTGACGAAACCAAACGGCGAGATATTGATGTTGGAACACGGACGTCCCCCAGAAGGAAGCGTGCACGACTATTGGCTCTCGAACATCTTAGACGCGCACGTTGATATGCACGAAAAGAAGTGGGGATGCGCTTGGAATAAGGACATAGAAAAGATAGTCAGGGAGAGCGTAGGAGATATTTGCGACGTGGTGACGTTCGATCGATGGCATTTTGGAACAACCTCGTACATAGTGTTAAGGAAGCGAGAATTGTAGGCAAAGAATAGTTTAATTAGGTTATACATATATCGTAGGCGCGCGTGAGCACATATAAATAGAGCATAGATTAAATAGCAAAATATAGTTCTTGTGAATATGTATGATATGACTTTTCTTTCGCAAAGAGTAATAATTAAAAACACAATCTGTTTACGCGCCGAAATACTTCGGGCGAATATTCAATCCAACTATTAAAGCGAGCGTCAAGTAATACGTCACCGAGCCAGTAAACATGTACGAATCAAATCTGTCCAAAAATCCGCCGTGACCGGGGATAAACTTTCCGGAATCTTTTACGCCGGCGTTGCGCTTCATCACCGATTGCAACAAGTCTCCGAAAACTGAACTCGCGTAAATAAAGCCTCCGATAATTAACGTTCTCCACAACTCCTCGGGAATCCCCAACAAATACCAGCATATTCCGGAACACGCGATGCTAAAAATCCCACCACCAATGGCGCCTTCGATGGTTTTATTCGGCGAAATCGTCGTCAACTTCTTCCCGAAGAATTTTTTGCCAAAATTTTTACCGCTGAAATACGCCCCGACGTCCGCAGAGACGACGCACAACACCGTCATCAACGTGATGGAGACGCCTAAAGTCCAACTCGTCGGTCCTCCTAGCTGCAATGGCCAACTGGAAACGATAGACCCGGCTCGATCGATTGCCAACGGAATCCCAGACATCGCTCTCAGTTTAATCCAAAACGAAGGCAAAAACCCGCAATAAAATAATCCAAACAACGTCGTCGTGAATTCAATGAAGTGCGACTCTTCGTTCGAAATTAACGCCGCGACCGCGCAGGAAAACGCGGCAACCATAGCCATCGTCACTGGTAGCGATCTTCCCCCGGAGACGTGCAAGATTACGCACAAAAACACCGAACACGCGGTTATCCACTTTGCCGCCCACCTCGGCGGCGGGTGCGGCAGCTCCTCGTTCACTTTCGACATCAACTCGAAATACTCCGTCCCGGACGCGTACGCGCACAAACCAATCAAAGCGACCCAGAACCACCCTCCAAACCCGAGGAAAAACGCCGCCAAAACGCCTAAAACCAACGCGGAAACCGTTCTCTTTACAATTTTTGGTACTTTTTTCTTCTTTTTCAGTTCGTTGGCGACGAGGAACGCCTTGTGTCGAGCATCTTGAGCGGCGTAAAACTCAGACTCGGCGTTCGCCGACGACCCGGCTTTCGCGACCCACAGCGGCGAGGAGGAGAAATCCTCTATTTTCTTCTCCCTTCTTTTCGCGTGGGCGCTTCGACGCCTGCGTTCTTCTCGCAACCCCCGCGAACTCCCACCACACGACGACAAGACTTCCCTCCTCAAATTCTTCTTCTGCGCCGTCGTCGTTGCTCTTCTTCTGCCGTGGTTGTTGTTGTTCTCTGCTGTCCTTCTCATCGACGATACGAACGATACAGACGACACAGACGATGATACTCCGTAAAACATCATCTTCTTCTTTCTATTTTTATATGTGTATTACGATATGATAAAAACTTTAATGTGTTTACGCATTTGGATAAATAGAGGGGAAAAATAGAGGGGAAAAGAATGATAAAAACGTGTTCGTAGAAGTCTCGTAAAAAGCGCAGAGCAAAAGAGAGCACAGAGCTCTGCCCAAAGCCAAAAGTAACAAAAAAAGAAAAATACGCGAGAGAGGAGAGCAAAACGACCAAAACACACACACCCTCTCTGCGAACGAAAAGGCGTATGTGGTGTCGTCTTTAGTAAAAAAACTTTTCCCCAAAGTAAATAGGGAAAGGACGAGCTGTAGAAGAAGAAGAAGAAGATGAACGGAATCATCTCCCCGCGATGATTCTTCTTCTCGTCGGAGAGAGAGAGAAGAGCGCTTCTTAGAAAGCACAGAAAAAGCACAGAAAGCACGAAAAGCAACAGAGCGTCGCTTTGTTTTCATCTCTTTTCAAAAAAAATTCAGCTTGTTTGCCTGCAAAAACTTTGTGTGCTGCTTGGAGAGGCAACACACACAAATCAAAATCTCTCCCAATCTCCACCGCGCACCAGAGTTCCATTCATCGTCCTCTTTGAGCACTTTACGTCGTAAAAAACCGATTAAATCCACCGGTATTTGATCGGCTAGATTGCGTTTGCCTCGTTAGGAGCGAAAAAGATCGGAAAGAAACTTCGGATCGCGCGCGTGTTGAAGAAGAGAATACGCGGAGGTCGAGTGAGATTGCGCGAAAGGGTAGAAATTTTCGAAGGCTAAAGAAGGGCCACGAAAGAACAGAAGAGGAAGAGACAAAAAAAAATTTGAAAGAGAAAACAGAGAGAAAAACAGAGAAAAGAAAGAGAAAGTTGTAAAGCGAAGAGTAATCGGAAATGGCATCCAACGGGACCGAGGCGACGCGAAAAGGCGGGCAATGGCGGACGTGGCAAAGCGACGAGGACATTCCACAACGGAAAATCTTGATTCAACACATGTACGTTTTCTTGTTGTTCGTGGTTTTATTCGTTTTATTTGGTCGTATTCGCGCGGCGAAAAGAACCGATTGTTTTTTTTTTCTTGGTTTTCTCTCTCTTGGTCCAAACTCGTTTTCAAATACACGTGTGAAAGTCTTCTTTGAGAGGCTGTTTTCGCCGCGCGAACGTCGCATCGATTGGATGTTAAAAAACGCGTTTGAACTGTGGTAGTAGAACCTAAACTGACGAGGTGTATGATTTACTCTTTCATTTGATAATACGTATAATAATACAGATTACGTTTGTTTCAACAACGCAAACCGTCCGTAACGAAAGAGTGGCAACAAAAGCTTCCGGACTTTGTGTTGCGTCTCGAAGAAGCGGTGTATCGAGGCGCGCGAACGAAGGAGGAGTATTGCGATAAAGATACGTTAGAGGCGAGGTTACAGGCCGTAGCGAGGATTATGGTGACGAGGCCCGGAGCAAAAGCCGCGCAGATGCAACAACAGCAGCAACAAGCGCAAGCGCAGCAGCAACAGCAACAGCAACAGATTATGAACGGCGGCCAACCGAACCCGGCGTTGATTGGAAGCGCGAACGCTATGGGAATGAACGGAACGGTGCCACCTGGTGCGATGATTGGGAGTGGTGGTATGCCGCCACCAGGGCAAATGGTACCCATCAACGGGGTTGGAAACGTCTTAGCAAATGGACAGCGATTAATTAGAGGTCAAGAAGCGGGGTCGCCGGGCGGCGGGAACAACGCGCCGATGCAGATGCTCGGACCAAACGGCGTTCCATTAACCGCAGCGCAAATGACGC
>Ga0302114_10003380_pt1 | contig 10012 bp, 7 predicted proteins | sample AG5_Surface_MG_FD_203107 | JGI IMG/M metagenome (GOLD analysis project Ga0302114, IMG submission 203107) | Marine microbial communities from Western Arctic Ocean, Canada - AG5_Surface | ecosystem: Environmental > Aquatic > Marine > Oceanic | place: Canada: Western Arctic Ocean | collected...
AAACGTTCAGTTCGACTTTTTTTGATTCTGAAAATATCGTCGGTTTGGAAGTGTCCGAGACCGCTCGAAACGCGTGCGAAGCGTACCAAAGCGAGAATAAATCGAAAGCGAAGTGCGTCGTGGAGGACTTCTTTACGCACGACGATAAGTACGACGTTATTTACGATTGCACGTTCTTATGCGCGATACAACCTACGCAGAGACACGTGTGGGCTGAACAGATGCGAAATCTCACCAAGAAAGGTTCTCGCGTGATTTCCTTGGTCTTTCCCTTGGGTGATTTCAAAGGCGGTCCGCCTTTCGCGCTTTCCCCCGAGTTGGTCAAATCTCTCCTCCAAAACGATTTCGACGTCGAGGAGTTGATTCAAGTTCCCGAAGACATGTGGGCGAGAGGAAGACCCGAATATTTATACGTCTTCATTCGCAAATGATGATAGATACTGTTAATACTAATAATACTTTAATAGATAGGAGCACTTGCGTACGCGGTAGAATTTTAATTGTTCAAAACGAGACCTTTTGAAAATACTTCACTTTCTCGTTTTCAACAACACACATCCATCCATCGTCATCATCATCGTCATCATCGAAGCGAACAACAGGAATGTACTATTCTTCTAAACAATATAAACACTTCCTCCCGGTCTTCCTCCTGGCACTTTTTGCCACGCTTTTGAGGCAAATCGAAGCGTACAGATATTACGGTATGTTAAACGCTTATTTTACGAAACGTGTTAAAAATATGACTGATCTTTATTCTAAAACACTTTAGGAGGGTACGCGCGGCCGGCAGTCGTCGTCGCGCGACCGGTCGTCGTCGTCAGACGGGGTCGATGGGGACGGAAATTACTCCAAGAAGATGCCACGCAGTATACGCCGGGCGAGAAGTGCGAGACAATGCTAGGTAATGATTACGAAACTTTATTCTTTTTTTTTCTCTTGTATAGTCTTGGACGTTGCTCTGAAAGTATTACATCTGACGCGCGATGATCTAACATTTTCTTTCATTTACAGAGATCATCAAAACCCGTCCGGGTCTGTCCAAACTCGCCTCCGTGGTCGAGAAACTCCCTCGCATTTCCGCCGCTTTGAACGGCGGCGATGAAAGTCGGGTAAAAACCGTGGACACTTTATTCGCGCCGACGGACAAAGCCATCGAAAACTTCCTCTCGTGGACGCGAGCGCAGAACAAAACGGAAGAGTTTGCGAAGATTTTAGGCAACCAAACCGTCGCCGGGGCGATTGTCGCGTACCACGTGCTACCAGAACTTGTGTATAAATTTGGAACTTTAAAAGCATTTGATCGAAAATTCATCAACACCGCTTTATCGAACGCCGTCTCGGATACCTCCGGCGCGTTTGCGCTTCAAATCGACGAAGAAGGCGGGTCCATTTTCATCAAAGGTACCGGGTCGGAAGTGAAAGTAATCGGAGCGGATAATTACGCGTGTAATGGAATCATTCACTTAGTCGACGGCGTGTTGTTACCGTTCGATGCGGATGGAGAGTTGAGCGAGAAGCAAAAAGAACGCTTGGAAGACGCCAAGGAAATGTTATCGGAAGCGATCGAAGAAGAAGAAGAAGAAATGGAAGGCGCCTCGCCGGCACCGGCGCCGGATGCGGCGTTATCCATCGGTCTCTTAACTGATCTTGGCGGCTTAGTAGGAGACGCTCCAGCGCCAGCACCATCACCATCGACTATTGCTACTACCGAAGAAGTCGTCGATGATATCCAAATCGTCGATGAACCTCCGCTCTTTTCGGAGACGACAGAAACCGAGGCGTCGGAGGAAGAGGCCGAACTCGTCGTCGAAGACGAAGATTTGCTCCAAGCCGAGTTGGACGAAGGCGATTTTAACATCACCACCGGAGCGAAGAACGAAACAACTACGCGCGATTAAATTCGACTCCAGAGCTCGAGCTGCTACTACTACTACTACTACTACTACTCCCGCGTCGCGTCGGATCCACCTTTTGTCAAAGGCACCACATTTTTTTGAAAGAATCACAGGCACACCCAAACGCATCATGTAAACGGTTCAAAATTAACCACACGTTTCTCCTCACTTCTTTCGCGTTCAAAATTTCCGAATCAATTCTCGTCTCTCATTTTGTCGCGACATCGACGTCACTTTTAACACAACTCTCAAGAAAAAAAACCTAAAATGCTCACCAAAACGATCAAGAAATCCTCCGCGTTTCTCGCGCTCTTCGCGTGTGTCTTTGCACTTCTCCCTCGCTCTTCCGACGCGTTCGGGTATTGGGGTTGGCGCCCGTACGGTTGGGGCTGGGGAGGTTACGGATGGCGTGGTTACGGTACACATTTTCTTTTTAGATACAAAAATAAAACTGACCGTTTCACACAAAACTAACACTAGGCTGGCGCGGCGGCTACGGATGGCGAGGCGGGTATTGGTGCGCATTATCAGTAGACCAAGAAAAAGACTGATTATATTTAAAACAGGGGCCGCAAGTTATTGCAAGACGAAGCGCCGGCGTGCACGCCGCTCGCAGAGGTTGGTTTTTGTTTCCCGAAAGAGAGTTTAGAGATATTTTTTACGTTTCGTATCGATACGAAATTTCTCGATTTTAAGAAAAATGTATCTCATTTTGCGTCGAACGATGCGAACTCTCGATGACAACATTCTCTCTCTCTCCTCTCTTTCTCGGTCGTACTACTGACGCTTATTACACGTTTCTTTTTCTTTCTTTTAAATACTAGTTCATCGCGTCGCGCCCGGATTTAACCACCATCAACGACATTCTCTCGTTCGCGAAAGTTGTCACCGCCAAGCTGGACAGCGCGCCGTCGGAGTTGATGGCTGACGCTACGCCCAAGACGGTTTTACTCCCGAACGACGACGGCTTCGCCTCTCTGGAGTACTGGAATAACATGACCGCGTACGAAAGAGCGATGAAGCTTCTCAACGAAACGGAGACGACGTCGTTTCTCGGGTACCACATTTTACCAGGCGGCGCTTTTGATAGCGCGACGGTGGCGACTTTGAACGGTCAAACTGTCGACACGTATCTTTCCAAAGCGGTGATGGACTCGTACCCGGATTCCACCGTCTTGGACGTCGGCGTGGAAGTTCGCGACCCGGACGTCTTCATCAAAGCGAGAGCGTCCGAAGCGAAAGTGGTCGAAGCGGATATCCCGGTTTGCGAAGGTATCGTCCACATTCTCGACGCGCCCTTGTTGCTTTGCGACACCGAAATGGAGTTCACCGACGAAGAGACGACGGTCGTCGAAGCCGCGGTGACGAAGGTTGCGGAGATGCTCGAGAAGTACGAGGAAGGCATGGCGCCGGCCCCGGCGCCGATGGAAGACGAAGCGGTGATGCCGATGGAAGCCGTCGCGGAAGAACCGGAAGCCTAAAAAAGGAGAACGCCGAAGTGTGAAGAGAGAGAGAGACAAAACGTACAAGGAGGAAAAACATCTAAGTTTTATACACCAACAACAACACAAGTCATTAGAGAGAGACTAAGAGGCGTTCTGCACAAGCGTCGTGCTTTCATTCGTTGTAATCTACAATCCATTTCTAGAATTGCGTCTATAAAAACTACTACTACTATTCTTCTTCTATTACGGATGCGGCGGCGGCGGTGGTGGCGGTGGCGGTTGACTTTGCTGTTGCATCATTCTCGCGCCCATCGCCATCGGCATCATCGGATTCACGACAACCGGCGGCGGCGGCGGCGGTACGAATTGCGAAATAGGCGGCGGCGGCGGTATCCTTCTCCCCTCGTCTTCCTCTTCCTCCTCGTCCTCCTCTTCCCCAAAATACCCACCACTTAAAATCCGTCTCTCTTTCACCCCCATATCCTCCCCGACGATTTCGCACGTCACCTCTTTCCCTCGTTCCAACATTTTCTCCGCGTGCGCCTTCGCTTTGCGATACTGTTTCTCCATCCCCGGCGGAGCAGGCGGAACGTACGCGTCCTCCATACCTTCCCAATTTTTCACGTAAAACTCCACCGTCCTTTCTTTTTCTGTTTCTTCTTCTAACCCGTGTGGTACTGTCACTTTAACGATCGGTCCGAATGGAATCTGCGCTCGTATCGTTTCTCCGGCTTTCACGCCTAAAGGAAAGGACACTCGAAAGAATCGAAATTTTCTTAATTCTTCTCTCGCGAGCGGCTTTTCATCCGTCGGTGGCCCTGGTATCCCGGTGATCGTTTGGTCTTCTTTCTCGTTCTCTGTTGCGTCTTGTTGTTGAGAATGCTTCGTGATAATCACGCTTTTGTTCTTCTTTTGCAGCTTTTCGAGCGCGAGTTTCCGCTTCGAATCGAGCTGTTTTTTCCGTTCCATTTGCTCCGATTTCGTATTCGTAGTACCATGTTTTCTCTTATTCTTCTTCATCTTTTCATCGTTTTCGAGCGCTTGAAAGTACGCGTCGCGTTGGTTCTTGAGAGAGCTTTTCTCGTTCGTCATGGTGCGTTTATATGTTGTTGTTTATGTGCGCTAAAGTTGTTGAATAATGAGGAAATTGGTTCGCTTTGGAAACAATCGTCTAAAGGAGCGTTTTCCCCTACAGCGTACTCTCTGTGCATCGCATCCGCTCCGTCGCGTTGATTCTCGAGCTTAAAATTCTCACGGAGCACAAAAACACGCACACGACGTAAAGGTGTACGAATTTTCAGGGGCATTCAAAGCGAGATGCGGGAGATGCGCACGCGCGAGTGATCACAAAATCTGAACCGTTTTTTTTGGTCTGTTTCGGATTGAAATCACATGCGAGAAAAAAAAAATCTTCACTTTTTGTTCTTCTTCTTCTACCTTTTTGAAACGCTTGGTTGTTTAAACGAGGACGTCCGCGAGCAAAAGACGAATGGGGGACGAGAGGGATTCTTTGTTGTTGTTGTGGGATGTGGTCGTGAAGTGCGACGATATTTGTTTCACTCATATCTTGCCGAAACTGAATTCGAATGATGTGAAGTTTTTGTACGAGGTGAATGGTGAGACGAGAAAGTTGATGAAGAGATCGTCTCGCGAGAGCGATTTGAAGAAGAGTTTCATGGTCAAAGATATGTCGTCGATATCGACGTTGGAATGGGCGTGGGAGCATAAATCGTTGTGGTCGGGCGACTTGTACAAGGAAAGATCTTTCTGCTCGAAAGTTGCTCTCACGAATAAACTCGAGTTACTCGAGTGGATACGAGAGGAGAAAAAGTGTGAGTGGGATTGGAGAACGATTATATTGGCCGCAAAACAAGGTAATCTGGAAATGGTAAAGTATTGCGTGGCAAATGAGTGTCCTATCGATGAGAGGGCGTGTGCACGTGCTGCCGAAAACGGTCAACTCGAGTGCCTCAAATACTTACGCGAAGAAGGCAAAGCGCCTTGGGATTCGGGTACTGCAGCTTTGGCGGCTCAAAATGGTCATCTTCATATACTCGAATATCTTGTCGAGCGTGAATATGATGAATATGAAGCATATGCCGAGCTTGAATATGATGAATATGAAGCATATGCGTGCGAGCGTGCAGCCGCGAACGGCCAGTTAGACTGTTTGAAGTACTTGCGCGAAACCGCCAAAGCGCCGTGGGACTCTTGGGCGGTACGAGGAGCGCACGAGAACAACCACCCCGAGTGTCTACAATACCTCCTCGACAACAACTGTCCATTACCATATGGTTGGCGATACGAAAACGGCGAGTTACACGACGTGGCAGAATCAGAATCAGAATAAAACTTAATGTAATAACAGAAAGAGAGAGAGGGAGAGAGAGAGAGAAAAAGAAAAAGAGATACAAAACGAGCGGTTCGGCGAAAGTACCCTCCCGGGGTTACGGAAACGAAACCTTCGACGGAACGAGAACGAAACATCCAACAGAGGGCGAGATTTGCACGCAACCTCCTAAAAAACACACAAAAACATACACACACGCAAAGTATAATCGTAACACAGACAAAACACACACGCGCGAGAGATTTACAGACGAGAGTCTCCCCAGATTCGTATATACCCTAAATCAGAAACCCATTCCTTCCGTTGGGAGAAAATTCAAAATTTTCTCACTTTTACTCCGCTCTTACGCATAAAAGATGTTTACGACGATCAACGACAAAAGAACCGCCTCGATGACCACCACCAAACGCAAAAGCACGATTCGTGTCTCTCCTTTTCGCACAAAACTGGGCCTCTTTCTCACGTTTTTAGCGTCTGTTTTACTGGTTTCCACGCGATTGAAAATCGAGAAAATCTTCGTTTCCGCGCTCGAACACGAACGTCATCATCATCAGAGGATGCCGCCACCTGCGCGTCCGCCTCCTCCTCACCGCGAAGAACATCATGAAAAGCATCGTCTGAACGATGAGAACCGGAAAAAGAGCGAACGAGAGAGACAGAAACAGAAACCTCCACCACCGCCGCCTCCCGGGCGGATGCACGCCAGGAAGGTGGATCCGCCTCTAAACCCTAATGAGGATGTTGATGCGCAAAAGGAGCGACAGGATCCGATTCCCGCGACGATACCAACGGAGAAGAAAAGAATGACCGCACAGGAGTACGTGGAAGCGAGGAAAGAAATGAAACCGCCTTCTGTTTCGGGGAAACAACAGAAGAACTTTATGAATGAAATGGTATCGAGCGTACTCGCTCCGGGGTATAAGTTCGCGGTCGGACTTCCGAAAAACAGTGTGAAGTTTGTTGTGAAGAAGTTTACGACGATACGAGCGACGTTTCGAGTGCACGCGATTGCGGTGTTGTCGAAACTCCCGACCGGGAAGATGGACGTGAATAAATTCGGCGGTTACATGGCGGATGCGTTTTTGCTCCTGTTTACGCTCGCCGTTTTACGCATCGTCCACCTGTTCACGCCGTTCGCGAAACCACCGCCGGCGAGCGTGAAAACGCGTAAAGTTGGTTCCGATCGCGTGAACATTCAGTTTCACATGCCGTTCGCCGGCGGCGCGGATAAGTGCATCGTGTTTTTAAAAGGCAACAAAGTCTTGTGTCGATGCCCGGAGAAAATGTTGGAGTGCGAGACGACGTTATCGGCGCCGGCGAAAGGCTCGACGTGGATCATCTTCGAGGAACCGAAATGGCTGGAATATAAAGACGAGTTGGTCGTCGTCGCTAAGAGCGTGAAGAAGGATAAAGAAGCGAAGAAAATCGAAAAGATGCCGTTGAAGACGCCGGCGGCGAGAAAGAAGAGCGCTTCGAGGACGACCGACGAAGGCGAAGAAGATCGAGCGCCGGCAAAAGCGAGAGCTTCGAGAAAGACCACCACGGCGACGAAAGCGAAAAAGACGCCCGCGGCGAGAGCGAAATCGCCAGCCAGTCCTCGACGCACGAGGCAGACGCCCGCGAAGAAGAAGTAAAAAATATTTATTATCACTAAGAACGTTGTGTTTGAATAATAGTATGATACTAATATTTATCGCGTAAAATCGTCGCGACTCTATTCTATTCTATTCTCTATTCTATTCTATGAAAACAAAGTTAATCTTGGTCTGAATCGTCTGAATCGTCGTCGACTTCTCCTCTCGCTCTCTTCGCCGCTCTGCGGAAAAACGCGACGTTCTCCGTCCCTCTAACAAATTCGCAAAACTTCAAATCAATCTTCGTCCGCGCGAATTCGCTCCTTTGATCTTGTAACATCGACCCTTTCGGTAAAAACATCGCCTCGGTCACGCGTTCAAACTCGCTCGATTTTGTAAACTGGGCAACTTTGGACAAATACGTCGATTTATTCCCGTTTGACGCTTCGACGCATTCGCGCTCCACGCGTTCGGCTTCCTCCACCATCGCTTTCAATTTTCCTTCATTTTCCTCCTCAAAAAACTTCGTCGCGACGACGTCGTCGTTTAAGTCCTCTCCTCCTCGCGCCAATCGAATCGCGACTAATCGATACAAACACTTATACCTCACCGCGGTTGGCACCGTTTTCTTCTGTTGTCGTTTCATCGATGAAATCGCCTCTTCTTCGTTCAGCAATAACAGTTTCGGTTTCGCCGACTCCGGGAGTCGCTTCACCAAAGCCAAATTGCTCGCGTGCGCCGCTTCCGCCGTCTTTGATGTAAATATTGAATAAGATATAAGAGAGAGAGAGAAAGCGTAAGTTACGCGTTAATACCAACAAAATGTCAATGTCAACGCGTGAATAGAAAACGAAATGTATAATGTATTACCGTGAGTGGTGCTCGCCTCGCGTCTCCGTACGCCTCGTAATATTCAGAGCTATACTTCTTTTCATCTTTCTTGAGAGTATTCGTATTACTCTTCATACTAAACATTTCCCGTCCTCGATCGCCTCGCGGTCTCCCAACGCCTTCGAGATTTTCTCTTCGAAATTCCAAGAATTCCATCCTTTGTCTTTTCGGTTTAATCGCTTCTATTATCATTCCTGGTTGCTGTTCTTTACTGCCATCGTAACGGGCGTCTTTGATGCGTCTCTTTCGCGTCGTCGTCGTCGTAAGCTCGCCTTCTTCTTCGTCTTCATCTTTAGCCGCTTTGGAGGAAATCTCGTCTTTTCTCATCGTTTAAGACTTCTTTTACCGCGCAAACATGAACAACATGAACAACAAGAACAACAAGAACAACAACGAGAATAACGTTTAACGATGCGACGATATGTTTTGACGACGAAATGTGACGAGATGATGATGTGTTTTGTGCGTAAGACGAGAATAGTTAAAATGAGGTGATTCTTTGCTCTCTATGTTCCTAAACAACGCGCTACTCTATAATGCTCAGATGATGATCAATAACGGCTTAATCTTGTTCTCGTTCTTCGAAATGCTGATGTTGTTGTCATTGAGTCTTCTTTTTGTTTTTTCTGGTCGCCGCGTGGATGACTCTTCGGGCGATTTCGGCGACGTCGAGATGGTTTCGGCGAGAACGGCATCCGTCCGTAAATCCGCTGGATGTTTTGTCGTCGCTTTTGCTCGTCAAAGTCTCTTTCAAATCGTCTTCTTTTCTAGGTGCACGCTCGAGCATTCCGGAAATAAACATATACGCCATGTCCACGGATTCTTTTTCGAAGACGTATTTGCCGACGGCTGGGATCCATAAGTCCGGGCGTTCGGCGGTCGCGGCGCGGGTCGCTTTGAACGCCAGGAGGAGTTGGTCGAGGGTGATTTGGTCGCCGACGTTTTCTTTCTTCTTTGTCTTCTTCTTTTCTACGTCGTTTATGTCGGTATCGGTATCATCTTTTGAGTGATCGTCGTCGTCTGAATTATCGTCGAAGAAAGCCTCCAGGGCGTCCAGGGCGTCCTCGACGACGTTGTCGCGAACGATTTTTCCGTCTTTGGAGAAGAGGAAGCGCAAGGCGTCTTCGACCGCGTCTACGGCTGGAGATTCCGACGATGTATCGGTGTGGTTTTCTTCTTTTTCGTATTCGTTTTTATCGACGGTTTCTTCCTCAAAATTCCGATGATGTTGACCGCCGCTGTTTTTGCTGCTACAAAAGACGTCTTCAACCAACGTCTTGACGCCTTTGGCGGATTTGCGGGAGAAGTCGCGGAAGTATTCAAACGCGTTTTCTCTTCGCAACTTTTCCGCTTTCGTGACGCCTCTGGCCCGATCGAAATCGTTGAGGTATAAGTCGTCTTCTTCGTCTAAATCTTCGTTTTCGAAAGAAAAGTCATCATCATCATCATCGTCGTCTAAACTCTTTGTAGTATTTTTTCTATTTCTAGCGCCGCTTTTACTCCTCCTCGTTTTATGAAACTCTCCGGAAACTTCCGAGCCTTTCTCGGCGTACGCCTCGACTAATCTTCTCAACCTCGCCCATCGAACTTTCCCGCTCTTTTCGTCCAACAACAACCGTCTCACGGCCGATCGCATTTCCGGCGACCGGTCGCTCGTCACTCTGGCTAAAACGTACGGATACGATTGCTCTAAAACTTTGAAATTCGGATCGATGGCTTGCGCGGTTCCTTCTAAAGCGGCTAAAGCTCTCAAGACTCTCGCAAACGTCGGCGGCAGTCGGAATCCTTTGTATAACAAAGCTTCCGTGAGTTGCGTGATGACCGCCATGAAATCGTTCGAGTCTCGAATTCGAT